>ENA-UOUJ01001919-UOUJ01001919.1-activated-sludge-metagenome-genome-assembly--contig:-NODE-1919-length-10109-cov-3.050925_pt1 | contig 10109 bp, 6 predicted proteins | sample MGYA00249839_ERZ747224 | MGnify/ENA primary metagenome ERZ747224 (study PRJEB28782, sample SAMN03220277) | activated sludge metagenome | biome: wastewater; feature: sewage sludge; material... | reverse complement strand
GAGCGTAGTAACGAGGCTTATAACTATGGCAATGAAGTGGTCACCACAGGGGGTACGGGCTTTGGCATCATGGCAGTGATCGTTGCTACCGAAAGAAAATGGATCGCGAGAGACACTGCTGCCAGGTTTCTTTTGAAGATGGTAAACTTTTTATTGAAAGCAAATTCTTATCATGGTGTATTTCCTCACAGGCTGGATGGCGCAACGGGTAAAACCATTCCCTTTAGCCGAAAAGATGACGGGGCTGATCTGGTAGAAACATCTTTCCTGTTCCAGGGTTTGCTATGTGCGCGCCAGTATTTTACCGGTGATGACAGGGTGGAACGTGAATTGCGTAACCGAATTGGCTGGTTGTGGAACGGCATAGAATGGGACTGGTTTACTAAAGGTGAAGAAGTATTGTACTGGCATTGGAGCCCCAACAACGGGTGGGCTATGAACTTCCCGGTGCGTGGGTTTAATGAATGCCTGATCATGTATATCCTGGCCGCATCTGCTGAGAATTATCCCGTAAATGCCGCGGTATATCATCGGGGTTGGGCACAAAGTAATTTTTTTAAGAATGGGAAGGAATTTTATAAAATAAAACTTCCCCTTGGTTTCGATTATGGCGGCCCTATGTTTTTCGCTCATTATTCATTTCTGGGGCTTGATCCCCGTGGGCTAAAGGATCGCTATGCTGATTATTGGGAACAGAATAAAAATCATACCCTGATCAACCGGGCATATTGTATCGACAATCCGAAGGAGTTTAAAGGTTATGGAGAAAGCTGTTGGGGACTTACGGCAAGTGACACCTACGATGGTTACAATGCTCATTCGCCAACGAATGATCATGGTACCATCACGCCCACCGCAGCATTGTCTTCGTTTCCCTATACGCCCGAATATTCGATGCAGGCCCTGCGGCATTTTTACAATGATCATGGCGACCAGATCTGGACAGAATATGGTTTTTCAGACGCATTCAATGAGACAAAGAACTGGTTTGCGAGCAGCCATCTTGCCATCGACCAGGGCCCTATCATTGTGATGATTGAGAACTATCGCAGCGGGCTATTGTGGAATTTATTTATGAGTTGCCCGGAGATAAAGAATGGATTGAAGAAGTTGGGGTTTTCCAGCCCGCATTTGGATAATTAATGCGTTGATTTAAATATTTTTTTAGTGAAAACACGATTGCTTGTACTGATTAGTTTTTTTTCGATAGCTGCATCGGCGATTGAACCACCGTATGACTACAACTTTTTCTCAAACAGCCGGATGGGCGGACACTATTTCTTTAGTCGCACTACCATCGAGGGTACGTCATCAGTGAGTAATGTGAATAATAAGCTTCCGGTCAATGAAAAACATTTTCATACACCCGGCAACTCGATACAGCTTGAGTATGAAAATAGCAATCAGGGCTCCTGGCAGGCAACTATATTTAAGCAGGAGATCCGTGGGCAGGATCATTTTAAGAAAGGCACTCGTTTGTCTTTTTGGATTTACAATCCCTCGGCTTCTACCAAACCAGGTGATTTCCCGGTAGTGCAGCTTATGTTGAAGGACAGTTCCCTGACACCAGCTTTACAATTTAGTACCAGCCGTGTTAAGACCTGGACACAGGTAAGCCTGCCAGTCACGTCATTCGTTAGTACCGATACGTTTATTGAGACCGATTTCATTGCGGTTGTATTCTCACAAAAGAGTGCTTCTGGTAATGGCCGGCACACCCTTTATATTGACGATATCGAATTGCTGCCCGGGATTAATAAAACGCCTGTTACACAGAAACCGGTCATTACAAGCGTAAAAGGGTACGCAAAGCACGTTGATATTACCTGGACGCCGGTAAAGGATGAAGGTGTCAAATATGTCCAGGTCTATCGTTCGGAAGACGGTAAGAATTTCAAACCCGTTGGCATCCAGTTGCCGTTCACGAGCCGGTATGCCGACTTTACAGGTCACACGGGAAAGAATTATCACTATAAAATATCATTTGTAAGTGATCAGTATACAGAATCAGGTTTGTCTGCCGCTCTATCCGCCCGCACCAGGATTCTGAATGATGAAGAACTGCTGACGATGGTGCAGGAAGCAGCTTTCCGGTATTACTGGGAAGGTGCTGAGCCTAACAGTGGGCTGGCCAAAGAAAATATTGCAGGCCGGCATAATATGATCGCTTCAGGCGCTTCTGGTTTTGGTATCATGGCGTTGATAGTTGGAACAGAAAGAAATTTTATCACCCGTGAGCAGTCGGTTGAACGGTTTTTAAGAATCCTGAACTTTCTTGAAAAGGCGGATAAATTTCATGGCGCATTTTCCCACTTCATTGATGGCACTACCGGCAGGGCAGAACCTTTTTTCGGGAGTCGCGATAATGGTGGTGACCTGGTGGAGACATCATTCCTGCTCCAGGGACTGCTGACGGCCCGGGCGTATTTCAATAAAGAAGATACTGAAGAAAAACTGATCAGGGATAAGATTACCGCTATTTGGGAGAACACAGAATGGGACTGGTATCGACGTTTTCCCGACAGTAAATTCCTTTACTGGCACTGGTCGCCCGACCAGGAATGGGTCATTGATCATAAACTGATCGGTTGGAATGAGACCATGGTAACCTATTTGCTGGCCATAGCATCGCCTACACATCCGGTGCCTGCAAGCTTATACTATACAGGCTGGGCCAGCCAGGACAGCATCGGCCAGGAATACCGCTCAGGATGGGGAGGAACTACGGATGGTTCGATGTATACCAATGGGAAAACGTATTACGATATAAAACTGGATGTAGGAGTTTCTAACGGCGGTCCACTTTTCTTTATACATTATTCCTACCTTGGTTATGATCCCCACCAGCTGACAGACAGGTACACCAATTATTTTGTCAACAACCAGAACATTGCCCGTATCAATTACCGCTATTGTGTGGACAATCCTGGCAATTTTGAAGGGTATAGTGATAGCTGCTGGGGACTCACGGCTAGTGATGGACCATTTCACTATGCCGCTGATGAGCCGGTTCCGGGTAGGGAAACAGGTAAGATGGCACCGACTGGCGCAATAAGTTCTTTTCCTTATACACCAGATGAATCCATGAAAGCGCTCAGGAACTATTACCATAATTATGGAAAATTCTTATGGGGTGAGTATGGCTTTCGTGACGCGTTCAACCTTACCAGCAACTGGTGTTCGGAAATTTATATGGGATTAAACCAGGCGCCGATGGCGGTTATGATAGAGAATTATCGAACGGGACTATTGTGGAAACTATTCATGAGCGACAGGGATGTAAAACAGGGTCTCGACAAACTGAACCAGGAGTCGGGGAAAACTTTAAACTAAGATCGTACATATCATCATCTATCTATAAAACAAAAAATCTATGGACAATATCTCACGCCAGCAATTTTTGCAACGTACTGCCATGGCAGGTGCAGCATTATTAGTCTCCTCGCTTGAGGGGTTTGCATTAACCACGCCCGATAAAAAAACACGGGTCGGGATCATTGGATGTGGCAGCGTATCCGGCGTTTACCTTCCACATCTCAGTAAATCGCCGTTTGTGGAACTGATAAGTGTATGCGATATCGTGTACGACCGGGCAAAGAAGAGAGCGGCTGAATTCAATGTGCCGAACCACTATCCACATATTGATCAACAACTGGCAGGGCCAAAATTTGACCTGCTGGTGAATCTTACCGATATGCAGGAACATGGCCGTCTCAACAAGATAGCCTTAAATGCAGGCCGACATGTATGGAGCGAGAAGCCGATGGCAAACACTTATAAAGAAGGTAAAGCTTTGTTGGATTTTGCTAAATCAAAGAAGCTTAGAATATGGGGAGCTCCCGCTGTTGTGAACAGTCCGCAATTTGCATTTATGTCAAAAGCGTTGAAGGAAGGTAAACTGGGCAAAGTGTCCTGCGCACATGCCCACTACGGTCATACCGGGCCTACATGGTCGGCTTTCTTCTATGAAAAGAACGGTGGCAGCTTGCCGGACCTGGGAGTGTACAATATCGCGACACTAACCGGATTGCTGGGCCCTGCCAAAAGTGTGATGGCAATGACAAGCATTGTAACCCCTGAAAGAACCGTAGACAACAAAGGGAAGATAAAAGTAGAAGCCGAGGACAATGCTATGTTATTGATGGATCATGGCCAGGGTGTTATTTCGCATGTGCAGTGTGGTTTCAACTACTTTGACCCGTATGGGCATGAAGGAAAGGGTCAGGAAAAACCGACGATACAGGTTTGGGGTACGCATGGCAATATGGCCATGGCGGGTTACGACTGGGCACCGCATGGCGTGGACATGGCTACTCATGATCATGAGAAGACACAAAGATTTGTCCCAGATCCGGAAACTTATGTTTGGCAGGAAGGCGCATCGGTGATATCCGAATCGCTGATTACGGGCAAGGAGCCGCTTATTGCTGTGGAGCATGCGTTACACGTGTTGGAAGTGATAGAAGCCACACGAGAGTCCGGAGCGACAGGCAGGAGAGTGAATCTTCAGTCCACTTTCAAATGGCCCGTGGTGTAGAAACACACAAGGAATTGTTATGATACAGCAGTGAAATAAAAATGGGCTTACCAAAAACTGGATATGAATAAACTTTTTTCAATAGACCCAATATGGCCTGAATCCGGGCTGGCATTTATAAGGATCGTGGTTGGGATATTTATGATACTGCATGGCGCGGAGATATTTAATGAAGAAACGATGCGGAGTTACCTTACATGGATGTCATCACCCTTGTATATGATCTATTTTGGGAAAGCGGCTGAGTTGATAGCGGGGATCATGCTTGCGTTAGGTTTTTTAACCCGGCTGGCTTCTGTTGTATTGATCCTGACCATGCTTTATATCTCGGTGTTTGTAGGTAAAGGTCGTATCTGGTATGAAGACCAGCATCCTTTTATGTTTGTACTACTGGGATTGGTATTCTTTTTCCTTGGGCCGGGACGTTTTAGTGTCGATTGGCTGCTGAACAGGAGAAAGGCAGATAGGTCGGCCAAATAAAACCGGCAGGGCCAGATTATGCAGCATTTGGGTATTTCAAAATCAAAAATTAGATGAAGAAGTTATTGACATTATTGGTAATACTGTTTGTCGCATTTAGTTGTTATTCGCAGCAAAAGACGTATTGTAATCCTATAAATATTGACTATGGCTATACTCCTATTCCCAATTTTAGTCAGTGGGGCCGGCATCGGGCAACAGCCGATCCTGTGATCGTAAATTATAAAGGGGATTATTACTTATTCAGCACAAATCAATGGGGTTACTGGTGGAGTAGTGATATGTTGAATTGGAATTTTATTTCCAGGAAATTCCTGCGTCCCTGGAATGCCGGTGTGTACGACGAGCTCTGTGCGCCTGGTGTGGGAATTGTCGGAGATACCATGCTGGTGTTTGGTTCTACCTATACCAGCAAGTTTACTTTGTGGATGAGCACAAATCCCAAAGCCAATGAGTGGAAACCGCTGGTCGATTCTTTCGAGATTGGTGGCTGGGATCCTTCTTTTTTCACCGACACAGATGGGCGTTTGTATATGTATAATGGTAGCAGCAATAAATTTCCCATGTACGGTATTGAACTGAACCGAAAGACATTTCAACCCATTGGCACCCGCAAGGAAATGTATGTGCTGGAACCCTGGAGATTTGGATGGCAACGATTTGGTGAACATATGGATAATACTTTCCTGGATCCTTTTATTGAGGGATCTCACATGACGAAGTATAAGGGGAAGTACTATCTACAATATGGTGCGCCTGGTACCGAGTTTAGCGGCTATGCTGACGGACTGCTGGTTGGTGATGGCCCACTCGGTCCCTTTGAAGCACAGTCCGATCCATTAAGTTTTAAGTTAGGAGGATTTGTGAGGGGCGCGGGACATGGCGCTACGTTCCAGGATAATTTTGATAATTACTGGCATATATCCACGACGGTGATCTCGGTAAAGAATACGTTTGAAAGAAGGCTGGGTATCTGGCCTGCCGGTTTTGATAGTGATGATATGATGTATTGCAATACCACTTTCGGTGATTATCCCCACTATATACCAGATGCCAGGTTTAATGGAGCCACTTATGGTGACGACGGCAAGTCGCCCTATTTTACCGGTTGGATGTTGCTTAATTTCAGTAAGCCTGTACAGGTGTCTTCAACATTGGGTGGCTATCATACTAATTTTGCGGTAGATGAATTGGCAAAAACTTACTGGAGTGCGAAAACCGGTGACAAAGGAGAATGGATCCAATCGGATCTTGGCACCGTATCTACGGTGCATGCCATACAGATAAACTATGCCGACCAGGATATTAGTTTTCCGAAAGAAGTCGACACTATTTTCCTGGGTAAGACCATTGGGCTTTCTCACCAATACAGGATTCACTATTCTGTTGACGGAAAAAAATGGAAACTACTTGTTGATAAAAGCAGGAATACAAAAGATGTTCCTCATGATTATATTGAACTTGAAGATCCGGTACAGGCAAGATTTATTAAACTTGAAAATATTAAAATGCCGACGGGAAAATTTGCAATTAGTGGATTGCGGGTATTCGGGCATGGTAATGGCGAAAAGCCCCGGCCGGTAGAGGGGTTTATTGTTTTACGGACAGAAAAGGATAAGCGAAGCGCTTTTATTAAATGGAAGCCCGCTGACGATGCGTTTGCATACAATATTTATTATGGAACGCATCCTGATAAGCTATACACCAGTATCATGGTCCATGCCAACAATGAATACTGGATGAAAGCGATGGATTCGAAAAAGACATACTACTACTCCATAGAAGCGATAAATGAAAATGGTGTGTCTGAAAGGACGAAAGTGATGCAGGTGGATTAAAGAATTGTGAGTTTGCATCTGGAATTTAGCTATGCTTTTTAATAAGTCATTATATGAGAAAGATTATTATTTTATTGTTATCGGCTTTAATTTATAGTGGCCTGGTCGCGCAGGATTCAAAGCCTGCTTTCTGGAACGACATTCAATCATTTAAACAACGTGATTCTGCAGTTGCGCCACCGGGGAATGCCATACTTTTTATCGGTAGTTCATCTTTTACCATGTGGAAGGATGTGCAACAGGATTTCCCGAGTTTTACGATTATCAACCGCGGCTTTGGAGGTTCAACCCTGCTGGACCAGTTGCGATATGTGAGAGATATCGTGTATCCCTATCATCCGAAACAGATCATTGTTTATTGTGGTGAGAATGACCTTGCTGCATCCAACCAGACAACGGGTGAAGATGTCGCCGACCGATTTAAGGAGTTGTTTCAGCAAATCAGGAAGAAGTTTCCGAAGGTTCAGGTGACCTATGTTTCCATGAAGCCCAGTCCCAGCCGGCAGATGTTATTGCCGAAGATGATACGTGGCAATGAACTCATTAAAAAGTTCCTGGCCACGAAAAAACGTACAGGGTATATTGATGTTTACAAAGAGATGATTGATGATGAAGGTAAACCCAGGACTGATATTTTCCTGGATGACAATCTGCACATGAATGAGAAGGGTTATACCATCTGGCGCAGAATGATAGCACCTCATTTAATGAAATAAAAAATGTTGAACATGAAATTCTCCCACAAGTTGTTATTGGGCTTGGTCCTCATTACAACCATTAACCTTCAAGCCCAGGATGCCAGCCAGGCCAAAATGAAGTCATTCATTGACGGATTGATGAAGAAAATGACGCTGCAGGAAAAAATCGGTCAGCTCAACCTGCCCGCTGCTGGCGATATCACGACAGGCCAGGCCAATAGTTCTGATATTGCCAAAAAGATCGAGCAGGGAAAGGTGGGCGGATTGTTCAATATAAAGTCGGTCGCAAAGATCAGGGAAGTACAAAAGCTGGCTGTGGAGAAAAGCCGGCTAAAAATTCCGCTGCTGTTTGGTATGGACGTGATCCACGGGTATGAAACAGTATTTCCAATCCCCCTGGGCATGAGTTGTGTCTGGGATATGGATTTGGTAGAGCGAAGCGCAAGGATAGCTGCGCAGGAAGCCAGTGCGGACGGGATCAACTGGACTTTTTCACCAATGGTGGATGTGTCGCGCGATCCACGTTGGGGGCGTGTCTCTGAAGGAAATGGTGAAGATGCTTATCTCGGGTCTGAGATAGCAAAGGCAATGGTAAAGGGGTACCAGGGGGATGATCTCTCTCAGAACAATACGATCATGGCATGTGTAAAGCATTTTGCGTTGTATGGCGCATCGGAAGCGGGGCGCGACTACAACACGACAGATATGAGCCGGCAGCGGATGTATAATGAATACCTGCCGCCATATAAAGCTGCTATTGATGCGGGTGTGGGATCGGTTATGGCTTCATTCAACGAAATCGATGGTATACCAGCTACAGCCAATAAGTGGCTGCTGACTGACCTGCTAAGAAAGCAATGGGGCTTTAAAGGATTTGTGGTAACTGACTACACAGGAATCAATGAAATGGTTGATCACGGTATTGGAGATTTACAAACTGTTTCAGCCAGGGCATTGAATGCGGGAATTGATATGGACATGGTGGGGGAAGGAATTTTGACAACGATTGAGAAATCTTTAAAGGAGGGCAAGGTGAACCTGGCGCAGATTGATGCCGCATGCAGGAAAATACTTGAGGCGAAATACAAACTAGGCTTATTTGATGATCCCTATCGGTATTGTGACGAGAACAGGGCAAAGACTGAAGTTTTCAATGATGCCCACCGTAAGGAAGCAAGATCGATAGCGGCGGAAAGTTTTGTTTTGTTGAAGAATGAAGGGAATGTGTTGCCTTTAAAGAAGTCTGGAACCATTGCCCTGATTGGGCCGCTGGCCGATGCAACCGAGAATATGACCGGCACCTGGAGTGTGGCGGCAATTCATTCAAAGGCTGTTTCGGTAATAAAAGGTATTACGGAACTTGCTGGCAATAATGTGAAGATCCTCTATGCAAAAGGATCAAACCTTGATGAGGATAGTGTGTTGGAGGCTAACTCCACTATGTTCGGTAAAACTTTACGAAGAGACAGCCGGCCGGAAGAGGAAATATTACAGGAAGCATTGAACGTTGCCAACCAGGCAGACGTGATCGTTGCCGTATTGGGCGAAGCCGCTGAGATGAGTGGTGAAGCGAGTAGTAGAACCAATATCGAGATCCCCGGGATACAGAAGAAATTATTACAGGCCCTCCTAAAAACAGGTAAGCCAGTTGCACTGGTTCTATTTACAGGCAGGCCGTTGGCCCTAACCTGGGAACAAAAAAATGTACCTGCTATATTAAATGTGTGGTTTGGTGGTTCAGAGGCGGGCTATGCTGTAGCGGATGTATTATTTGGCGATGTAAACCCTTCCGGCAAATTAAGTGCAACCTTTCCGCAAAATGTAGGACAGATACCTTTATTCTACAATCATAAAAACACCGGTCGTCCTTTGCCTGAAGGAAAATGGTTTCAGAAATTCCGTTCAAATTACCTCGATGTTTCCAATGATCCGCTTTATCCGTTTGGGTTCGGACTTAGTTATACAAATTTTACTTATAGTGATATTAAGTTAAGCAACGCAACGATGAAGCCGGGACAAAAAATAACTGCAACTGTTTCTGTTACAAATACCGGGGATAGAGATGGTAAGGAGGTTGTACAACTTTACATTCGTGATCTGGTTGGCACCAGTACGCGACCCGTGAAAGAACTCAAAGGGTTTAAAAAACTTGCATTAAAAGCCGGGGAAACGAAATCGGTCTCGTTTGATATCACAGTGAATGATCTGAAGTATTACAACTATGACCTGAAATATGTGGCAGAACCCGGCGAATTCAAGTTATTTATCGGTGGCAATAGCCGGGATGTAAAAGAAGCGGGTTTTAAATTACTCTGACGATCTGCATATGAAATATTTATTGCTTGCTTTGGTTTTAGGAGTTGCCTGTATTTCGGGCACTCAATCACTGTATGAAATGCCTAAATCTACAGAGAGCCGGCTGAGTAGTTTTGAAAATCCAAACGGGGTGAAAGGCCAGGGTGGTAAAACAAATAGAACCGCTAAGGGAAATGCGTTTGAAGTAATAAAGCCCGGCGCAACAAAGTCGCTTTTGGATATAAAAGGACAGGGTATAAT
>ENA-UOUJ01001916-UOUJ01001916.1-activated-sludge-metagenome-genome-assembly--contig:-NODE-1916-length-10119-cov-9.905703_pt1 | contig 10119 bp, 5 predicted proteins | sample MGYA00249839_ERZ747224 | MGnify/ENA primary metagenome ERZ747224 (study PRJEB28782, sample SAMN03220277) | activated sludge metagenome | biome: wastewater; feature: sewage sludge; material... | reverse complement strand
GCGGGCGGCGAGATCCGCGACGAGGGCGCCACCGGCCGCGGCTCCGAGCCCAAGGTCGGCCTGACCGGCTTCACCGTGTCCAAGCTCTGGGGCAGCCAGGTCGGCAAGCCCGAGCACATCGCGAGTCCCCTGCAGATCATGACCGAGGGTCCGCTGGGCGGCGCGGCCTTCAACAACGAGTTTGGCCGGCCGAATCTGTGCGGCTACTTCCGCGAATACGAGCAGCAGGTGGGGGGCGTCACGCGCGGCTACCACAAGCCGATCATGATCGCCGGCGGCCTGGGCACCATAGACGCGCAGCACACGAAGAAGATCCTGTTCCCCGCCGGCACGCTGTTGATACAGCTCGGCGGCCCGGGCATGCGTATCGGCATGGGTGGCGGCGCGGCCAGCTCCATGGCCACGGGCACGAATGCGGCTGAGCTGGACTTTGACTCGGTGCAGCGCGGCAACCCCGAGATCGAGCGCCGCGCACAGGAGGTCATCAACCACTGCTGGGCGCAAGGGGCAGACAACCCCATCCTGGCCATCCACGACGTGGGCGCGGGCGGCCTGTCCAACGCCTTCCCCGAGCTGACCAACGACGCCGGCCGCGGCGCGCGCTTCGACCTGCGTGCCGTGCCGCTCGAAGAATCGGGCCTGGCGCCCAAGGAGATCTGGTCCAACGAGAGCCAGGAGCGCTATGTGCTGGCCATCGCCCCCGAGTCGCTGGCGCAGTTCACGGCGTTCTGCGAGCGCGAGCGCTGCCCCTTCGCCGTCGTCGGCGTCGCCACGGCTGAGCGTCAGCTGCTCGTCGGTGACATCGACCTGCACCACGCCGAACGCTCCACGCCCCACGCACAACTTGCCGTGGACATGCCCATGGACGTGCTGCTGGGCAAGCCGCCCAAGATGCACCGCGACGTGCAAACCGTGCAGCGCAGCTTTGCACCCATGCATCTGGACGGCCTGGCGCTGGAGAAGGCCGTCATCGACGTGCTGGCCCACCCCACGGTGGCCTCCAAGCGCTTCCTCATCAACATTGGCGACCGCGCCGTGGGCGGCCTGACGCACCGCGACCAGATGGTTGGCCCCTGGCAGGTGCCCGTGGCCGACGTGGCCGTAACCCTGGCCGATTACAAGGGCTTTGCCGGCGAGGCCATGGCCATGGGCGAGCGCACGCCGCTGGCCGTGATCAACGCCCCGGCCTCGGGCCGCATGGCCGTCGCCGAGGCCATCACCAACCTGCTGGCCGCGCCCATCGAACTGCCGCGCGTGAAGCTGTCGGCCAACTGGATGGCGGCCTGCGGCGAACCGGGCGAGGACGCCGACCTGTACGCCACCGTCAAGGCCGTGGGCATGGAGCTGTGCCCGCAGCTTGGCATCTCGATTCCCGTGGGCAAGGACAGCCTGTCCATGCGCACGCAGTGGCAGGAGGGCGGGCAGACGAAGAAGGTCACCTCGCCCGTCAGCCTGATCATCACCGCCTTCGCCACGCTGGCGGACGTGCGCGGCACGCTCACGCCGCAGCTCGACGCCCGCGAAGAAGACAGCACCCTGGTGCTGATCGACCTGGGCCGCGGCAAAAACCGCATGGGCGGCTCCATCCTGGGCCAGGTGCTGGGCCAGTCGGGCAATGAAACGCCGGACCTGGACGACGCCAAGGACCTGATCGCCCTGGTGAACGCCGTGAACGCGCTGCGGGCTGAAGGAAAGATCCTGGCCTACCACGACAAGGGCGACGGCGGCCTGCTGGCCACGGTGGCCGAGATGGCCTTTGCCGGCCAGCTGGGCGTGGCGCTGAACGTGGACATGCTCATCACCGAGGGCGATGGCATCAGCGACAGCCGCATGGACAGCGGCGAGGGCAAGAACTGGGGCCAGCAGGTCAGCGGCCGGCGCGAGGCCCAGACGCTCGCCGCGCTATTCAACGAGGAGCTGGGCGTGGTGCTGCAGATCCGCACCGCCGATCGCAGCGCCGTGATGCAGACCCTGCGCGAGCATGGCCTGATCCAGTGCAGCCACACCATAGGCAAGACGCGCCCCATGGCCTCGCCGGTCGATGCCGGCAAGGGCGAGCTGCAGGTCTGGCGCGACGCCAAAAAGGTGTTTGGCGCCAGCCTGTCGGACCTGCACCAGGTCTGGGACTCCGTCAGCTGGAAGATCTGCCAGCAGCGCGACAACCCGGCCTGCGCCGACAGCGAACATGCCGCCATGGGCGATCCGTCCAACCCCGGCCTGCATGTGCAGCTGACCTTCGACCCGCTGGACGACGTGGCCGCGCCCTTTGTGAATCTGGCGCGCCCCAAGGTGGCCGTGCTGCGCGAGCAGGGCGTGAACTCGCATGTGGAAATGGCCTACGCCTTCACCGAGGCCGGTTTCGAGGCCTTCGACGTGCACATGACCGACCTGCAGGCCGGCCGCGCGCGCCTCTCAGACTTTGCCGGCGTGGTCGCCTGCGGGGGGTTTAGCTACGGCGACACGCTGGGCGCGGGCATTGGCTGGGCGCGTTCCATCACCTTCAACCCGGCCTTGTCCGAGCAGTTCCAGCAATTCTTTGGCCGTGGCGATACCTTTGCCCTGGGCGTGTGCAACGGCTGCCAGATGTTTGCCGAGCTGGCCGACATCATCCCCGGCGCCCAGGCCTGGCCGCGCTTTACCACCAACCAGAGCCACCGCTTCGAGGCGCGCCTGTCCATGGTCGAGGTGCTGGCATCCCCCAGCCTGTTCCTGCAGGGCATGGCGGGCAGCCGCCTGCCCATCGTCGTCTCGCACGGCGAGGGCTATGCCAACTTTGCGCGCCGCGGCAATGCCGACAAGGTGGTGCCCGCCATGCGCTTCGTCAACAACCATGGCCAGGCGACCGAACAGTACCCGTTCAACCCCAACGGCAGCCCCGGCGGCCTGACCGCCGTGACCACGCAGGACGGCCGCTTCACGGCCATGATGCCGCACCCCGAGCGGGCGTTTCGCAACATCCAGATGAGCTGGACGGACCTGGCCGCCACCGGTGGGCAGGATACGCTGAGCCCCTGGATGCGCATCTGGCGCAATGCGCGCAAGTGGGTGGGGTAAACCAATTACTATTAAAACAATAGCCTCTGGCGCTTGATACACAAGCGCCAGGGGCTTTTTTCTTCATAATTCTGTTTTTTCTTCTGTGGAGTGATGCATGGCCGGTGCCAGCCTTTTGACCCTGCTCGACGACATAGCCGCCATCCTGGACGATGTGGCCCTGATGTCCCAGATGGCCGCCAAGAAGTCGGCTGCCATGGCCGACGATGTCGCGGTCATGACCAAGGTGGCGGGGCAGAAGACCGCTGGCGTGCTGGGCGACGACCTGGCGCTCAACGCCCAGCAGGTCACCGGCGTGCGCGCCGAGCGCGAGATCCCGGTGGTCTGGGCCGTGGCCATAGGCTCGCTGGTGAACAAGGCCATTTTGGTGCCGGCGGCGCTGGCCATCAGCGCCTGGGCGCCCTGGCTGGTCACGCCGCTACTGATGCTGGGCGGGGCCTTTCTGTGCTTTGAAGGGGTGGAGAAGCTGGCCCACAAGTATCTGCACAGCGCCGCCGCAGACGCCGCTGCCCATGCCAGCCATGCCCAGGCCAACGCCGACCCCGCCATAGACCTGGTGGCCATGGAGCGGGGCAAGATCAAGGGCGCGGTGCGCACCGACTTCATCCTCTCGGCCGAGATCATCGTGATTGCGCTGGGCACGGTGGCCGCGGCGCCGTTTGCGCAGCAGGTGGCCGTGCTGGTGAGCATTGCGCTGTTGATGACCGTGGGCGTCTACGGCCTGGTGGCCGGCATCGTCAAGCTTGACGACCTGGGCCTGTGGCTGACCGGCAAGGCCAGCGCGCTGGCGCGGGCCCTGGGCCGGGCTCTGCTGGCGGCCGCGCCCCGGCTGATGAAGTTTCTGTCGGTGGCGGGCATGGCCGCGATGTTTCTGGTGGGCGGAGGCATTCTGGTGCATGGCGTGCCGGCGCTGCACCACGCCATCGACGGCCTGGGCCTGGCCGCCGCAGCCTGGCCCCTGGGCGGGCTGTGGTCGCTGCTGACTACCAACCTGCTCAACGCGGTGGTAGGCCTGGCGGCGGGTGCCGCAGTGCTGTCGGCCTGGCTGCTGCTGGGGCGCCTGCGGGGTTCTGCCGTGGCGCATTGATGGCGCTGCAGGAGAGAGAAAGAAATTTGCCGAATTACGGGCAAATGCCTATGGACTTTTAAATATTGACTTAAAGCAAAGTTGACCATTTTGCTAGTAGGCCTAATGCGTGCACGGGGGTCGTCCCCGTGCAACCAAGGTTTCGAGTCCAATGAAAAAGAATCTCCTGGCACTGGCCATCCTCTGTGCAACGACCGCGGGCGCCGCTCATGCGCAGCAGGACGGCCCATGGCTGGTGCGCGCCCGCGCCGTGCATCTGGCCAGCGACAACGGCGGCGCCGCAGGCGCGGCGGGCGTGAGCATCAACGACAAATGGATCCCCGAGGTCGATGTGTCGTATTTCTTTACACCCAACTTTGCCGCCGAGCTGATCCTGACCTACCCGCAAAAGCACGACGTGCGCCTGAACGGCACCAAGATCGGCAGCGTCAAGCATCTGCCGCCCACGCTGCTCGCCCAGTACCACTTCACCGGCCTGGGCGCGTTCAAGCCCTATGTGGGCGCGGGCGTCAACTACACGCGCTTTTCTGGCGTGGACATTGCCGGTGGCGCGCTGACGGTGAAGAAGAACAGCTGGGGCCCGGCCCTGCAACTGGGCTTTGACTACGCGCTGGACAAGCACTGGTCGCTGAACCTCGACGTGAAGAAGGTCTATATAGACACCACGGTCAGTGGCGGCGTGGGCCGGTTCAAGGTCGATCCGGTGCTGGTGGGGCTGGGTGTGGGCTACCGCTTCTGAACGGTACAGGCTTCGGCCGTCATTGGTGGGCTGGCGCCGCATGGCGCCAGCCCTTTTTTACGGCCTGGAGAGGCTGGAACACAAAAAAAGGGGCTCGCCTTGGCGAGCCCCTTTGCTCATCTCATGGCACCGCCAGGGAGCGGTGCCTGCCGTTCACGCCATCAGGCGCTGCGGCGGCGGCGGCTGATCAGGCCAGCGCCTGCCAGTGCCAGGCCGATCAGGGCCAGCGATCCGGGCTCGGGCACCTGCAGCGGGTTGGTGGAAATGGTCAGGCCCCAGGGCAAGGCGTTGCTTTGGTTCTCAATGGTGGTGAAGCCAGTGCAGCCAATGGCCACGTTGGCGGCTTGGCACACTGCATTGGGTAGCGTGCTCAACACATTGCCTGCGAGCGGGAAGGCATTCACGTAGTAGTCAATGCCGCCGTAGTTGAACGTTTCGTTGAGCAGCGGGCTGTCGAGCAGCACGAAGATGTCGTTGCAGGGGTTACCGGGCGGGCTGGCTGCGGCGCAGGTTCCGGCGGAATTCGTGGTTTCGACAAACTTGATCTTGTAATTGATCGTTTCCAGCGATTTAATACTCCCGACTGGAATAGTGTTAGTGGCCTGAACCGTCATCGCAACCGACAGTGTTGCGGATGTCAAAGTAGTGCTGCCGCCCTGAAGAACGTAGTTGTTATGCGTCAGCGTGACGCTGTCTGCAAGGTAGGGAGCGGCCTGCGGGGGGGTCAGTCCGAAATATGTCTGGATGTTTTGTACGGCTGGATTGGTGATGACCAGAGAGCTTTGCTGACCGCCCGTGGTGTTCGGCATACCCCAGGACAAGGTATCGCCGTTATGGGTGACTCCAGAGGGTGCCCAAGCAGTCCATGTGCCGACAGTCGTCACAGCCCAATCGGTGACAGGGGCTGCGTGACCCATGCTGCCGAGGGCCAGGGTGCCTGCAGCGATCAGGATTTTGCCAAGATGCTTCATGATGACTCTCCTATGAGGTGGGTGGCGTATGAGGCTGTCTGGTTGCTGGTTTTGGCCAGTTGCTGACGCTTCAAACCGCCTCATTTTAGTGAAGCATGAAACATGCCAAAATTCTAATATTTACTAAGTCATTGAAAAACAAGAAGAATCTTTGGCCGCCAGAATGGTGCACGATTTTTGTGTCAAATAAACCGACACTCAAACCGGGGCCGCCGCCAGGTAGTCGAACTTGCGTTCATAGTCCAGCGCGGGGCGCCATGGGAATTCCTCCGGCCCGAGTACCTGCACCTGCAGGTTGGCCAAACCGCTCTCTGCGCCCAGTTGCGCCAGCCGCCGGGCCAGCTCAAGGGTGGCGGCCTGTGCCATGTTGGCCTGCAGGGTGAGGCGAGGGCGTCCATCGCCTGCAGGCTCCAGGCGAAAGGCTCCACTCAATTGGTCGGCAATGGCGTGATCGCGGTAGATCAGCTCCTTGATGGCCTCGACCGATGGCAGGCCGGTGCGGCGATCCTTGATGCGCCCCTGTACCAGCGCCACGGGCAGCCACGGGGCCTGGACGCCGGCCATGGCGGCGGCCTCGCGCGCGTCCTGCAGGGGCACGAGCCTGGCCATGTCGCCGGTGGCATAGCGCGGCAGGGCAATCACGTTGCCGGCGCCCAGCATGGTGATGCACAGCTCGCCAAAGCCGTTGGCGTCGGGGTTCAGCACCTCCAGGTGGGTGCGCAGCGGGTTGTAGCAGAACACCGAGGGCATGGCGTCCGGCGCCGCGCCGCCGCACAGCAGCCGCGCCAATGGCCCGTTGCCGCGCATGGCGCGGCGCATGCCGATGGTTTCGCGGGTTTCAAACAGCAGGTTCAGGCCCAGCTCGCCCACGCCGAACGAGCTGCCCACCAGGCGCTGCGGGTCGTGGTCGATGTCCATGCCCATGCGCGCGGCGATGTAGTCGCGCTGGGCCTCCACCAGCACCTCCTCGCCCAGGATGACGCTGGTGCCCAGCGCGCGCCAGTCCACGCCCACGGCCTGCGCCTCGTCCAGCAGCCGGCGTATGAACATCGGGTCGGTGCACAGCAGGGTTTGCGCAAAGCCGGGGCCCACGTCGCGCAGGATGGAGCAGGCCATGTCCTCGCGCACGCTGACATTGGCCACCGCCACCGCGCGCGAGCGAAACACCACCCCCATGGGCAGACAGTTGACGAGCAGCGTGGGCTTGTCGTCCACGCCAAAAATGTCCTGCAGGCCCAGGTCGATGTCGAACCAGGCCTCTTCGTACTGTTCGCGCGCCGTCAGGCGAAAGCCGTAGCTGCGTCCGCCCCGACCGGAGCTGGTCAGCACATCGGCCAGCGTGGTGGCGGGCAGCGGCCTGGCCAGCTGGGCGAGCGCAAAGCGCTCGAAGGTGTTGGCCTTGGTGAGTACGGGCAGGCTGGTTAGATCGGTTTGGGGGCCAATGCCGGATGGGTTGATGCCGCTTTCTTGCAGCAGGGTCCGGTAGGCCGGGCTATGCCTGGCGGCGTCCATGCAGGCGCGCAGCGCGCTGCTTTTTGAGCGGGCAAGCATGCCTGCGCCGCCCATGCGCCGGCCCTGCTTCAACAAAAAGCCGCGCAGGGTGCGCACGGCGCCAGCGGGCAGCAGCGAGAGCCAGCCCATTCAGTTCAAGACTGTGCCAGCGGCGCTCGCATCCAGGCGAGCAATGCCGGGTCGCGCTGGCCAACCTGGTACTCAAGCACCCGAAGATCTGCGACGTAGGGGGCCACGGGGCCGTAGTAGTCGGTAAACGGGCCAATCTGCTGAAAACCGAAGTTCATGCGGGCGAGTATGCGCGCCAGGGAGCGCTCCATGGCAGCGTACCAATAACGGATGTTGTTGTTCACGCTGTACACATACATCTCGCGGTACAGCGTGAGCATGATTTGCGGCGATGGGTTGCGCTGGTCGTTGGCCCGCGGCGCTTCGGCGGGCGCTTCGGCCAATGGAAACCCGGCGGGGGGCAGTTCGCCAAGACGCCGGCGGTAGTTCTGGTGCACCATCAGCCTGCTGATTTCGGCCGACTGCGCGGGCGGGGGCAGGATGACGTTGTCGAGAATCGAGACGCAGTGGGTCTGGAACGGAAAGCTCTGCAACGCGTCAGGAAACACCAGCCGCACGTACCCCACCAGCTGTTCTGCTTCATTCAGCGCCGCGAAATGCGCAGAGTTGGCGTCGTGCTCGTCCGTTTCACGCTTCTCGGGGTAGTCATCGGGTGCCAGGAAGCCGCATTCCTCACAATAGACTTGGTAGCGCAGCTCCTCTATGGACTTGAAAAATGCCTTGTCGCGACTGGGTTGCACGGCGTGGCCGGAGAAGTTGACCGAGAACTTTTGTTGAGGCTGCAAAACGGCAGGCATGCGAGCTGCTCCTTCTGGTATTTGGACGACTGGAGGGTTCTGGCGACGAGATGCGGCGCCTTTTCAGCGGGCCGCGCATGCCAAAAAAAGATGATTGGGCAGGCTCGCTGCGCAATCTGCGTCCATGATCCTGTAGTACGGCAAATCCATGGATATTTTTAGTCAAATTCGTAACAAAATAATATTTGATAGCTAGTTATGACTATGTCGATCTCGCTTGTATACGGTCTTGATGTTCATCAATTCGATGGCATTCTCTGATAGGCCTGTTGCCGTATTGCGGGCTTACCCAGTGGTGTTTTCCCTTGATGACCTGTCAGAGGGCATGCGGGTGGTTGCCAAAGCGATGCGCCATGGCCGGTTGGGGCTGCCCTTGCATATCGCTATCGAAATTTGCCATTTGGCAACATTTTCTGGAGCATCCAGCGGTTGCCCCAGGCGGCGGCCGCGACGGGCTATCAAACTCCCAGGTGCTTCGGGGCAAACTATCATCGTCAGCGCGCTGGCTCTGCCGGGTTCATGCCAATGTCGGCCGTTGAACTCATGGAGCTTGGCAACGATGCCAATACCCCGGTACAAAAAAACTTCCTGGAGAACGAAAAATGATGGCTATCGCGTCCCGCATTGTTTTTTTTGCGGCCTCTCTTGCAACTGCCCTGCCGGTATCCGCTGCCAGCGACGCCGCGGGTCAGTCGGCCAACGCATCCAGCGGCACGCCACAAGGCCTCATGCATCGCACCTCTTTGGCTGCCGACCGGCTGCCACCGGGGTTGCTTGGCACGCAAGGTGTCACTGCGCCGGATGAGGGTGTGGTCGCGGATATGGCGCTGATCAACACCCTGCTGCAGCAGGGCAAGATCGACCAGGCGCTCAAGGCCATCGATGCGCTGCAGAAGAAGCGCCCCGCCGACGTGGTGCCACCCTTCCTGCGCGGGCGCGCCCTGCTGCAAAAGGGCGACAAGGCCGGCGCACGCAAGGCCATGGAGCAGGCGCTGCAGATCGATGCCAACTTCTTCCCGGCCATCGGCGTGCTGGCGGTCATTGATAACGCCGAAAACCACCCCGACGAAGCCCGCGCCCGGCTGGAGGCCGCCATCGGACAGCAGCCGGGCAATATCCAGGCCTACCAGTTGCTGCTGGAGCTGCGCGCCGCCCATGGCGCCGACAAGGCCGAGCTGACCGCCATCCTGCGCCGTGCGGTGGAGGCCGCGCCTAAGAACCCGTTGGCGCATCAGTTTCTGGTTGAGTTCCTGCTGCGCAGTGGCGAGCACAAAGAGGCCCTGGCCGCGGCGCAGAATGCCGTTGCCGCATTACCCGACAAGGCGCAGTTGCTTGACGCCCAGGGGCGCGCACAAGCGGCGAATGGTGAATTTGACCAGGCCCAGGCCAGCTTCAACCGCATGGCGGCGCTGCAGCCCCAGTCGCCCCAGCCCTACCTGCGCATGTCCACCGCCTACCTGATGGCGGGCGACCGCGCCGCGGCCGCGGATAAGCTGCGCAAGGCGCTCGAGATCGACCCCAGCCTGTTCGAGGCACAGCAAGGCCTGGTCAACCTGGCCATGGCGGCCAACAAGCCTGACGAAGCACTGGCCATCGCCCGCACGGTGCAGAAACAACGGCCCAGGGAGCAGGCAGGTTATCGCCTGGAAGGTGATATCCACGCCGCTGGCAAGGCCTGGGATCAAGCGGCCGAGGCTTACCGTACGGGCATCAAGCTGTCCGACAGCCCCGAGCTGGCCGTGCGCCTGCACAGCGCCCTGCAGAGTGCCGGCAAGAAGGCGGATGCCGACCGCTGGGCCGCGGACTGGACACGCAGCCACCCCAAGGACGCCAGCTTCCCCTTCTACCTGGGCAGCCAGGCCCTGAGCCGCAACGAGTTGCCCGAGAGCC
>ENA-UOUJ01001915-UOUJ01001915.1-activated-sludge-metagenome-genome-assembly--contig:-NODE-1915-length-10123-cov-3.502682_pt1 | contig 10123 bp, 9 predicted proteins | sample MGYA00249839_ERZ747224 | MGnify/ENA primary metagenome ERZ747224 (study PRJEB28782, sample SAMN03220277) | activated sludge metagenome | biome: wastewater; feature: sewage sludge; material... | reverse complement strand
GGCGGGGCGGGGCTTGATGCTGCTGGACGAGGCCGGACGGCCGCTGCCTTTGCCGCCTCGTTCGCCGAGTTTGCTGAGCTCGCCGACGCCGCCCCGCCCGTCGATATCGCCTGGTCCGGCGATGCCGCCTCGCCCATCCACACCCTCCGGCTCGATGGTGCAGTCCCGCCCGTCGGCTTTGGCGGGTCAGTCGATCCCTCCGCGACCATCGTTATCACCGCGATCCGCGCCGGCGGTCTCCCCGCCTGCGCACGCAGCAGCTGCCAACGGCCACCCGGCGCCGACCACCGTCGCTAGCGATGCACCCGCGCTGAAGCTCGTGGTCCGCGGCTTCAACGCCATCGAGCGCAACCTGCTGGAAGGAACGGTAAGGCTGTCGCAGCGCCGCACGCCGCGGCTGCAGCTGCTCGCCGAATGCGATGTCGATTCGGCAGACGTCGTGATGATCGACGCCGCCGATTCGCAGGCAACGCAGTGGGCCCAGCGCCAGGCGTCGCTGGCCGCAAAGGCCGTGATCTGGGTCGATGGCGAAAGCGCCCGCAACGGTCACACGCTGGTGCGTCGCCCCGTTCAGTGGCCGATCCTGCCGATGCTGCTCGCACGGGCGCTGGAGAAGGGGCCTGCCGACCGCGTCCCTTCGGTCGCGCGCGGCATTGCGGCAACGATTCCCGCCTCGCCCGCGGCCGGCACTGCTGCCGCTGCCGCGTTACCGGTTCTCGTCGTCGACGACAGCCTCGCGGTACGCGGCTACCTGCGTTCGCAACTCGAGGCGCGCGGCTTCCAGGTCGTCGAGGCGGCGAGCGCGCAGGCGGCGATCGACGCTGTGGCGACGACGGCCTTCGCCTGCGTGCTGATGGACGTGCTGATGCCCGGCATCGACGGCTACGAAGGCTGCAAGCAGATCAAGGCGCGAACACGCGGCGTGACCAGGCTGCCGGTGATCATGCTGACCAGCAAGTCCTCTCCCTTCGATCGCATCCGCGGAAAGATGGCCGGTTGCGACGCCTACCTGACGAAGCCGGTGGAACCGACGCAGTTGCACGACGTTCTCGCGCAGCACGCCGGCCGGCCGGTCCGGAATTGATTTCCCTCCAACCAAAGGAAGTACCGCCAATGGCCCGCACGATCCTCATCGTCGAAGACAGCAAGGTCGATCGCAGCCGGCTCGAGAAGCTGCTCTCCGGCGCCGGCTACCAGGTCAGCAGTGTCGACAACGGCAGCGATGCCTTGGCTGAAGCCAAGCGCAGCAAGCCCGATGCGATCCTGATGGACGTCAACATGCCCGGCATGGACGGTTTTGCCGCGACCCGCGCACTGCGCGGCGACAGTGCGACGAAGGACATTCCGGTCGTGCTCGTCACCGCCAAGGACCAGAAGGCCGACAAGGCCTGGGGGCAGATGCTCGGCGCCAAGGGCTACGTGACCAAGCCCTTCTCCGACGAGCAACTGCTGTCGCAGGTGCGGGCCCTCTGATCCCGATCATGCAAGTTCCGATCGTCGACGTCGCGTCGCGGGAGTTCATCGGCGCGCCGCAGCCGGCGTCCTCGGCGGACCCGGCGGCAGCGCGGAGTCCTGCGCCGCCGCTCACGCCGACCGAGGCGCTGATGCGCGGTTTCGAGCCGCAGGCGCAATCGGCCGGCGTGGCTCTTGCGGGCATCGGGCCTTCGAATACCGCGCTTGCCGGCGTCGGCCCCCGCGCCGCAGGAACCACCGCGGCCCGTCAGGGTTTCCGCGTCGGCGGCCTGAACCTGATGATCGGCTATGCCGACGGCAGCGAACTGACCGAGCTGCCGCCGCTGTATCGCCTCCCGCACGCGCCAGCCTGGTTCGCAGGCATGGCGAACCTGCACGGCAGGCTGGTGCCGGTCTTCGATCTCACGCGGCGCTTCGGCCTGTCGGCGTCCGAGCGCGCACGGCCGATGCTGCTCGTGCTTGCGCACGGGGCCGACGCCGCCGGCGTGCTGATCGATGGACTGCCGCAGCGGCTGAGCTTCGACCCGGCGCGGACCACGGCCGACGAAGCCAGCGTGCCGTCGGCACTGCGTCCGTACGTCTCGGCCTTGCATCTCGTCGATTCGAGCCTCTGGCTCGACGTCGACGTTCCCGCGCTGCTCGATGCGCTCGAACAAGCCCTCGCACAATCCCATTGATCGGATGAAAGCATGAACACGATGTCCATCGACCAGCCCGTCGGCATGAAGGCCGCCGGAACGCAGCCCGACGGAAGGAAGTCCGCCGGCAGGAACTGGAGCTTCCTGGCCCGGCTGAAGCTGTGGCAGAAGTTCGCGCTTCTGGGTGCGATCGTCGTCGCGATCGCGGCAGTGCCGCTGTTCGCGCTGTACCAGGGCATGCAGGAGCGGATCGAGCTGGTCCGTACCGAGCAGGCCGGCGTGACCTCGGTCACGATGGCGCTGGACATGGTCAAGAAGCTGCAGGACCACCGCGGTACGGCGAGCTATTTCGTCCAGCGTGACGCGAAGCTCAGCGCCGATCAACCGAAGCACCTGAATAATGCCGACCAGGCCCTCGCCGCACTGCGCGGGCGGCTCGGGGGCCTCGGACAGCCCGACATCGACAAGCGGCTCGATACGCTCGAGAAGTCGTGGGCGCAGATCAAGTCCGACGTGACCGGCTACAGGATCGACCAGCGCAGCGTGATCGCCGTGCACACCGAGGCCATCTCCGAGGTCTTCCGGCTGATCGGCGACCTGAGCGCCTTCTACAAGCTCGACCTGATCCCCGAGGCCGACACGCACTACCTGATCCGCGGCACGCTGCTCGAATTGCCGGTCGTATCGGAAGCCGTCGGCCAGTTGCGCGCCCCGGTGGTTTCGCGACTGAAGGATCTTGCCGACCTGCGTGCGGCCTGTCTGGGGGGCAAGGTTCCGAACCTCGACGCTGCGATGCGCGAGGCCTTCAGCCCGACCGACCGCGCCCTCGCGGCCCGCCGCGCCGACAACCTCGAATTGGCGCTCGAGCGCTATCTCGCGAGCATGCGCAAGGCATCTGCCGCGTCGCCCGAAATCGCCGCCGCCGCGTCCGAGGAACTGGCCAACGTCCAGCGCTCGACCGAACAGGCGATCGAGCTGGTCAGGCGCGAGGTGCTCGGCAAGGCGTTCCCGACGATCGACCCGAACGTCTATCTCGAGCAGATGACGGTGCCTCGCGTGGCGATCCAGAAGCTCGCCACGCAGCAGGAACTCGTCGAGCAGCACTTGCAGCGGCGTCTCGACGAGACGCGCGCCGATGCGTTGAAGACGGTCGGCGGCGCGCTCGGGCTGCTGCTGGTGGCCGGTGCGATCGCCTTCGCGATCGCGACGCTGATCGTGCGCAACATCACCGGCACGGTTCGCACGCTGCAGGCCTCGGTCGAAAAGGTGCGCGGCGGCGACTTCGACGCGCTGCAGGACATTCGCGCGCAGGACGAGGTCGGCGATCTCGGCCGCACGGTGAACAGCCTGCTGCAGGAACGGATCGCCGCGCAGCGCGCCGCCGAGGAAGAGAACGAGCGCCTGAACAACTCGGTCATCTCGATCCTGCAGGCGGTCAACCAGCTGTCGCAGCGGGACCTCACCGTGCGTGCGCCGGTCACGCAGGACGTGGTCGGCACGGTCTCGGACTCGATCAACCTGCTGACCGATGAGACGTCGAAGGTTCTGGTCGACGTGCACCGGATCGCCGACCAGCTCGCGCAGGTTTCGGGCAAGGTGCGCTCGCGGGCCGAGCTGGTGTCGAAGACCGCGCAGGTCGAACGCCACAGCGTCGGCCAGATGATCGAGTCGCTGTCCGAGGCCACGAAGACGATGGGCCAGATGACCGCGCTTGCCGAGCAGTCGAACCAGGACGCGGCGCAGGCCACGCAGGTGACCGACACGGCGCTGGAAACGGTGAACAGCACGGTCAAGGGCATGAACTCGATCCGCGAGACGATCGCCGAGACCGAGAAGCGGATCAAGCGGCTGGGCGAGCGCTCGCAGGAGATCACCGGCATCGTCAACCTTATCAATACGATCTCGGAGCGCACGCACGTGCTGGCGCTCAACGCGTCGATGCAGGCGGCGGTGGCGGGCGAGGCGGGCCGCGGCTTCGCGGTGGTTGCCGAGGAAGTGCAGCGGCTGGCCGAAAGCTCGCGCAACGCCACGCAGCAGATCGGCACGCTGGTGAGCAACATCCAGCTCGAGACGAACGAGACGATCGCGACGGTGAACCGCACGATCGGCCAGGTCGTCGAAGGATCCGAGCTCGCGCAGAAGGCCGGCGAGCAGATGCGCCGCACGCAGGAGATCACGGCGCAGCTCGTCGCGCAGGTCGGCCGCATCGCCGAGTCCTCTGAGGTGCATAAGGCCATGTCCGCGAACCTGCTGCAGGCGGTGCAGCGGATCGGCCAGAGTACCGAGCGCACGGCGCAGCAGATCGACGCGCAGAACCAGGAGACCGAGACGCTGCTGAGCTCGGCGCGCCGGCTGGTCGAGTCGGTCGGCGTATTCAAGTTGCCGCAGGCCGCCTGAGGCAGCGCGAACGCGATCGCCACCGGAGCCCGCCCACGTGACGCTCAATGACCTGATCGACGCGCTGGCCGCCGAGATCGAGACCGTGCAGCCGGACCTCGAACGCGACCTGCAGCAGCTGGCCTGCCTCGAGGCCGAGGATCCGGCCTTCATGGATGCCCTCGACCAGTATGCGAGCCAGGCCCAGCGCATGGGCGAGGCGGCCGAGCTTGCCGGTTTTCCGGGCCTGCAGGCAGTCTGCGAACACGTGGTCGAGAACACGCTGCTGATGGCCGCGCTGCCGGTGCACGAGCGCGGCGAACTGCTGCAGTTCCTGCACGGCTGGCCGCCGCTCGTCGTGCAATACCTGCGCGACCTGTCGGACCCGTCGCTGGCCGCAGGGCTGGTCGACCACCTGGTACAGGCGCCAAGCCCGCTGGACGAGGACCGCGCGTTGAAGGTCGCGCACATGCTGGGATCGATGGAGGCGCAGTTGCACGCGCCGTACGGCGACGGCGCCCCCGCCAGGCCGGTGCTCGCCACGCCCGCCGACGTGGCGCTCGAGATTCCGGAAGACGTCGACCAGAAGCTGATCGAAGGATTCTTCACCGAGGCGCCGGATCAGGCCCGCTACCTCGTGGACCTGGCGCGCAATCTGGCGTCGGGCGAGGGCGACAGCTCGGACCTGATCGCCGCCAAGCGCGTCGTGCATACGCTGAAAGGATCAGGCTCGATCATCGGCCTGCGGGGTCTGTCTTCGCTCGGCCACCATCTCGAGGACATCCTCGAGCACTTCGAGCGCAGCGGCTCGCAGGTTGCCCGCCCGGTCGCCGATGCCTTGCTCGATGCCGCCTGGTGCCTCGAGCAGATGATCGGATACGTGCTCGGCACCGACGAATATCCAGGCCAGGCCCAGGCGGTGTTGCAGACGGTGCTCGACCTGGCCAACCGGATCGACCGCGGCGAAACCCTCGAGGTACCGCTCGCGCGCGTCGAACGCAGCGAGTCGGCTGCGCCTCCGGCACCGATCCTTGCGGTTGCGGCGCCCGGCGTCGAGGCGCATGCCGGGGCCGGACAGCAGGCAGCGACTCCAGCGCAAGCCGGACGCCGCAATGCCGAACCGACCGTGACCGCTTCGCCGGCTGCAGCGCTGCGCGTCAGTGTCGAACGGGTCGACGAGCTGTTCCGGGTCGCCGGCGAGATTTCGGTCCACTCGGCGGCAATGGAAGCACGAATGAAGGCGCTGATCGAGGGTTCGCGGGCGTTGCTCGCGCAGAACCTGCGAATGCAGAAGCGCCTGTTCGAACTCGAGACCGTCGTCGACGTGCGAGCACTGACGGTGATGCGCGCGCGCGGAAACAGCGAGGCGGGTGCCTATTTCGATCCGCTCGAACTCGATCAGTACAACGAATTGCACAGCGCGACGCATGCGCTGATGGAAGAAGCGGCCGATGCGCGCGCGCTGACCGGCGGTCTCGAAGAGGAGATCGCGCGCACGGCCAGCCTGCAGGCGCGCCAGCAGCGGCTGTCGCGCGACCTGCAGCACCTGGTGATCAACACGCGGATGACCGAGGTCGGCGTCCTCGCCTCGCGCCTGCATCGCAACGTGCGTTCGACTTGCCAGGCCACCGGCAAGCAGGCCGAGCTCGTAATCCACGGCGGCGCGACGCTGATCGACAGCGACGTGCTGAACCGCCTGGCCGACCCGCTGCTGCACGTGCTGCGCAACGCGGTCGATCACGGCCTCGAGTTACCGCAGGAGCGGCTGGCCGCGGGCAAGCCGGCCGGCGGCACGATCGTGCTCAGCTTCTCGCGCCAGGGCCAGCAGGTCGTGATGCGCTGCCAGGACGACGGCCGCGGTCTCGACTACCCGGCGATTCGAGCACGCGCGATCGATCGCGGACTGATCTCGCCGACCCAAGTGGTCAGCGACGAAGAACTGGCGCGGCTGATCCTGATGTCGGGCTTCTCGACGCGACATACGATCAACGAACTGTCCGGCCGGGGCGTCGGTCTCGACGTGGTGCGCGAGTGGGCATCGTCGACGAGCGGATCGATCAGGGTCAGCTCGCGTCCGGCCGAAGGCTGCACGCTCGAGTTGCGCTTCCCGGCGTCGCTGTCGACGATGCAATCGCTGATCGTCGAGGCCGGCCAGCGGTTCGCGTTGCCGTCGGTGCAGGTCGAGCGCGCGGTGTCCAGGGGCGTCGGCAGTTTCGAGCGGCTGGGCGACAAGCTCGTCTACCGGCTCGATCGTTTCGTCCATCCGGCGATGATGCTGACCGAACTGGCCGGCATCCCGGTGGCCGGCATCCCGGTGGCCGGCACTCCGGTGGCCGGCCTGCCTGCCGGCGACGGCCCGACGAACGAGCTTTCGAATTTCGACGCCGTGCTGGTGCGGATCGACGACCGGGTCCATGTGCTCGCCGTGGAAGGGCTCGTCGATTCACGCGAACTGCTGGTCAAGAACCCCGGGCGCTATGCGCGGCACGTGCGTGGCGTGGCGGGACTGTCGATTCTCGGTGACGGCAGCGTCGCAGTGAACCTCGACCTGTCGCAGCTTTTCGCCGGCGGCGGTCCGGCCGCGCGTGGGGCCTCGCGCACTGCGGCCTTCCGAGGCGCTGCAGCGCAGGATTCGGAGACGTCCGGTGACTCGGGCGAAGAGTCGGGCCAGGGGCGTGCGCGTTCGCCGTTGGCGGTGCTGATCGTCGACGACGCACTGTCGGTGCGCAATTCGCTGCAGCAGCTCATGCAGGATGCCGGTTTCCGCGCCGAAACCGCGCGCGACGGCATCGAGGCGATTTCCGCGTTGACCGGATTCCGGCCCGACGCCGTGCTCACCGACCTCGAGATGCCGAACATGAACGGCCTCGAACTGACCGCTCACATCCGGGGACGCGAAGATCTGAAGGATCTGCCGGTGATCATGATCACGTCGCGCTCGCAGGACAAGCACCGGCGCATGGCCGAGAAAGCCGGCGTCGACAGCTACATCACCAAGCCCTACAACGACGTGGAACTGCTGGAAGCGATCCGCGCGTCGCTGGCGGCTCGAGGATGCGTGAGGTCCTGAGCCGGATGGAACCCGCGATGACGATGGATGCCGCTGCCGCGACGCTGCCGCCGATGAGCGGAAACTTCGTGCTGCTCGGATCCGGAGCACTGCAGTTGCTGCTGCCGCAGGCCGACGTCGGCGCCGCCGGGCATCTGGGGCAGCGGCCGCGTCCGAGCGGCCAGCCCGGCCTGTTCGAGATCGACGCCGGCGACAGCCAGGCGGCCTTCGTCGTGGCCCTGTCGCCGCGAATGGAGCCGATGGAAGAATTTCCCGAAGGCCGCTTCCTGCTGACCTCGTTCTCGGGCCACGACGGCCTGCTGCTCTGTTGGAACGAAGCGAAGGTGCTCGGTCGCATCTCGCTGCAGCCGCGTGCGCTGCCGCCGGCGATGATGGCCGCGGATGCGCCGATCGACGCCTACGTCGAGTTCGGCGACCGGATCGCGTTCTGCAGCAGCGGCGATCGGCTGCTTGCGCACGTATTCGCCACGCTGAACTGAACGATGGAAACGGTGGATCTGGTCTCGTCGGCACCCATCGGACCAGCGGCGGCGGTGGCGCCGCCGCGCGCGGTGCCCGCACGCCTGGTCGAATACGCCCCCGGCTGCCGGATCGCGCTGCCAGTACATGCGACGCTCGAAGTGCTCGAGCCAGCGCCGATCGTCGAAGTGCCGGGCGCTCGCGACGGCTGGCGCGGACTGTTGCGCTGGCGTGGCGACTGGTTGCCGGTCGTGGACCTGGCAGGGCGGCTCGGAGTCGAAGGCGCGGTAGAAGCCGGCGGCCACCTGCTGGTGCTCGGCTGGCGGCCTGCGCCCGGCCAGCCGTTTCGGCACGGCGCGCTCGTTCTTCGGGCGATGCCGACCACGCTTCGTTTCGGCGACGACGACCAGTGTTCGATTCCGACCGATCACGCGCTGTGGGCGGAGATCGCGCTGGCCTGCGTCTGGCACGACGGCCAGGCGGTACCGATCGTCGATCCTGCCCGTCTGTTCGGAGACTGAGCGGGCGAGTTTCGGCGGCGAGTTCCGGCGGCGCGTGCGCGGCGCGCGGATCGCTCAGCGCGCGTGGAGCCTGGTCGGAGCGCGCGACTCGAACGCTTCGCCGATCGCCTTGCACAAGGCGGCCGCGGCCGCCTCGATCTGTGCCGGCGGACGACCCGGCGCACCGAAGACCGCCGTGATCACGGCCAGCGCGTCGGCGCCTGCGCCGATCGCCTGCCCGGCGTTGCCGGCATCGATGCCTCCGATACCGACGAGATTCCACCCGCGCTGCGCGCCCTGCGCGAGCAGTTGCAGAGGTGCGCGGACCGCGGTCGGCTTGACGCTGGAGCCGAACAGGCTTCCGAAGGCAAGGTAGTCGGCCTGGCCTGCCAATCGCTCGGCGCGCGCGAAATCGTCGTAGCAGGAGACCCCGATGATCGCCTCGCTGCCGAGCCGTGCGCGCGCTTCGACCGGATCGGGGTCGTCGCGACCCAGATGAACGCCGGCGGCCCCGCTCGCAAGCGCGATGTCGAGTGCGTCATTGACGATCAGCGGCACGCCGCGTTCGTGGCACAAGCTCGCAAGCAGCCGGGCCTGGCGCATTCTCATCGTTTCGTCGGCGAGCTTGTTGCGGTACTGGACGGCGGTGGCCCCCCCTGCGATCGCGGCGGCCACGGCGGCAGCCAGCCAGTCGTCGTCGGGGCAGTCGGGCGTCAACGCATACAGACCGCGCAGAGCGCGCTTCGGCGGGCGAACGGCCGCTTCGCCAAGCGTGCCGGGCCGGTCTTCCGGGAGCGAATGCGTGCAACGGTGATCGATCAATCGGGACTCCGTTTCACCAGGCTGTCGGTGTCGGGAAGCGCGCGCTTCGACGGCCATGCGTTCGTCGCAGCATCGAGGCCACTGGTCGGTGCCGCGCTGGTGCCGCGCAGGGCCGAGGGTACCATCGGCTCACATCAGACGAGCGGCCAGGCAGGCCGCCGGATCGAAGCCAGCCGTCAGGGGAGAGATCGATGAGCGATGCGCCGAACGCGGGATTCCGCACGTGGATGTGCCTGATCTGCGGCTTTCTCTACAGCGAGGAAGAGGGGCTGCCCGAGGAAGGCATCGCGCCAGGCACGCGCTGGGAAGACATTCCGATCAACTGGACCTGTCCCGAATGCGGCGCCCGCAAGGAGGACTTCGAGATGGTGGAGATCTGAGATGAGCGATTCGCGCCGACTGTCCGGACTGAAGGTGATGGTGATCGACGACAGCAATACGATTCGTCGGAGCGCCGAGATCTTCCTGAAGCAGGCCGGCTGCGAAGTCATCCTGGCCGACGACGGGTTCGAGGCGCTGTCCAAGGTCGCCGACCATGAGCCGCACTTGATCTTCTGCGACATCCTGATGCCGCGGCTCGACGGCTACCAGACCTGCGCGCTGATCAAGAAGAGCCCGCGCTACCGCGACATCCCGGTCGTCATGCTGTCCAGCCGCGACGGACTGTTCGATCGTGCCCGCGGGCGAATGGTCGGATCCGAGCAATACCTGACCAAGCCGTTCACGAAAGACGCGCTGCTGCGCAGCGTTGCCGAGCGCACGGCCGGCATGGCAGCAGCGGCCGC
>ENA-UOUJ01001914-UOUJ01001914.1-activated-sludge-metagenome-genome-assembly--contig:-NODE-1914-length-10123-cov-4.098133_pt1 | contig 10123 bp, 7 predicted proteins | sample MGYA00249839_ERZ747224 | MGnify/ENA primary metagenome ERZ747224 (study PRJEB28782, sample SAMN03220277) | activated sludge metagenome | biome: wastewater; feature: sewage sludge; material... | reverse complement strand
GGTCGGCACGGCGCTGTGCAAACAGTTCGGGTCGCCGGGCAGCAGCACCACGCTCCAGACCGCCAAGGCCGAGGTCGCCGGTAAGCTGGAATGTCGTCGGATCTGATCCGGGAACCAGCTGGTCTACGCCCTCATCAAGCACACTGCGCACCGCCGCCGGATCGGTCGCCGCCTCCGCAAGCCGATTACCCGCAAGCCGCTGCCTGCCGGCCTCGGTCAGCGGAGCAATCAAATCGCTGCCAGCGTTCCATGCCGCGCGGCCCAGCATCGGAGCGCTGGCTATAGCACTACCGAAGATGCCGCCACCGAGGCTGCCGACAGTTGCTCCAAGCGGATCATATCGATCGGGCAGGATATCCGTTGCCGCGACCGAGCCGGAGCCTGCGGAGCCCCCTACAAACATTTCTCCTACGCTCCCGGGTCGGCCGAGAAGCCGTGAGGCCGTGTCCATGGCCTTGCCGCCCGCTGCCCGCACGGCGCCACCAACTGCCGCCTGCGGTGCAAGGGTATATCCGACGCCCTCACCGAAGCCCCGGGCGACACGCTCGCTCAATGTGCCCGCTTCGGTATTGTCAGGGTCGAGAACGGGATGAATGCTTCCCGCTTTGTCCTTGATCCACTCCTTGCCGAATGTCGGTTCAATGGGCTCGTAATCCCGGCCAGCCGCACGCGCCACATCACCGAATGCCCGGTTAATGACCCCGGCCATGGCATCGACCGGGGCACCTGCCACGGTGGCAAGCGCATCATTGATGCCGGCGGTGATATTGAGCCCCACGCCGCTGCGCCGGGGCTCGGGCATTGCCTCTTCCGGAGGGATGAGTTCAAAGCCGGGAGGGGGCGGTGGAATTTCGGCACTCTCCGAAGAATCCAGCAACACAAAGCCCGGAGGCGGGGGAGGAACCTGCTGCCTGTTCATTGTACCGGCCTCCACTGGTTGCCGTCCCATTCGAGAGTCTGGCCCGTCTGCGGATTGCGGGCACGGGGCGCCGCGCCCTGAACCGTCGAAGGTGTATAGGCGGGGGCCTCCTGCACACTCAGGAGCGCGCCGAGGTCGCCGCCAAGCACTTTGTCGCGCATGGTGCTAAACCCTCGGATTTTGTCCTGCGCCTGGTTTGCACCCGCAGCGAGAATGCGCCGGATCGCAGGTTCGTTGAGGTTCGTATCGCCACCCGCCAGGCGTTCCGCATACTGACGGTCAGCATCCGAGAGGCCGGTACCGGAGCCGAAGTTCTTGATCACCTTGCCCACGGCTTTTGCCATCACAGAGCGATAGGTTTCCGTATTGTTGGCAGCGTCGATAATGTCGCCTTCGACCGGCACGCCAAGCGTCTGCGCCCATTTGATGGCGGCAATCTTGGCATCTGACCCGGCGCCGGTGATCGCCCCCTGGTCGAGGAGCTGGAGGCCCTGATTGGTGACCCCGATCAGATCGGCCGCGTCCTGGGCCTCGACCTGCCGCTTGAAGATTTCTTCCCGAACGTCCTTCGGAAGGCCGGCGAACATGTCACCTTCGGGAGTGTTGTTGATCGTGACGAGGGAACCTTCCTTGCCGCCGGTGGCCATGAAGTTCTGGTATTCCCGTGTTCCTGGCTGCAATCCCGCCTGTTCCGCGCGCCACTGGAGATTGCGCATGGTTTCGGTTCCGGCTGTCGCCTCTCGCTGCTTCTCCAGCCGGGCAATCTGGGCGTCGTAAATATCGAGATGGCGCTTGCCCTTGTTGTAGGCCTTTTCGCTGGGCGCTTCGGTGAGCCAGCGTGCCATTGCATCTCGTTTTTGGTAGAGCCCGTCGAGTTCCGCCTGCGACGCCTGCGCCCGCTGTTCGAACGCCCGCTGACCCTGCATGCGCTGAGTGGCGATGCCAAGGCCGTCCTGGGGCGAGATAACGCCTTGATCGACCAACGTTGCGACCTCGGGATCGTTTTCCTGAAGCCATGCCACGGTCTTGTTGCCGGCAGGCTTTGCCAGCGGGATTTCAGCACCTGGGCCGGGAGCGGGCGTCGGCTCGATAAAGTTCGGGTCGGCAATGGCGCCACCAGGGGTAAAGCGATTGGCATTCATCTGTGCCGCGCCCGGCTCTGCGAACACGCTCGCGCCGCCATAATCCTGCGCAATCTGCTGGCGTGCTGGAGTGGGAACGATTTCCGGAATATTGTTGCCGTCTATCGTAGCCGAACCACCCAAGCCGCCGAGGCCGCCAGACGAGCCCCCAGAGCTATCGGCAGCGGCGCCCCCATATCCCGGCATACGGGAAAGAAAGCCCTCATATTCGGCCTGCTCACGCTCGCGCTGTAACTGGCTCAACCGAAGCTGTGCCGCTTGTGTATTTATCGCGAGCGTGCGGGCTTCTTCTGGCGATACGCCAGCCGCAATGAGAGCCGCTTCCATGGCCTCACGCGAGGCGAGTTCATCGGCACGTTCCCGGTCAAATTCATCCTGCCGCAGCTGCTGGTCTTGGATATGACCATAGTATCGGCCGAAATCCCGGAGTGGATTGCTCCGCGGTGCGCCCATCATGCTCATGCCTGCCGCCTGCAAGATGTTGCCGAAGCCCTGGCTGTTCACGAAGCCACCCAAGCCACCCAGCCCGCCGGTGGATTGCGGCCTGGCCTGTGGAATGGGACCAAAATCGGGAAGCGCGTTCATATCGTGATGTCCTTTCGCATGGCGGCAAGTGCAGCCGCCTGATCCGTCACGGCGAACCCATGGCCGGACGGGAAGGGCTCGACGCCGGGAAGCTTGCCTGCACGCGCGTCGGCAACAATCGAGCCGACAGCGCGGCACCGGTCTTTGTTGAGCCGCCAGAGCTGCATGAGGGTTATCGGGGGTGCGGCAACAGCCATGATCAAGCCGCCGCCCTGCGGGCCGCTTCCGACGCCGTTTCGCGCAGGAAGTCGGAAAGTGTCATGTTGTGTTTGCGGGCAATCTCGATCAGCCGTCGCTTCTCGTCGCGCCCGACACGGACCTGGATCAACTCGTTCATCGGTTCGGAAAATCGCATGTCTGCCTCCAAATCAACTGCGCTAATCTTAGCACGGTAGAAGGCGTGACGTAAGGACGAAATGTTAGCTAAATCAATAAGTTAATGTAATTCCGTCAGTGTCCGGTACTGTCCGCTTATGTCCGATAAGGGAATAAATGTCATTCCGCAGCACCGCAACGACCCATCTGCAACTGTCGCGCTCAGCTACTCCTCGATTCCGGGCTGCTTCAATCACCCGAACGCTTTTCATCTCTGAGTGGCCGCTACTCGTGGAGTAGGTATGATTGTCCAGTATTGCAGAAGGCCGCGTTCCGGGGCATAGGTTCCGTGGGTAAACCGCGTTGGCGGCAGCTATTGGGGGCGCTTGGATGAATCCTGTACTTAGGCAGATGGCTTCTGCTTTACTTCTGCTGGGCGCTGCTAGCCTTGCGGGCGTTACCCACGCCAAGGAAGGCGTGGCAGGGTTGGGTGTAGACGTAGTCTCATCGCAGACATTGCTCGAAATCGAATCACGCGATGCGGGCGATGACATATCATCTGCCGAACGGCTTATACGGACAGCGCAGATGAACAATCAGGTCACGCCCGCGCACGAGGCAGACCAATTGACGTCTGATGAAATGCTGGCGTTTCAACGCATGCTAAATGACGCTGGCTATGATGTTGGTAAACCGGATGGGGTTGCTGGCCCGCGAACCGGAAGAGCAATTGCCAAATTTCTTACCGATCAAGGTTTAGATCCTTATGAGGTTTCGCTCCGAGCCGCATACGACATGGCTTTGAACAAAGCAGGCAATGCACCGAACACGGCCACGGATGCCGATCCGAGCGACACTCAAACAACTGACGTGGCAAACGGGCTCGATGCTTCAGCCTTCGCTGGCTTTTCGGGAATTCCGTTAGCCTCGAACCGGCTTGCTGTCTACGACATGACCGCGCAGATGACGCTTGGCATCTACAATTCCAAGAACCCATCTCACGTTGGATCATGGCAAACATTCGTCCAGATGGCGTGGCTGGGTGTTGTTCCTTCGATCTTGGACAATGATGAAATAGCGCTGAAATATGCCGCTTTGACGCTTTCAGAAGCTGACAGGCTCCGCCTGTTGGGTGGAGAATCCAGTGAACGACAGCCTGATGAGTTCCACCGCCGGGAAGTAATAGCCCGTCTGCGAGCGGAATACATTGGCACCATATTGGCGAAGACCCCCCGTATTCCACTTTCCATTGTGGAAGTACGCACTGCCCATCTCGGAGAGTACAACTTTGATGCCGGCAGATTTGAAATAGGACTGCTGGACAGGAGTGATAAGCCACGGCAATCACTTTCAAACTTTCTGAGCAATAAAGGCTTGGACGGGTTGAACGTCGCAGTCGATGACGGCTTGAAAAGCCTTCCGAATGTTCTGCAAGTAGAGGCTTCGGATGCAAAGCGCTTGCTTCAGAAGCTGGCGGCGCGCAAGGGCCGACATCTGGCTGACAGTCCGCGTCGTGTCTTCATGGCGATTTTTTCGGATATTGCTGCAGTAAGTGCTACTCGCACCGAAAGAGGCGACGCGCAGTTGGACATAGACGTGAAGCCCAGCCGTATAGCCTTGTTCAGCGATGTGCAGCTTAAAGAAATGATTGCTGAATTTCCGCTCGACCCTCACCGCGTGGACCCGCCGCCGCCGGTCGATCCGGCCATTGAGGAGGCAAAAGCGATACTTGCCATCAACGCCAGCCCGAATCACATTCTTGCTCTGGAGACAGAGAAGTTCGCTGCCTCAAAGGGGTTTCTGGATGCGTTCGTCCAGTCAGCCCGTGAAATTGGCCAGGCCAACGAGTTTGCGCGTGAAGACCGTATCAACGAAATCCGGTCAGCTGTTACCAGTCAACAAGCAAGCGACAGTATCTGGCTTACCGGGGAAATCGGGCTTGGAGAGTACGATCCGGCTCTCGGCTCTTTCGTGGCAAAGACAATAGGGGTAGCCTCTGGTGGCAGCGATATTGCCATCTTTGATGCGGATCTTCACCACAACATATTCAATCTTTCGGATATCGCTTCGATCCCTGTGGAGCGCGAGTTGGCCCGAAAGGCTGTAGATATGGTCTCGGACAGGACTTTCACGATACGGGCGCGCGTAACGCCTGTAGGTGCGGTAATGGATCGAGATAGATCGCGTCCTCACGTCACCTTCGAACATCGGTTAGCCGAAATATACATTTTGGCTTCCGGTCCTTCGGTACCACCGACCTTAATTGCTCACCTCGTGTTTAATGACGATGACAAGAAATCAATCTCCTCGGATGGCGAGATTGTGAATGCGGAGCTTCCAGAGCGTCCGATCCTGTCCCAGGACCTGCTTGTGACCCTCGGCATGAGAGATCGGCTGGACCAGCTTAGCGAAAGGTCGATGGCCTGGCTGCTTGCCAACCGTTGGCTGAACGACAATGCCGTGGCTACATCCCTTCCCGCCAGGTTTTTCGATAATACCAAGCCGGCTCCAACGCTGGCGACTGTTGAGCATTTTTCAGGTCCTTTTCGAGAATGGGTCAAGGCGCTGCCTGTGGAGATGCCTGACAGGGTAACTATTTCCTGGCGGCGAGACAGCGGGATGGACGAAAGCCTGCCGCAGGAGTGTCATCATATGTCCTCGCGACCCATAGTGGAGATGTTTGCAGATGGTATGACGACAAAGCCATTTGGTGAGATTGACCAGCAGCAAGTTAATGATCTCATCCGGCATGCCGGCAGCGAGCCCATCTTTCAGAACGATGTATATCTTCGCTTCAGGAAAAACTCAGCTATCGAATGCGCGGATAACGATAATAGGCGTTATGTCCAAGCGAACCTCACGACCGATCTAGGAGAATGGTGGCCAAAAGCGATAGTCGTCCTCGATCGATTGCCGATCCCCGCATATGATCAACTGGGTAATTACGCCGAAATCGACGTTTCCATTAAGGAACTCAAGCTGATCGAAAATGGAAATGATGTTCCTCACATCCGCCTGGATGTCGATTTCGAGGAGGTCCGTTTCCTCGACGTCCCACGACAGAATCCGGACGGTTCTCAACAGGCACAATTACTGGCGAAATTTAGTGCGGCCGACATCGATCAGTATAACGCTTTGGTTGAATCGATTGGCGCGGACTATGATGTTCTTGGCGTCCGTATAGGCCAGAGCTTTGAGGAAGCGGATCGTGCCCTGCGGTCTCATTTCGATACGCCGCATCTGTTCGAAACAACCGGGGTCAACTCCTCTCTGGAGACGTTTCAGAACTCTAGCATTTATCTACGGCAAGACGGGCGCGAGTATGTGGCAATTTTCTACGAGCCCGCGCGGGATGGAAAGAAGGTGACCGCTGTTCTACGCCAGTTCATCGCACCGCTTACGTCGTTCACAAAAGTGGACCTCATATCTTCGCTTCGTGCAAAGTATGGAAACGAGGCGCTGGATGAACCTCACAATGGAGAATTGATTTGGGGAAAGGCGGTGACTCGACCAACTGGATCGGGTGGTGTTGAGAAGACGGATTGTCGTGTTGATTTTGGCAGTGGCAACAGCCCGAATGTTTGGTTGAAAGACAGCGCAGAGGCAGATGTCGGCAGTTTTATGCCCTGGGAAGAGGTCAGGGACTATGGCTTCATCTCCTGGCCACGGCTCGACAGGCCGGGAGATGCCAAATACTCGGGTTGCGGCGTGTATTTAAACGTCTGGCATACGGCCCGGAGCCAGCACGGGGTGCGAGTGTTTCTTGCCGACATAGAAAAATACAACGAAGCCTTAGCCAATGCAAAAACCGTAATGCGGGAAATGCTCGAGGGTGGCTCACCAACTTCTGATGTGAAACTTTGAGTAGCGCGACAGCGCTATCAAGCTCATTGCGAAGCCGGGAGGCAAGGTTACTCGCGATGCCGGCTTCTTCTCGCCGACCAGCTCTTGCGGCTGCCCCGGCAATGTCGTCCAGTTCCCGTTTGACATAATCCCAATATTGCAGATCCGGATAAAGCGGAGATCCACCGGCCCGAGTCTGATTAAACGCGATCCGGCCATCGGTGGAAACCGAGACGTGCGGATTGAAGGAGCCGAAACCATCGAGAACGGCCCTATCCTGACCTCGCGTTGCGGCACCGCGCATCGCATCGGAAAACATTGGGCTCCCGGCCATGCGCTGAAGTTCAGGCGACCATACGCCTTCCGCGCCCTCCTGGTAAGCGCGCTGATAGAGTGGGCGGGCCGCTGTCGCACGTTGCGTCACGATGTCGTCAGCAAGGGACAGCGTGTCGGCCGACTGACCCAAGGCATCGTCAAGAGCCCCGCCGATCCTGCCCGCCGATCCAGCATGCCGAGCGCGAGGTTGATGTCAGCAACATTCCGACATTGCGCGCCGCCTGAATTGAGTTTCTGGAAATGTTTATGCCGGCGTCATTTCTCGGCGGACCGCTGAAGGATTGAAATGGACAACCACGTCCTCGGTCTTACCGCCGGTGAAGGTAAATGGGAATTCCGGAGCATTCGGGTCAGGCCGTCTGGTCTTCTTGCTGCCGGTTTGCTTTCCAGGCGAGCGGAAATAGTCGCGAGATAGGTGGCCAAGAGACGGCAGAGCCGGCCGTTCCCCTTCAAACCAACGCTCGATTGATACGATCTGCAACTTGGGCAAATGCCCATGTGCTGTATCAACAAAGCCAAATGATGCCGCTTCGGAACGCATCTCCCGTGTCGGTTTTCGTAGGCAGATGAAGAGTCCCATTTCTGCGCGCTCCCGAGCGATGACCGCCTTGAACTCGCGGACATCTTTCGCGCCGACGTGTTGTCCGCCCTTGACAGACGTAAGCACGCGTCCCCATCCGCGCGGGCCGTTCATGAAGAACATCTGACCATCGATGCCACGATCCGGTCCCTTCCGGATTTCCTTCAAAGCCTGTACACCGACCAGATAGTTCGCCCACCATTGGAACTGGTACTTATCGCGCTCGGCTAGCCGCGCGGCTGACGCAAAGTCACGAGGAATGCCACCGAGGTCATACTCGATCTTGCCGGGCATATCAGCGAGCCGATCCTCAATGACACGAATTGCATGGTAAGCAACATCAATTCCGATCCACTGACGGCCGAGAGCTTGAGCGGCAGCAACTGTAGTTCCACATCCGCAGAACGGATCAAGCACCACCTGCCCCTCGTTCGACGACACTGAAAGGATACGCTCCAGCAGCGCGATCGGCTTCTGCGTAGGGTATCCCAGCCGCTCCTGCGCCTGCGCTCCCAAAGCCTCGATATCAGTCCAGAGGCTATCGACAGTTACTCCAGGATCCTCGCCGGGGCGCACTTTCCGTCTAGGTATGCCACGACTGGTCCAGAACAGATCTCCACGGAGATCAAGCGCTTCGAGCTTATCCCGCGTCATGCGCCAGCCTTCTGGCCCGGGAATAAATCCCTTATATTCATAAACAAGATTGGGACGTTCACCCATCGACGTCGAGCGGAGCAACGGACCACTGTAATACTGACCGAGATGATCCTTGAGATTGTACCTTGCCATGGTTTCGTCTGGAGAAAGTGGCTTTTTCACCCGGTCGAGGTGGAAGCAGTGGCTGTCAGTTTTTGCGAAGAACAGAATTGAGTCTGTGGCGCGACCAAAGCGCCGAGCGTCGAACTGAGACCCTTTAGGACGGCTGTAGCGTCTCCATACTATCTCGTTCAGATACTGGCGAGGGCCGAAAATGCTATCGAGGATAATCTTTAGGTAGTGGCTCGCCGTCGGGTCGCAGTGCAGGTAAAGGCTGCCAGTTGGCTTCAGCACGCGTCGCAGTTCATGAAGGCGTTGCGCCATCATGACGAGGTAGGCCATCATGTCGCTCTCACCGAGCGCAGACCGCAAGGCGTAGATGATAGACGTCACTCCACCGCCGGTGCGCATGATTTCATCGAAAGCCCATTCAGCTTCCGGTCCCCAGGACCACGTGTCACGAAACGCTTCAACCTGTGCACTGGCAGCATCGTTGTCAGGAGTTCTGAACAGAACGTTGTAATTCGCCTGACTGTTGAATGGTGGATCCAGATAGACGAGGTCGACACTTTCGTCAGCAACCTCTTCGCGCAAGATGGTGAGATTATCCCCAAACCACAGCTTGTTCTGCATGATTACCCCTCAAACCCGCAGATATTCTGTGAGAACATTCCCAACAAGTCGTTAACCATATGGGCGCTGGGGAGACGAGGTCATTGGTTGTCTTCTTCTCCAGAAATGAGGAATGCTCGCCCGCCCTCGTTGAAGGCTATGCGGCCGGCTTTCCTCAATGCTGTTTCCACTTGGCCCGCGCGCGTGCCGCCCCAGCCAAGGATGCGCATCATCATGCCGTAGCTGGCAGGACCGTGAAGGCGAAGGGCCTCGGTATATCGGTCGGCATCGTCAGGCCGGGCAACAGGATCAAGCTTCAGATTGCGGCGAAGGTCTGGCCTCAAATCCACAATGTTTGAGGATTTGGCCGGCGCGGCCTCCCGCCGCGGTTTTCCGGTCAGGAAGTCGATGACGGTCGTCTTCTCGGCCGCCAGCGTGGCGACGACTTCCGGCGTGATCCTGCCATTGCTGTTGCGCCAGCGGATGCGCTCGCCATCGGTCGAGAACTCGACGCCATCCGATGCGAGCGCCATCCTTGTCAATAACATCAACGAAGAACCGGCGCTGACCGACAAATGTACGATCCTGGCGGGTACCGTTTTGATTGGTAATCGTTGCGGATCCCACGATGCCTGACGTGATTTCAACCAGGCAGGGTCGAGGAAAAGGAATGACTGTCATGATGAGCTTCCATGGCCATTTCTTGAAACCTTGGAAAGCAAGCTCTGCCCCCCCTTGAGGCGCTGCCTTGCTTGCTGTCGATTGAACGCTCTCCAGTGGGAGCCAACCCCGAAGCTTGGCTCCCTTTCATAAGCCCAGAGAGGCATCTCCATCGGAAATCCGTCAACCGGTTCACGCGGAAAGGTCTTGGTCTTGGTCTCTGTCTTGGTCTTGGTATGTGCACACTCTGCGGACAGGGTGTCTCCCTTATGTGTGCACAGGGTCATGACAGGGTGTCGAGACGGTCTAGGCATGTGCGCCTCGCATTATTCGGGTGTCCATCAGCCGCGAGGTGGATCCGATGGTTTCGGAAAT
>ENA-UOUJ01001913-UOUJ01001913.1-activated-sludge-metagenome-genome-assembly--contig:-NODE-1913-length-10134-cov-4.505804_pt1 | contig 10134 bp, 7 predicted proteins | sample MGYA00249839_ERZ747224 | MGnify/ENA primary metagenome ERZ747224 (study PRJEB28782, sample SAMN03220277) | activated sludge metagenome | biome: wastewater; feature: sewage sludge; material... | reverse complement strand
AGCACGCGCGCGATCTGCTGCGGTGCGGTCTGCACGTCGTCGAGCCGGGCGCGGTCCACGGTGATCTCGCGGTAGATGCGCCACTGCGATTCGATCGTCTTGACCTGGTGGTGCAGCAGGTAGCCGCTCGCCGCCTCGTGCGCCGCCGGCGCGCCCGACAGCACGACGAGCGGCACGCGCTCGGCATACGCGCCGGCGACGGTGTTGACGAGGTTCAACGCGCCGGCGCCGTAGGTCACGGAGACAAAGCTCGGATCGAGAGGCGTGAGGCGGGTAATGGTGCCCCAAAGATTGCGCTCCATCTCCTCGGTCTTGGGCGGAAAGAACTCGAACGAAATCGTGGGTCTTTTCCGCGCGCCAGGGCCGTTATGAGACGGAGCGAAAGCGTCTGTCATGGCTCGTGAAACTCCACTGCTTCTGTCCCGTCGCGCCCGCGTTACGGTAGCCTGCCGGAAAAACGCCGGGGAGCGGACCTGCTGTTCGCGGAACGACATTCCCACCAGCTTAGCCCATTATCGGTTGCGCCTGAGATGGGAAGTAGCCCATCATCCTCACAAATATGGACAATGTAGCTCTGACATGCCACAAAGTGGGTGGCTATGAAGCAGGTAATATATTGAATTTACTTATTAAAAATAGTTATTGGCGTTGGGATATCGAGCGCATAACGACACATCTGCAATTCTGCCCAACATAAAAAGTGGCGGAACCCGGGAAACTGGATCAATCCGCCTGTTCGCGGAAGGTCGCGCGGAACGGATGAGCCGGGTAAACGCCCACGATGCGAAGCTCTTTTGAAAAGAACTTCAGCTCCTCCAGCGCGAATGCGAGGCCGCGATCGTTCGGGTGACCCTCGACATCCGCATAGAACTGGGTGGCGAAGAAATTGCCGTCGACCATGTAGCTTTCGAGCTTGGTCATGTTGACGCTGTTGGTGGCGAAGCCTCCCATCGCTTTATAAAGCGCGGCCGGCAGGTTGCGCACCCGGAACACGAAACTGGTGACCAGCGGCCCTGATCCTTGCTTTGCCCAGTCGGCCTCTCGCGCGAGCACCACGAAACGCGTGGTGTTATGATCCTCGTCCTCGACGTTCTCGGCAAGAATATCGAGATGATGGATCTGCGAGGCCAGACGCGAGGCGATCGCGGCGCAGCTCGTGTCGCCGCGTTCGGCGACAAGACGGGCGGCGCCGGCGGTATCGCCCGAGACGATCGGCCGGATGCCAAGCTTGCGGATGATGCGGCGGCATTGCCCGAGCGCGTGAACGTGGCTTTCGACGGTCTTGATGTCCGCGAGCCTTGCGCCGCGCGGCGCCAACAGTTGATGGCGGACCGGCAGGAAGTATTCGCCGACGATGAACAGCCCGGATTGCGGCAGCAGGTGATGAATGTCGGCGACGCGGCCGGCCACCGAGTTTTCTATCGGGATCATGCCGAGATCGGCTTCGCCGGACGTGATTGCGGCGAGGGCGTCCTCGAAGGTCGCGCAAGGCAATGGTTCGGCATCGGGATAGGCTTCCGCGATGGCGATATGCGAGTTCGCGCCGGGCTCGCCCTGGAATACGATTTTCATGGTCTTTGTCATCAGGTGTTCTGTCAGCGCGCCGGGTGTTCGCGCGAGGCTGGTTCGACGATGAGCCGGCGGGCGGTTTCGAGGTCGGCCGCGGTATCGACGCCGCGCGGCACGTCCTCCACGATCATGATGTCAATCCTCATTCCGCCCTCCAGCGCCCGCAATTGCTCAAGCCGCTCCTGTTGCTCGAGAGGCGAGGGCGGCAGCTCGATAAAGCGCCGCAAGGCCTCGCGGCGATACGCGTAAAGCCCGACATGGTGATAGCGCGGGCCCTCGCCATGCGGGGCGGTGGCGCGGGTAAAATAAAGCGCGCGCAGCCGCCGCGGGCCGATCGGGGATCCGACGGCCTTGACCACGTTCGGGTTGGTGGCTTCTTCTTCTGTATGGATTTCGGCGGCCAGCGTCGCGATATCGACCGCGGGATCGGCCAGTGGCTTGAGTACCTCGCGGATCGTGCCCGGACGGATGGTCGGGAAATCGCCCTGGAGGTTGACGATCGTATCGATGCGGCCTTCGGGGTCCAGTTTACCCAGCGCCTCGAAAACGCGGTCGGACCCTGACGGATGATCGGCGCGGGTCATGATGGCCTCGCCGCCATGAGCCCTCACGGCGTTCGCGATGTCGGACGTGTCGGTGGCGACGGCGACGCGCCCGATGCCGGCGGCCTCGGCTCGCCGCAGGACATGGACGATCATCGGCAGGCCGCCGATATCCAGCAAGGGTTTGCCTGGAAGTCGGGTCGCCGCCATGCGGGCGGGTATCAGCACGAGGGTGCGGGTCTCGGTCATCGGTTGGGGAAGATAAGGAATTGGCGCAGGTTCTTAATATCTGCGGCGTTTATACGGGTTGTCAGACCGGCGGCAAACCGTTATCTCGTTCTGCCGCCTCCGCGAGCGCGAGGAGGTCTCGGCGGCGTTTCCGTGGTCGTTCAGCCAGCCGCGGTCGACTTGCGGGCGTGGAGCCTTGCCGCAAATGGACTCCCTCGATGATCAATAAATTTATTGGTGCGGTTCTTGGCACCTGCCTGGTTTTACTGGTGATGAATTTAGTCGCGCGGGCGATATTCGCGCCGGCTGTGCCTGCGAAGCCTGGTTATAAAATCGACGTCAAGGAAGAGCCGGCGGCTGTTCAGAAGGACGACAAGCCGGCGGCCGCGAGCAAGCCTGCGGCCACGGGTAAGGAAGCCGACGTCGCGTCAGCGGTGTCGCTGGGGAAGAGGCTGCAAGCCGCTTCGGCCGAGAACGGCGCCGTCGTCGCCAAGAAATGCGCCGCATGCCATACCTTCGAGAAGGGCGGACCGAACCGTGTCGGTCCTAACCTTTACGGCATCGTCGGCGAGCCGCGCGGCCAGGGTCATGACTTCAATTTCTCGGCGGCCATGAAGGCCAAGGGCGGCACCTGGACGCTTGATGAACTGGACAAGTTTCTGGCCAGCCCCAAGGAATACATCCCGGGGACGGCGATGTCTTTCGCCGGCGTTCCGAAGGACACCGACCGCGCCGATCTCATCGCCTATCTGCGCAAGAATTCCGACAAGCCCTAGGTGTCTGGTCCCGGAGTGTGAGGGAATCAGCCAAGCTGCCCCTTCATTCCGGGAGGGGTCATGGGACAGATACTTCACGGCAGCGTCACGACCACGCACGCCATCCGAGCAGCGATACAGCGATCGAAGGCTCCGCTCAAAAAGAGTTAGCGGCGCAGCATGGTCTTAATCCGAAGACCGTCGCCAGCGGTTGGCGAGAAGTTGCCAAACCCGCTCATTTCGCCGGTTGTCCCCGCTTGATCGGCGGGTTTCGCCGCGCAAGTTCGAGAGATGGGGTGGCGTCATCCCCGAAAACCGACATAATCGGCCGGAACACTGCGCGCTTCAAGTTGCGCCCGCTTCGCTCGAAAACGCTATAACCCGCCCCGACAGTTCGCAGGAATATTCGCATTGGCCTTCACACGACGACGACTTCTCCATGGCGGAGCCCTGATCGCGGCGGCGCCTGCAATCAAAGTCCTGACCGGCGCCTCATCGATCCAGGCTGCTCATGCGCAGGCCGGACCGGCCGGCCTGAAATGGCGACACGGGCTTTCGCTGTTCGGCGAGGTGAAATATCCGGAAGGCTTCAGGCATTTCGATTACGTCAATCCGGACGCGCCCAAAGGCGGTCTGGTGCGGCAGATCGCGATCGGAACCTTCGACAACTTCAACCCTGTCGTGTCGGGGGTGAAGGGTTCGATCGCATCGGAAGTGCGGCTGATCTATGAAGCGCTGACGGCTCCGTCACTGGACGAGGTTTCAACGGAGTACGGCGCGCTGGCCGAGTCGGTCGGCTATCCCGATGATTTTTCCTTCGTAGTCTATCGGCTGCGGGCGCAGGCGAAGTGGCACGACGGCAAGCCGGTCACGCCCGACGACGTGATTTTCTCGCTCAACGTGCTGAAGAAGCATCATCCGTTCTACGGAGCCTATTACCGTCACATCACCAAGGTGGAGAAAACCGGCGAGCGGGATGTGACCTTCACCTTCGACGCGCCGGGCAACCGCGAACTGCCGCAGATCGTCGGGCAACTGATGGTGCTGCCGAAGCACTGGTGGGAAGGCACCGATGATGCGGGCAGGAAGCGCGATATTTCCGCGACCACGCTGGAGCCGCCGCTCGGCAGCGGCCCCTACAGGATCAAGCGTTTCGACGCGGCGCGTTCGGTGACGCTCGAGCGGGTCAGGGATTACTGGGGCCGCGATCTCAATTTCAGTATAGGCCACAATAATTTCGACGAACTGCGCTATGAGTATTTCCGCGACGGCACCGTCGCGCTGGAAGCCTTCAAGGGCGATCAGGTCGACTGGCGCACCGAAAACAGCGCCAAGAACTGGGCCACGGCTTACGATTTTCCGGCGGTGAAGGACGGCCGCGTCGTCCTCGAGGAATTTCCCAATCGCAACGCCGGCGTGATGCAGGCGTTCGCCCTCAACATCCGCCGCGACAAGTTCAAAGATCCTCGCGTGCGGCGGGCGCTGAACTTCGCGTTCAATTTCGAGGAAATGAACAAGCAGCTCTTCTACGGTCAGTACAAGCGCATCAATAGCTATTTCGAGGGTACCGAACTGGCATCAAGCGGTCTGCCCGAGGGCAAAGAGCTTGAGATCCTTGAAGCCGTTCGCGCCGAGGTGCCGGCCGAAGTATTCACCACGCCCTACAGCAATCCGGTCGGCGGCAACCCCGAGGCGGTCCGCAACAATCTGCGCGAGGGCATGAAGCTCTTCAAGGAAGCTGGATTTGAGGTGCGCAACCACAAGCTGGTGAACAGCAAAACCGGCGCGCCGTTCGAACTGGAGTTGTTGTCGGAAGCGCCAAGCACCGAGCGCATCATGCTGTTCTACAAGCCGTCACTGGAGCGCATGGGCATTGCCGTCAGCGTTCGCACCGTCGATTCGACTCAGTATGAGAACCGGATGAGAAGCTGGGACTTCGACGTCGTCGGCAATCTCTGGATCGAGTCGCTGTCACCCGGTAACGAGCAGAGGGAGTTCTGGGGCTCGCAGGCCGCGGACATGCCGGGCTCGCGCAATGTCGTCGGCATCAAGAATCCCGCCGTCGACAAGCTGATCGAGCGCGTGATATTCGCCAAGGACCGCGCCGACCTCGTGGCAGCCACCAAGGCGCTCGATCGCGTGCTGTTATGGAATCACTACGTGGTGCCGCAATTCACCTATCCGTTCCATCGCACGGCCCGCTGGGACCGCTTTGGCCGGCCGGAGAACATGCCGAAGTACGGGCTTTCCGCGTTTCCGACGCTGTGGTGGCATGATGCCGGCAAGGCGGCGGGCAAGCGATCTTGAGGAGTTTCGTGAGGATAAGGCAGCCCAGCCGTCGGCAGGTGATCGGTCTCGGGGTCGGCGCGGCGGGCGCGGCATTGCTGCGACCGGTCGTCGCCGTGGCCGCGAACGGCGCGGCGACGGAGGCCCAAGGCAAATCACAAGGCGAATCTCATGGCATGTCGGCCTTCGGCGACCTGAAATATCCGGCTGACTTCCACCACTTCGATTACGTCAATCCCGATGCGCCGAAGGGTGGACTGTTCGCGACCATTCCGTCGAGCCGCGCTTTCAATCAATCATTCCAGACCTTCAACTCGCTCAACGCCTTCATCCTGAAGGGCGACGGCGCGCAGGGCATGGGGATGACGTTCACGTCGCTGATGGCGCGCGCCGGTGACGAGCCTGATGCGATGTATGGCCTGGCGGCGAAATCGGTGCGCATCTCGGCCGATGGCCTGACCTACCGCTTCACGATGCGGCCGGAGGCGCGGTTTCATGACGGGCAGAAACTGACCGCGCGCGATGCCGCTTTTTCCCTGATGATCCTGAAGACCAGGGGCCATCCGCTGATCACGCAGCAGGTGCGTGACATGGTGAAGGCGGAAGCACCTGATGATGCGACGCTCGTGGTTACCTTTGCGGCGAAGCGCGGTCGGGACGTGCCCTTGTTCGTCGCCAGCCTGCCGATCTTTTCGCAAGCCTATTACGCCGCGCGCCCGTTCGATGAATCGACGCTCGATGTTCCGCTCGGCAGCGGGCCGTACAAGGTCGGCCGCTTCGAGGCGAACCGCTTCATTGAGTTCGACCGCGTGAAGGACTGGTGGGGCGCGGACCTGCCGGTGTGCCGCGGCGCTTACAACTTCGACACAGTGCGATTCGATTTCTACCGCGACCGCGATGTGGCGTTCGAGGGCTTCACCGGCCGCAATTATCTGTACCGCGAGGAGTTCACCTCCCGCATCTGGAATACGCGCTATGATTTCCCGGCGATGACCGCCGGCCGCGTCAAGCGCGAGCAATTGCCGGACGAGACGCCGTCAGGCGCGCAGGGCTGGTTTATCAATACCCGGCGCGACAAGTTCAGGGATCCTCGCGTTCGCGAAGCGCTCGACTGCGCTTTCGATTTCGAGTGGACCAATAAGTCCATCATGTACGGCGCCTATGTGCGGACGGTATCGCCCTTCCAGAACTCCGATCTGATGGCGAGCGGCCCGCCGTCGCCGGAGGAAGTGGCGTTGCTGGAGCCGTTCCGCGGCAAGGTGCCGGACGAGGTGTTCGGAATGCCGTTCGTGCCGCCTGTCTCGGACGGCTCGGGACAGGATCGCACGCTGTTGCGCAGGGCCGCGCAACTGCTCGACGAGGCAGGCTTTCATATCAAGGACAGGAAGCGGATGACCCCGCGGGGCGAGGTCTTTCGCCTCGAATTCCTGCTCGACGAGCCGGCCTTCCAGGCTCATCACATGCCCTATATCAAGAATCTCCAGACCCTCGGCATCGACGCCACGCTGCGGCTCGTCGACCCGGTTCAGGCGCGGTCGCGGCGGGACGACTTCGATTTCGACATGATCATCGAGCGTTTTAGCTTCTCGACCATTCCCGGCGATTCGCTGCGCCCCTTCTTTGCGTCGCGCGCGGCGGCGACCAAGGGCTCGAACAACCTCGCGGGCATCGCCGATCCCGCGATCGACACGCTGATGGAGCACGTCATCGCCGCCGATACCCGCGCCAGGCTCGTGTTCGCGGCGCGCGCGCTGGATCGCGTGATTCGCGCCGGTCGCTATTGGGTGCCGCAATGGTATTCGAACGTGCACCGGCTGGCTTATTGGGATGTGTTCGGGCATCCGCCGGGCCTGCCGAAATATCTCGGCGTCATGGCGCCTGATATCTGGTGGTCGACGCAGGCCACACCGGCATCATCCGGGCAGGCGGGATAAGCATGAGCGCCTACATCGCCCGCCGCATTCTGCTGATGCTTCCCACATTGCTGGGCATTCTGTTCGTGTCGTTCGTCGTGGTGCAGTTCGCGCCCGGTGGTCCGGTCGAGCGGGTGATCGCGCAACTGAGCGGTTCGGATACCGGCGGAATGTCGCGGATTTCCGGCTCATCCGGCGGCGACTTCGGCGCGCGCGGTCAGGTCGGGGCGTCGTCCGACGCCGTCAATTCGAAGTACCGCGGCGCGCAGGGGCTTGATCCCGCTTTCATCAAGAGCCTTGAGCAGCAGTTCGGCTTCGACAAGCCGGCGCATGAACGCTTTCTGCTGATGGTGTGGAACTTCGCCCGCTTCGATTTCGGCAAGAGCTATTTCCGTGACACCACCGTGATCGAGCTGATCAAGGAGAAGCTGCCGGTCTCGATGTCGCTGGGCATCTGGATGACGCTGCTGACTTATCTGATCTCGATTCCGCTTGGCATTCGCAAAGCCGTCAAGGACGGCTCGCAGTTCGACACCTGGACTTCGGGAGTCATCATCGTCGGTTTCGCAATTCCGGGATTTCTGTTCGCGATCCTTCTCATCATCCTGTTCGCGGGCGGATCGTTCTTCAGCATTTTCCCGTTGCGCGGCTTGACGTCGGACGGCTGGAACGAGTTTCCATGGTACTGGAAGATCATCGATTATTTCTGGCACCTCACGCTGCCCCTGATCTCGATGGCGCTCGGCGCCTTCGCCACCATGACGTTGCTGACCAAGAACTCGTTCCTTGACGAGATCCGCAAGCAGTATGTGATGACCGCGCGCGCCAAGGGCTGCAGCGAGCGGCAGGTGCTCTACAATCACGTCTTCCGCAACGCCATGCTGATCGTCATCGCCGGATTTCCCGGCGCGTTCGTTCATGCCTTCTTTTCCGGATCGCTGTTGATCGAAACCATCTTCTCGCTCGACGGGCTTGGCCTGCTCGGGTTCGAGAGCGTGCTCAATCGCGACTATCCGGTTGTGTTCGGCACGCTCTATATCTTCTCGCTGGTCGGGCTGGTGGTGAACCTGATCTCCGATCTGACCTACATGTGGATCGATCCGCGAATCGACTTCGAGGCGCGGGAGGTCTGATGGCCATGACTTCGACAAAGCCCGTCGAAGCCGGGGTAACATCGCCGCTCGGCGAGGCGGCGCCGCCGTCGCGCCATCCGCTTGGCATGTCGCCGCTCAATCGCCGCCGCTGGCAGAATTTCAAAGCAAACCGGCGTGGCTACTGGTCGCTCTGGATATTCCTGATTCTGTTCGTCGTCTCGTTGTTCGCCGAACTGATCGCCAACGATCGCCCGTTTCTGATCAGGTTCGATGGCCACCTTTATTTTCCGGCGTTTGTGACCTATCCGGAAACCGCGTTCGGGGGCGATTTCGAAACCGCCGCCGATTATCGCGATCCCTATCTTCAGAAGCTGATCGCGGACAAGGGCGGCACCATCGTCTGGCCGCTCATTCGCTATTCCTACGATACCCATAACCTCGACCTGCCGACGCCGGCACCCTCCAAACCGACGTGGTTGCTGACCGAAGCCGAATGCAAGGACGTGGTGCAGCGAAAGAACGTCAGAGGTTGCCGGGATCTCGAATATAACTGGCTCGGGACCGACGATCAGGGCCGCGACGTGGTGGCGCGGCTGATCTATGGATTCCGGATTTCGGTCCTGTTCGGACTGTGCCTGACCATCGTTTCGTCGGTGATCGGAATCGCGGCGGGCGGCGTGCAGGGCTATTTCGGCGGCTGGGTCGATCTCGGCTTCCAGCGCTTCATCGAGGTCTGGACCGCGATTCCCTCGCTCTATCTGCTCCTGATCCTGTCGTCGATCCTGGTGCCGGGTTTCTTCGTGCTGCTCGGCATCCTGCTGCTGTTCTCGTGGGTGTCGCTGGTCGGTCTGGTGCGCGCCGAATTCCTGCGTGGACGCAACTTCGAATACATTACCGCGGCGCGGGCGCTCGGCGTGTCGAATGCGACCATCATGTTCCGCCATCTTCTGCCGAACGCCATGGTCGCGACCATGACGTTCCTGCCGTTCATCGTGTCGTCGTCGGTGATGACCCTGACCGCGCTCGATTTTCTTGGCTTCGGATTGCCGCCGGGCTCGCCCTCGCTCGGCGAAATGCTGGCGCAGGGGAAAGCCAACGTGCAGGCGCCATGGCTTGGTTTCACCGGGTTTTTCTCGCTCGCGATCATGCTGTCGCTTCTGATCTTCATCGGTGAAGCCGTGCGTGACGCCTTCGACCCTCGCAAGACGTTCAGGTAAGGCACCGGATGGACGCCATCGATCAGCCGCTGCTCGAGGTTCGCGACCTGTCCGTTGTATTTCATCATGGCGGCGGATCGACGACGGCTGTCGATCGCATTTCATTCGACATCAAACGTGGGGAGTGCGTGGCTCTCGTCGGCGAGTCCGGCTCTGGAAAATCCGTCAGCGCGCTCTCCGTCCTCAAGCTGCTGCCCTATCCGGCCGCGTCGCATCCTGGCGGCAACATCCGTTTCAACGGACGCGAACTGCTCGGCCTGTCCGAGCGCGAGATCAGGAGCATCCGCGGCAACGACATCTCGATCATCTTCCAGGAGCCGATGACCTCGCTCAACCCGCTGCACACCATCGAGGCGCAGATCGGCGAGATCTTGCTGCTGCACGGGGGTGCGCGCGGCGCGGCGGCGCGGAAGCGGACGCTGGAGCTGCTCACGCAGGTCGGCATTCCCGAGCCGGAAACCCGTCTTGCCAGCTATCCGCATCAACTGTCCGGCGGCCAGCGCCAGCGCGTGATGATCGCGATGGCGCTC
>ENA-UOUJ01001912-UOUJ01001912.1-activated-sludge-metagenome-genome-assembly--contig:-NODE-1912-length-10135-cov-12.115972_pt1 | contig 10135 bp, 9 predicted proteins | sample MGYA00249839_ERZ747224 | MGnify/ENA primary metagenome ERZ747224 (study PRJEB28782, sample SAMN03220277) | activated sludge metagenome | biome: wastewater; feature: sewage sludge; material... | reverse complement strand
CCCTGCAACTGAATCTCGGATCGCTGCGCAGCGCGATGTCGCTGACGCTGCACACCCACCATGCTTCGCGCATTTGGCATGGCCGCGCGCCGACAGAGGAACGCCCCGGCATCGTCGGCCTCAACGGTTTCATCAGCGTGATGAACAAGATGAAGCGTGGCGCCGAGCAGGACGATCCCTACTCGGACTGGTGGATGCTGCGCGTCGAGGACAAGCTGGCCGATACCAAGACCCGCTTGCAGACGTTGCGCGAACAGGTGGATCAGGCCCTGTCCGACGTGCCGCCCGCGCTGTCTCTGGGCGAAAACATGAACGTGCAGCCGGTGAAGCTGCCGCTGTTCGTCAACGCGCAGCTCGGCTTCAGGGCGGTGTACCTGCTGGCCGACTACGACGACCTGGCGCGCAAGCTGATCCTGGCGCACCACACGGCGCTGATCGACCGCAGCACGCTGGAGCGCTGGCTCAACGACGGGGCGCATGCGCTGCGCAGCCTGTTCTCCCTGGCCCAGCAGTACCGCTACTCCGGCACGACGCGCGACGACTTCGCGGCGAAGAACGCCGCGGCGCGGGCGGCGCTGGAGAAGTTCGGCGAGCTGCCGCAGGATGTGCTCGAAGGCACGCGCCGTTCGCGCTTTGCGCCACCTATCGTGCGGCGGGGGAATCGGTCCGAGGCACCGGCGGCTGACGCCTCGGAACCAGGAATCGCCGATGGTGCCGCCGACGTCGCCGTGCAAGACGAGGGTACCAAGGCATGACGGCAGCGTCTCCTTCCGGTCGTCCAGCACGCTTCATTCCGCTGGGACAGGCGGACTTCCAGCGGCTGGAACATGCAGGCTACCTAAAAGGCCTTTTACAGCCTTTTAAAGGTAAGGGGAGTCTGGAGACCTGGGCCAGCCAGTGCACGGCGCTGCGCGACGAGCTGATCGCCCTGGCACAACGGCAGGTGTTGCCACAGGCGCGGGCCTATCCCTTCAGCCTCCTCGATGTGCAACTGGCCCAGCAGACGACTGGCGCAGGGACGACCTTTCTGCGCTGGCGCAACCTCGACCGTTCGGTCATGGGCGTGGCCTTGTGGGAATCGCTGCTCGATCGCCCCGCGACACCGGCTGCGCTGATCGACGACCTGTATGCGATGGAACTGCAGCGCATCGCGCTGAACATGCAGATCAGCCTGACCCATGGCATCGCCCGCCACGCCCTGGAATGCGCCAGCAGGATGGCACAGGCCGAGGCGACCTATCTGCGGCGTGTCCACGGGCATGTCGCTTCCATTCCCACCACCCCCAAGAAGTCACCATGAGCACCCACTTCGTCGGCGAGGGCAACATCGGTTCTGCGCCGGAGTACCGCGAATTCCCCAACGGCAACGACGAGCCACGCAGGTTGCTGCGCCTGAACGTCTACTTCGACAATCCGATCCCGAAGAAGGATGGCGAATATGAGGACCGCGGCGGCTTCTGGGCGCCGGTGGAACTGTGGCATCGCGATGCCGGGCACTGGCAGTCGCTGTACCAGAAGGGCATGCGCGTACTGGTCGAAGGACGCACCGTGCGCGACGAATGGGAGGACGCCGACGAGAACGAGCGGGTTACCTTCAAGATCGAAGCCCGGCGCGTCGGCATCCTGCCATACCGCATCGAGGCGGTGAGGCTCAGTTCCAAGCCGACCGGGGGCCAGTGACCAAGCATAGTGGGCGGCTGTAGCAACCGTCAGACGCCCGCCATGCACCAGTGGGCTATCCCCCGGGGATAGTTTCACTGCGTTCCACCGGGTTCCAGGCCGCCCTCCCGATACCAATCTCCCGCCCCTTGTAGATTCCAGATTGATCTTTATAAGAATGATTGGTGCGCTGTGGAGCTTGTGGACGAAGGGCCGCGCGGTGGGGAAGTCGTCAGACTTTTCCACGGCGAGCGGCCCGGTGGCCGACAGGCCATCGTCCACAAATCCACAGCGCGAGTCGTTTCGGGCACGGCGGCGCAGCCTGTACGCCCTCTGGGCCTCGAAGCCCGCGTGTGAGCAGATGGCGCGCCGTCGCGACCGTTCCTCCGGAGCCCGAACAGTTGCTGGACTGAACATCGCATTTGCAAGGATGGGAGGGTAGGAACATGCCCGAACCGATCGTTGTGGGCATCGACATCGCCAAGCTGACTTTCGATGCCGCATAGGCGTGACGGCGGAAGTGCGGACGTTTCCAAACGACGACGCCGGTCACGAAGCGCTGATCACGGTCTTGGCCGGGCAGACGGTCGAACTGATCGCGATGGAGGCCACCGGTGGCCCCAAGCGGGATCTGGCCTGTGTGCTGCAGGCGGCCGATGTCCCCGAGTTGGGTGCGCTGTCCCGGCGCGAAATCGCCGCCTTGGTCGGGCTCGCCCCTTTCAATCGCGATTCCGGACAGATGCGCGGCAAGCGCGGCACCTTCGGCGGGCGCGCCGCGGTTCGGCGCGCTCTCTACATGGCCACGCTCGCCGCCATCCGATTCAATCGTGTGATCGGGCACTTCTACGAGCGCTTCGTCACCGCAGGAAAGCCCAAGAAGGTCGCCATCGTCGCCTGCATGCGCAAGCTGCTGACCATCCTCAACGCGATGGTCCGATCCGGCGCCTCTTGGAACGATTCGATTCATCTCGCTTGACTCGAAAGACAGTTGGGCACCTCGAATAACGCGAGGTTCTCGTTGAATCCCGCCGCCAAACAATGACAGCGACCGAACTCGGTTCAATTTCTCCGGCAAATCACCGCTTTTCTCTGCGGTGTCGCCCCGTTTTCTCTTCGAATCGCCCGGAAAACCGGCGATTCGGCCCATTTCGGGCGTCAGAAAGCCTCGATTCCGGCCTTCTGGAAGTACACCAGCCGCTTCAGGTTGTAGCAGGCGGCCATCATCGTCATCGCAAAGTTCGCTCGCGCCTGGCCGATCGTGCGGATCAGCTTGCCACCCATCTGATCGATGGCCGCGAACACGTGCTCGACACGGGCGCGCGTCTTGGCGATACGGTGATTACGCCCTTGCTGACACTCAGACAGCGGCTTGTTGCGCGTACCCTTTCTCTGAATCTGGTTCCGGTAACCCTTGTCCTTCAACCAGTCTTCACGCCCCTTGGACGTGTAGCCCCGGTCCGCAAAGACGTCTCGGCTGGTGTTGAGCGTGTAGAACACGTTCTCGAAGTGCTGGCTGTCGTGGGTGCTGGCAGTGCCTGTCTCGATCTTGCGGATGACCTTGTACTTCTTGTCCACGTTGATCGAGAGCTTGTAGCCGAAGTGACTCTTGCCGTGCTTCTTGGTCCAAGTGGCATCGGTGTCTTTCTGGCGCCGCTTGGCCGGCTTCCAGTCAGCCGGCATCGCCCCTTCCTTGACGAGCTTGTTCTCCTCACGGCTGTTGCGTTGCTTGGGCGCGGGCACCAGCGTCGCATCGATGATCTGACCGCCCCGAGCGATGTAGCCGTGCTTGAGCAGTTGGGTCGTGACTCCGTCGAACAGGACCTTCGCGCCGGCTTCGCCGATGCGGTTCTCGAACGTCCACACCGTCGTTCGATCCGGAATATTGACCGCGCTGGCCAACCCGCAGAAGCGCTTGTAGCTCATCCGGTCAAGCAACTGGTACTCCATCTGTTCGTCCGACAGGTTGTACAGCCGCTTCAACACCAGAATGCGTACCATCGTCTCGGTCGGATACGGCGGACGACCGCCTTGCGGACTCACCGGACGCGGCGCCACCCGATCCACTTCCGCCGCCAACGCCCCGAAGTCGATGTACGACTCGATCTCGGCCAGTGGATCTCCGAGCGTGTCGATCTTCTTGCGGTGATGCTCGTCGGCGAACAGGTCGGTCTTGATGGCGGTGCGTTTCTTCATGGCTGGCGGCAGAGAACGAAATCAGGACAATCCAATTTTACCAATCACAGAGGTGCCGAGGTTTTTCGAGGCGCCCAGTTGCTCAATCTCGCAGATGTTCCTCCGCGAAGCGCCGGAAGATGGCCATCGAGGGGGCTTCGGTGCGGCCGGCGAGGGTGACGAAGGCGAAGCGGGCGCCGGCGGTGAGCGGCGGGGAGACGGGGAGTTCGGCGAGCTGGCCGGCGGCGATGCCGGCGCGGGCGGCGGCGACGATGCCGATGAAGATGGCGTCGGTGGCGCGCACGGTGTCGATGAGGCTGGTGATGTCGTCGCAGCGCACGCTGACGGCGGTCTGCGGGTCGGCGTTGGGGCCGTAGAGGTCGACCAGGATGCGCGCGGCTTCGGGGCTGAGGGGGGTGGAGGCGAGCGGGTAGTGGCGCAATGCGGCGAAGGGCAGGGCGGCGGACGCCGGTTCGCCACCGAGGGCGAGCAAGGGATGGCCGGCGCGGCAGATGAAGCCAGTGCGCATGGCGATGAGCGGTTCGATGACGAGGTCTGGGGCGGGGGTGATACGGCGCATCTCGATGACAAGCGCGTCGAAGAGACGCTCACGCAGCTGGGTGAGCTGCAGCTCGGTGGCGCCGGGGAAGAGGTCGACCTCAATGCCGGGGTGCTCGCGCGCCATGTAGCGCAGGAAGGGCGTCATCAGCATGGCGGCGGGCCCGGAGCCGAGCCCAACGCGGATGGCGCCGATGTTGCCCTGGCGCAAGAACTGCGCGCTGCGGCGCAGCTCGGCGGCGTCGAGCAGCATGCGACGGGCACGCTCGGCGACGACGTGGCCGAAGGGGGTAAGTTCGTTGCGCTTGCCGAGGCGGTCGAGCAGACGTAGGCCGAGTTCGTCTTCCAGCGCCTGGATGCTGCGACTGAGTGCCGACTGGGTGATGTGGTGCTGTTCGGCGGCGCGGCTGAAGGAGCCGGTGTCGATCACGGCCAGCAGGTGTTCGAGGTGGCGCAGGTTCATCGCGTGGCGATCCTGATGAATGACTTTTAGGAATATAAACTATTCTGATGATGCATTGGACGCATGTCTGGTGCCTGCCTATCATCCACGCGTTACACCAAACGACACATAACGAGACGCGGAGACCTCCATCCATGAGCAGCAACGTTCAGGCCGCGAGCGCGGCGACCCTCGGCGAGGCCGGGGCAGCGGGCGAAGGCCGGCAGACGGAAAACGCCCGGCGGGTGCCGCCGGGCATCGTGGGGGCGACGGTCGCGGGCAACGCGATCGAGTTCTACGATTTCACCACTTATGCGTTCTTTGCCGTGTATATCGGCAAGACCTTCTTCCCGTCTAATTCGCCGTTGACTAGCCTGCTGCTCTCGGTGGCGGTGTTCGGGGTGGGCTTCGTGACGCGCCCGCTTGGCGGCGTGCTGATCGGCGCCTTCGCCGACCGCGCTGGGCGCAAGCCGGCGATGCTGCTGACCATCGGCCTGATCACCGCGGGCACCATGGGCCTGGCGCTGACGCCTTCATACGAGAGCATCGGCATCGCCGCGCCGATCATCGTGGTGCTGTGCCGCCTGGTCCAGGGGCTGGCCCTGGGCGGCGAAGTAGGGCCGGCGACGTCCTACCTGATCGAGATCGCCCCGCCGGGCAAGCGTGGGCTGTACGGTAGCTGGCAGCTCGCCAGCCAGGGAGTGGCTTCGCTGATGGCGGGCATCGTTGGCGTTGCGCTGACGCTGAACCTGAGCCCCGAGGACATGCAGGCCTGGGGCTGGCGCGTGCCCTTCGTGCTCGGCCTGCTGCTGATCCCGATCGCCATCTTCCTGCGCCGCCACATGCCCGAGACGCTGGACCATGGCCACGGCGCGCAATCGGCGCCCGGGGCGGGTTCGGAGAAGCTGCCCGCGCCGCGGATCCGCGACCACGCCCGCATCATCGGGCTGGCGGTGATGATGGTGATGGGCACGACGGTGTCGACCTACGTGGCGATCTACATGACGACCTACGCGATCACGACGCTGAAGCTGTCGCCGGTGATCGGCATGACCTCGACCATCCTGTTCGGCCTGGCGACCTGGGCGGGCGCGCTGCTCGGCGGCTGGCTGTCGGACCGCTACGGGCGCAAGCCGGTGTTACTGTGGCCGCGAGTGGCCTTACTGGTTCTGACCTATCCGGCTTTCCTGTTGCTCATCGAATACACCAGCTTCTTTACACTGGCCTGCGTCACTAGCCTGCTCGCGCTGCTGACCGCGATGACCGGCTCGGCGTCCTTGGTGACGATTCCCGAGCATTTTCCCAGCCATGTGCGTGCCCTGGGTCTGTCGATCGCCTACGCGGTGGGTGTGACCGTGTTCGGCGGCACCACGCAGTTCGTCATCACCTGGCTGATCGCCGCCACCGGGAATCCGGCCGCGCCCGCGCTGTACGTGGTCGTCACCAGCCTGATCACGCTGGTCGCGATCCTGAAGATGCGCGAGACCGGCTGCGGCCGGGTGCTGCAGCGCTGACGCCGGATGGGCGAGGGACCGTTTCCCCCTGTGGGGGAGCGGCTCCTCGCGACTTCAACCTCCACCAAGCCCCCAGTCCGATGCCCCTCCACGACGCCCTGCACGCCGTCCGCGCCCACGCCGACGAGTTCATCGCCTTCCGGCGCGACATCCATCGTCATCCCGAACTGCCCTTCGAGGAGCACCGCACTAGCGCGCTCGTCGCCGAGCGCCTGGAGTCCTGGGGCTACCGCGTGGAGCGCGGCTTAGGCGGCACTGGCCTGGTCGCGCAGCTGCGCCGCGGCGAGGGTACGCGCCGGCTCGGCCTGCGGGCCGACATGGACGCGCTCCCGGTGCTGGAAGAGACCGGGCTGCCGTATGCGAGCTGCAGGCACGGCGTGATGCACGCCTGCGGCCACGACGGTCACACCGCGATGCTGATGTGCGCGGCGAAGGCGCTGGCGGCGTCGGACGACTGGTCGGGCACGCTGAACCTGATCTTCCAGCCCGCCGAGGAGTTCGGCACCTGCCACAGCGGCGCAGTGCGCATGCTCGAGGATGGCCTGTTCGACAAGTACCCTTGCGACGCGATTTTCGCGATGCACAACATGCCCGGTCATCCGCAGGGGCAGCTGCTGTTCCGCGATGGGGCGATGATGGCTTCTTCCGACAAGGTGCGCATCGTGTTGCATGGCCGCGGCGGTCACGGCGGGGTGCCGCACAAGGCGGCCGACCCGGTGGTGGCCGCCGCCAGCTTGGTGATGGCGCTGCAGACGGTGGTGTCGCGTAACGTGGATCCGCAGCAGACCGCCGTGGTGACCGTGGGCGTGCTGCAGGCCGGTCACGCCAACAACGTGATCCCGCAGAGCGCCGAGCTTGAGCTCAGCGTGCGCACGCTCGATTCCGCAGTGCGCAAACGGCTCAAGCAGCGCATCGTGAACCTCGCCCATGCCCACGCGCAGAGCTTCGAGCTCACGGCCGAGGTCGACTACCAGCGCGGCTACGCGGTGCTTGTGAACACCGGGCCGGAGACCGAACTCGCCCGCCAGGTCGGCGTGGAGCTGGTGGGCGCGGACAAGGTCGTCGCCCAGGGGCCGGCGCTCACCGGCAGCGAGGACTTCGCGTTTATGCTCGAACGCTGCCCCGGCAGCTACCTGCTGATCGGCAACGGCGACGGCGACAGCGCGGGGGCGTGCATGGTGCATAACCCGGGCTACGACTTCAATGACGACAACCTCGCCATCGGCGCGGCCTACTGGACCCTGCTGGCGCGGCGCTTCCTCGTTTGAGCGACTCTGGTCGGGGAGTGTCGACACCGTCGGCACCGGCGGCGAGAGCCGCACCCGCTTCCCGATCGGCATCTCCTTCCCGGCCGGCTCCGGCCTGGTGGCCTTCGCCGCGGCGACCGGCGTCATGCTGCTCGACATGCCGGAGTCGGTGCTGGTGCGCTTCAAGGGCCAGATGCAGCCGGGCGTCACCCTGCGCGACCTGGTCAACGCCATCCCGCTGTACGCCATCCGCCAGGGTCTGCTGACCTTCGAGAATAAGCGCTGATCACGGCCTTGGCCGGGCAGACGGTCGAACTGATCGCGATGGAGGCCTCCGGTGGCCTCGAGCGGGATCTGGCCTGTGCGCTGCAGGCGGCTGGGTTCGCTGTGGCAGTGGTCAATCCGCGCCAGGCGCGCGATTTTGCTCGCACCATGGGGTATCTGGCCAAGACCGACCGCATCGACGCGCGCGCCTTGGCGGCACTGGCCCAGATGCTGGCGCGGCGCCCCGAGCGGGACAAGTTCGTCACGGTGCTGCCCACCGCCGAGCAGCAGGCGTTGCATGCGCCGATGGCCCGGCGTCGGCAACTGGTGACGATGCTGGTGGCCGAACGCCAGCGCCTGGCCATCAGCCACAAGGCAGCTCGCCCCAGCATCGAGACGCTCATCAAGGCCATCCGCGAGCAACTCGATACCGTCGAGGCCCGACTGGCCAGCCACATCGATCGGCACCATGCCGAGCTTGCCCACCAGCTCGCGAGCGTGCGCGGCATCGGGCCGGCCACCAGCGCCACCCTGATCGCCGACGTCCCCGAGTTGGGTGCGCTGTCCCGGCGCGAAATCGCCGCCTTGGTCGGGCTCGCCCCTTTCAATCGCGATTCCGGACAGATGCGCGGCAAGCGCGGCACCTTCGGCGGGCGCGCCGCGGTTCGGCGCGCTCTCTACATGGCCACGCTCGCCGCCATCCGATTCAATCGTGTGATCGGGCACTTCTACGAGCGCTTCGTCACCGCAGGAAAGCCCAAGAAGGTCGCCATCGTCGCCTGCATGCGCAAGCTGCTGACCATCCTCAACGCGATGGTCCGATCCGGCGCCTCTTGGAACGATTCGATTCATCTCGCTTGACTCGAAAGACAGTTGCTCATACCGCAGCGATCCGTGCATACCGCTGCGGCAACCATTCCCCAGCCGATCACAACTCGGTGCCCAGGCCTTCCGGCTTCCTTACGGCCAGTCTCACCTGGCCCAGCCATGCTGTCGTCCATCTGATGAACCGCACATTCCCGAGGAGGCTTCAGCATGCGCGTGTTCCTGTGCGAGAAGCCTTCGCAAGGCAAGGACATCGCCCGTGTGCTGGGGGCCGGCCAGCGAGGTTCCGGCTGCTACAGCGGCGCAGGTATCGTTGTGACCTGGTGCATCGGTCATCTGGTGGAGGCGGTTCCGCCTGAAGGCTACGGCGAGCAATACAAGCGCTGGGCCATCGAGCAACTGCCCATTCTTCCTGAGCGTTGGCGTGTCGAGCCCAAGGCGGCGACCGCAGCGCAGTTCAAGGTCGTGCAGCAGCTCGTCGCCAAGGCGGGCGAACTTGTGATTGCGACCGACGCTGACCGCGAGGGCGAGATGATCGCCCGCGAGATCATCGACCTATGCGGCTACCGCGGACCGATTCAGCGCCTTTGGCTGTCGGCGCTCAACGATGCGTCGATCCGCAAGGCGCTGGGTGCGCTCAAGCCGTCCGCCGAGACGCTGCCGCTGTATTTCTCCGCACTCGCCCGATCGCGCGCCGACTGGCTGATCGGGATGAACCTGAGCCGCTTGTTCACACTGCTGGGGCGCCAGGCCGGCTATACCGGCGTTTTGTCGGTGGGGCGCGTGCAGACGCCGACGCTGAAGTTGGTCGTGGATCGTGATCGCGAGATCGCGCGCTTCGTCTCCGTGCCGTATTGGACCGTGGATGTGCTCCTTGTCCACGCCGGCCAGTCCTTCACCGCGCGCTGGATGCCGTCCGAAGGCAGCACGGATGCAGCGGATCGCTGCCTTCAACAGCCGGTGGCACAGCAGGCTGCGGACCGCCTTCGCGCGGTACGCGATGCGCAGGTCGTGTCGGTGGAGACCGAGCGCGTGCGCGAGGCACCGCCGCTGCCGTTCGACCTGGGCACCCTGCAGGAAGTGTGTTCGCGTCAGATCGGCCTCGAGGTGCAGGAGACACTCGACATCGCGCAGGCGCTGTATGAGACGCACAAGGCGACGACCTATCCGCGCAGCGACTCGGGCTATTTGCCCGAAAGCATGCTCGCCGAAGTGCCGGCGGTGCTCGATGCACTGCTCGCCACCGATCCCAGCCTGCGGCCCTTGATCGGCCAGCTCGACCGCAACCAGCGTTCGCGCGCCTGGAACGACGGCAAGGTGACGGCGCACCACGGCATCATCCCGACGCTAGAGCCCGCCAACCTGTCGGCCATGAACGAGAAGGAGCTGGCCGTCTACCGGCTGATCCGCGCCCATTACCTCGCGCAGTTCCTCCCGCACCATGAGTTCGACCG
>ENA-UOUJ01001911-UOUJ01001911.1-activated-sludge-metagenome-genome-assembly--contig:-NODE-1911-length-10136-cov-3.824025_pt1 | contig 10136 bp, 11 predicted proteins | sample MGYA00249839_ERZ747224 | MGnify/ENA primary metagenome ERZ747224 (study PRJEB28782, sample SAMN03220277) | activated sludge metagenome | biome: wastewater; feature: sewage sludge; material... | reverse complement strand
GACTTAAGGCTGATCAACAAATCAGGCCAGACGGCCTTCGGCGCAGGAATACGGTCGTAGTGACGATTTAAGGATTCCGTTCTGGCGCGTATCGTGATTCAAGACTGACTTTTGGAGGTCAGTTATGGATGTCGATGCGCTGAGCGACGAACAATGGGCCCGGGTCGAACCTTTTGTTCCTGGAGGCCGCAAGGGACGACGTGGTCCGCGCAGCAACAATCGGCGCTTTGTCAACGCCCTGATCTGGATGGCGCGCTCGGGTGGACGTTGGCGCGATCTGCCCGCACGGTATGGCGACTATCAGACGGCCAAGCGGCGCTACTACCGCTGGATCGAGATGGGCGTGCTGGAAAAGCTGTTCGCAGCACTCGCACAGGAAGCCGACCTCGATTGGGTGGCGATCGATTCCACCTCCATCCGCGCCCAACCTCAAGCCGCCGGAGCGCGGCGAAAAAGGGGGGAGCGGACGCCCAAGGCCTTGGCCGCTCACGTGGTGGGTTAGGCACCAAGATCCATGCTGCCGTTGACGCACTCGGCTTGCCGGTGCGGTTTGTACTCTCGCCGGGCCATCGCGCCGATGTGATCTACGGCAAGGACCTGCTGGAAGGCCTCAGACCCCGCCACGTCATCGCAGACAGGGCCTATGACGCAGAACACTTCCACGACACCATTCTCGATGCCGGCGCCACCCCTGTCATCCCGCCACGACCGGAGCCTGTCATCCCGCCACGACCGGAGCGGCGACGGCCTCATGCCTGCAACTGGCGCCTCTACAAAGAACGCAACCTCATCGAGCGCTTCTTTGCCAGGCTCAAGCAATTCCGCCGGGTGGCAACGCGATACGACAAGCTCCTCGCAAATTTCCGAGGCTTCGTCCTCATCGCCGCCATAACCATCTGGCTGAAATAGTTAAATCGTCACTACAGCCTAGAGCCGTTCTCCTTTTGCAGAACAGCTCTAAGCTTTTGTTTTGGCTGCATTTGCGAACGCAAAACCGTTTCACACTTTTGCTGGAAATGCTCCAGCAAACAGCGCGAAGACCGCGATGTGGGCCAGCGCCGGATGCCCGATCAATGGCCCAGCAACTGGCCCAAAAATGTCTTGGCGCGGTCACTCTGGGGGTTGTTGAAGAAGTTCTCAGGCGCGGCAATCTCGATGATTTCGCCTTCGTCCATGAACACGACGCGATCGGCGACCTTGCGGGCAAATCCCATCTCATGCGTGACGCAGATCATGGTCATGCCTTCCTCAGCCAGCTCAATCATCACATCCAGCACCCCGGCGATCATCTCCGGATCGAGCGCCGATGTCGGCTCGTCGAACAGCATGATCTTCGGCTTCATGCACAGCGAGCGCGCGATCGCCACGCGCTGCTGCTGCCCCCCGGACAATTGGGATGGATATTTGGCCGCCTGTTCGGCAATGCGCACGCGTTCGAGATATTGCATTGCCAGTTGGGTGGCGTCAGCCTTCGACATGCCGCGGTTGCGCATAGGGCCGAGAATGAGGTTGTCGAGAATGGTTATGTGCGGAAAAAGGTTGAAGCCCTGGAACACCATGCCGACATCGCGCCGGATGCGTTCAATGTTCTTCATCCCCGGCGCCACCTCGACGCCATCCACACTGATCGTGCCGCTCTGGTGTGTCTCAAGCTGATTGATGCAGCGGATCATGGTCGATTTTCCCGACCCGGATGGGCCGCATACGACCACTTTCTCACCCTCGGCGACAGTGAGGTTTATGTCGTGCAGTGCACTGAAATCACCGTACCATTTGCACATATTGCTGATTTCAACCAATGGTCCTGGCTGTGCGTCAAGCATGTCGAAAATCCCCTATCGGCGGCTTTTGGCGGCGCGGCGTTCCAGCCGGCTGAAAAACAGGGCAAAGCTATAGCATAGGACGAAGTACATGGCCCCAACCAGGATCCATGTCTCGAAAACCTTTGTCGTGGTTGCTGCAACTTCGGTCGCAAGAAACGTCAATTCCTGAACGGAGATCAGCGAAACAATCGCCGAATCCTTGATCAGAGTGATGAATTGGCCTGCCAATGGCGGCAAAATCTTTCGTACGGCCTGAGGCAGGATAACATCCCTCAGCACATTTATGCGCGACAGGCCGATGGCGCGCGCGCCTTCCCATTGGCCTTTCCCGACCGATTGGATTCCAGCGCGCACGATTTCGGTGACGTATGCGGCCTCAAACAAGGCCAGGCACAAGACGCCGGCCAGAAAGTTCGACAAAAGCTGCGGGTCACCGAACATGACGCGAAACGCAGTGGTGTTCACCACCCAATTGTCACGCGATATATCGTCAACACCAAGCGCCGGAAAAATCTGGCTGGATACGAAGAAATAGAAGATGAAAATGAAGACCAGCGGGGGAAGATTACGGATCAGTTCGACATAGCCGCGGCTGATGATGCGGGCGGTGAGGTTTTCACATGTGCGCCAGTACCCCATGACGATGCCGATGATGCTTGCGAGGATCGTTGCCCAAACAGCCAGGCGCAGCGTCGTGGCCAAACCATGGAGCAACAGATTTGCCGCGTAAGTGCCCGTGGCTTCGTCATGCAGGACGACGAAACTCAACACGCGCGACCAGTCCCACCGGTAAACGAGCACGTCGTTGATGCGATATGCCGAATAAAGAATAAGGGCCGCAACGCCGCCAAACAGGACGAAGTCCAATCCGGTCAATCGCTTTTTTGCCGGCGCCGGTGGCGAGGCTCGATCCATGCCCGAATACCCTTTCGGAAAAAATGAGGCACAGCGATGGGCTGTGCCTCGTGTTTTGTGACGGTGCGCCTTATTCTGGAGCGACCATGTCTTTCCACGCCGACTGGTCCTTGAACCAGTAGTCATGGGTTTCCCCGAGCCAGCCATTCGAAGTATTGACCAGAATCCAGTTCGAGAAGAAATTGAGTGAATCAAGGTCACCCTTGCGCAGGCCGAAAGCCTCATCGCCCTGGGTCAAATTTTTACCATCATTGGCAACATACACCTTGTCTGGATAGGCATCGGACCAGAAGCGTGGCTTGGGTGCCGATGAAACCATTGCGTGAGCGTTGCCGTTGACGACTTCCTGGAAGGCCTGGGCATCGTCATCGAACTGACGCAACGTCGCTTTGGGGAACTTCTTCTGGATCACATCGCACGAAACGGAGCCCCTGCGGCAAGCGAAGGCCACATTCACGTCATCGAACGCGTCGAGTGATTTGAGGTCCTTGGTCAGGGCCGTGTTGGCAGCCATTTGCTGGCCGGAATGCGCATATGGGATCGTGAAATTCACCGTCAGGTTCCGCTCCGGCGTAACGGACAGACCTCCGATGATGATGTCGAATTTTTTCGCTAGCAGCGCGGGGATGATACCGCTCCATGCGGTCGGAACGAATTCGATCTCGACGCCCATGTCCTTTGCGATCTTTTTGGCGACGTCAATTTCGAACCCGATCAGATCGCCTTTCTTGTCACGCATTGCCCAAGGCACGAAGGTCGACATGCCGACGCGCAACGTACCGCGCTGCACGACTTCCTCCAGCATGCTTTGCGCAAAGACTGATACTGTCGAGGCAGCCATGGTCATGACCACGACTGCAGCAACCATCAGTGAGTTCACGGTTTTAAAAAGCTGCATCTTCTCTCCTCCTGTTTCGGCCGCTTGGGACGGCTTTTCTTGTTATTGGCTTTCTATCGTTTGCTTTTATTCAAAGACGCTTCGATGAACGTCACCCCGACCGACAGCGCGATGGTCACGGCAAGGTAAATTCCGGCGACCAGAAACCAGATTTCAAAAGCCATGAAGGTCTGTGAAATCAGGTTGAGCGCGGCAGTGGTCAGTTCTTCGACGGCGATGACGCTGACGATCGCAGAATGCTTGATGAGCGAAATGATTAGCCCCGTGAGCGGCGGCAGGATCAGCGGCAGCGATTGAGGGATGACGATAAAGCGGTACTTATCGACATCGGTGAGGCCTATGGCATCCGCTGCCTCATATTGCCCCTTGTCCACGCCGAGAATGCCGCCACGGATGATCTCAGCCGCAAACGACCCTTCAAAGGCGGACAGGCACAACACACCCGCCCAAAACCGGTCGATGCCGAATATCGGCGCCAGAACGAAATAGAAAAGAAACAGCTGGACCAGCAGAGGCGTGTTTCGGATCGATTCCAGATACCAGGTCGCGATCGCCCTGCCCGCAATCGAGTCGGAAAGCCGGGCCAGCGCAGTTGCGAACCCGATTAAAATTGCGATGACGCCGCTGATAGCCGCCAGTTTCAAGGTTTGGATCAAGCCAAGGACCAAGGGGCCCCAAATGATCTCACCATCCACGATCCGGTAAAAGAATGGGGTGACCCGGTACCATTGCCATTTGTATTCCATGGCCTGAGTACCGCGCCAAATGAAATAACCGATAATCACGAAGACCAGGAGCGCCTGGATGACCTGCCAGCCGGTGCGCAGGGTGGACGCCAGGTCCAACGAAGCCTTTTTGCCCGTGCGCAACTCACGCGGCGTAGGTACCCATACACGTTCTTGCATGATTTCCCCTACGCATTCTGACGCGAAACCATTACAAGACTATGATCTCGATATATAGCGTCGTCAATGGAATTTTGACTTCCGAATTAGAAAAGGTTATCTAATTCACTAATGGAGTCGATTAGATGCACTACTGCCTACCGCTGGCTGCGCAAAATGAGGGTCGACGCCTATGAAAATAACATTCCGGCAGATCGACGCATTCAGAACTGTCGTCTCGACAGGGACGGTGACGGAGGCGGCCATGGTGCTCGGCATCTCGCAGCCTGCAGTCAGCCGACTGATATCGGATCTTGAGCTGGAAGTAGGATTTCAACTTTTTCAACGGGCGGGCAGGATCCTGGCTCCGACCGAAGAGGCGCGCCTTCTCGTCGAAGAGGTGCGCCAGGCCATCAGCGGGATGGAGCACATAAAGGAAGCTGCCGCTGCAATCGGCCGCTTTGGCCATGCCAGGCTTACCCTGGTGACCACACCTACGTTCAGCACGCAACTGGCTCCTGACCTCATTGCCCGCTTTGCAAAAGCGCGCCCGGAAGCGATGGCGCGTATGGAAATCGAGGCCAATGACGATACCGTTGAGTGGCTGGTGTCACAAAGCCACGATTTCGGCATCACGGCAAGCGAACCGGTGAACCCGTCTTTCGACAGTCTGGTCTTGATGAACGAGGACGTCTACTGCGTCCTTCCCAAGAAACATGGCCTGGCCGGCAAAGCCCTGATCCATGCTCACGATCTCGCCGATGAAAGTTTCATCTCCTACATCTCCACATCGCGGTTTCGTTTCGAAATCGACCGCTTTTTCTCGGCAAAGGGTATCGAGCGACGAATGCAGTATGAAACGCGCACGACCGACGCCATCTGTCGGCTGGTTGCACGGGGGCTGGGGGTGGCCGTAGTCGGCTCCAGCGAAGGCTATCTGAAATCGATACCCGACTGCGTTGCCGTGCCCTTCGCGGCGCCATTGACCTTCCGCTCGGTGCTGTTCTGGTCGAAGAACAGGCCGCTTTCTGCCGTTGCCAACAAATTCCTGGAAGTCGCGCAGAATTCCGTCAGCGCCGATTGAGCGCTGCACGAAAGCTCTGCCTGGCGGCTGCACCATGGATGTAGTTGTAGTCGCGCGGATAGGCATCGCCCGGGACGATTTCCAGAACCGCCATTTGGGGACCAGCCTCCTTCAGCATGTCCGGCAACCCACCCCTGAGCCGATCCAGATCATTGAAGCTGACTGCATGGGCATATCCGGCAGCCCGTGCAAAAGCTGCGAAATTGACGACGTCAGCCCCCGGCAGCGGATGAGCGCCGTTGACCTCGTAGACTCGGTTGGCGAAAAGGAAATGATACAGATTGGTTACGCCGGCGTTGGCGATGGTCACCATCGAGCCAAGATTCATCAGCAGGCTACCGTCGCCATCGAAAACCAAAACCCGCCGCCCCGGATTGGCAAGAGCCAGGCCCAGAGCGTGGGACGAAGCCTGGCCCATGGCGCCTACCGCGACATAGTTCAAATCGCGTGGATTCAGGGCAAGCCAGTCAAAGCAGCTCTGATAGACGGCAACGACGATATCGTCATCGCCAACGAATGGGATCAAGGCTTTGAGCGCGTCGTCTCGGCGAAGTGTCATGAAGCCTCCGGGGCGCGGCCGATCAGGAAAATGTGGGGCCGCGAAGCAGCGTACGCCGCAGCGATCGCCTGAGGAATGTGACCGACATCCTCGGGCTCCTCGATCAGCGAATGCGACAACTGCATCGCGTTGAGAATGGGGCGGACGATGCGCACGCCGTACGCGGCCGAGTCTTCTGGCGTGAGATGAGGTTCCTTGCCCTGAAGGCCTACGATCATCACGACCGGCAAGCCATAATCCACCCCGATCGCCCGGATCGCGTTCAGCGAATCCATCAATCCGGTCTGCTGCATCATCAAAACCGCACGCGTGCCGTTGTAGGACATCGCCGCGCAGATCGACACGCCTTCGTCCTCCTTGCAGACCCGCGTGAGCCGGAACCCGGGGTCCCTGGAAATGGGCCAGAGCAATCCGTCACTGGTCACGATATCCGGCAGCGCGATGATCTCACGCACGCCCGCCGCCTTTATCCCGGCGATAATCCTGCTGCCCGACGGAAACGCGACAGCGCCACATGGCGATGCGGTGTAGCTTGTCGCCACCATCATGTCCTCGTCTCAAGAAACGATGAGATGGCCGAAACGCAGGCGTCCAGTTCTTCCGGTAGTCCGATCGTAATGCGGATGTAATCTTGATAGGTGGGCGTCCCGAAACGGCGCACGGCAATGCCTTCCGCCCGCAAGGCGTCGGAGGCTGCCGCCGCGCTTTTATGTGGATCAGAAAATTTGACGAGAACGAAATTCGTCTGGCTCGGCACCACTTCGAGGCCCAGCTCCTGCAATTGCGCACTCAGCCGGCGGCGGCTGGCAAGGTTCGCATCGTAAACGAATTTAGTGTGACCGCGATCTTCAAGCGCTGCGACCGCCGCGGCGGCGGAAGGTGCCGCCACCGGAAAAGTCAGCGCGATACGGCGCAGCACATCAATGACGTCATGCGGTCCGTAGATCCAACCCACCCGGGCACCGGCGAGGCCGAAAATCTTGGAAAACGTGCGGCACATCACCACGTTTCCGGCCTCCTCCACCAGCCTGTGTCCAGGCTCGTAGTCGGTGGCGTCCACATATTCCTCATAAGCGCAGTCGATGATCAGCAGGACATGCTCGGGCATTGCCGCGTGCAGGCGGCGGACCTCCGCGCCCGGCAGATAGGTACCGGCAGGGTTTTCGGGATTGGCCAGATAAACGATACGGGTGCGCTCGGTGATCGCCGCAATCATGCGGTCGACCGAGGGCCTGAAATTGTCGTCAGGTACCGAAACCACCGCCGCATCATTGGCATGGGCGTAATTCGGCACCTTGAGATAGCCGTTCGCACTGCGGATCAGCTCGGTGCCTGGGCCAAGATAAGCACGCGCAAGGCGCGCCAGCAGATCGTCCGATCCATGGCCTATGGTGATCTGATTGTCACGAAGCCCGAAACGCTTGGCAATCACTGGCGCCAGGGCGCCGTCAGGGTTCTCGAGATAGCGCGCAATTCCGGTGACGGCGGCGCGAGCAGCCGTGATTGCATGAGGGCTGGGTCCATAGGCGCTTTCGTTCGAATTCAGGAAGATCGAGGCGGGCGGCCAGGTGCCGCCAGTGTCTCCGATCATATGCGGTCGAATCTGATCGATACCTGTTTTCGCGCGTAACGCCACCATGCCTGCCTCCTCCGTATGAGTCTTCATATCACATGGATACTTAATTTTTGCAATTCACTTTCTAAAATATTATGATAGAAAAGCATATCCAGCAGCCGCAAAGGGACTGGCCATGCCTGACCGACCCGCCCAAAACCGTTTGAAATTGACGTTCGACCTGGATCGACCGGGACGTCAGTACGGCGATCTCATGCTGCGGTGGTCCGACAATACGATTCCCTTGGGGTATCACCCGGTCCCCGTGATCAGCATCAAGGGCGGTGACGGCCCAACCGTGTTGATGATCGGCGGCACCCACGGCGATGAGTTCGAAGGACCGGCAGCCATTATGCGGCTTGCGCGAAAACTGTCTCCTGACGCACTTTCAGGCCAGTTGATCCTGATCCCTGCGCTCAACGCGCCTGCGGTTACGGCCTCATCCAGAGTGAGCCCTCTGGACGGGGCGAATTTGAACCGGGCTTTTCCGGGCGATCCTGATGGCGGCCCGACCGCCATGCTGGCGCACTTCGTGGAGACCGTGCTGATGCCGCGTTGCGACGCGATCATCGACCTGCATTCAGGCGGCAAGGCGTCGTTCTTCGAGCCTTGTACTCTTGTGACGCGTACCGCAGATGGCGATCTGTACCAGCGCAATCTGGAGCTTGCCAAAGCTTTCGGCCTCCCGCTGATCTGGGTTTTGGGCGCCAACAACGACAATCGGTCGATCAATTCTGCTTCCGAACGGGTCGGCGTGCCGATGATCGCTGCCGAGCTCGGTGGTGGCGGCGGTTCGCAACCGCATATGGTGGATCTGGCGGAGCAAGGACTTTTACGATGTCTTGGCTGGCTGGGCCTGATCGAGGGCTCATCGCTGCCGAGCCCATCACCTTCTCCGCGGCTGGTCGAAATCGCCTCTCCGCTGCACTCGGTCTACGCCACCGGAGAGGGATTGTTCGACCGCGCGGTCAGTTCCGGTCAGCTAGCCACGGCTGGCGAGACAGCAGGATGGCTTCACTATCTTGCCGAACCGGATCGAGCTTCGCAGCCGCTGGCTTTTCCCGTTGACGGATTTGTCCTTGCCCACACCTGTCGGGGCCTGGTCCATCGCGGCGAGTTGCTCGCGCTCATTGCACAGGACGTTCCTGAAGGACGATAGATGAAACGGTGTACGCATTTCATCGCCGGCAAGTTCACGGCTGAGTCCGGTGAAAAAATCGACAGTATCGATCCTGCAAACGGTCGTGTCTGGTCGCAGATTTCACGCGGAACTGCCGCAGATGCCGACCTGGCAATCAAGGCAGCGGATCATGCTTTGCGCCAAGGAGCCTGGGCGCATGCCGACCCTCACGACCGGGCTGCGTTGCTGGAGGAGGTCGCCGACTATCTGGCTGCGAATTGGCAAGGCCTGGTCGAGCCTGAAATCCGCGACAACGGCAAGCGCATTGCAGAAGTGCGTGCACAGTTTTCCGGGCTGCACCAGTGGTACAGGCACTTCGCCAAAGAGGCGCGCAAGATCCGCATCGAACCGCACGACAACCACTTGAGCGGTGTCGAAAGCGAGACGCACTTCCTGCCCTACGGAGTGGTCGTTGCGATCACCCCCTGGAATTCCCCGCTGATGATACTGACGTGGAAACTCGGCGCGGCGCTCGCTGCAGGCAATACAGTGGTGGTGAAACCATCGGAACTGGCTTCGGCCTCGACGCTGGAATTCGCCGCGATGCTGCACGAAGCGGGCCTGCCCTCCGGTGTTTTGAACGTCGTCACCGGCTACGGCCATGAGGTAGGTGAGGCTTTGGTGCGCCATCCCCTGACGCGCAAGGTGACCTTCACCGGCTCGGATTTCGGCGGGCGCAAGGTCGCCACGGCGGCGGCCCAGGATGTGGTTCCGACGACGCTGGAACTGGGCGGCAAGTCGGCGCAGGTCGTCTTTGCGGACGCGGATATCGAAAACGTCGTCAATGGGGTGTTGTCCGGCATTTTCCTGTCGAACGGGCAGACCTGCGTGGCCGGTTCGCGCCTGATCGTCGAAGCGCCGCTGAAGCAAACACTGGTCTCGCGAATTCTCGACAGGGCGAAAGTACTCAAACTGGGCGATCCGATGAACCCGGCAACGCAACTGGGGCCGCTGGCCAACGAGCAGCATCTGGCAAAAGTCCTGCGCATGATTGCCCAGGCAAAGAAAGACGGTGCAGCCTGCCTGCTCGACGGAACGACGATAACGAACGATCGCCCCGGATTTTATGTCGGCCCAACGATCTTCGACGACGTGACCCCCGATATGCAGCTTTGGCGCGAGGAGGTGTTCGGCCCGGTCCTTGCCGTGACCTCGTTCGATACCGAGGACCAGGCGAT
>ENA-UOUJ01001910-UOUJ01001910.1-activated-sludge-metagenome-genome-assembly--contig:-NODE-1910-length-10145-cov-5.454113_pt1 | contig 10145 bp, 4 predicted proteins | sample MGYA00249839_ERZ747224 | MGnify/ENA primary metagenome ERZ747224 (study PRJEB28782, sample SAMN03220277) | activated sludge metagenome | biome: wastewater; feature: sewage sludge; material... | reverse complement strand
CCGCCTCGCCGCGCGCGTCTCGCGGCTGTCCGCCGCCGGGAGCAGCGCTTGAGCAGCGTGCTGCGCGTGGCGCGCATCGGTCGCGTGCTGCTGCGCTACCGGCTCGACGACCTGCTTGATGACACGCCGGCCGCGCGCTGGCTGAAGCTGATGCGGCCGTTCGTGCCGCGCGCCTCGCGCGAGATCGCGTCGCAGCCGCGCGGCGTGCGCCTGCGCCTGGCGCTGCAGGAGCTGGGCCCGATCTTCGTCAAGTTCGGCCAGATCCTTTCCACCCGCCGCGACCTGCTGCCGCCGGACCTGGTCGACGAACTGGCCCTGCTGCAGGACCAGGTCGCGCCGTTCGACGGCGACGCCGCGCGCGCGATCGTCGAGTCCGAACTCGGCGCGCCGATCGCCACGCTCTACGCCGCCTTCGACACCGTGCCGCTGGCCTCGGCCTCGATCGCGCAGGTGCACGCGGCGACCCTGCATGCCAGCGCCGATGCGCCGCCGCGCGAAGTGGTGGTCAAGGTGTTGCGGCCAGGTGTCGAGAAGCAGATCGCCGGCGACATCGCGCTGCTGAAGAACCTCGCCGGGCTGGTCGACCGCACCCACCCCAACGCCGACAAGATCCGCCCGCGCGAGGTCGTGGCCGAGATCGAGAACACGCTCGCCGCCGAGCTCGACCTGCAGCGCGAGGGCGCCAACGCCTCGGTGCTGCGCCGCTTCTGGCTCGATTCGCCCGACCTGTACGTGCCCGAGCCGATCTGGAGCCACACCGCGCAGCGCGTGCTCACGCTCGAGCGCGTGCGCGGCATCAACAGCGACGACGTCGACGCGCTCGACGCCGCCGGCATCGACCGCAAGGCGCTCGCGGCCAAGGGCGTGCGCGTGTTCTACACCCAGGTGTTCCGCGACAACTTCTTCCACGCCGACGCCCACGCCGGCAACATCTGGGTCGACCCGGAGCGCCAGCAGAACCCGCGCTTCATCGCACTCGATTTCGGCATCATGGGCCAGCTCTCCGGCGAGGATCAGTACTACCTCGCCGAGAACTTCATGGCGATCTTCAACAAGGACTACCGCCGCATCGCCGAGCTGCACGTACAGGCCGGCTGGATGCCGTCGCACATCCGCATCGACGAACTGGAGGCGGCCGCGCGCGCGGTCTGCGAGCCCTACTTCACCCGCCCGCTGTCGGAAATCTCGCTGGGCGAGGTGCTCGGCAAGCTGTTCCGCACCGCGCAGAAGTACGAGCTGACCCTGCAGCCGCAGCTGATCCTGATGCAGAAGACGCTGCTGACCATCGAAGGCATCGGCCGCCTGCTCGACCCGAAGATCGACATCTGGGCGGTGGCGCGACCGGTGCTCGAACGCATCCTGGTCGATCGCTACAGCCCGCAGCGGCTGGCGTCCGAGTTCCGCAAGCGCATGCCCGAGATGGTCACGCGCGCACCGGAAATGCCGCGCCTGCTGCACGCCTGGCTGCAGCAGCAGGTCGAAGGCCGACACGAGCTGAAGATGCGCTCGCAGGACATCGTCGAGATCACGGCCACGCTCAAGGCCATGCAGCGGCGCATGGTCGCCGCGATCCTCGGCGTCGGCCTGCTGATCGTCGCCGCGGTGCTGTACGCGCTCGAGGCCGGCGGCCCGGCGCTGGTCGGCGTGCCGCTGTCGTCCTGGATCGCCGGCATCGGCGGCCTGTGGGCGATCCTCGCCGCGCTGCCGCGGCGGGGCTGACCGCTGGCGACCCCGGTCCACGGCAGGTCCTACAGCCGCCTCGTGCGGTCACATCCACCGCGCCAACCCGTCATGGAGTCGATCGACGCGGGAAACTGGCATCATGGAAGGCCGGCCCGCGTCGCTCGCGGCAAGCGGTGCCGGCGGAAGGGACGCCGTGCGGCACCATCGCACCGGCACTGAAGGAGCGGGGGACGGGTGACGCTATTCCTGACAACCAGCCTGGGGTATCCGACGCTCGCCTGGAGCATCGTGCTCGGCGGCCTGCTGCTGTTCTGGCTGGTGGCAGCGATCGGCCTGCTCGGCCTCGATGCGCTGGACATCGACCTGGGCAACGGCGAGGCCGGTGGCATGGTCTCGCGCCTCGGCCTCGATGGCCTGCCGTCGCTGCTGGTGCTGAGCGTGCTGGCGTTCTTCGCCTGGGCGATCACCTATTTCGTGCACCTGTTCTTGCTCGGCCCGCTGCCGGACCTGTTGCGCTACGGCCTCGGCACGCTCGTGCTGCTGCTCTCGCCGGTGCCGGCGATCCTGCTCACCGCCTTCGTGCTGCGCCCGCTGCGCCGCTTCGTGCTGCGGCTGCGGCCGCCGCCGCAGGCCTCGCTGGTCGGCAGGGTGGCGGTGGTGCGCACGCCGACGGTCGACGGCGGCCAGGGCATGGCCGATCTCGACGACGGCGGCGCCGGGCTGATCCTGCAGGTGCGCCACGACGGCGCCGCGGTGATCGCGCGCGGCGACCGCGTGGTGCTGCTCGAACACGATGCGCAGTCCAACACCTGGCGGGTGCTGGCCGAGCGCGACCATCCAACGCTGTAACGCAACCGCACACGTTTCGACAGGAGCTGATTCATGGAACTCGCACTGCTGGGCCCCTTCCTGATCGGCGCGATCGGCGTCGCCGTCCTGCTGGTCGTGCTGTCGATCATCTTCAAGGCCTTCTACAAGAAGGTCGACCAGGGCACCGCGCTGATCGTCAACGACATGAGCTCGACGCCGAAGGTGCACTTCACCGGCGCCCTGATCATCCCGGTGCTGTACCGCGCCGAGCTGATGAAGATCAGCCTGATCACCCTGCAGGTCGATCGCCGCGGCAAGGAAGGCCTGATCTGCCGCGACAACATGCGTGCCGACATCGCCGTCGCCTTCTACCTGCGCGTCAACGAGACCCAGGCCGACGTGCTGCGCGTGGCCAAGGCGCTGGGCGCCGACCGCGCCTCCGACAAGCACGCGGTCGACGAGCTGTTCAACGCCAAGTTCTCCGAGGCGCTGAAGACGGTCGGCAAGAAGTTCGACTTCACCGACCTGTTCGAGAAGCGCCAGGAATTCCGCGACGAGATCGTCAAGGTCATCGGCAACGACCTCAACGGCTACGTGCTCGAGGACGTGGCGATCGACTACCTCGAGCAGACGCCGAAGAACCTGCTCGACCCGAGCAACATCCTCGACGCCGAGGGCATCCGCAAGATCACCGAGCTGACCGCCTCGCAGAACGTCATCACCAACGAGCTGTCGCAGAACGAGCACCTGGCGATCACCAAGAAGAACGTCGAGACCCGCGAGGCGACGCTGGCGCTTGAGCGCCAGCAGGCCGAGGCGGAGGCGCGGCAGAAGCGCGAGATCGAGACCATCCAGGCGCGCGAATCCGCGGAGACGCAGAAGGTGCAGGAAGAGCAGCGCCTGGTCGCCGAGCAGGCGCGGATCGAGGCCCAGCAGCTGATCGACATCCGCGACCAGAACCGCATGCGCGAGGTCGAGGTGGCCGAGCAGAACCGCGAGCGCGCCGTGGCGATCGAGGCCGAGCGCGTCGCGCGTGCACGCCAGCTGGAGCTGGTCACCACCGACCGCGAGGTGCAGCTGCAGGGCGTGGAGCGCGACAAGGTGGTCGAGCAGGGCAAGATGGACGTGGCCAACATCACCCGCGAGCGCATCGCCATCGACAAGACCGTGGCGCAGGAGGAGGAGCGGATCAAGGAGGTGCGCGAGGTCTCAGAGGCCGACCGCCTGAAGCAGGTCGCGATCCTCGACGCCGAAGCGCGGGCGCAGCAGGCGCTGCTGGAAGCGGTGAAGAAGGCCGAGGCCGACGAGACCGCGGCGAAGCACAAGGCGGTCGAGATCACCACCCTGGCGCAGGCCGAGCTGGAGGCCGCGAGCAGGCAGGCCGAGGCGAAGAAGGCGCTGGCCGAGGGCGTGCGCGCCGAACGCGCGGCGCCGGGCCTGGCCGATGCCCAGGTGAAGGAAGCCGGCGCGGTGGCGATCGAGAAGGTCGGCATCGCCGAGGCGCGCGTGGTCGACGTGATGGCCGACGCCAACCTCAAGCAGGGCGCCGCCGAGGCCAAGGTGCTGGCAGAGAAGATGGGCGCGCAGGCGCAGGGCGAGGAGCAACTGGGCCGTGCCAAGGCGGCGGCGACTGAGTCGATCGGCCTGGCCGAAGCCACGGTGGTCGAGAAGAAGCTGTTCGCCGAGGCCGAGGGCCTGACGAAGAAGTTCCTCGCGATCGACGCGCTCAGCGAGAACGCGCGCAGCCACGAGGAATACCGCATGGCGCTCGACACCAGCCTCAAGCAGGCGCTGGCGTCGATCGAGGCGGGCAAGGAAATCTCGAAGGAGAACGCGGAGATGGTCGCCACCGCGCTGCGCAACGCCGACATCGACATGGTCGGCGGCGACGGCGGCATGTTCGACAGCCTGGTCCGGGCGATCTCGATCGGCAAGTCGATCGAGGGCCTGACCGACAAGAGCCCGGTGGTGCAGGAACTGATGCAGAAGTACCTGGGCATCGACCGCGGCAAGGCGCTGCCGAAGGTGGATGGCGACGCGGCCTGATGCTTGCTCCCTCCCTCGCGTAGCGGGGGAGGGTTGGGGTGGGGGCGCTCTTCGCCGGAAGCTCGGCGCTACGCGCCTCGCACTCCCCTCCCAACCTCCCCCTGCAAGCGAGGGGAGGAGCTAGACGACAGGCAGGACGACTACTGGCGATGACCGATCCCACGCAGGACAACAAGCCCACGACCGCTGATGCCGGCGCATCGGCGACGAGCGCCGCCGACCAGGCCGTCGCCAGTGGCGGCGCCTACGAGGTGCTGCGCCGGCGCCTGGTCGAGCAGGGTGCGCGCCTGCGCGGGATCGTCGACGGCCTCAACACGCGCCGCCTGCAGGAATTCGGCGACAGCCGCCTGGAGGTGGCCGGCCGCTTCCGCATCCGCAGCGAGCACAACTGCATCGGCCGTGACATCGTCCAGGTTGGCGACGACCTGCTGCTGTTCGGCTACAACGTCTACATCGGCCTGAAGAAGACCACCCGGGTCGAAGACGTGTTCGGCCTGTACCGGATGGTCGAGGGCCCCGATGGTTACGACGTCACCCCGGTCGACCATCGCGGCAGCTTCCTCGCCGATCCCGGCTTCGTCCGCGACTTCACCGAACTCTACGCCTACTACAAGCACGCCCGCCTGCTGCAGCTGATCCGGCGCGATGGCAAGCTGCTGGCCGCGTTCCAGATCGGAGAGCGCAGCGACGACGTGCGCGTGTTCCGCTGGGCGATCTCCAACGCCGGTGAACTGACCTGGATCGACTCGCGCGGCGAACGCGACATCAGCCTGCCGCCGCCGTTCGACTTCGAGTGGACCCGCGCTACCCGCGACCTGATGGTCGCCGGCCGCTTCCCGCACCTGAACATCCTCGACACCGTCTTCGTCGAGACCACCGGCGGCGACCTCACCATCAAGGTCGAGAACAACACCGGCACCGGCCAGGGCGTGTACAGCGAGCCGGTGGAGGACGGCACCCAGTCGCTCGACGATGCCAGCATCGACTTCGCCAGGGTCGGCAGCCTGGTCCTGCTCAAGATCCTGCCCTACCGGGAATCGCAGTGGCGTGGGCTGATCTACAACACGCTCACCGGCGCGGTGGTGCGCAACGACGCCATCGTCCAGGCCTGCGTGCAGCTGCCCGAGGACCACGGCGTCATCTTCCCCGGCGGCTACTACCTGCAGAACGGCGAGCACAAGGCCTTCGACGCGGCCATGCAGGGCATGCAGTACAAGCGCACGATCCGCTCGCCCAACGGCGAGGACGTGCTGTACGTGTTCTACGAGCGCGAGGCCGGTCGTTCGGCGCTGTTCGTCTACAACACCATCCGCCGCGAGCTGCAGAACCCGGTGTTCGGACACGGCTATGCCTTCCTGCAGGACGGGCGCATGGTGCTGTTCCACGCCGAGGGCGACGCGCCGACCCGGATCCATCCGATGCAGGTCTGGCTGACGCCGTTCACCAGCGACGAGTTCGCCGCGCGCAAGCCCGCGGGCACCAGCTTCATGGGCCGGATCGGCAACGCCGCCCTGGTCCGTGGCATCTCCGACCTGCTCGAACTGTCGCGCGAGATCGACCAGCCGCAGGTCTCGCTGCCGCGCTACCAGCTGCTGGTGCACAACACCCGGCGCCTGTTCGATGCCCACCACTGGCTCGACGACGCCCACTGCGACGGCGCCGCCGCGCTGCTGCACGAGATCAGCGCCACCGGCGAGTCGGTGCTCGACGAGTACGAGAAGGTCGAGGGCATCCGCCGCCAGTCCGACGCGGCGATGGCGGAGGCGACCGCCGCGCATCGCGCGCTGCTGTCGCGGCTGCAGCCGGAGAACTGGAGCGCGATCGGCGAATTCACCGACGCCCTGGGCGAACTCTCGCGCCAGCGCGGCCACCTGCTGACCCTGCGTGACTATCGCTACATCGACACCGCCGCGATCGACGCGATGGGCGAGGCACTGCAGCAGGCGCAGGCGCGTATCGGCGCGGCGACCGGCGAATTCCTCGGTGGCGACAAGGCGCTGGCGCCGTTCCACGCGCGGCTGCAGCAGCTCGACGCCGCCGCGCAGCAGGCGCAGACCGCGAAGATGCTGGCCGAACAGCTGCAGGCGATGCAGGCGATGTCCGGCGAGCTGGACATGCTGTCGGAGCTGATGGCCGGGCTGAAGGTCGACGACGCGACCCAGCGCACGCGCGTGGTCGAGGCGATCTCGGCGATCTACGCCAGGCTCAACCAGGCCCGCGCCCGCGCCGACCAGAAGCGGCGCAGCCTCGGCTCGGCCGAAGCGGTGGCGCAGTTCGGCGCGCAGTTCTCGCTGTTCTCGCAGTCGATCGCCAGCGCGCTCGGCCTGGCCACCGACCCCGAACGCGCCGACGAGCAGCTGGCGCGGCTGATGGTGCAGCTGGAGGAACTGGAGAGCCAGTTCGGCGAGCACGAACAGTTCCTCGGCGACATCGTCGCCAAGCGCGAGGAGCTGCTGGACACCTTCGAGGCGCACAAGCAGGCGCTGCTCGACGAGCGCCAGCGCAAGGCGCAGGCGGTGTCCGACGCGGCCGGGCGCATCCTCGACGGTCTCGGCCGCCGCAGCGAACGCTTCACCACGCTCGACGAGCTCAACGCCTTCTTCGCCGGCGACCCGCTGATCCTCAAGCTGCGCGAGCTGGCCGAGCGGCTGCGCGGGTACCGCGACAGCGTCAGGGCCGACGACGTCGAGGCGCGGCTCAAGGGCATCCGCGACCAGGCCGTGCGCAGCCTGCGCGACCGCAGCGACCTGTTCGAGGACGGCGGCCAGGTCATCCGCCTCGGGCCGCGCCACCGCTTCAGCGTCAACACCCAGCCGCTGGACCTGAGCCTGCTGCCGCGCGGCGACGCGCTCGCGGTGCACCTCACCGGCACCGATTACTACGAGACCCTGCACGATCCCGAACTCGACGCGCTGCGCGACTGGTGGCAGGTCGGGCTGGATTCGGAATCACCATCGCTGTACCGCGGCGAGTACCTCGCCGGCCTGGTCCTTGACGCCGCCGACGCCGGCCGCGACGGCCTCGACATGGCGGCGCTGGAGCACGCGCAGGCCGATCCCGCCGTGCTCGACCGGCTGGTGCGCGACTTCGCTGCGCCGCGCTACCGCGAAGGCTACGAGAAGGGCATCCACGATCACGACGCGACGAAACTGCTGCAGTCGCTGGTGCCGCTGTACCGCGGCGCCGGTGCGCTGGTGCACGCCCCCTCCGCGCGCGCTGGCGCTGCTGTTCTGGCAGCGGCACGGGCGCCGCGAGGACGCCGCGCACTGGCCCGAGCGTGCGGCCGGCGCGGACACGGTGCGCCGGCTGTTCGATGCGCGCGATGGACTCGATGCGTTGCGCGACGAGATGGCGTCGGCGCTGTCCGCCTTCGTCGAGGACACGGGCCTGCCGTTCGACGCCGCCCTGCCGGCGACCGCGGCCGACTATCTGCTCGCCGAGCTGCGCGAAGGCGATCCCACCTTCGGCTTCAGCCACTACGCGCGCCAGCTGCTCGCGGCGCTGGACGAACAGCTGCAGTCGGCGGGCATGGACGAGGGCTTCGAGCGCTCGCTGCAGCGCCTGTCGGCGAACCCGGCCACGCAGTGGGCGCTGGTCGGGCAGTGGCTGCAGGCGATGTGCCGCGACCCGCGCCGCGCCGCGCTGGCCGGCTACGTGCCGGAGGCGATCGCGCTGCGGCTGGCCGGGCGCGACCTGCGCCATCGCATCGTCGAGGCGACGCTGGTGGCGACGGTCGACGGCCTGCTCGGTGAACACCCGCGGATCGAAGGCGGGGCGATGACGCTGTCGGTCGACGACTTCCTCGCCCGCTGGCGCAGGCACCGCACGCAGTTCGTGCCCGGCTTCGAGCGCTACCAGGCCGTTCGCCAGAAGATCGCCGCGCGCGAGCGCGAGGCGCTGAGGCTGTCGGAGTTCAGGGCGCATCCGCTGACCTCGTTCGTGCGCAACAAGCTGATCAACGAGGTCTACCTGCCGGCGGTCGGCGACAACCTCGCCAAGCAGATGGGCACCGTCGGCGAACACAAGCGCAGCGACCTGATGGGCCTGCTGATGATGATTTCGCCGCCCGGCTACGGCAAGACGACGCTGATGGAGTACGTCGCCAGCCGTCTGGGCCTGGTCTTCATGAAGATCAGCGGCCCGGCGCTGGGCCACGAGGTGCGCTCGCTCGATCCGGCGCAGGCGCCGGACGCCACCTCGCGCCAGGAGCTGGAGAAGCTCAACCTCGCGCTGGAGATGGGCAGCAACACCATGCTGTATGTCGACGACATCCAGCATACGCACCCGGAGTTCCTGCAGAAGTTCATCTCGCTGTGCGACGGCACCCGCCGCATCGAGGGCGTGTGGAAGGGCCGCACCCGCACCTACGACATGCGCGGGAAGAAGTTCTGCGTGGTCATGGCCGGCAACCCGTACACCGAATCCGGCGAGGTGTTCAGGATTCCCGACATGCTCGCCAACCGCGCCGACATCTACAACCTCGGCGACGTGCTCGGCGGCATGGAGGACGCGTTCAAGCTCAGCTACATCGAGAACAGCCTGACTTCGAACCCGGTGCTGGCGCCGCTGGCCACGCGCGACCTCGCCGACCTCTATCTGCTGGCCGACAAGGCCGCCGGCCGGGAAGTGTCGACCAATGCGCTGTCGCACGCATACAGCGGCGCCGAGGTCAACGAAATCGTCGCCACCGTGCAGCGGCTCCTCCAGGTGCGCGACGTGGTCTACCGCGTCAACCAGCAGTACATCGCCAGCGCCGCGCAGGCCGACAAGTACCGCACCGAGCCGCCGTTCCGGCTGCAGGGCAGCTACCGCAACATGAACAAGCTGGCCGAGAAGATCTCGCCGGTGATGAACGCGGCCGAGTTGCAGCAGCTGATCGCCGACCACTACCTCGGCGAGGCGCAGCTGCTGACCACCGGCGCCGAGGAGAACCTGCTCAAGCTGGCCGAGCTGCGCGGCACGATGGATCAGGCGCAGGCCGCGCGCTGGGCACAGATCAAGCGCGACTTCCTGCGCAACAAGGCCATGGGCGGCGACGATGCCGACACCGGCGCGCGCGTGGTCGCGCAGCTGGCGGATATCGCCGGTGGCCTGGCCTCGCTGCGCGAGGCGGGCAACGGCACGCCCGCGCCGGTCGCGCCGGAGGTGCCGTGGGAGCGCCTGCTCGCCGCGCTGCAGGACACGGCGGCGGTGCGCAACGGTGGCGATGCGGGCAACGGCGCCTGGCTGCAGGCCTTGCCCGAGGCGATGCGCGGCGCCTTCGAGCCGGCGCTGGCGCAGCTGTCGCAGGGCCAGGAGCGGCAGGCGCAGCTCAATGCGGCGCTGGTGCAGATCCTCGACCTGCTGCGCACGAAGCTGGCCGAGGCGCCGGCGGGGGCAGGGACAGGCGCAAACAGGCGTTCGCGGACCAAGAGCGCGCAGGAGATCGAGCTGGAGGAACTGCTGCGCCAGCTGCGCTTTCGCGCCGACGAGGGCAAGGACAAGCCTTGACCGGGCCCGGCGCCCCGGTCGACCTCGACGACGCGCTGGCCGTGGTCGGCTACGCTGCCGACGCGCTCGACGCGGCGCTGGAGACGCGGGTGTCCGACGCGCTGGACCATGCCCCC
>ENA-UOUJ01001909-UOUJ01001909.1-activated-sludge-metagenome-genome-assembly--contig:-NODE-1909-length-10148-cov-13.247696_pt1 | contig 10148 bp, 12 predicted proteins | sample MGYA00249839_ERZ747224 | MGnify/ENA primary metagenome ERZ747224 (study PRJEB28782, sample SAMN03220277) | activated sludge metagenome | biome: wastewater; feature: sewage sludge; material... | reverse complement strand
AGGAAGACGCCGCCCGCCGGGCCTTCACCACCATCGACGCCCTGCGCGCCGAAGGGTACGGGGAGAAGCTGGCCAACGGGGTCGCCATCATCACCCAGCCGCGCACCGCCTCCACCCAGCGCCTGACCGAAATCCAGAACAGCCTGACGGGCCTGGTCCGCTCGGTGGTCGTGGTGCCGTATGACCGCACCCTGGACGACGGCGGGGAGATCGTCTGGGAGGCCCTGGCCCCGCGGACTCGGGACGCCTACCTGCAGGCCACCGCGGCCGTCGTGGAGGGCATGTGAGCCGATGTTGAACAAGACCGCCGCCGGCCTGGGGTGCCTGGGCACCGCCCTGCTCGGGCTGATCCTGGGTGCGGTGTTGCTGCTGCTCACCCTGGCCGTGTTCGACGGCCCCGCGGCCGAGGGCGGGGTCTGCCGCCCCGAGACCGGCACCGGGTCTGTGCCCAGTGAATACCGCCAGGCCATCGCCACCGCCGCGGAGCACTCCGGGATTCCCGTCGGGATTCTGGCGGCCCAGATCGACCAGGAATCCCGGTGGGACCCCACTGCGGTCTCCCCGGTCGGTGCGCAGGGCCTGACCCAGTTCATGCCCGCCACCTGGGCCCAGTTCGGTGACGGCACCGACCCCTTCGACCCGTTCGCCGCCATTGCCGCCCAGGGCCGGTACATGAAGCACCTGCGCGCCCAAGTCGCCCCGCTGGCCGGGAACGAGAACGAGACGATCCGCCTCACCCTGGCCGCCTACAACGCCGGACCCGGGGCCGTGCTCAAACACCAGGGCATCCCCCCGTTCCAGGAGACCCAGCAGTACGTCCAGAAGATCACCACCGCCACTGGAGGAACCGGCGGCGCCGGGCTCTGTGACTCCCTGGGCGAGCTCAACGTCGACGGGGTCGGCGTCGATGACTACCCCCACCGCGAACCCGTGGGCGTCGACGGCTGGGGCCACGCCCGCAGCCTGTTCGGCCACACCCAGCGCCAGTGCACCGACTTCGTGATGTGGCGCATCAACCAGTCCCTCGGCTGGAGTGAAGGCGAGGGCAAGCCGCCGTTCACCTTCGCCGCACTGGGCGTGGGCTACGGTCCCGGTCAATCCGGGGCAGGATCCTGGAGGGACATCCTCACCCAGGCCGAGGGCGTCAGCTTCCACACCTCCGACCCTAGCCCCGGGGACATCGCCTGGTGGGGGTACAACGACATCGGTGGTGGCTACGGACATGTCGGCTTCGTCGCCGCCGTGGACGGAGACACCGCCATCATCGAGCACTACAACCTCGCCACCCCTAACACCTACTCGGTGACCAACACCCCGGTCAGCGACGTCCCCGGATACATTCGACTGCCCGCCTCCACCCAGGAATAGTTCAACCCATGCGCTCCACCCGATTCACCGCCCTCCTCATTGCCATCGTGGTCGCCGTCGCGCTCTTGACTACCGGCGTCGTCTACGCCGTCACCCGGACCGCCCAGCCAGATACCAGTGACGCCACCCCAACCACCGCGGAGACCGCCACGCCCCCATCGGCCGCTCCCAGCGACGCCGCCACCGGCAGGGCCTGGGAAACCACCGCACCGCCCGCCACGGCCTCGAGTTCCCCGGAGGCGCCGGCCGGGAAGCTGAAACGCAAGGGCATGAGCGCGGACGAGCTCGTCACCACGGCCGCCCAGGTCATGACCACCTGGGACACCACCACCGACGTCTCACCCACCGACGGCTACCGCCGGGCCCTGCCCTTGTTCGTGGACGAATACCAGGACATCTTCGTCACCCCGGCCAAACCGGTCCTGCCCGAAGACTGGTGGGAAGCCGCCGAACACGACGCCAAGAGCACACCACAGGTCCAGATCACCGACACCTACCCTCAGGGCGACATCACCACGTACTACGTCGTTGCCTCCTGGACCTGGCAGTCCGAGGATGGCTGGACCCTGACGCCCGACCCGGCCCACATGACCTTCCAAGTCGCCAAAGATAGGACCGGGTACGTCATCCAGAACTGGACCGACCAGCAACTCCAATAACCGCTCACCTACCGACTGGGTCCAGCGCGCTGGTCCCGGTTCCTCCTTGGGAACCTCTGCGGCCCACCCGTTCCTCCCGGGTGGGCCGCGCTATTTCACAAGGGATAGGTCGTGTCGTGCCTGCCCAGAGTCGGTGAGGTTCCTCCCGAACCTCCGCGACAAGACAGCAACGAGCCGTGCAGGCTAGCGGGGACGGTCATTTACTCATGCTGCTGGGAATCATCCAGCAGTGCGGCGATCGCCGCCAGGGTGTCATTGTCGACTTCCTGGAGAGTCCGGGTGGCAAACTCTCGGACCTTGGCTCGGCGCATCGCCGCGAGCAGATCCAGCTCGTGTTGGATTCGCTCGGGCACAGGCCCGTTCTCTTCCAGCAAGTACTCCCTATTGACGCCGAAGAAGTCGGCCAAGGCCTCCACAATCTCGCGGGGCTGGGGCACAGTGGCGTCGCCCGCTTTGATGTGGTGCCAGCGCGTCCTGGAGAGTTTGACGCCCTTTTGCTCCAGGGCGTCCCGGACGTCTTGGAACTCATACCGGTTCCCGTCGGACGTAGTCACCACGTCCAACAGGAGCTCGATCTTTCGGCTCAGGGCCTGAGAGGCCCTGAGATTTCGCGCTGCTGCGCTTTCGGTTGCTGCCATGAGGTATGCCTCTCCAGGTCGTTGACGGTGTCGGCGGGGGTGCCGATTGGTAGGTCCAGTGCTGCGCACCAAGCCCGGATCTCGCGGTCCCACAGGGCCGGGTCGCTGTTCCACTCCAGCGTGTGGTGAGCGCCGGGAAACTCGACCAGACGGACCCTGGGCTGTCTCTCCGCCAGGTCCCGCGACAGGCGTATGGGGACGCTGGCGTCGGCCGCGCCATGGAAGAGCAGGACCGGCACCTGAGGGTCCGTTGTCATAGAAGTTCCGGGCAGTTCGGCCCAGGGGACGTGCGGGTCGCCGCTCGGACGCGCCAGGTTGAACCCGGACATCGCCCAACGGGCCAACCCACGGGGTACGCGGGCCTCATTCAGGGCCGCCAGCGTGATTGCCCGCCAATCCAGGGCCGGTGACACCAACAGGGCACCTCGGACTGCCGGACAGGGAACTCGCTGGATGGTCTGAAGCACGATCGAGGCTCCGAGGGACCAGCCCACGAAGATGATCTTCTCAGCTCCGGCCGCCACCGCGTACTCCTGCGCCCGGGCCACCTGCTGCCACTCGGTCAGGCCCAGATGGCTTCGGGGCGGCGCCGTTTGACCGTCCAGCGAGGTGCGGTAGGTCGGCACCAGCGAAGGGATGCCGAGGTTGGCAAAGGTCTCCACACTTCGAAGGGTCTGGCTTCGTCGACTTCCCAAACCGTGGACGTGGATGGCCCACACGGAGGCCTGGCCGGGCTCTCTCCCGGGAACCTGCCACATGGCCTGCCCCTCGAGTTCCACGTCCTGGTACGCCAGGCCATGGTCACTCGGTGTCTCTCCCAAATATCCACTCAACCTGCCGCGTCGCTCTCGACGCAGCGAGGCGGAGTCACCAGCCAGCACGGGCCGACGCACCAGCTCGAAGTGCGTTTCGGGCGGGCCGAGAACCAGACGGCTCCCCCTGGGGGTGGTCACACCCAGGACCCCCGGGTGGGCGGCAAAACTCCTCACCGGGAACTCGACGTACTCCCCCGCGTCCCCAGCGCCGACCCGCACGACGGGCACGAACCTGTTGCTCTGCCTGGCATCGGTGACTCGCGATCGCAGCACCCGGCCCACCCCTGCCGTCAGCGCCCAGTAGGCACACAGGCCGCCGCTGACCACCGCCAGTGAACTAGCCATCGAGCGCCCTCCCCTGCTGGAGGCACAGCGCCTCGGCTTCATCAAGGCATCGCCAGTCGGCAGCGGTCAGAATGTCCGAGGAAGCAGTGACATTCAGATAATCGTGGATCTCGACCAGCATCCGGTGCATGCCATCCGTGGCCTGATCGGTACGCAGCTTCTGGGCCGCAGGAGCCCTCTGGAGCCTGGCCCCGACCAAGCTGACCGAGGGGGTGGTGGCGACCGTGCTGGACCAGATGCGCCGTACCTCCGGTTCGACGGCAAGCACTCTCCGTCGGAGCTGGAGCGAGTTGATCTGGCGGCTGAGGGGCGGGATAGCGAGGCCTACGCACAGCAGAATCATCGTTGTGAAAAAGAGGACGTCGTAAATCCCGCCCAGGACGCGCATGAACTCCAGCTCCCCGACAACGTGACAGATATCCATAGCCACCACCGAGACGCACAGCAGCAATGCCGCCATGCACCCGGCCCCGGTGACGCTGAACCCGACTTTGAACCGTGCCTGAATCATCCGGGGGACGTTGCGGATGCAGGTGGTGAGCGTTCCCAGCATCACGCCAAAGATGAAGACGTACTGCACTGCCGAATATAGCCCGGCCGCAGGCTGGCTCCCGTAGGTCAACATGAAGTTGGTCGAGGGTTCGGGAGCGTCGATGCGCATGAACGCCGCGCCCATGACCAGGATGGTCACGACGGCCGCGATCCGCGTCCAGTTCGCCTCCACTCCCCCAGCCATACCCGCTGCGGTGGCCCCTCGTCGAATAGCGCTGGCCAAGTAATAGACGCCGATGACCAAAAGAAGGTTAGCCATCAAGTCCAGCGCGTTGGGTGGTAGCCACGTGGCCGACCACAGATAGATCCCCGGGACGTTCGTGGTCATCGAGATGGCTATCACGGTGGCCGCCCACATCAAGGTGTTGTCGGGCCGGTGTTTGGCGCGCAGGGCCAGGACGAGGACCAGCCCCCACATCAGGGCCGCCACCATGATCGACATCATTCGAAGAACCTGCCGTATCCGTAGATTTCCTGACGGGCGGCGTCCCGGATTGCGGCAGCCAGCAGATCAGCGAGGTATTCCGCCGTCGCCTCCAGATCGGATCGGAAGTCTCCACGCGCCAGAGCCTTCTCTACGACCTCCCCCGAGATTTCCCGAAAGATATTGACCCCCTGCCAAGTCGCATCACGGCACTGGTCGTGACGCAAAATCATGTGGGCGATTTCGTGCAGGATCATTTGCTGACGATGCAACCGACCATGCGTCTCAGAGTGGTAAACGACGTCCACGGTCTCCCTTGGGATCCATAGACCGCAGATTTTCTTACCAGTCAACTTGCTGGTCTCGATGATCTTCATGCGACGGCCGCGGACAGCCTCGACGTGAGTAATCAGCGAATCCAAAGTGAGACGTGGAGGCAGGCGAAGGGCCTCGAAGGCAGTTCGGGCCTCCGCTTGCAACTGGTCCATAGGTTTCCTCGCCGTCGGTCGTCTATGGCTAGTATAGTTCGGAACACGTTCCACGCACGTTTCGATGTTGTCCGCGAACCATCAGAGACGCTGCGAGTCTGATGCTGACGGGGGCGCGTCGAATGATCTAGAACTAGTTCTTCCTATGTAGGGTGGTCGCATGTCCAGTCCATATCGGCGTAAGCGCGGAACCCCGACGGTGGGTATCCAGGTGAACATCACGCCCGATGTTAAGGCGCTGCTCGACGCGTACAGCGCGGCGGCAGGAAATGCCCCCCAGTGGGCGGTCATCGAGGCCGCTATCCGGGCTGGCAAGCCCGACGCAACTGGCGTCCCCATTGGCTGGGACCTCGAACGTCATCCCGCCTTGGACATGGGCATGGACCACGCCGGAGGTGAGCCCATGCGGCGCACGGCATAGACGCAGCGAACCCCCGCCCTTGGCCGGGCGGGGGTTCGGAGTCTGGACGCTCGATCTGCAGAAGTTTGGCGACTCGATCAGATCAAGCGATATGGAAAGTCCCGGTTAGCAGCCGGCGACTTCCTTTTGTCTACCCAGGAGGCGAACCCAGGAGGTGACCCCATCATAACAACAGCGCGCGATATTGCATCTATTGGCGACCCCACCTCGGCGTGGAGCCTGACAGGAGCCCTTAGCCCGCGCCCGAGCGTGCGCGTGGCCGTGGCCGACGCCAGCGGTGTTGTGCTGAACCAATACGGCACGCACCGACGCACCACCGCGGACACCCCGGCGCGCCCCTGGGCCGTGTACTTGGCCGACACCGACCACCGGTACCGGCTGTTGGCCTTCGACCTCGATGCCAAGACCCCCGACAGCGCCGCTGCGGCCGCTCGCGATGCAGAGACCCTGGCCGGGCTCCTCGACGAGGTCGGCCTCTCCCCCGTCGTCTGTGCCTCGGGACCCTCCAACGGCCGCCACGTCTGGGCCGCCCTCGCGGATTCCGTGGAGGCCGAGACCGTGGCCACCCTGGCCCGGCTGACTCGACACCTGTGCCCCACTCTGGACCTCGCGCCGCTGACCAACCCGGCCACCGGTTGTGTCCGTCCCCCGGGTGCCCCTCACCGAGCGGGGGGAACCTCCACCGTCGTCTCCGGTGACTTGAACAGCCTCCTGGCCCCCACCGGCACCGCTGCCGCTGTCCGGGCCCTGGTCGAGCACCTGGCCGCATTGGTGGGAGCCGCCGAACCATCCGGTCCCCTGGAGACACACCGGCCCTTACCCGTGGACGATCACGGGCACCCTTACCTGCCTGGACCTCGGCGAGAGTTGCCCGCTGTCAGCAAGGCCGCCCTCGAGGAAGACGCCTCTTCCGGGGACGCCTCCGCGGTGCTCTGGCGGGTGCTCATCGGGGCGGCCTCTGCCCGTTGGAGGCACGCCGACGTCGCCGCCCTCGTGCTCACCAGCCCGGGCCTGGAGCACGTTCGCTCCCACCGACTCTCTACCGGTACGAGCACCCAAAGAGTGTCCCGCGAGCCCCGAGAGGTCGCAGCGACCCTGGCCCGACAGTGGGCCAAGGCCGTGGCTCACGTGGCCACCACGCCCCGCCAGATCGGTGAGGACCCCACCTTCGATGCCCGCGCGGATGCCATCGCCGCTCACGTCCGCGACGTACAGGCCCGCGCTGACGCCGCCGCAGGCCGCTGGGGTCAGGGTCGTGGACCGGCCGATCGTCGGGTCCTGGACGTGTTGTCCATCCTGGCCCTGCAGGCCCTCACCCCGGACCTGGAGGCCGACATCCGTCGTCTCGGCTTGCTGGCCGGCATCGGCCGGGAGACCGCCCGGGTTGCCCTGTTGCGGCTGGCCGCGGACGGCTGGATCACCCGGGTCCAAGACGCCGAGGGCCCCTGCGGCGCGCGTTGGCGATTGCATCCCCATGGCGATATCCACAGCGAGAACCATAACGGTCGGTCACAAGCGGACCCGCGCCCCGCAGGGGCCGGGGCCGCAGAGAGACTGACCCTGCTCGAAACCCTCACCCAGCGCATCCGGGCCTGCGCCCACGACGTCTTTACGCTGGGACCGGGCCTTGGACACGCAGCAGGCAACCTCTACGCCAAAGCCTCAAGAACTCCCCGGACCCTGGCCCAGTTCACGCAGGACATTGGCACCACCAGGGACCATGCAGCCCGGTTGCTGGACCGACTCTCGGAGGCAGGTTTGCTCCGCCACTCCCCCGCCGGCTGGTCCAGGAGGGCCTCAGATCCTCGTCCCGCGGCTGCCAAACGGTTGCGCGTGCATGGGCGCCTTGCGGAACGAGAGGCTCGCTACAGCCTCGAACGTGAACTCTGGGCTTGGTGGCAAGCCGAGCAAGCCTGGATGCAGGCACCCCGACGCACCGCAGCCAGCCGACGGGCAGGCCCTGGCCAACTGAGCCTGCTTCCCCAAGTCGGGACGAACGTGTACGGGGCACACCCCCGTCGCCTCGACGGTAAAGCTGATTATCAGCAGGCCAGACATCAGCTCAGCACCGGGATAGCCCGACCTGGTTCTGGAAGAGCAGAATCGTCACAGGCCGCGTGAGGCTTCAACAGTGATATCACAATGATGTCTTAATGCATCCACTTCGGAATAATATCGGTGTGATAGCATATTGCTATGTTGTGGTCCTGATATCACTCTGCGGACGCCGCCGGTTCGACCAAGCGACCTAGAGCTTCGGCATTCCACGAAGATCTGCGTCACCAGAACCCATGGGCAGCCGCCGAGCCGTCACGCGACGAATTGTCCGCGCCGACGCCTCGTTTTCTTCTTGCCCATCACCCGATGGTCTGACCGTAGGAGACCGTGATGCTGCACCCTGAACACGCTCAGAACGTCCTGGTTGATCTTTCCCAAGGCAACTCCAGCGATCACCGCCACCACTGGCACCAGCCCCGCCGCGGCCACTGCAAGTATTGCGGAGCTCACCCAGAGAAGGCATGAACCTGGCCGGTGCATTTGGGTACCAACCCACCCGGTACTGCGGGCGGCGACCGCGACATATCGGTGGTGGCACTCTGAAAGTTGCTGTCAGTTCGATATCACCATGGCTTCCGGTTGCTATCAGGCGCCGCCACTATTACAGTGATATCAGATAACTAGCGATGTAATACTGCTAGCGGTTCACTATCACTCTGAAAGCTGGGAGAAAGCATGATCCTCCTTATCGGCAGCCAGAAGGGCGGTGTCGGCAAATCCACTGTCGCTATCAACCTCGCCGTGGAGTACGCGCGTCAAGGGCGGGACGTTTGCCTCGTCGATGCCGACGCACAGCGGTCCGCCGCTCGTTGGCACGCCGACCGAGAAGAGCAAGGCCATCAGCCTGCCGTTGCCTGCGTTGAGAAATTTGGCACCATCCACCAAACCCTTACCGATCTGGCGACCCGCTACGACATCGTGATCGTCGACGTGGCCGGCAAGGATTCCAGGGAGATGCGCACCGGCATGCTGGCCGCCGATACCCTCGTGGTCGTCGTGCGTCCCAGCCAGCTCGACCTCGACACCCTTGGCCACATGAGCGAGGTCATCGAGCAGGCCAAGGACTTGAACCCCGGCCTTACCGTTCGAGGGCTCATCGCCCAGGCCCCATCAAACCCTGCGATCAGCGAACGCACTGATGCTCGGGAGTATCTCGCCGATTACCCCACTATCAAGCCGCTGGAGACCGTCCTGTACGAACGGAAGGCCTACCGGGACGTCGTGGGGGAAGGGCTTGGCGTCGTGGAGTGGAGCAACCCTAAGGCGAAGGCCGAAATTCAGGAACTAGCAGCGGAGGTCCAGGCGTAATGGCATTCAAGCAGCGAAAACCCGCACCGATTGATCCGGTTGATATTGAGGCCTTTGCTGCGGGCGCAGAGAACCCAGCAGCGGTGGAGAACGCGCAGTCGACTGCGACTAGCTCAGCCGTCAAAGATCGCCGGGTGGGGGAGTGGCCGGCTGAAGTGGCGCGAACCATGCTCATTCGCTGGCCGGACCCGACGCTGGCCGTGGAGCTGGCTACGGTCGCCAAGATGGACGACCGTAGCCAGCACGCCACCGCACTCCGCGCGCTGCAGCGAGGGCTGGAAATCCTTAAGTCCGAATTGAAGGCCTGAACGTTCTTATACGGCAAATGGATGCTATCGGTTCGATAGTAGATGTATAGCGGAGTAGTTTCACTATGATGTTGGCGTGTAAGCAGTCCGATGCCCCATATCTTCCGATTTATGGGATCCGCCAGCGCTCTGGGTCCCCCGAGGGCGCTGGACTGTTGAAAGCGGATTGATATCATATAGATATCTCGCCGACATCACCCAGATTTGGGCCAGTACGCTGGTCCGAGGTTCCTCCTTGGGAACCTCTGCGGCCCACCCGTTCCTCTCGGGTGGGCCGCTCTTTTTCCTGGTGGAAGCGGTCGTCCCGCGTGCACAGGATGCTTCCAAACTGATCGCGGAGCGCACGTCTCGTCTGCATCGTTGTTCCATCTGAGTATTACGCCGAGGCTCACCGCCAACGCACGAGCTTGCCAAGTAGGCCTACCAAGACGCCAGGAGAGCCCTCTATCAGCGTGTCCAGAGTCGGTGAGGTTCCTCGCTAGCTCGGATCCCCACATGCGGTCGGCCGCAGGCGGCCGGCTGTTGCCCTGCTCCGCCGGAACGGCGGCGGAGCAGGGTTGGCCCTGACGGGCCTTCTTTTTTGCCTGCTGTCCTTCGGATTATGCGCCCCGGCTCCACCGGCACAAGCCCCTCCGCTGGCGCTCCGGGGCCGGTACCGGCAGAACTTCTGCTCGGCGCTTCCTCGTTCCTCGGTCGCTTATTTCCTCGCAGAACTTCTGCCGGCACCGCCCTGCGGGTTGATGTCGGTTCCGTCCGGGGCAGCT
>ENA-UOUJ01001908-UOUJ01001908.1-activated-sludge-metagenome-genome-assembly--contig:-NODE-1908-length-10154-cov-5.704228_pt1 | contig 10154 bp, 11 predicted proteins | sample MGYA00249839_ERZ747224 | MGnify/ENA primary metagenome ERZ747224 (study PRJEB28782, sample SAMN03220277) | activated sludge metagenome | biome: wastewater; feature: sewage sludge; material... | reverse complement strand
GGCGGCGAGTCAGCCATGGATGGCTGATCGAGCCGGGGAGCAATCCCCGGCCCGGGACGACCTCCAGCCGCAAGCCCGGCCCTGGCCTCGGATAAGCGGCAAGGCGCCACTCGGACGGGAGAAGAACCGCAGACTGACCGGCTTCGCCGTTGTAGAGCGCCTCTGCCTCTGGTCGAAATGACAGCAGCACGCTCCGGGGCTGTCCCGCATTCCGGAGGCGTCTGTCCGCGGACAGCCCCCAGCATGGTTCGGCCCCGCCGGGAGCGGTATAATTCCCGCTTCAATCCCTATAACTAATGTGTCGTGGAGCGTGGTCGCGGATTCCGCACCGGACGCCCGCGACGGTGGTGCGAATGACCGAACAACACGACCCCACGCCGGGCGACGTCGCCCAGTCCTACGACTCCAGCAAGATCACCGTCCTGCGCGGCCTCGATGCCGTCCGCAAGCGTCCGGGCATGTACATCGGCGACGTCCACGACGGCACCGGCCTGCACCACATGGTGTTCGAGGTGGTCGACAACGCGATCGACGAGGCCCTGGCCGGCTACGCCGACGACGTGGTCGTGCGCATCCACGAGGACGGCTCGGTCTCGGTGTCCGACAACGGCCGCGGCATCCCGGTCGACATCCACAAGGAAGAGAACCGGTCCGCGGCCGAGGTCATCATGACCGTGCTGCACGCCGGCGGAAAGTTCGACGACAACAGCTACAAGGTCTCCGGTGGCCTGCACGGCGTGGGCGTGTCGGTGGTCAACGCGCTGTCGTCGAAACTCACGCTCGACATCTGGCGCGATGGCTACCACCACCAGCAGGAATATGCGCTGGGCGAGCCGGTGTACCCGCTCAAGCGGCTCGAAGCCTCGGACCGCAAGGGCACGACGCTGCGCTTCTGGCCGTCGGCGGAGATCTTCACCGACACCGAGTTCCACTACGACATCCTCGCGCGCCGGCTGCGCGAGCTGTCCTTCCTCAACTCCGGCGTCAAGGTCACCCTGGTCGACGAGCGCGGCGAAGGCCGCCAGGACGTGTTCCAGTACGAAGGCGGCATCGCCAGCTTCGTCGAGCACCTGGCGCAGCTGAAGACGCCGCTGCACCCGAACGTGATCTCGGTCAGCGGCGAGCAGAACGGCATCACCGTCGACGTCGCCCTGCAGTGGACCGACTCCTACCAGGAGACGATGTTCTGCTTCACCAACAACATCCCGCAGAAGGACGGCGGCACCCACCTGCAGGGCTTCCGCTCGGCGCTCACGCGCACGCTCACCAACTACATCGAGCAGAACGGCATCGCCAAGCAGGCCAAGGTCAGCTTCACCGGCGACGACATGCGCGAAGGCCTGATCGCGGTGCTGTCGGTCAAGGTGCCGGACCCGAGCTTCTCCTCGCAGACCAAGGAGAAGCTGGTCTCATCCGACGTCAGGCCGGTTGTTGACAGCACGTTCGCTGCACGTTTGGAGGAGTTCCTGCAGGAACACCCCAACGAGGCCCGCGCCATCGCCGGCAAGATCGTCGACGCCGCGCGCGCCCGCGAGGCTGCGCGCAAGGCCCGCGACCTGACCCGGCGCAAGGGCGCGCTCGACATCGCCGGCCTGCCCGGCAAGCTCGCCGACTGCTCGGAGAAGGATCCGGCGCTGAGCGAACTGTTCATCGTCGAGGGCGACTCGGCCGGCGGCTCGGCCAAGCAGGGCCGCAACCGCAAGACCCAGGCGGTGCTGCCGTTGCGCGGCAAGATCCTCAACGTCGAACGCGCGCGCTTCGACCGCATGCTCTCGTCCGCCGAAGTCGGCACCCTGATCACCGCGCTGGGCACCGGCATCGGCAAGGACGAGTACAACCCGGACAAGCTGCGCTACCACCGCATCATCATCATGACCGACGCCGACGTCGATGGTTCGCACATCCGCACCCTGCTGCTGACCTTCTTCTACCGGCAGATGCCGGAGCTGATCGAGCGCGGCCACGTCTACATCGGCCTGCCGCCGCTGTACAAGATCAAGCAGGGCAAGACCGAGCTCTACCTCAAGGACGACGCGGCGCTGGATGCCTACCTGGCCGGCAACGCGGTCGAGGGCGCGGCGCTGGTGCCCGCCGAGGGCGAGCCGCCGATCGAGGGCGCTGCGCTGGAGAAGCTGCTGCTGGCCTACGCCGGCGCGCGCGAGGCGATCGCGCGCAACGCCCATCGCTACGATCCGCAGCTGCTCGAGGCGCTGATCGACTTCACCCCGCTCGATTCGGAAGCGCTCAGCGCCAACACCGACGAGCGCCACGAGCTGGACGCGTTGGAAAAGCGCCTCAACCGCGAAGGCCTCGGTCGTCCGCGCTACGCGCTGGACTGGCAGCCGGCGCAGGACGGGCACCCGGCGGCGCTGGTCGTGCGCCGCCGGCACATGGGCGTGGAGCTGGTGCAGACGCTGCCGGCCTCGGCCTTCGAGGGCGGCGAACTGCGCGCCCTGCGCGAGGCCGCCGCGCTGCTGCACGGCCTGGTGCGCGACGGCGCCCAGATCATCCGCGGCAACCGCGCGCAGCCGATCGCCAGCTTCGCCGACGCCCAGGCCTGGCTGCTGGAGGAGGCGAAGAAGGGTCGCCAGATCCAGCGCTTCAAGGGCCTGGGCGAGATGAACCCCGAGCAGCTGTGGGACACCACGGTCAACCCGGAAACCCGGCGCCTGCTGCAGGTGCGGATCGAGGACGCGGTCGCCGCCGACCAGATCTTCAGCACCCTGATGGGCGACGTGGTCGAGCCGCGGCGTGAGTTCATCGAGGACAATGCGCTGAAGGTGGCGAACCTCGATATCTGACCCTCGACCGCGATCGGGGCGCAGGAGCGGGCCATGCCCGTGACCGGCGACGTCCCGGTCGTGATCGCGCCGCGAATCCGGCGCCGGCCGGGCGGCGCCCCCGGGGACCGGGGGCCGCGGACAGCCGTCACAAGTTGACGAAAACTTAAGACTCCGGTCGCCACACTCGCGGCCAACAGGCACGGGTCCGGGACATGAAGCACATCATCGCCATGCTGGTCATCGCCGCGCTGCTCGCGGCGTGCGCGACCACCACCTCGTCGACCGGCCGGCGCCAGTACGTCGGCGCCGTGTCGCAGGCCGAGCTCAACCAGCTCGGCGCCCAGGCCTTTACCGAGGCCAAGCAGAAGGGCCCGCTGAGCACCGACCCGAAGCTCAACGCCTACGTGCGCTGCGTGGTCGACGCGCTGGTGCCGCAGCTGCCGGCCAACCAGCGCGCGATCGCCTGGGAGGCGGCGGTGTTCGCGGAGAAGGAGCCCAATGCCTATGCGCTGCCCGGCGGCAAGGTCGGCGTCAACACCGGCCTGTTCAGCGTCGCGAAGAACCAGGACCAGCTGGCGGCGGTGATCGGCCACGAGATCGGCCACGTCGTCGAGCGCCACCACGACGAGCGCATCACCCGGCAGAGCGGCGCCGGCACCGCCGTGCAGCTGCTCGGCGCGCTGGCCGGCGACTACGGCCAGCTCGCCACCCAGGGCGGCAGCATGGTGGCCCAGGCCGGTTTCCTGCTGCCGGGCTCGCGCGCGCAGGAGACCGAGGCCGACGTGGTCGGCCAGCGGATCATGGCCCAGGCCGGCTTCGATCCGCGTGCGGCGGTGGGCCTGTGGCAGAACATGATCGCCGCCGGCGGCAGCCGCCCGCCGCAGTGGCTGTCGACCCACCCCGACCCGCAGTCCCGCATCTCCGAACTGCAGGCCCGCGCGCAGACGCTGGTGCCGACCTACGAGCAGGCGCGTGCCGCCGGCCGCCGGCCGGCCTGTGGTTGAGCGCGCCGCCCTTTCCGTCCGATTCCATTCCAACCCAGGCGCCGCCGGCGCACGAAACAAGGTGAGATCCATGCCCAAGACGACGCTTCCCGCCCGCCTGCTGACCCCGATGCTGGCGACCGGGCTGATGCTGGCGACGATCGCCCCCGCGCTGGCGCAGTCTGAACCAGACCGCGAGACCCGGGCGGAGGAGCGCCGCAGCGAGCGCGGGAGGAAGGCCAAGGCCGAGCCCGCCGCCGTCGACCGCTACCCCGCCGCGACCCGCAAGGCGCCCGAGGCCAAGGCCTCGCGGGCGATGAGCCCGAAGCTGAAGAAGCTGTTCGAGGCCTACGAGGGCGGCGAGCTGGCGCAGGTGCAGGCGCAGGCCGACGAGATCATCGGCGACGAGAAGGCCAACGACTACGACCGGGCGATGGCGAGCCGCCTGCTCGGCTCGAAGCTGATCGGCGAGGACGACGCCAGGGCGATGGCGGCCCTGCAGCGCGCGCTGCAGTACGACAGCCTGGCCAACAACGACCACTACGAAATGATGCTGATCGTCGCCCAGCTGCAGATGCAGGAAGATCAGTACCCGCAGGCGCTGGAGACCGTGGACCGCCTGCTGTCCGAAACAGGATCGCAGGAGCCGGGCCATCTCGCGCTCAAGGGCAATCTCCTGTATCGCATGGAGCGCTACCCGGAGGCGATCGCCCTGCTCAAGCCGTTGGCCGACAGCCCCGACGCGAAGCCGGAGTGGCAGCAGCTGCTGATGGCGGCCTACGCCCAGTCGGACCAGGGCGAGGAGGCGGCGAAGCTCGCCGAGCAGATCGCGGCGCGCACACCAGGCGACAAGCGTTCCCAGCTCAACCTGGCGATGACCTACCTGCAGATCGACCAGTTCGACAAAGCCGCCGCGGTCTACGAGACGCTGCGCGCGCGCGGCGAGCTGACCGAGGAGCGCGAGTACCGCAACCTGATGGTCTCCTACCTCAACTCCGAGGATGGGCAGCTCAAGGCGATCGAGGTCATCAACGAAGGCCTGGACAAGGGCATCCTCAAGCCCGAGTACCAGACCTACGTGGCGCTGGCACAGGCCTACTACTTCGCCGAGCCGTCGCAGGTGGAGCCGGCGATCGCGGCCTACCGCAAGGCCGCGCCCCTGGCCCCCACCGGCGAGACCTACCTCAACCTGGCCCGGGTGCTGTCCAATGAAGGCCGCCTCGCGGAGGCCAAGCAGGCGGCCCAGCAGGCGCTGGACAAGGGCCTCAACTCCCCGGACGAGGCGAAGAAGATCCTGGCCCGGAGCAATTGATCCTTCAGTCACAGAGGAAACCGACTGGTATCGCGTCAAAGGATTGGTATAAGCTTCGAGGTTCCCGTCGCCGAAACGGCGCCGGCACGCCAAGACCCCGGACGCTGTGGCGTCCGACTCCAGACTTGAGTTCTAACGCATGACCGACCGCTTGCCGACGACCGACAAGAAAGACGAAGACGAAGGTCTGGACTGGGCGCGAATCGCCGGATTCACCCTGGTGGTGGCCATCCATGCGGCGCTGCTGCTGCTGCTGCTGGCGCCGGTGACGCCGCCCCAGGCCGAGACGGACGACGACGACGCCACGCGCGTGGTGATCATCGAGCCGCCGCCGCCACCGCCGCCGCCGCCGCCGCCGCCGCCCGAGCCGCCGAAGCCGACCCCGATCAAGGAGCTGGTGCCGCCGCAGCCCTCGCCGCTGCCGCCGCCGCCGGAAGAACCGCCGGTCGTGTTCGACGATCCCTCGCCGGTCGACACGCCCGCGCCGCCGCCCGCGCCGCCGGCGCCGCCGCAGGCAAGGCCGGACATCGGCGCCAGCGTCGACATCTCGTCCAAGAACATGAACCCGCCGCAGTACCCGCCCGCCGCCGCCCGCGCCGGCATCGAGGGTACGGTGGTCCTGATCATCGATGTCGACGCCAACGGCAACGTCACCGACGTGGCGGTGGAGAAGTCGAGCCGCAACCGCGACCTCGACCGCGCCGCCATGCAGGCCGCCCGCAGGTGGAGCTTCAGGCCGTCGATCGTCAACGGCCAGCCGGCCGCCGGGCGCGTGCGTGTGCCCGTCGACTTCAGGCTCGGCGGCTGACCGCCGGCGATACCGCTTCCAAACGCAACACCCGTCCCACCCACACTTCAACAACATCTAGAAGGTAAGCGTCATGCTGCAGGAAACCACCGCCCCAGCTGCCGGAGCCGGCAACGCCCAGGCACTGACCGAGATGGGCTTCGCGAACCTGATTGAACACATGACTGTGGTCAACTGGATCGTGTTCATCGTGCTGATCATCATGTCGGTGCTCTCGGTCTATTGGATCATCTACAACTTCATCAAGAACATCAGCTTGAAGAAGAACTCGGACCGCGTGATCGCGACGTTCTGGGAAACCCAGAACGCACAGGATGCGATCCGCTACATGGAAGAGCAGCCGCGCGGCGAACCGTTCTCCAAGGTCGCCCTCGACGCCGCCCAGGCCGCCGCGCACCACCAGCGCCACGACGGTTCGCGCCTGGCCGAGTCGCTGAGCCGCTCCGAGTTCGTCGACCGCGCGCTGCGCCAGGCGGTGACCCGCGAGTCGCTGGGTCTGGAAGCCGGCCTGACCGTGCTCGCCACCGTCGGCGCGACCGCGCCGTTCGTCGGCCTGTTCGGCACGGTGTGGGGCATCTACAACGCGCTGATCCGCATCGGTGCCACCGGCCAGGCCGACATCGGCGCGGTCGCGGGTCCCGTGGGCGAGGCGCTGATCATGACCGCGCTGGGCCTGGGCGTCGCGATCCCGGCGGTGCTGGGCTACAACTTCTTCGTGCGCCTGAACCGCAGCACGAACAACAAGCTCGACACCTTCGCGCACGACCTGCACGACTTCTTCGCCACCGGTTCGCGCGTCGGCGACGTCCGCTGACCAACGGCAGATTGACGGAGATCCGACATGGCCTTCAGTTCAGGCGGCGGTGATGGTCACGACAAGGTCAACGCCACGATCAACATCGTGCCGTTGGTCGACGTGATGCTGGTGCTGCTGATCATCTTCATGGTCACGGCACCGCTGATGGCGCACAAGGTCAAGGTCGACCTGCCGGAGGCGAACCTCGACGAACGTCCGGACACGGCGCCCCTGGCGCCGCCCCTGACGGTCGCGATCACGTCCAACGGCAACCTCTACCTCAACGACCAGCCGGTGACGATGGACATCCTCGACAGCACGCTGGCGGTGGAGGCGCAAAAGACGCCGCAGCCACCGGTCAACGTGCGTGGCGATGCGACGACGCCGTACCGGCTCGTCAACGAGGTGGTCTCGCTTGCGCAGGCCAAGGGCATGCGCAAGGTGGGCTTCGTCTCGGCCCGCGAAAAGAACTGATCGGGAGAACGCACGATGGCTTTTTCATCCGGTGGTGGTGACGGCGCGCCGATGGCCGACATCAACATCATCCCGCTGTGCGACATCATGCTGGTGCTGCTGATCATCTTCATGGTCACCGCGCCGCAGGTGTCCTATCCGATCGACATCGACCTGCCGCAGCGCTCGCTCAACCCGCCGCAGAACCCGGTCGATCCGCCGGAGCCGATCAGTCTGCGCATCGACGCCGGCGGCACGATCTACTGGAACAACAGCCCGACGCCGGTCACTGCCCTGAGGCAGATGATGGACGCCGAGGTCCAGCGCGACGTCAACAACCAGCCGACGCTGGAGATCGACATGAGCGAGGACGCCGAGTACGGCATCCTGGCCAAGGTCCTGGCCTCGGCCAAGAACGCGCACATGCAGAAGATCGGTTTCGTCAAGAAGTAACGCACCACCGGCCGGCGTCGCCTGCAGCGCGCCGGCCGCTTACCGCTTACCGCTTACCGCGACACCATTTCGACGCCGCCCTTCAGGGCGGCGTTTTTTTTCAGGGGTCAGAGTCGAGTTTTCCCCCTTGAGCCCCCCGTCGGCGACCGGCTCCGAGGAAAACTCGACTCTGACCCCGGTTCTGGCTTGCGACCATCGTCGCGCTTGCCGGTCGCGGGAAACAGGAGAAGCCGGGGTCAGAGTCGACTTTTCCCGACGCCAGTTGCCAGCTGGGGGTTCGAGGAGAAAAGTCGAGCCTGACCCCTCGCGTCACCTCGACGCCTCGATCACTGGCGGCACCTGCGACCATCGTCGTGCTTGCCGACCGCCGACGCTGGAGATCGACATGAGCAGTGACGCCGAGTACGGGATCCTGGCCAAGGTCCTGACCGAGGCGAGGAACGCGGACGTGCACAGGATCGGCTTCGTCAAGAAGTAATACCGATTCTCGATCAAAGCGATGAATGTAGGAGCGGGCCATGCCCGCGACCCGCGCAACCCGGGCCGCGTGGCTCGCAGGTTGCGCCCATGGGGCGCTTCTACGCCATCCCGTACTTTTGATCGCGAATTGGTACAACGCAAGAGAACCGGGGTCAGAGTCGATTTTTCCCGGCGCCAGTCGACCACTGGTGGTTCCAGGGGAAAAATCGAGTCTGACCCCTCGGCTTCGTCAGGAAGTTGCGCCGCCGTCGAGGATCGCCAGGTAGCGCGCGACCGTGGTCGCGAGGCCGTCGTAGAGGGCCTCGCCGATCAGGGCGTGGCCGATCGAGACCTCGAGCACGCCGGGGACCGCGTCGAGGAAGGCGCCGAGGTTGGCCTGGCTGAGGTCGTGCCCGGCGTTGACGCCCAGTCCGGCGGCCTGCGCCGCGCGCGCGCTGGCGGCGAAGGCGGGCAGGGCGTCCGCGCCGGCACCGGCGGCGAAGGCCTCCGCCCAGGGACCGGTGTACAGCTCGATGCGGTCGGCGCCGATCGCGGCGGCCTGGGCCATGTCGGCGCCGGCGTCGGCGAACAGGCTGACCCGACAGCCCAGCGCATGCAGTTCCCCCACCAGCGGACGCAGCGCGTCGGCGTCGCGGGCGAAGTCGAAGCCGTGGTCGGAGGTCAGCTGGGCGTCGCCGTCGGGCACCAGGGTCGCCTGCGCCGGGCGCACCAGCTCGCACAGGCGCAGGAAGCCGACATAGCCGGCGCGCGCGGGTGCGAAGGGATTGCCCTCGAGGTTGAACTCGACGCCGCGGGCGCGAGTGAGTCCGGCCAGTGCGATCACGTCGTCGTGGCGGGCGTGGCGCGCGTCCGGGCGGGGATGCACGGTGATGCCGTGGGCGCCGGCGTCGAGGCAGGTGCGTGCGGCGCGCAGCAGGTCCGGCTCGGCGCCGCCGCGCGAATTGCGCAGTACCGCGACCTTGTTGAGGTTGACGCTGAGGCGGCAGCTCATGCGGGCCGCGCCGGCGTGGCCGCCAGCGCCGGGTTCACTGGGGAACCGACTCGTCCGCGGCGGCAGCGGCCCGACGTGCCTCGGCCAGCTCGCGCATGCGCTGCAGCTCGCGCGGGTCGAGCATCTGCACATCGTCGCGGCTCTGGCTGCCGATCCGCTGCGCCAGCAGCCCGAGGATCCACAGCACCAGCAGCACCAGCGCCGCGACCAGGCCGATCACCACCACCGCCATCGACGAGGCCATGAATGCGATCGCCAGTGCCGCGATCGCGAGCAGGAGGAACAACCAGGGCATGGGCAGGCTCCGCTGCGTGGACCGCCCCAGTCTACCTGCAACCCTCCCCGGCGCATGCCATTCGGACGGCCGTCCGTGCCGCCCGTCGTGTCGGCAGGCCCTACAGCAGCGGCGACATCAGCCGCGCCAGCGCCTCCGGCAGCCGCGCGGTGAACAATCCGCGCTTGCGGCCCTGGCGCACCCGCGGCGCGTGCGCCAACTCGCTTTCGAACAGCGCCGCCAGCTGCGCGCCGAGCGCGGGGTCGTCGAACAGCACCGAGACCTCGAAGTTCAGGCGGAAGCTGCGGTGGTCGAAGTTGGCGCTGCCGATCAGCACCGTGCTGTCGTCGACCAGCAGGGTCTTGCTGTGCAGCATGCGCGGCCCGTACTCGTAGATCTTGACCCCGGCCAGCAGCAGCGGGCCGAAGTAGGAGCGCGCGGCGAGCGTGACCAGCTTCGAGTCGCTTTCGCGCGGCACCAGCAGGCGCACGTCGAGCCCGGCGAGCGCGGCCGAGGTCAGCGACATCATCGCCGCCTCGCCGGGCACGAAGTAGGGCGTGGTCATCCACACCCGCCGCTTCGCGGCGTGGATCGCGCCGACGTGGACGCGGTGGATCGCCTCCCAGGCCGAATCCGGACCGGACGTCACCACCTGCGCGCCGATCCCGCCCGGCGCCCGCTTCGGCGTCTGCCGCACCACCTCGCCGATGAAGTCGCGCTGGCCGGTGGCGTAGGCCCAGTCCTCGACGAACACCCGCTGCAGCGAGCGCACCACGCTGCCCTCCAGCCGCAGGTGCAGGTCGCGGTAGGCGCTGTCGTTG
>ENA-UOUJ01001907-UOUJ01001907.1-activated-sludge-metagenome-genome-assembly--contig:-NODE-1907-length-10156-cov-4.533017_pt1 | contig 10156 bp, 10 predicted proteins | sample MGYA00249839_ERZ747224 | MGnify/ENA primary metagenome ERZ747224 (study PRJEB28782, sample SAMN03220277) | activated sludge metagenome | biome: wastewater; feature: sewage sludge; material... | reverse complement strand
CCCCGCCGATCCACTTAAATTTAAAACATGCTCAGTCCACGGTTTATAATACACACGAGGGCGTACAGTGCTCTCAAAAAATCCTGGAATATCTGAATCTGCGACAAAATTCAAATCAGAACAACCCTCTCTAAATGGCTGCCCAGTGGCTGAATCACGAATGGTTACTGTAAACCGTGGTTGTTGGTTTGCCGGGTGTTGTGCTCCATCATCCAATACTACAGCATATAGAAACCGTACACTATAGTTGTTAACATTTGCGGGTACTGCAAACTTAAAACGCACTCTATCGGCATCCCCAGTGGATATTTGATCACCAATTCTGATAGAGAATTGTCCTCCATTGGGAGCCACAACAGGGAAGAACCCAAAAGGATCTAACCCCATAGCAGGGGTCATTATATCATGCCTTCCTGCAACATAGCCAGTATTGGGAGTTGTAATAATAGTTTGAGGAACTCCTGCCGGATATGGAGGTGCGCCAACATCTGCCCCAGCGGCTGGGTAATCCCCCCATTCGGCTGTCCAACCTGTCGTATCTCCCATCTCCCAATCAATATTGGGAGGGCAAACAAATGTTTGGGAAAATCCCTTAAACGGTGCAATAGCAATTAGCAAGGCAAAAAGCGAAAATGCGAGCGATGGTATATTCCTTTTCATAATTCTGTTGTCAAATATATTGTATAACGAGTGCGTTTCAATGGTTTTTGAAAGATTAATCTATCCTTACTAAGACTATCAGACATGCCATTCGGTTGGGGATAGAATACGGGTTTGTTTTCTTTTTGAGTATCTCGCACAAAGCTCGAAAAAACGGAACCGGCACAAAAGGAAAAGCACCGTCTTGCGACCGTGCTCTGATTCCTTACAGTATGCAATTTGTTGTTGCTAACGCAAAGCTGTGGGCAAGCCTCTTGTTATTGGCGCTTCATTGCAGTGGCTGTTTCTTCTGTGTCATAAAAAGGAGGAAGCTCGTAACCAAGATTCAGCATCACCTGCTCCAGCAGAGGCTCATCGTTGGGATTGTATTTTTTATTTAGGTTAAAGCCATTCAGTTTTGCCCAGGCTTGCCATTTAATGGCGGTGAGGGGGTTCTTAAATTCTTTTAGGATGGAATAAATATTTGCGCCTGTTTGGCGGGCTATGAGTTTTATGAGCAATACGCCCTGCGTTTCGTTGAGTGCTTTTACGCGGTCTTCAAAGTCCGTTCTTAGTTCGTTTTCTTTTGAATGAATAAAGTCTTTACGTTCTTTTTTCCCGATAGCTTCCTGATGGATTTTTGCATTCACTTCAGAAAAAGTTTTGGTTGCAGCTTCCATATAGGGCAGTATGGTTTGCACATTAAACCGCATTTGGTTAAACCGGTAGCGGGCAGTATCGTTCATCCATTTGCGCGCGCCTTTTACTTCCACTTCCTTTAGTCTCACCATCATAAACGTATCGGTTTGCTGAGCAGAAACCCGATGCGTTGCGAACAATGCAAAAACCAGCAGCAAAAGGAGTAAATATTTACGCATAATCCCCTTTAATCAACATTTGTACCAAAGAACGGTTTGCCGGTAGGGCAGATTGGTTTTGCATTTGCTTTAAGAAATTGGGGTGCGATAAGTAATTTTAGAAAATGCAGATGGAATGGATGAGAAAGTTAGGCGTTTTGTTGCTATTGCTATGCCCGGCTGTGGTAAATGCGCAAGGCATATATGAGGTGAATGGGGGCAGTGTCAGTTTTCATTCCGACGCACCTAAAGAATTGATCAGCGCCTCCTCTACGGGTTTGAAGGGTATTATTGATTTGGAGAAAAAGACCTTTGCGTTTAAGATAGGGATCGGAAGTTTTATGGGTTTCAACAGTCCGCTGCAGCGCGAGCATTTTAATGAAAACTACATGGAGACCACCATTTTCCCGGAGGCAACTTTTTCCGGCAAAATCATAGAAGATATAGACCTGACGAAAGACGGAACCTACGTAATTCGGGCTAAAGGAAAGATGCGTATTCATGGAGTAGATCAAGAGCGTATTATCCGCTCCACCATTGTTTCCGATAAAGGGCGCTTGTCTGTAAAATCTGATTTTGCAGTGCTACTGTCCGATCACAATATTAAAATTCCGAAGTTGGTAAATAATAAACTTGCTCCCGAAATAAGTGTATCGGTAAATGCCACATTGCGCCAAAGGGATAAATAGATGAAACGGATAAGGCTCCTTATTTTTCTTCTGTTTGTTGCTGCTTCCACTCAGGCCCAAAAGCCTTTTGCAAAGGAGTTTTGGCTCAGTGAGTCGGGCACTCCAATAAAAGTAAATGACCTTTTGTACGCCAGTAATAATTACCTGTGGCTTGCCACCGACAACGGAGTTTTTCGCTTTAACGGAAGTGACTTTACAGAAATTGCCGACACTATCCATCAGCCTGTTACTGCGATTGCAGAAGTGAACGGCGTTATTTATGCGGGCTACAAAAATGGCAGGATAGGAATAGTGAATAATGAAGTTTCGTTAGTGAAAATAAAACATCAGGTTCCGATATCGTCCATTACTTCCTTGCATGGAAGCGCTGGCTTGCTGTATGTAACCACAGAAGACGAAGGTTTATTTATTATTATCAACGGTGCGGGTTTACAATTTTCAACAGAAAAAGGACTTATAGACAACTTTGCTTATGACGCGCTGATAAGGAACAACGAAGCGATGATAGCTACCGATCGGGGCATCAATCATATTCGCTGGAAGAATGGCTCTCCGCTGGTGAATGTATTGTCCACCACACAGGGGCTGCCCGACAACATAGTACGTGTATTGCAACGCATACCCCGCACTGAGCTTTGCTGGATCGGTACACAGGAAGGCGGAATTGCCCTCTACGACAATGCGAATAAAACTTTTCTCGAGTTAAGAAATTCTTCGCCATGGATATGGGGGCAGGTAAATGATATTTTGCCGCTTAGTAAAACCGAAACCTGGATCGTAACGGAAGGTGGATATTTGCTTCACGCCATTTACCGCAGCGATTCTCTTCATATTGTTGCTTTTGCTTACCCCGATGTAAAACTTAACAGGCTGGTAAACGACAAATCGGGTAATATCTGGTGTGCAACCAATAAGGGTTTATTAATGAATACGGCTTTGTATGCAACCCATATTGCACTTCCATCCTACTACCAATTGAAAAACGTAACCGCTATTAGTTGCGACAATGAAAACAACTTGTGGTTTACACAAAACAATTCGTTGTATAAATTTTCGATCAATCAAAAAAACGTACCCGAACTGGTTCTTAAAACCGAAGCTTCCATAACATGCTTATACCCGGATGGTAATGGCAATTTGTGGATCGGAACATTTGGAGGTGGCTTGTTTTTTTTTCGGGATGGAAAGCTCATTTCACAAAAAAATATAGCAACACTTACAGACGGACATATTTTAAGCATCGCAGCCATCAAAGATCATTTGTGGATAGCGAGTTTAAATGGCGTTGAGGAGGCATTGATGGAAAGCACTTCAGGCTCTTTGAAAATCGTGAAGCATCACAACAAACTTTCCGGCACAGGCAGCGATTATATTTATCAACTCTACCCCGACAGTAAGGGCAATATGTGGATGGCTACCGATGGTGGCGGTGTTTGTAAGTACGATGGTGAAAAGTATGAAAGATGGAATGAGTCATCAGGATTTGGTAGCAATGTGGTTTATTCCATAACGGAAGATGCCAATGGAAATATGTGGGCAGGCACTTTGGAAAAAGGATTGTTCCGGTTGCAGGGAAATAAGTGGGAACAGTTTACCAAAACGGAAGGCTTGCAAAATTTGAACGTCTATGCTTTGCAAGGAACAGCGACCGGAGAAGTGGTAATAGTAAATGAAGATGGCATTGACGAATGGTATCCGCAGAGCAAACAATTCAGACACTTTAACCGACGACTTGGAATTGATATTGATTCGACTTTAGCGATACCCAATTGCATTGCAAAAGACAAAGTCGGAAATGTTTATGTGCCGTTTGAACACGGGGTAATAATATTTGGTGCGCAGAGTGGCGGCTACGATGTAACCCCTGCGATCAATATCACAGCAATAAGTCTTTTCAATAAACCGCTCCCATCCGATCAACATATTTTCAAACACAAAGAAAACCATATTTCCTTCCACTTCGACGGCATCAACTTCAGCAATCCCGAACGTTTACATTACCGTTATAAACTCGACAATTTCGACCCTAACTGGGTTTATACAAATGACGAAGTAATTCCTTTCGTGCAGCTACCCGCCGGTGATTTTACTTTTCATGTTCAGGCTTCTTTAAGTACAAATTTCATAAATGCACCGGAAGTAACTTATTCATTTAGTGTAGCAAAACCTTACTGGCAGCATACCTGGTTTATTACGCTCATGGCGTTGGCGCTGTTTGGTGCGGGTTATGGATATATTAAGTTGAGAGAAAAGAACCTCAGGAAAATGTCGCTGTTGCAGAAGGAGCGAATGATATTTGAGTACGAACATTTGAAAAGTCAGGTGAACCCACACTTTCTATTCAACAGCCTCAATACATTGGTAAGTCTTATTGAAGAGGATAAGAATGCAGCGGCAGATTACACAGTTCATCTTTCCGATTTATATCGAAACATGCTGTCGTTCAAAGATCAGGATTTGATAGGGCTGGTAGAAGAATACCAGATCATCAAGAATTACATGTACATTCAGAAAAGCAGATTTGGTGAAGCTTTGCATTTGCAGGCTGATATTCCAGAGCATCTTTTACAAACAAAAAAGATAGTGCCTCTTGCGTTGCAGTTGTTGGTAGAAAATGCCATCAAGCACAATATTGTTTCCTTATCAAAGCCCCTGACAATCTCCATAATTGCAGACGAAAACCAGATAGTTGTAAGCAACCGCCTGCAGCCAAAAATAAGCAAGGAGAAAGGAGCAGGATTGGGTTTGATGAACATAAAGAAACGATACAGACTTCTTACCAACCGAAGCATTAAATTCGGTATTGAAAAAGAGGAATACACCGTTATACTTCCATTGTTATGAACATAGTAATTGTAGAAGATGAATTGCCTGCATACAAAAGACTGACTAAACTTCTTCAGGATGTTGTTCCTGCGGCAAAGATTGTGGCACATCTCGATAGCATACAAACCTGCAAAGAGTGGTTTGCCACACACCCGCTTCCCAACCTTGTATTCATGGATATTCATCTTGCAGATGGTTCTGCTTTTGATCTTTTAAAACAGGTGAAAATTGAATGTCCTCTAATATTCACCACAGCCTACGATCAGTATGCAATGGAAGCCTTTAAAACTGCAAGCATTGATTACCTTCTGAAACCGGTGAAGAGTGCAGACCTGGAAGGCGCTTTGAAAAAGCTAAAAAACTTCAAAGAGATTTTTGGTAATGAAGACAAGAGTCAGCCTGAACAATCACCGCCCCAAATTGCAGAGTATAAAAAGCGTTTTCTGGTGCGTTTTGGAGAGCATATCAAAACAGTATCCGTCACCGACATTGCTTATTGCTACAGCGAAAACAAGGCAACTTTTGCGCGCACATTTGAAGGAAGAAATTATCCTATGGATTACAACCTCGATGCACTGGAACACATGCTCGACCCACAGGATTTTTTTCGCATCAACAGACAGTATCTTATCAGTCTGAAATCAATTGAGGAGATGCGTACTTATACCAAAGCTCGCGTTATCGTGAAACTCAACCCTACAGTAAAGGAGCAACCCGTAGTAAGTTCGGAACGAGCTGCGGATTTTAAAAACTGGCTGGCAGGGGAGTATAAATAGGTTTGAGGGTTGAGGGTTGAATTTTGAGGGTTGAGTTTGGAATTTGGAATTTGGAATTTGAAATTTGGAATTTTTGCTTTTGAATTACGAGTAGCAAAGAAAATTTTCCATTCAACATTCATAATTCACAATTCAAAATTGTCTTTTCCCACTTCGTCTTTCTGCCGAAAATTTATAAACACTCCGGCAATATTTTTAGTCTCGAAATTTCATCTAATGAAGAAGAAAGTTCTGTTGTTTTTATTGGTTGTGGGTGCTATAGCTGCCGTTTTAGGTTATGTAGTTTGGAATAAACCGCACGAAACGGTGGATGATAAAAAAGGAATACAGATTACAGCAGAGGCTTTGACCAATGCTTTTTTACAAAATGAGCTAAGCGCCAATGCCACTTATCTGAATCAGGTAATAGAGGTGAGCGGGAAAGTGTCGGAAATTTCAAAAAATCAGGATGGAAAAGATGTTTTGCTGCTCGAATCTTCAGATCCATTATCGGGTGTGCAATGCACAATGAGAGAGCCGGGAAATTATGAAATGGAAAAAGAGATAACCATCAAAGGATTTTGCAACGGATATACTACAGTAGTGTTGCTTTCAGATTGCATACTATCAAAATAAGAAGAAAGTAGTGAGTGAACCTATAAAGTGAAAACGATGAAGCGATTTAAACTCTTAACCTTTATTATAGCTTTTTGCAGCATCAGCTTTTATGCCTGTCAGCATAAGACCAATACGCCTGCCCCGGCTGGAGGTGGTGGCGGAACCGGCGGAGGTGGCAACCCACCGGATACAGGATTATGTTTTGAGCGCGATATACTCCCCATATTTATTTCCAACTGTGCAAAGAGTGGTTGTCACGATGCGGCATCGCACCAGGAAGGATATGTGTTCGACAGTTGGGCTAATATCACCAGGAAAAACTTTAAGCCCGGTGATCCTGATGATACAGAACTGTATGAAAAAATTACCGAAGACGATCACGATAAGATAATGCCGCCTCCACCCAATGCACCGCTTACTGCAAAGCAAATTGGTTTGATAAGAGAATGGATAAAACGAGGCGCACCTAACACCACTAATTGCAATACAGGTTGCGATAGCACACAGTTTGCCTATTCAACCACTATAAAACCTTTGCTCGACAACAACTGCAAAGGATGTCATAATAATACACTTGCATCCGGCGGTCATTCTTTTGAGAATTACAATTCTACTATTGCGGTTGCAAACTCTGGCAGATTTCTTGGAGCTATCAAACATTTGTCGGGTTACTCTTCAATGCCTAAGGGTGGTGTAAAACTTTCCGATTGCCAGGTTTTAAAGATTGAAAAATGGATAGCAGCCGGTAAGCTGAATAATTAATAACTTGACTCATCAATAAACGAACAATGAAGAAAATATTTTTTGCACTGGGCATAGCGGGAATAATCGGATTGGGATTTGCAGGATGTTACAATGATAATAGTGAAGAACTCTATCCGCAACCAACAGGTGCAGGATGCGATACATTGAATGTTACCTACACAAAGTTGAAACCCCTTATAGATGCGCAATGCGCCACAGCAGGTTGCCACGCCGGTGCAGTTCCATCAGGCTGGGATTTGAGTAATTATAACGGACTAAAAGCAGTGGCTGATAACGGACGACTAATGCTTGCGGTTACACACACAGGGGGCGCTTCGCAGATGCCCAAAGGAATGCCAAAGCTTGATCCTTGCTCTATTGCAAAACTTCAGGCATGGATAAATAATAACAAACCACAGTAAACAACTAAACCTAAATACAAGTGAATATGAAACGGACTATGATCGCTGTACTAATTATTTGCAGCACAGCAGTAAGCGGATATGCCCAAAAGTATATGACCCGCACAGGGAAAGTAACTTTCTTTTCTTCTACTCCGGTAGAAAATATCGAAGCGTTCAACAATGAAGTATCGGGCGTGGTAGATGCGAAGAGTGGCGACGTAGCTTTTATCGTGCCTATTAAAAGCTTCAAGTTTGAAAAAGCTTTGATGCAGGAACATTTTAATGAAAACTACATGGAGAGTGACAAGTATCCCAAAGCAGATTTTAAAGGAAAAATTTCTAACGTCGGCGATATCAACTTTGCAAAAGATGGAACTTACAATACAAGACTGCAAGGCAAGCTTACCATACATGGCGTTACAAAGGATGTAACACTTCCGGGTTCGGTTACAGTGAAGGGAAACAGTGTTACAGCCAACTCAAAATTCAATGTGAAAACTGCGGACTACGGAATAAAAATACCTTCGGTAGCCGAGAATAAAATTGCCAAGCAAATAGAAGTAACGGTCAATACAATCCTGAATCAGAAATAATAATTTGGTGCGGTGTTTCAACTTGAAGCGCCGCACTTTCTTTTTAATCACATCACATCATGCACATTAAACCAATTATACTCTCTTCCATTTTTCTATTCACCGCTTCCTTTTATGCAAATGCACAGGTGGAGGACACAGCAGAAGGCAACGACGATCTGATGGCAATGCTGGAAAGCGAATCTGCAAAGCCTGTGAGAGAATACACCACCGCAACGTTTAAAACCACGCGTATTGCCAACGGACACAGTATTGAAAATACAGCTAAAGGCGTTCTTGATTTTCGGATCAATCACCGCTTCGGTTTGCTCCATTCTGGTGTTAAAGATTTCTTTGGTTTGGATGGGGCAACTACAAGGATCGGCTTCGACTATGGCATTACCGATTGGCTGATGATCGGTATGGGGCGCAGTTCGTTTATGAAAGAGTACGATGGTTTTGCAAAGGTGCGGCTGCTTCGCCAGCGCGATGGTGGCGGAATGCCTTTCAGTTTAAGCTATGTGGGCGCTATCTCTGTTCAAACAATGGACAAGCCCGCTTACATTCCTGATAGTGTGGAGTATTATTTTTCCAATCGCCTGGCGTATGTAAATCAGCTTTTGATTGCGCGCAAATTCAGCAATGCCTTTTCCCTTCAGTTGATGCCCACACATGTGCACTACAATCTTGTAAATTTTAAGAACGAGCCTAATGATGTAGTGGCGCTTGGCATTGGTGGTCGGGTAAAACTTTCCAACCGTATTTCTCTAACGGCGGAATGGTATTATCAGATCGAAGGAACAAAACGTTTTGTAGAAGGGCAACCCAATGTGATGACCAAAAACCCGCTGACTATAGGCTTCGACATAGAAACCGGTGGACACGTATTTCAGTTGCTCTTCTCCAACTCCACAGCTATTTCAGAACGAAATCTTGTAGGACAAACTGTGAACGACTGGGGTGATGGCGATATACATTTCGGCTTCAACATTTCCAGAGTATTTACGGTAGTAAAGCCAAAAGGATTTGAAAACTCGAGGAATAAAATTTGGTAAGAGAAGTTTATCAGGAAATTACAGGAGTCGGAAGGCTGCTTTTTTTATGGGAAAAACCCGACTACTCTTTTTACCGAGCAAACATGCTACTTGACATTAACATATATTCTCCCGACCTTGTAGTTTCATAAAATCATTTATTATGAAACATCAATTTAAAACATCGGAAGGAATATTCAATACAGGTGAGAGCATTGATGTTGCAGCTCTCTCGTCCGGTATGTACTTACTGAAGGCAGAAGGTAAAACCTATAAGTTCACTAAAAAATAACCCACACTATGAAAATGATAATCATATTGCTGCTGTTAACTACGGCAGCAACAAAGATATTCGCACAGGGAACACCGGCCTTTATATGTGATACTACAAGTCCCAATATTGATAGATTGCAATATTGGCATGAACCCTTCGATGCGGGTTCTAATATTTTGCAGTCTATATATTATAAAAGTGATTTCGCTACTATGCCGCCGCAGGGTTTTATCACCGATATTTTTATTAAGATAGCTTACATGACTCCTGCCGGAGCTATATTACCCGGGCTTAGAGTAAAAATGGGTATAACCAATATAAATAGTTATTCCTACTTAGTAACTAACACACAGTTTTTTTCGATGGATTCTACACTTATCACTGTTTATTACGATACTCTGTTTGTGCTGCCTGCCACAATACCAACCAATGGCTGGCTGAAGCTTAGCTTTCAGCAACCTTTTCAGTATTCGATGCTGCCGCTGGCCGGCGATGTGCCGCAAAACCTGGTGGTGCAACTGTCGAAAGGTGGATATGTGTCAAACATGACCTACAAGTTTGATGTTTATTCCATTAATTATAAAGACAATAACAACAGGAAAATTATTCGTGCCGTAAAGGGTATTTATCCGGGGCACTTCCAAGTACATGGAGGAGCACCGTCAGTAATTCTCATCGGCTTCAACGGCTATGCTTTATCGGTAGATGATCCGCAGAAGAAGATACCGTTTAGTGTGTTTCCAA
>ENA-UOUJ01001904-UOUJ01001904.1-activated-sludge-metagenome-genome-assembly--contig:-NODE-1904-length-10163-cov-3.811733_pt1 | contig 10163 bp, 14 predicted proteins | sample MGYA00249839_ERZ747224 | MGnify/ENA primary metagenome ERZ747224 (study PRJEB28782, sample SAMN03220277) | activated sludge metagenome | biome: wastewater; feature: sewage sludge; material... | reverse complement strand
TGGACGGCGGTCGCGCCTGCTTTCTTGAGCTCGAGCCCGGCGCATCGCCCGATCCAACGGTGTCCGCTGCCTATGCGTCATATGACGTGCCGAGCCGAACGCTGAGGACGGGCATGATCGTCAACCATAAGGCTGTCGACGGTTGCTCGCTGGATGTGCCGCTGGACCGGCGCAACGCCGATTGAGGAGACAACAGGATGCGCTCTCACATGATTTGTCTGCTCGCTGCGGCGGGACTGCTCGGCGCGGCGCCAGCGGCCGCGGCCGACGCGGCTTTCACCTACAAGACCTCTTACCGGAACGTGACCCAGGATCCCGACAAGGTCTGGACCGGCGATGCGCTGGCAGCCGACTCTTCCGGCACCGTGACCATTCACGAATATGAATTGCGCACGCCGCGCGGCGACTACTTGATTTCGCAGATCTGGAACGACGACTGCGCGGCGGCGACCTGCCCCACGCGCCTCGTGCGCGTGGCACCGCACCAGCCGCCGGCCATCATGGTCGACGACATGATGCATCAGATCGTCCCTCCCGATGATCCGCGCTTCGCCGGGCTGTCGAAGTCCGGCCCACAGGCCGCGTTTGCCGAGCACCCCTTTCTCCTCAGCGAGGACGGCAAGACGCTAGTCAACGGAGACTTCAAGTTCGAGATCGGGTCGGGGAAGCCATGAGCCGCCCCCGCGCTGTCCAATCGGCTCTTTTCAACGCAGGCGTCGTGCTGTGCCTGTCGGCGACGCTGGCGCTCGCGGGAGAGTCCGCCGCGAGCCTGACCTCGGCCGGCATTCCGGCGAACTGCGCCAATTTTGCAGCCAAGGTCTCGAGCAGTGAAGGCAATTTCGGTTCTGTCAACCAGGCAGGTTGCCTGGGGGCGTTCCAGTTCTGCCCGGGTACCTTCGAACGCTATTACAGCGGCAGTGCTCAAAGCTTTCTCAACGACCCCTCCGCGCAAGTCGCGGCCTGGACCCGGTATCAGCAGAATGAGTGGTCAAAAGCGCAGAGCAACGGCATGACCTCGCTGATCGGGCAGCAGGTTTGCTACGGCGGTCGCTGCGCCACGGTCGACCAGTCTGCGATCCTCATGGCCTGCCAGTTCGGCTGCGGCCCGCGCGGCAAGCTCGCAAACTATGCCGCGGGCGGCGACTGCAACGCCCGCAACGTCAAGGACGGCAATGGCGTCAGCGTCTGCAGCTATCTGATCCGTGGCGCCGGCTATGACGCCTCCTGTTTCACGGGAGACCAGTCAGCGGTTTGCCAGCAAAGTCCGGCCGGACCGGGCGATTTTCCGACCTCCACCGGCATAGCCGCCAACCCGCCGACGCCGTCGACAGCTTCAATCATCGTCAACCCGACCGACGTCTAGATTGCCTGATGATCAGTTCATCTCGGACGGATCGCGGATGATGAAGGGCGAGAAGAAGTTAAGCTGCTCTTCCGTGGACGCGCAAAGATCACCGCCCCGGTAATGGGCGTGAACCAGCGCCCAGAAGACGACTTCGTCGGATCGTCCGGCGAATAGCGCCTTCTGAAGCGTGCGCCCGATCAAAGTCACGGCGCGTAGATGATCGTAACGGGCATGCAGCTCGTGAGCAACGATCTTGGTATCGGCAGTTCGTATCACAAGCATTTCCTCCGTTTTATCTTGATCGCGTCACGCAGCCGACGGCCAGCACGCAGTTGGTAGAACCGGATCGGTGCATCCGCGTGCCGCTTGAATTGTCGTCAACGTTTCGCGGTTGAATGACATGCGCAGCGCCACAACCTCGTCTCGGCCGACCCGCTTGGGAAACCCGAGCGGTCTCACGAAAAAGCGGAGCTGCATGGCGATCACCATCAGGCGCCAATCGATCGCGACGGTGACGGTGTCGACCCGGCTTGCCATCCCCCATTCGACGACGCCCTGCGCGAGTTCGAGGAAAGGGCTATCTCCGCGCGGCCGCATTTCGCGGTGGCCTTGCGCAACACAAAACCGCGTCCACTCGAAAATGCGCGGGCCGCGCGGCGGCGAGCGCCGGCAAAGGTCCGTTAGCACATCGCTTAGCAGGTGCGGACGGGTGGTCGGCAGCAGGCGCTGATAGCCGACAATTTCTTCGCCGCGCAGGCAGATATGATGAAGGGCATGCGCGTCGTCGAACCGGTCACGCTCGCAACCATCGGGCTGACGCAGCTCCTCCCAGCCCTTCTCCTCGACGAACACGCTGTGACGAAAGCGGTGGGCGCGGTTCATCAGGGCGGCATGCCGACTGACGTCCGAACCGGGGATGACCATGAGCATGTCGAACTCCTCGGCAATGAAGACGAGGCCGAGTTGCGCATGCTCACTGCCCACGTTCTATGGGCACAAAGCTCCATTGCACTTTCGATTGAAGGTGTCGTGTGGGACGCCGCGGCGCAAATCGCTGGCGATCAACCGTGAGCAGCAACGCAGTTCATGCTGTTGCTCAGATGGTCATCTAAGCACCGGCCGCCGGTGATCGCAAGAGCAGACCTTGATTTGGGTTAAAGACTTGACGTTTTCTGCTGTCAGTGTGTGCCCGCGCATCTCGGGATCAAGGAAAAAGGATCGTCGTGCCAGACAGCCCGCAAAACGACGAGCCAGCGCCCCGCGGCGTCAAGGACGACGAAGCTGCAAAGCATCATGACCGCGCAGTGCAAAACGCCCTGGTCGAGGCGCAAAAGCAAATCCTTCAGTTCCTTCAGCGACGCTTGCGCGATCGCGACGCGGCCGATGAAGTCTTGCAACGCTTCTCGCTACGGGCACTCGAACGCGCGTCCCAACTCCAAGATGTTCGAATGGTGCGCGGCTGGCTGGGTCGCATCCTGGCGACGACAATTGTCGACTATCAACGAGAAGCGGCACGCCAGCGTCGACGCGAAACCGTAATCGATCAGGCGGAGGTCGAGAACCACCCCGTCGATGAGGAGCTCGATGCGGCGATCTGCAATTGCCTTTATCGCATATTGCCGACGCTGAAAGCAGAATACGCCGACATCATCTGGCGCGCCGATATTCTTGGAGAACCGCGGGACCGTTTGGCGGAGAGTTTGGGGACGTCATTGAACAATGTGACCGTCCGCTTGCATCGCGGCCGGCAGGCGCTGCGCAAACGTCTCGAACAGATGTGCCGGACCTGCCCGGTGCATGGGTTCATGGATTGCCATTGCGAGAAGGGCGAACACTTGCGCAAGGCGATCGCCGAAGCCAAAGCCAAGATCACTCCGTAAACCGGCGACGACCTCGCCGATATTTCGATGTCAGCACCGATTCGCATCGACGGATGTCCGTCTGGCCCGTCGCAAACAGGCCAGCGTCACTCGGCTCTTGCAGGCCTGGCCGCTGAGGGGGCGAAACGTTTGCTTCATGAGGAACGCGGCGCTTCCCGCGGCCATTCGCCGAGCGCGACGATCCAAAGGCCGAGCAGATTGGCCAGCGGCACGAAGGCAACGATCGACCAGAATGGTGAGTATCCAATCCGAGCGAGGATGCGTCCGATTGGGTAAAGCACCAGGGCTGCAAACACAACGAACGCAATCCAGTGCCAAGGCGACCAGTAGCCGATCATCATATACGAGTGGTCCATCATCGGAGCATCCTTCGAAATTAAGCTGCGGGATCATGCTCTGTCGGGCTGCGCTGTTATCGAGGATGACCAACGATAAGTGATCACGCCGCAATCTGGCCGTTCGTCAGCGCCGCTTTATCGTACGGAAAAACGACATTCGGATCCGGGAGGTCGCGCGCGCGGTCCTTGCCGCCGAAGTCGAAGCGCGTCAGAAGATCTCGGATGACGTTGAGCCGCGCCTCCGATTTGTCGTCACCGCGAACGATAGTCCATGGCGCGAATGGCGTATGTGTGCGAGCCAGCATCTCGTTGCGGGCTGCACTATAGTCATCCCAGTGTTTTGTCGCTGTGTCGTCGATGGGACTGAGCTTCCACTGCTTCAGTGGATCGTCTCGTCGCTCCTTCAGCCGACGTTTCTGTTCGCTCCGGGAAATATCCAGATAGTATTTGACGATGGTGACGCCGCAATGGGCAAGCAACTGCTCGAAGAGTGGCGCCGTCGTCAGGAATTCGTCATATTCCTCATCGCTGCAGAATCCCATCACCCGCTCGACCCCGGCACGGTTGTACCAACTGCGATTGAACAACACGATCTCTCCGCCGGCTGGGAGATGGGGCACCCACCGCTGAAAATACCAGGATTTCTGATCGCGGTCAGACGGCTTGCTCAGCGCGACGACACGCGTCTCGCGCGGGCTGAGATGCTCGACGATTCGCTTTATCGTTCCATCCTTGCCGGAAGCGTCTCGTCCTTCGAAGAGCACCAGAACCTTCTTGCTGGATTTGATGACGTGCTTTTGAAGGCGTGACAGGTCAACCTGGAGCTCGCGAAGTGCTTTGCTGGCGGCGTCGTGCTTTTCTTTCTTGCCCATCTGCAAATCCTGTCATGAAGTCTGTCGTGCATCCTGCCATTGCAGGCGCAGCCGGAAGGGATCCCGGGCCGAATCGTTCCGCCCGGGAAGTGACCTCGCCCGGTCGGACACGGAAGCAAAACCGTTGGTCCACAGAGGACGCGCTTTCAGCAATAGGCCGGTAGAAAATCAATCGCCGCTGCAACAGTTTGACGTCTTTGGGTGACGGCCCGCGCTGGAGGCAGAGGGAGCCTGATCATCGGCGGGCGCGACCGTGGTGACAGGAGCAGGCTTGCCTTCGTGAGCTGCGCACGAGCCGTGGGCATGGGCGTTTCCGGCGGCTTCCGGTTTGCCATGGCCTCCGCAGCAGGATGAGGGATTGGGGATCGCGTGGGCGGGGGTTTTTGTCTGGTCGACAGAGGTCGTGCTCATTGCGATGGCTCCTGCTCAAGGACATGACGATAGAGGCATTTCTACTGAGTGCGCCTCCTGCGCTTCCGCGTCGCCATCGACGAACCTAGCCGACGGCAAGCTGTGGCATCTTTAATCTCGGTTAAGCACCGACTCTACGTCCACGGTCGGCGCTCGAGCCAGCCCGTCGCCGTTTCAGGGTCCACGCCGGCGACCTCGATCAGTCGATCCGGATTCAATATTCGCAATCGACGGTAGTGGAATTGGACAATACCCTCCTTGCGCATCGCGCTGAGGACGCGGTTGACGTGGACGAAGGTCAGTCCGGTCGCATCGCCGATCTGTTCCTGCGTCAGTGGAAGGGTCATCTCCTCGATGTGATTGCCCGGCCACTGCGCGCGGTAGCGCGTGAACAGCTCGAGGAGCAGGTGCGCAACCCGCTCGCGGGCCGAACGCCGTCCGATGCTGGTCAGATGGTCGAACGCGAGGCTGCAATCGCGCGCCAGCGACCGCACCAATCGCATGCAGATCTCCGGTTCGGTTCGGCTATGGGCGGTCAGGACAGGCATCGGGATAACGGAAACGGTGACATCCGTTAAGGCCTGCGCGCCGACAGTCGCCGGCCCCCGCCTCGAAGGCAAGATTCCAAGAATCGCGCCTGGCAGGGCGAATTGAACGATTTGTCGCCGCCCGTCCTCCAACAGCGTGTAGACAGCCACCCAGCCGCCGAGCAGATTGAAAACCGATTTACCTGTCCAGCCTATGCTGAACAGGTCGCGGCCAGCTTCGATCTTGCGATCGCCCGTGTAATAACGGGGGAGCAGACGATGCTGCTCAGCCGGCGAAGCTCCGCCGATCGGCGCGGTTGCCGGCGCGCCGTCCTCTGAGTCCTGGCGCCCCCGGCGCCGGATCAATTCATCGCCCCGCGCGCAGCCCCGGCGGCTCGCGTCAGCCAACGACAATTCACGTAACACCAGTCCATTCCGCTCGCGCTCGACGGTTCCCCAATCGTCGCGGCGGAGCGACCGGGCTGTCTTCTCTGTTAAAGACGCTCGATCCAAGCTCACATTACACCTCCCGGGCGCGGAGCCCGTTCCGGCAGCTGCTCACGCAGCCGAACAAATTCTTTGATGGAAATGTCCCTGATGCCCGTTGGCGCGCGCGCCAGGGCACACAGTCGGGCGCAGCCGAACTCAGCCATGCCCCCGACGAAACAAGGGGTACAGACTGACTCGGAAGCCCTTAGAAGTGGCGAAAACGCGGGACGGGGGGATCTCTGCCGAGCAGGACAAGCCGCGCGAGATCCTCGCGCGAAGGCAGCAACGCGGAGGATTCAAGCCGAATGGTCAGGACGCCCTGGTCCTGAGGTGGCATCGGCAGATAACACATGGCGCACATGCTTTTGCAGCAGCGTCCATCGTTGAGCGAGCAATCACCCTCGTCCGTTCGCAAAGAGCGGACCTCCGACACGCTCGCATGGCTCTGCGATCTGACTTCGTTCGCATGGCCCCCATGAGCCTCCGCCGACGTCCCTTGCGCCAGCAAGGACATCGTGCAGAAGATCAGCAAGGCCAGGATCCTGAGCATAAGCTCGCCTCTACAGGCTTTTCATTGGCCGCCGCGCCGCAACCGCGCGCGCAGGATGAACTATACCCCTCCCGCGCCGTTGAAAGAAGCCGACCGCTAATCTCCATCACATTCCAGGACAATGCGTCTTGATTCAGATCAATCGTGCGAGCCTATCGACCACGGAAGCGGCCCTGGCCCTTCATGTCCGATGCGCTTTCATGGCGGTCGTCGCTGTTCGATCGATGTTTGATCGAGATTAAAGTGCAAATGACCCGGCCATGATCTCTAAATGCGCAAGGACGTGTCCTGCGGATCGGAAATGCCCACGATAGACCCGACACCGGCAGAACGAACGCAATGGGTCGCGCTGCTCGTCTCGCGCAGCCGGCAGAGAACCCTCCTGTGCCCGTTCTTCGCCAAATGTGATGGCCTGCTCCTGATTGACCCGCTCTCGCCGGTTCGGGAATTTCGGCCAAACCGTGAGCGTACCAGCGAATCCACGTGCGAGCTCATCCTCGGGAGTGGCGCCACCAAGCTCGTCTGCGGCTTTATCGGCAGCGCCGAGCGTGAGCGCCTCGCCGCATCCGGCATCGACATCCGCGTTGGGTCGTGCGCGCGGTCGGTGGCAAGTCTCGTCCGCGAATTCAATGCCTTGCCGTCGGCCTCTTCGCTTCGGGGCGATGACGCCCCGCTGGGCTCAGACGCTCCGTCCCGAAACGCGAGGGGCCTTCGATACGCACCGGCGAACACGGCCAGGCCGCGACGGCCCCGGCGGACCGACAGGCACTAGGTCAGGCCGCGGCAGATTGTGCCGCCGCTTCCGCGGGGCGGCGTCGCCGGCACTTTAACCGAGATTAAAGACTGGCTCGCTGCGGGCGCTCAAACATTCGCAGGTGAGCAGAAGCGCGATTTGCCAAACCGCTCACGGCAGCGGCCCCTCGATTCCTCGGGAAGGACTATGCCCATCGTCATTTGGCAAGGTCACTAACCCGGCGAGGCCGTGATGGAACCGCATACCGACCACATGAACCACGAGCAACAACGGCCGAGCCATTTCAGCGCAGCGAACATTGCGCTGTACGTTTTTCTGGCGATCGCCGCCTTTTACCTGATCGCGGAACATCGCGCACATCTTCTGGGCTGGCTGCCCTTTCTTCTCATCCTTGCTTGCCCGCTCTTGCATATCTTCATGCATGGAAAACACGGTGGGCATGGCGGTCGTGGCCGTGACGAAAATTCACCGACGTCCCCGCCTGGCCGATCCCCGCACCAGCATTGATGATCTCAGCGGAGCGCCCCCATGCACGACAGTATTCCAGCCTACGGTCTCTGGTCCCTCGTTGCTTTGAACTCGATCGTCTTCATTTTCTTCGCCTTCAGCTTCTTCAAGCCGACGACCCCACGAGACTGGCGCTCCTTTGGTGCCTTCAGCGCTTTCATCATCGCGCTCTTCACCGAGATGTACGGCTTTCCCCTGACGATCTATCTGCTCTCCGGCTGGCTACAATCTCGGTATCCCGGCGTCGACTGGTTCTCACATGACGCGGGCCACCTGCTCGAAGAGCTGTTCGGCTGGCGTGCTAATCCCCACTTCGGTCCCTTCCATATCCTCAGCTTTGTCTTCATCGGGGGCGGCTTCCTCCTGATCTCCGCCGGATGGAACGCGCTTTATCAGGCGCAGCGGCAGCACAAGTTGGCAACGACAGGCATCTACGCGCGGGTCCGGCATCCGCAATATGTCGGCTTCGTGCTGGTGATGTTTGGCTTCCTGCTGCAATGGCCGACGCTGCTGACGCTCGCGATGTTCCCAATCCTGGTGTTCATGTATTGGCGGCTTTCCAAGCACGAAGAACACGAATCTCTCGCCGAATTCGGCGACGCCTATGAGCGCTATATCCGAGAAGTGCCGGCGTTCATTCCGCGCCTCTGGGCACAACGCGCCGATGCCAGGGGATGAGCGCAATTGTCGAATCAACATTTCGCTCGCCCTCTGTGAGTTAAGCGCCGCGTCTGTTCAATCTACGTTAAAGTCTGCTGCCCGCTCACGCGCATTCTAGTCGGGTTTTGCGTCAAATCGACTGAGAAAGCGCGGTCATGGATGCCCTTGTTTTCAGAACTATTCATCGTCTCGTCAAAACCGGGACTCTTGCCATAACGACGGCCAACGGTGTCGCCCGAACATTCGGTGACGGCCATGGGCTCGCGGTCGCGATCCGCTTCAGATCTGCCACAGCGCAGCGACGGGTCCTTCTCGATCCGGAACTCCGCCTTGGCGAGGCCTTCGTCGATGGCGACCTCATTGTCGAGCAGGGCACCATCACGCAACTGCTCGAGCTGCTTTTGTCCCAGGATCGCACCGGCGCCCCGCCGATCGCGACAAGGATACTGTCCGGCCTTCGCTTCGTCCTTCGGCGGCTGGCGCAAAAAAACGACCGCACGCGATCCAGGCGAAACGTCGCCCATCACTATGACCTCAGCGGGAAGCTTTACGATCTCTTCCTCGACAGCGACATGCAATATAGTTGCGCCTACTTCGAAAACGCAGACATGTCCCTGGACGATGCGCAGCAGGCCAAAAAGCGCCATATCGCAGCGAAGTTGCGAGCCTATCAAAATGCGCGCGTTCTCGACATTGGCTGCGGCTGGGGAGGCTTGGCGCTCTACCTCGCTGACGCCTTCAACGCCCGCGTTACCGGAATCACGCTCTCCGCCGAGCAGCTCGAATTCGCCAAGGCCCGCGCCGCTACTGCTTCAGATCCGGGGCGTCTCGACTTTCGGTCGCAGGACTACAGGGACGTGACCGAACGCTTCGATCGCATCGTCTCCGTGGGCATGTTCGAGCATGTCGGCGTCAACCGCTATGATGCCTTCTTCCGAAAATGCCGTGATCTGCTGGATGAGGATGGCGTGCTTCTGCTGCACTCGATTGGCCGCTCCGATCCACCGGGCTTCACGAATCCCTGGATCGCCAAATATATCTTCCCAGGCGGATACATCCCGGCGCTTTCCGAGGTGCTGCCGGCCATCGAGCGGGCGGGCCTCGTCGTCACCGACATTGAAATCCTTCGCCTGCATTATGCGGAAACACTCCGACACTGGCGCGAGCGATTTCTCGCCCGCCGCGCCGAAGCCATCGAGCTCTTTGATGAGCGCTTTGCCCGCCTGTGGGAGTACTATCTCGGCGTCTCTGAACTTGCTTTCCGATATCAAGGGATGATGGTGTTCCAGATACAGATCGCCAGACGGCAGAATGCTGTCCCGCTCACGCGCGGCTATATCGAGCGGGAAGAACAGCGCTTGAAGGGTGTCGTCATCAGCAAGCCGGAATGCGAGGGGCTTGAGGAGGCGGCGTTCGCGGCCATCAGCTGAATCAGCCGCCCGGCCGTCGTGTTTAGTTACGTGCGCTCGCAAGCCAGAGGGGACTCTTACGCCCGTCCGCCGCTCATAGTCCGCCAGTCGCATAGATCGCGCGCAATTCGGCGGTTGAGCAGGAAGGCGGCGGCGATCGAGAAAGCGGCGATGGAGCCGAAATGCCACATTAAGACCATCGCGTCCGTGTTCAGGCCCTGAAAGCCGGAAAATCGTCGAAGGCGTAAGCCTGTACGACCTCAAATTCGGATACAAGGCTTCGCATTACCGTCCTTCAACCTCCTGCGGGAGCCTTCAATGGTCGCGCTGAGACGACGGAAACACTGAACTTGATCTGGATTAAAGATTTCATGGCGTGTGGCGGCGAGGGTCGTGAGCAGGACGTTGTCGCTTCCAAGTT
>ENA-UOUJ01001903-UOUJ01001903.1-activated-sludge-metagenome-genome-assembly--contig:-NODE-1903-length-10174-cov-2.940508_pt1 | contig 10174 bp, 10 predicted proteins | sample MGYA00249839_ERZ747224 | MGnify/ENA primary metagenome ERZ747224 (study PRJEB28782, sample SAMN03220277) | activated sludge metagenome | biome: wastewater; feature: sewage sludge; material... | reverse complement strand
CAATCCATAGCTCGATAGCCTCTCTCGCCAGGCGCAACGCCTCATCAGGGGTGGGTCCATGAGTCGAGCATCCCTCGAGTTCGGGAACTTGGGCGACGTAGATGTTGTCCCTGGAGTCGAAGGAGATATTCACCTGATATTCCAAAACCTGGTGTTTCTTGCTTTTCGCTTTAGCCATGGGACTCCTTCATCATTCTTTTCAGCGCATCGAGAATGTAGTGAGGCGCTTCATGGCCGTGACAGGCAAGAGTCAGTGTGCGGCCGGCCTTGACCCATTGCTCGTGACTGCCTTTTTGTCGTTTCATTTCATAACCCAGCGACTGAAGAAGTTTTCTCACCTCTTGGCAGGAAAGTTTTGCTCCCTGCCAGAGCTTCATCTCTAGCTTTTCGATTTTCGTCACGAAAACCTCTATTATAGTATCAAAAAATAGTATCATCATCAAGGCGCGAATGAACCAGATGTCTTTTCATGACGGTGTCTCTGCAAGGGAACGGGGTTCTTCATGAGGAACATGATGAGAGAGAACAAAGGAGGGAGTCCGAATTTCAGATCGAATGAGGGTGTCTCACTCTGGGAAGGTGTCGAAAAAGGTGTCGCTCTCGGGACGAGAGTTGTCACCCCGTCTCAGGTTGAGAGGCCAAATGCCATAAAAAGACTTTGAAATCCGTAGGGTTGGCACGTCTGGTGCTTTAGATGAAGGCAGACGGAGGCACTTATGGAACTCAAAGGACACAAGCTGGAAATCGGGATCGCGATTCTCTGCGTGCTTTTGATCACCGGGCTCTTCCGGGTGTTCGGCTCCTTCTTCAGCGGCCCGCGGATCGAAATCGGAAACATCTCTTACGAGATGCCTCGCCCGAAGAGCGATATCGTCGGCGAATTCGGTTTGGGCGATCGCGAGATCGACCGTCGCTACAACAATCCTTTCGATAAAAAAGGCAAAGCCGACGAACGCAAGCCTCTGGCCGCCAACGTGAAACAAGCGGCTCCGGTGAAGGCCGTTCGTCAAGCGGCCGGTCAATGGATGGCGGTTCGTCATCCTCAGCACAACGTTCGCGTGATCGACCGGGCCGCTCGCAAGGGTTTGGGCGACTCCGGCTCCGGCCATCACGGCGCTTATCAAGCAATGGCGGGACAGCAGCAGGGTCAGCCAACCGCCGGCGGCACGAATGAAGAGCAGAAAAATAAGATCACGGCCGAGCAATGGATCGCGCTTTTGAACGCTCAACCGACTCAAGAGAACATGCGCAAGTTCGCCGCGGCCTACTCGGCCGGAGATGTGGACTCTCAGACTTTCTACTCGGTCATCGACGGCATGCTCGATAAACAGAACCAAGATCAGCAGCTTCTCGCGATCTACGGTTTGGGCTTGGTGCCTGAAGCAAAAGGCTTTTCGACGGTCGCTCGAAGAATGGACTCCTGGAGTGAGGGAAACGTCAAAACTCAAGGATCGGCTTTCCTTTACTCCTTCAGGGTTCCGACTCGTCACACTTCCTTGGCGACCGCTTTGAAAAGTAATGACGGTGCGGTTGCGTACTATGCCTCGGAAGTCTTTTTCGAAGCCTTGAGTGGGCAAGATACGACCAATCCGAATCCTCGCCCGGGACGCGGCGATAACACGGTCGCTTCCAGCAGTTACAGCCAGTTCCTGCCGATCTTTCAGGAACTGCAGAACAGCAGCGAAAATCGTGTGAGAGAAATGGCCAATCGAATTCTGGGGCTTCTCCAGCAGGCCCAGGCCTGATACGATCTGAGGGCTATGAAATCGGCCCTTTTCTTTTTTTTCATTCTGAGCTTTTCATCCGCCTTCGGAAGTTTCGACCTTCCGAGGAACTTGAATGCCAGGGATCGGGAAGGCGTTCTCGGAGTCCTTGGATACGGGTCCAAATCGAAAGTCCTTTCGAGCCCCGTTCCCCTCGGCGGCTATGACGGCTTCGAGATCGGCCTGTCCACGGAATATATTCCCGTTTCCGACATCGCGGGCCTGGGGAGCGGCAGCTCCGAGCAAGGCGAACTCAATTACCACGTCCTGACTTTCGGAAAGGGGATCGTCCACAATGTGGATACCTTCTTCCACTTCACGCCGATTCCCCAGGGGGACGGAGTTTTCGGCTACGGCGCCCATGTTCGCTGGGGCTTTTGGGAAGCCCGCCGGTTCCCGGCTTTGATGAGCCTCGTGGTGCATGGAAGCGGCATGAACTACGGAAACGTCCTTTCGACGCGCACGACGGGAATGGACGCCTTGATGACCATCGCCTTGGAGCAGGCGGCGCTCTACTTCGGCGGCGGCCCCATCCGGACGATCGGAACTTTTTCGGGCGGGACGAACGGACTTACTTTCGAGGGGAACAATCAGGACGCGGACCTTTCGGATCTGCACACGGTGTTCGGCCTCAGCATGAACTTTGAAAAGTTGTCTTTGACCCTGGAAGTGGACAGGGTGGTGCAGGCGTCCTATGCCGCCTGCATGAGCTACCGTTTCTAATATGAAAGCGGCCGACATCGAACGTACGGACATGAGCATCATTTCATTGGATGACTGAGAACGGAGTCCTAAGAAGAAACCTTCTCGATGATTTTGGTGGTGGATTTCCCCTCGACGAAGTTGAGGGAAAGGACTTTGCCGCCGTAGGACTGAACGAAATCGGCGCCGACGATTTGATCGATCTTCCAGTCGCCCCCTTTGACCAGAAAATCCGGTTTTACTTCTTTAATCAGGTTGGCCGGAGTTTCTTCGGTGAAAATGACGGTGTAATCGACGCAGCCGAGAGCGGCCAGGATTTCGGCCCGGTCGTTTTCGTTTTGAATCGGGCGGGACGCGCCCTTCAGGATTTTCACGCTGGCGTCCGAGTTGACGCCGACAACCAGGAGATCCCCGAGTTTGCGGGCTTCTTGAAGATAACGGATGTGTCCGACATGGAGGAGGTCGAAGCAGCCGTTCGTGAAAACCACCTTCTTGTCTTTGCGGGCGGAGGCAAGAGCGGAAGCGATATCGAAGAAGGCTTTGACCTGACCCATCAGACCTTTCTGTACAGAGTCGCGCCGGTGATTTTTCCGACGAGGTCTTTTCCGACGATCCATCCGATCAGCGGCAGCGGCAAAAGGCCGGTCGCGGTGATCACCAGTTGACGGGCCACCACCTGCAGCGAAAACAGCGCCTTGCCTTGGTCGTTCGGATGTCCCACGCGCAGGTCGTAGGCCCATTCGCCCGGCGTGAATCCAAGGAATACCCGGTGGATCACCATGTAGATGAAAGACACGGCCGCGAACAGGGAAAAGGTCGAAAGATAGATGAACCCTTCGGTGTCGGGATTGGACAGATTCGTGATGAGGTCCACGCGGGTCACGATCAACATGATGATCATGCACAAGAGACTGGCCGCGGTGATCAACATCGCATCGAGAAGCATCGGCGAGAATTTCGGAGCCGCCGTCTTCCAGTTCTCCGTTTTCTTGTTCGATTGACGGAGTTCCTGACGGTGCTGGCGATCGAGTTCGATCTCGATTTTACGGTTTTTCTGGAGAGTGTTCAGAATGTCGTCCACCGGCGAGGTCGTCGGAGACGGAGGCGGCGTCGATTTCGGAGATTTCAGCTCGCGTCTCGGGAGAGGAGCCTTCAGCAGAGACTCGGTCGCGGGAGTCGGAACCACCTCGTTGAAATCGAGACCGCGCGCTTGAAAGGTTTCAAGAGTCGGAGAGGCCGGAGCCGCGGGCGCCGATTGTTTTTCGGGCTTTTGGTGGAAACCCAGTCCCTCTGTCAGCGGTTTGAACTCAAATTCCTCAAAGGGATCCGTCCCCATGGGTGCCTCCTCAACGCATCAAATCGAAGTCATACTTTAGGACGGACACCAGGGCCATGCAAGCCGTTTCGACCCGGAGAACCTGTTGTCCTAAAGTGACGGGCTTCAGACCAACTTCCCGAAATGACTCGACTTCTTGAGTGGAGAACCCGCCCTCACTGCCCACGAAGAGCCAAATCTCAGATGGAACGCCTTGGGATTTCATCCGGGTCAGCTCCTCCTTAATGCCAAGAGTCGACGGCCCCTCATAAGCGAATAGACCCGCGAAACCCTCGTTTCGGTTAATTCCCTCGAGGAAGGTTTTGAGGGGCCGGGCCTCGTGAAGTTCCATCTTTTCGCCGCGACCGGATTGCTGAGTGGCCGACTGGATGATCTTTTCCCAGCGCTGAACTTTATTTTCGGACAGGGTTCCCGCCGAACGGACGAAACTGAATTCCGAGAAAACAGGATGGACGGATTTCACGCCGAGTTCGACAAGCTTTTCCAGGACGGAATCCATTACCGGATAACGAGGCACGGACAGAACGACGCGAATCCAAGGTTTCGCGAGCGCGGGAATCACGCGCTCTTCGATCACTTCCGCCAAGGCGGCTTTGCGATCAAGCTGGGTGACTTTCACGAGATAGGCTTTGCCTTCTTCGGTGAGGACTTCGAATTTGGAGCCTAGCTCCTGGCGGCAGACATCGAAGATGTGGTGATGGAGGTCGCCGCGAAAATGGACGAGGTCGCCGGACTTGTCTGAGGTTTCGATCCAGTAGCGTCTCACTCGGAGGCTTTCTCCAGCCAGTAGCCGACCCATTCGTCTTTTTCGATGCGGCGGACGACTTTCAGAGGGGCTTTTTCGATGAAGCTTTGAAAGAACTCGTCGTCGCGTTCCTTCAGGATGCCCGTGACGAGCAGGGCGCCGCCGTCTCGAGTGAGCCGCAGGAGATCGGATTGAAGTTGAATCAGGACGCCGTCGATGATGTTGGCAACGACGACTTCGTAAGAACCTTCGAGATCTTCGAGAAGATCGTCGCGGATCTCGATGTCGTTCAGTTCATTGATTTCGATGTTCACACGGGCCGTGCGGCGGGCCTCCGGATCGATTTCGATCCCCGTGACGAGACCGAAACCCGCTTTGCGGGCGAGCATCGCGAGGATCGCCGTTCCAGTCCCCACGTCCAGAAGACTCCATTCACCGATTTTGGTTTTATTCTTTTCGGCGAGCTTATGGATGAAGAAGGCCATCATTTGGGTGGTGGCGTGAGTGCCCGTTCCAAAGGCCATCCCGGGATCGATCCTCAGAGGCTGGGTGCATTCCGCCGGGACTTCCTCCCAGGACGGAACGATCCAATAAGGACCGATCAATTGGAAAGGTTTGAAGCCTTTTTTCCATTCGGCCAGCCAATCCTTGGTCTCTTCCTCGACGATTTCCCAGCGCATGTTGGGGTCCATGTCGCGAAGGTCGTCGAAATATTCTTTTTTCGGATTTTCAGGGAAGAAGACGTCGAGATCCCGCGTCTTCACCGGAACCAAACGAGGGTCATAGGTCAAATCCGGTTGAGTGAACGCGAGGGCCTCGGAAACCCCGGAGGCGCCGTGTTCGAAAGACAGGGTGGTCAGCCGGTCTTCGAGGGCGTCGGGGACCCGGATCAAACGGACACGAAAATAAGTCGCAGGCGTTGTGCTCATGATGGATCATTTTATGCCACAGCGGAAAAAGGAGGTCCATCCGGGTCTATCGCCTTGCATTCCTTATAGGCGAAGGGGGGAAAGCTCCTTATCCTTTTCGGAATGGTTCAAGTCTTTCAAGAAATCGTTCAGCAGGCGTCCGAAATCGTCCTCGATAAGCGGGAGGAGCTTCATCTCTCATTGGCTTGCTTCCTGGCGGGAGGGCACCTCCTGATCGAGGACGTACCGGGGGTGGGGAAGACCACCTTGGTTCACACTTTGGGGAAGCTCACCGGCCTTGAGACCCGACGGATCCAATTCACGGTGGATCTGCTGCCGGCCGATATCCTGGGGAGTCAGATTTTCAATCCCCAACAGCAGAAGTTCGAGTTCCATCCGGGGCCGATCTTTTCGCAGCTCGTGATGACGGACGAGTTGAACCGGGCGAGCCCCCGCACTCAGAGCGCGCTTTTGCAGGCCATGGAAGAGGGGCATGTCTCCCTGGACGGACAAACCTGGCCTTTGCCGAAACCTTTCCATGTGATCGCGACTCAGAACCCGCATCAGCAAATGGGGACCTTCGCTTTGCCGGAAAGTCAGTTGGACCGGTTTCTGATGAGCCTTGAGCTTCACTACGCATCCCGGGAAACCGAGATTCGCCTTTTCCGGACGAAAGATCCTCGTCTGACTTTGGAGGGACTCAAGCCGCTCTTGTCGGCGGAATCCTTGCTGTCGGCTCAACGGTCGGCGGCGGAAGTGACGGTTTCCGAAAAGGTCGCCCAATACGTCGGAGATCTTTTGGAAAAATCCCGCCAGGGGACCTCGGGCGCTTTGCCCCTTTCCACCCGAGCGGGGCTGGCTTTGGTTCGAGCCGGAAAAGCCCGGGCTTTCGTGGAAGGACGGGATTATCTGAGACCGGAAGACATTCAATCCGTCCTCGTTTCCGTTTTGGGCCATCGTTTGGGAGGCAACCATGGATTACGCAAAGGCCGGGAATGGGCCCAAGCTCTCCAGCGCGAAACGGCCGTCCCCGTTTAAGGGATTGTTCCGAAGAATCAAATCAAGAACCTATATTTTTCCGACGGGCTTCGGCTTCGCGTTCGGCGGCATGGCCATGGTGCTTTTGATGATGGCCATGGGGTACGGAAACAACCTGATTTATCTGTCCGTCTTCACTCTGATCTCGGTCGCGTTTTGCAGCATGTACGTGACGAACGAAAACGTGCGGCGGGTGAGCGTGCGAGTCGTTCGTCCGAATGTTCTCTTTGCTTCGGAAGACAATTTGATTCCCGTGCGGATTTCGAACGAGACGGGATATGACTCTTTCGAATTGAGCCTTTCGTTTTCGCGGGGGCAATCGAGAACGGCGTCCTTTGGGGCGCCGGCCCGGAAAGCGGCCGGAGTTCCGGTTGTCTGGGCTCCTCCGAAGCGAGGAGTTGCAAGGTTGCCGAGACTCACTTTGGAAAGTCGGTTCCCCTTCGGACTTTTGAGATCTTGGAAAAACGAAGACGCAACGGAGGAGGTGATCGTTTCTCCGGAGCGACGGGGAGATCCGCAGTTTCCCGTCCTGGATTCCGCGGGCCGAGAGAAGGGAAACATGGGACTTTTCAGGGACCATCGCCCTTTTCAAAGCACGGACTCTCCAAGACGAGTGGACTGGCGGGCGACCGCGAAGTCCCAAGATCTTTTGGTGAAGAACTTCGAGGGGTCCGAGAAGGTTCCTCTGCATTTCGCGTGGGAACAAACCTGTTCCCTATCTGATTTCGAATCGAGGCTTTCGCAGCTGAGCCTGTGGCTTTCAAGAGCGGAAGAGCTGGGTTTTTCCTACTCTTTCCGTTTCGGTGAATTTGATTCCGGAGAGTCCCAAGGGGCGGATCACCTTCGCCGCTGTTTGGAAGTTTTGGCGCTTTCGGAAGAAGGGAACTTCGAATGAAGAGAACCTTTTTCGGTCAGTCCGGATTGATGATCTCTTATCTTCTCGTTCTGTTTTTGGCGGCGACCGAAGCGCCTCTTTGGATTTCCTGTTTCGCGGCGGTTCTTCTGGTCTGGAAATGGTTTTCCGAAAAGAAGAGTCTCCCGAAGTTCCCGCGCAAGCTGACGGCGGCTTTGTCCATCCTGATGGTGGTCCAGGTGTACTTGCAGTATCGAACGCTTCTCGGACAAGAAGCCTCCAATACTTTGCTGGTGGGCCTTTCCGCTCTGAAAATCATGGACTACGAAAGCGAGCGGGATCATAAATTTCTGATTCTTCTCGGTTTCATCATGGTGGCGATGAAAGCCGTTTTCAGCGTCGACATTCTTTGGATTCTTCCGAGCGGAGTCGCCTTCGCGGGGCTTTGGTACTCCCTTCTGGATCCGGAGATGCAAAGACGGTCGCGGTCTTTGATCCGTCTGTTCGCGGCTTCGACGCCGCTCGCGATCCTGCTGTTTTTGGCCTTTCCGCGCCTCGTGGTTCCATGGGCGATGTCTAGAGCCTCGGCGGTGGGAACGGTCGGTTTTTCCGACCGTATGAATCCGGGAAGTGTGGCGGAGCTTGCCGCCGTGGACACGCTGGCCTTTCGAGCGAAGTTCTTCGGTCGGGCTCAGAGTCTTGAAAATCTGTACTGGCGGGGAGTCGTGCTGACCGAATCGGAAGGCTTGCAGTGGGTGAGGCCTCGGAATCAGGGGCGAACGTCGCCTCGATTGAAATCGCCGAACGGATTTCGTTACGAAGTGATCGTGGAGCCCGGAACTCGGGGCTATCTCTTCACGTTGAGTTATCCGAAGAGCGTGATTTCGGATTCGATTCAATTCACGGAACTGAAGTTCGCGGTCTTTCGCAGTTTTCAGAACCTGACGAAGCCTCTGACTTATCAGGTGACCTCGGACGATACGTTGTTCGACGCCGAAGTTCCGAACGAAGAACTGACAGAGATTCCGGATTTGCCTCCTGAAACCCGAGCCTGGGTGGAGGCGATCTTGAAACGAGAAACGTCTCCGGAAGGACGTTTGAAAGAGCTCCGCCGATTTTTCGAAGATCCGGCGTTTGCGTACACCATGCGGCCGGGATTTTACGCCTCCAATGATCTGGACGAGTTTTTGTTCCATCGGAAACGGGGATTCTGCGAACACTTCGCCGGCGCTTACGCCACTCTCGCGAGAGCCTTGGGGCTTCCGTCCCGAGTGGTCGTCGGTTATCACGGAGGCGTTTTCAATTTGATCGGCGATTTCTGGCGGGTTTCGCAGAAAGACGCCCATGCCTGGGTCGAAGTTTTCGTGAACGGCCGGTGGGAGCAGGTGGATCCGACGGAATGGATCGCTCCTCTGCGACTGAACATGGGGGCGGAGGGATTTTTCAATCTCTCCGAGCAGCAGCGGGCGCAGTACGCGCGAACGCCTCGCTGGGGTTTGGCGGGAGAGCCGAAGTTTTCCGTTCTGGAGGCGCTTTCTTTTTGGGCGGACGACCTGAATTACCGATGGACTTACTTCGTTTTGGATTTCGATTTGGATCAGCAGCGAAGTTTCTGGGCCGGACTCACGAGGGATCTCGGCGTTTTTCTGGTGATCGCGATTGTGACTTTATTGGCGGGTTTGTTGGGCGTGCGAAAACTTCTGCGCGGAAAAGAGCGCCGGACTCCGCTTGAGAAGTTGATGGATCGGGTCATCCGATGGGGCGAACAACGGGGAGTTCTTTACGGAAATTCCGAAACGCCCTTGAGTTATCTGACTCGTCTGGCGGGGAAGTTTCCTCTTCAGTCGAAAGCTTTGGAAAGCATCGGTCGGGCGTATGATCTGCGAATGTACCGAGAGGAAGAACTGTCGCCGGAAGCGTTGAGCCTGCCTCGAAAACTCTGGGATGAGGTGAAAAATAAAAAAGCGGGAGGAGTGGTTTCATCTCAAGGTTCTCTTCGCAAAGGAGGAGAATAATGACGCGCTTTTTCTTCGCTTCGGCGAAGCGCGGTTTCCCATCGATATCGGTTTTTGCAGACTCCTTCAGGCCGAGTCGAAGGAGGGCAAGCGTGCGATGAAGGATTTCTTCATCACTTTTGAAAAATAAATTTTTAATTCGTCAGCGAAGCGGTCGCGGCCACTGGCGTCGGGGCGGGTGCCGTCACCGCGGCGGCGGCGGGTTGGGCCACCGATGCAGGGGCTTCCGGGGTTTCAGTCGTGGCCGGAGCGGCGGGGACCGAAGCCGTTTCTCGAGTTTGCGGCCCCGTTTCGGCTTCGGAGACGGCCTTCGGTTTCGCGAGAGGCTTGTCGTCGACGAAAGAGCCTTTGATTTCGATGCGGTCTCCCGACATCAAACCGATTTGTTCGAGCATCGGATTTTCGTCTCTGGAGAGCAGCTTGTATTCCCGGGCGACGGCCACGTTCCCGAAGACGCCGAGGATGCGGAGTTGGCCGACGGGAATGTCGATCTCGCCGTAACTTTGCGTGCCGCGAGCGTCGCGGATGTTCGTGCGGCGAACGGCGGTCACCACCAGATTCTTTTTCAAAGAGGAAACGGATCCTCCCGCCAGATAGAAATCTTTGTAAGCGGGCTCGCTGTCCGAGAGAGGAATGTTCCTCCGGACGTCGACGATGGTGAGTTCGTCCGCTCCGGCGAAGGAGAAGAAAAGCGTGATCAGAGGGATGGCAAGCAGCGGTTTCATAACCGTCCTTTCCGTGGTTCGGAACTCCATCCCTGGGTTCAATCGAGCCGCCGTTGAAGAAATCGTCCGGATTCCCAATGTGGTGGCTC
>ENA-UOUJ01001902-UOUJ01001902.1-activated-sludge-metagenome-genome-assembly--contig:-NODE-1902-length-10175-cov-3.642095_pt1 | contig 10175 bp, 7 predicted proteins | sample MGYA00249839_ERZ747224 | MGnify/ENA primary metagenome ERZ747224 (study PRJEB28782, sample SAMN03220277) | activated sludge metagenome | biome: wastewater; feature: sewage sludge; material... | reverse complement strand
TCTTCGCCCGCAACGCTAAGCTCAGCAAGCTCTTCACCCGCATCGGCAAGGAGATCGCCATGGCCGTGAAGGCCGGTGGCCCCAACCCTGATGCCAATTCGCGCCTGAAGGTGGCCATCCAGAACGCCCGGGGTATGAACATGCCCAAGGATAATGTGGACCGCGCCATCAAGAAGGCCGCCGGTGGTGAGGAGGCGGATTACCATGAGGTGACCTACGAAGGGTATGCGCCCGGTGGCGTGGCGGTTTTCGTCGATGCCGCCACCAATAACGTGAACCGTACCGTGGGCAATGTGCGCAGCTACTTCAGCAAGTGCGGAGGCAACCTGGGCACCAGCGGTTCATTTGGCCACATGTTCGAGCGCAAGGCCGAGTTCGTGATCGACACCGCCGCACTGAAAGGCCGCGACCTCGATGAGTTCGAGATGGAAGTGATCGATGGTGGCGCCGATGATGTGGTGCGTGACGAGGATGGTCTGGTCATTTACGCGCCGTTCCAGTCGTTCGGGCAGATGCAGCAGAAGCTTGACCAGCTCGGGGTGGAGGTGAAAAGTGCCGAACTGAAGCGCTTCCCGCTGGTGACCACTCCGGCGGACATCACCACGGCCCGCGCGGTGCTCAAGCTGGTGGACATGTTGGAGGAGGACGATGATGTGAACGCCGTCTACCACAACATGGACCTCACCGAGGAGGTGGAGGCTGAGCTGGAGAAGGGCTGATCCCTCCTGCTAGGCGTGGGCGGCCCGCCCCCTGAAGCGGATGTGGTACACGGTGCCCTCGCTGCTGCTGTCCACCGTCATGCGGCCATTGAGCTGGTCCACCAGGCTTTCGATGAGGGTGGTGCCCAGCGTGGTGCCGTCCGGCTGCAGCTTCTCCATGGGGAAACCCACGCCGTTGTCACCCAGCCGCAGGTCGTAAGCATCGCCCTCTACGCGGTGGATGGACAAGCGGACCAGCCCTTCGGACCGGCCCTTGAAGGCGTGCTTGAGTGAATTGGTGATGAGCTCGTTGAGCAGGAGCCCGAGCGGCACCATGGTGGTGAGGTCGAAGGCGAGCCCGGGGTCGATCTCGCTTTCATAGCCGATGGTATCGCTCACATCGTTGAGGCGCACCAGGTCCGTGAACAGGTCCTCGATGTACTGGCCCACATCCACGGTGGCCAGCTCATCGCCCTTGTAGAGCTTCTCGTGGATCAGGGCCATGGCGTTCACCCTGTTCTGGCTTTGTTCGAAGGCCTGCTGCAGCCGGTCGTCGGTGAAGGTGGCGGCCTGGAGGCGTAGGAGGCTGGCGATCACCTGCAGGTTGTTCTTCACCCGGTGATGCATCTCCTTGATGAGCATCTGGATGCGCTCGTTCGCCTGCTCCAGCTTCAGCTTCTCGCTTTGCAGGGCCGCGGTCTGTTCGTCGTCGCGAAGCCGCGCGGCCTTGAGGTTCTCCTTCATCCGCGCCAGTGCCAGGCCCAGCACGTCCTGCGGCCCGCGCACGTTCACCGGTGTGTCGTAATCGCCCCGGCCGATGGACTCGGCGCTGCTGGCCAGCGAACGGATGTTCAGGATCAGCTCATTGAACGACCGGGCCATCTGGCCGATCTCGTCGTTGGTGGTCACCGGCACCTCGGCGCTGACATCACCTGCGGCCAGCGCCCTGGCGGCCTGGCCCACCTCGGTCACCGTGCTGCGGATGCCACGCAGGATCATGAAGCCCATGACCACCACCGCACCGACCACCCCGATGAGGGCGCCCAGCACGATGAGCAGACGCACCTGTGCATTGCGTGAGTTCTCGGCTGTTCCCTGCACGATGAGCGCCAGGGACCGGTCCTCCACCTGCTTGAGCTTGTCCATGGCCTGCATGGACAGGTCCCACCATTCCTTGGGCGCGATGCCCAATTGGGAGACCACGCCATGCTCCTTCACCGTGCCGATGAGGCTGCGCATGAAGTTGACATCCGTGCCTTGGAACAGTTGGCGGTGCAGGGCGAGGACCTCGGGCGGTGCATCCTGTTCAAAGAGCAGCATGTTGGTCTCGTACTGCGACACCTGGCCGGCGAGCTCGCCCAGCTCGTTGCGGCTGAGGGCTTCGTCCGAGAACCCGATGCTGATCAGGTCGCGCACCTCACTGAGCGATTCCTTGGCACGGAGCAGGCGCAGATGCGCGTACATCCGGTCCTTGGTCTCCGGGTCGAGGGCCAGCTTGCCACGGCGGCCCAGTTCATCCATCACCGCACGGGACATGGTTCGGAATCGCTGGGCGGTCTCTTCGGCCGAGATGGTCCGGTCCTTCACCCTGGTACGCAGCAGTTCCAGCCCGTCGAAGGGCAGCCGCTCGGTAATGGATGGGCGCAGGGGCCTCAGGGGATCGTGCAGGGTGGCCAGTGCCGCATCGGTGCGGGTGCGCTGCACGTTGAGCTTGATGGCGTTCACCGGGCGGCCCGTGAGGTAGCCCACGGACAGGGCGGTCTCCTTTTGCAGTTCATGCGCCACGTTAGCATACCCACCGATGAGGTCGGCCTGGGTATTGATGTAGTCCATCACCCGCCGCCGCTTCAGGCTGCCGTCCACCTGCTTGCCGATCAACAGCACCATCCCCAGCACCGGGATGCCGAGGGTGATCATGAACTTGACGCGGACCGGGAGGTCGGCAAAGCGCAACTGCATGGCCTGCAAAGTACACAAGTGGCCCGCTCCGCGCATGCCCGTTAACTTCGGCGCCGCCCGAAGGGGACATCGACCATGGAACAACAGTTCAACGCGCTTGATGCGCGCATTGCACAGGCCCTGGAGGGCGGAGGCGCCGAGCGGATCGCCGCCCAGCACAAGAAGGGGAAGCTCACCGCCCGGGAGCGCATCCACCTGCTCCTCGATGAAGGAAGCTTCCAGGAGATCGGTCAGTTGGTGACCCACCGCAGCACGAACTTCGGCCTCGACAAGCAGAAATTCCTGGGCGATGGCGTGGTGACCGGCTTCGGCACCATCGATGGGCGCCTGGTCTACGTGTTCTCGCAGGATTTCACCGTGCTGGGTGGTTCGCTGGCCGAGGCGCATGCCCAGAAGATCTGCCGCATCATGGACCTGGCCATGCAGAACGGCGCGCCCGTGATCGGGCTCAATGACAGCGGCGGAGCGCGCATCCAGGAGGGTGTGGTGTCCCTTGGCGGCTACGCGGACATCTTCTACCGCAACGTGCGCGCCAGCGGGGTCATCCCCCAGATCAGCGCCATCCTGGGTCCCTGTGCGGGAGGCGCGGTGTACAGCCCGGCCCTCACCGATTTCGTACTCATGGCCGAGGGCACCAGCTACATGTTCGTCACCGGGCCCAATGTGGTCAAGACGGTGACCCACGAGGAGGTGAGCAGCGAGGACCTGGGCGGGGCCATGACCCATGCGAGCAAGAGCGGCGTGGCCCACTTCACGGCGGCCAATGAGATCGAGGCCATCCGGCAGCTGCGGCAGCTGGTGGGCTACATCCCCAGCAATTGCGAGGAGGAGCCGCCAGCATTGCCCTATACCCCGGGTGATGAACTGCGGCCCGAGCTGGATACGATAATCCCCGAGAACCCCAACCAGCCGTACGACATCCGGCAGGTGATGAACGCGGTGATCGATCCCGACAGCAGCATGGAGGTGCATGCCGAGTATGCCCGCAACATGGTCATCGGCTTCGCCCGCGTGGGGGGACGTACTGTGGGCTGCGTGGCCAACCAGCCCGCGGTGCTCGCCGGGGTGCTCGACATCGATGCCAGCACCAAGGCCGCACGCTTCGTGCGCTTCTGCGATGCCTTCAACATCCCCCTGCTGGTGTTCGTGGACGTACCCGGCTTCCTGCCTGGTACCGACCAGGAATGGCGGGGCATCATCAACCATGGGGCGAAGCTGCTCTATGCCTTCAGCGAGGCCACCGTGCCGCGCATCACGGTCATTACCCGCAAGGCGTACGGCGGGGCCTACGATGTGATGAACTCCAAGCACATCGGGTGCGACATGAACTATGCGTGGCCGAGCGCGGAGATCGCCGTGATGGGCGCGAAAGGCGCTGCGGAGATCATCTTCAAGAGCGAGATCGCCAAGGCCGACGACCCCGCCGCCATGTGGCAGGAGAAGGAGGCCCAGTACAAGGAGCAGTTCGCCAATCCCTACGAGGCGGCCGCGCGGGGCTATGTGGACGAGGTGATCCGGCCCAGCCAGACCCGCATGAAGGTGATGGCGGCCCTGGAGATGTTGCGCAACAAGGTGGACAAACTGCCCCGCAAGAAGCACGGGAACATCCCCTTATGAACGGGCTGCGCAGATGGACCCTGCTCATGGTCCTGCTGGTGGGTGCGCAGGCTCACGCGCAGGTCACCCAGGCGCAGGTGGATTCCGTCCTTGCCCTGCGGGATGATACGGTCAAGGTCATCGCCCTTTCGGACCTCTGTTTCGCATACCGGCGGGTGGATGGTGACTCCGCCCTCCACTTCGGCCGGTCAGCCGCGGAACTGGCCCGCAAGCTGGACTTCCCGCGTGGCGAGGCCCAAGCGTTCAACGACATGGCCATCATCCATATCGACCGCAGCGATTTCCGTGCGGCCGATAGTGCCCTGCACCGTGCGTTGTCCATCCGGCTCGCGCTGAAGGACTCGGCCGGGATAGGGGCCGTGTACAACAAGCTGGGCAACATGCACCAGGCGCAGTCGCGGTTCGAGGAGGCGCTGGCCGAGAACCTCGAGGCCCTCCGCATCTTCGAGCGCATCGGACCGAAGGCCAAGGAGGCGTTGATCCTCAACAACATCGCCATTCTCCAGAACAACCTCCGGCGCCATGCTGATGCCCTGGCCACGCAGGAACGCGTCGTGGACCTGTTGTCGTCCATCGGCGATTCCACCGGCCTGGCCACCTCCTGGGGGAACATGGCGAACTCCTACCTGGCCTTGGGCGATACCGGGCGCGCCATCAGCCATTACGAAGCCGCAGCGCAGGTGTTCCGCCGGCGTGATATGCAGCGTGAGCTGGGTGTGCAGTTGCACAACCTGGCCGGTGCCGTATTGGAGCAGGGCGATCGCCAACGTGCGGAGCGGCTCTATCGGGAGGCGCTGGCCATCCGTGAACGCACCGGGGAGAAGAAGGCGATCGCCTCTTCGCTCATCGGCCTTGGCAAGACCCTGATGAAGGCCGGCAAATGGTCCGCTGCACTGCCGCTGCAACGCCGCGCGCTCGCCATAAGCCGTGAGGTGAACGCCCGGAACGAGCGCATGCAGGCCCTGCTCGACATTGCGCTGGTCCACGCGCGGATGAACAATGGGGACAGCAGCTACTGGTATCATGATCGGTACGTGCAGCTGAAGGATTCGGTCTTCAACGAGGACCTTTCGGCGCAGGTGGCCGAGATGCAGGAGCGTTACCAGGCCGAGAAGCGGGAGCGCGAACTGCTGGAGCAACGTGCACAGATCGCCGTGCTTGCGCAGGAATCCGAGCGACGGCGTTCCTGGCTCGTACTGGCGGCCGCAGGCGCAGGCATGGTCCTGCTGGCCGCACTGCTCATGGTGCAGGTGCAGCGCCGTCGCGCCCGCGCCCAGCGCGATGCGGCCATCATCCGTGAACGGGAGGCCGGACTGAAGGCCGTGATCGAGGCCACCGAGGAGGAACGCCGCCGGCTGGCCCGCGAACTGCACGATGGGGTGGGTCAGCAGCTGGGCGGCCTCAAGCACAGGTTGGAGCATCTGCGCGGAGCCATGGATGCCCCGGGTCTGCAGGACACCATCACCATTGTGGACGATACGGCCCGCGAGGTGCGCGACCTGGCCCGCCAGCTGATGCCCAAGACCCTGAGCCGGCTGGGATTGGTGCCGGCCGTGGAGGACCTCTTGCACAAGGCGTTCAATGGGACCGGCACCAGCGTGGAGCTGGACCATGTGGGGCTGGAGGCGGGGGTGCCCGACAGCATCGCCACCGGGCTCTATCGCATGATGCAGGAACTGGTGGGCAACATCCTCAAGCATGCCCACGCCACCGCGGTCGAGGTGCAGTTGTTGCGCAACAAGGGCCACGTGGTGTTGATCGTGCAGGACAATGGCCGGGGGCTGGTGCGCACGGAAGGTGCCGGTGGCCTGGGGTTGATGAACATCGCCGATCGCGCCCGGGCACTTGGTGGCACCTTTACCATTGAAGCTGCCCCAGGCCATGGCACCGTGGCCACGATACGTGTTCCTTTGCCGCAGTAGTGCCGGTCCATGAGCGTTGCCAAGGTCATCCGTGTGTTGCTGGCCGATGATCACCGGATCATCACCGACGGCCTGAGCTTGCTCCTCGAAGGGGTGTCGGACATGGAATGTGTCGGCGCATGCGCCAATGGGGCCGAGGTGCTCGAGAGTATCGCCCACCTTGGTGTGGATGTGGTGCTGATGGACATCGACATGCCCGTGCTGGACGGGATCGCCGCCACGGAACGGATCAAGCGCGACCATCCCGCCGTGAAGGTCGTCGTCCTGAGCATGCACGATGAACCTGCGGTGGTGAAACGCGTCATGGAGCTGGGTGCCGATGGCTACCTGGTGAAGAACTGCGGCCGCGATGAACTGCTCTATGCCATTCGGGCAGTGCACGCCGGTCAACGCCATTTCACCGGTGCGGTGGTCGATGGCCTGGTGCGCCAACGCAACGAACAGGCGGCCCAGCATGAACTGCTGAAGGACCTCAGCGAACGGGAGGTGGAGGTGCTGGCAGCGCTGGCCGAAGGGCTGGGCAACAAGGAGATCGGCGATCGGCTCTTCATCAGCCCGCGCACCGTGGATACCCACCGCACCAACCTGATGCGCAAGCTCGACATCCACAACCTGGCCGGACTGGTGCGGGTGGCCATGAAGGCCGGTCTGGTGAGGTAGGACCGATCGTTAAGCCTTGTGAACGGGAGGGCGACCGCTCAACAAGCGGGTGACCCCCGTGTTACTTTGGTGTCCTACAACCAATGACCATGATCATCAAGCTCGCTTCCGTAGCCGCTGTGGCCCTGCTGGCCGCCCTTCCGCACGACCCGCTGCCCGACCTGCAGATCGGGGCCGCACTGCCCAAGGCCGATCATCGCATGAAGGACGTTTCCGGCAAGGAGATCGCCCTCAAGGAACTGGTGGGTGGCAAGGGTGTGCTGGTGATCTTCTCGTGCAACACCTGCCCCTTCGTGGTGGGGTCCGAGGGAAGTGAAGGCTGGGAGGGACGCTATCCGGAGCTCGCCGCCTTTGCCCAACGCTACGGTGTCGGGGTGGCCTTCATCAACAGCAATGAGGCCAAGCGGAACGACGGTGATTCCTATGCCGACATGCAGGCCCGGTACAAGGAGAAGGGCTACCAGGGTGCCTACCTGTTGGACAAGGACCACGTGGTGGCCGATGCCTTTGGTGCGCGCACCACGCCCCATGTGTTCCTCTTCGACAAGGACATGAAGCTCGTGTACAAGGGCGCCATCGACGATAACGTGGCGAAGGCCGCCGAGGTGAAGGAGCGTTGGCTCCACAATGCCATCGAGCGGCTCGCCGAGGGCAAGGCGATCGAGCCGACCATGACCCGCAACATCGGTTGCAGCATCAAGCGCATGCCGCACAAGCACTGAGCGCGTGCGCACCAGTTGGTGAAAGGCAAGGCGCCGGGCCACGTGGTCCGGCGCTTTGCTGTTGATGGGTCCAGGCAACTAACAGGACGGTCTGTGTTCCCCATTGGCGGCGGGCCCGCACTGTTGAAAACAAAGGGCCACAAGGGCCGACACTGCGGTGTTCCTTTGCACGAAATTCCATCGGCATGAACGTCCTGTTGATCGGTAGCGGTGGCCGTGAGCACGCCATGGCCTGGAAGATCGCCCAGAGCTCGCTGCTCGACAGCCTGTGGGTGGTGCCCGGGAACCCCGGCATGGTGCGGCATGGTCGCATCGCCGAGGTGGACATCAACGACCACAAGGCGCTGCGTCGCTTCCTGCTGGAGAAGTCCATCCGCATCGTGGTGGTGGGCCCGGAGGGACCGCTGGTCGAAGGGCTGCATGACCGCATCGCCGACGATCCCCAGCTGGCCGGTCAGGTCACGGTGATCGGGCCGCGTAAGGAGGCCGCACAGCTCGAAGGCAGCAAGGATTTCGCCAAGGAGTTCATGTTCCGTCACAACATTCCCACGGCTGCGCACCGCACGTTCGTGAAAGGTCAGTTGCAGGATGCGGTGGAGCACTTGGAACGCATGTCATCGCCCTACGTGATCAAGGCCGATGGCCTCGCCGCGGGCAAGGGCGTGGTGATCACCAGCGACCGCAAGGAGGCCACGGCGGTGATCAAGGGCATGCTCGATGGCAGCAGCTTCGGTGCAGCCGGCGAGCGCGTGGTGATCGAGCAGTTCCTGAACGGGGTCGAGCTCAGCGCCTTCCTCATCACCGATGGGGAGGCCTTCAAGATGCTGCCGGCCGCCAAGGACTACAAGCGGGTGGGCGATGGCGACTCCGGGCCGAACACCGGCGGCATGGGGGCCGTTTCACCCGTGCCTTTCGCTGACAAGGAGTTCATGCAGAAGGTGCACGATCGCATCGCGGCGCCCACGATCCGCGGTCTGCGCAAGGATGGCATTGCCTACAGCGGCTTCCTGTTCATGGGCCTGATGAACGTGAACGGGGAACCGTACGTGATCGAGTACAACGTCCGCATGGGCGATCCGGAGACGGAGGCCGTGCTGCCACGCCTGCGGAGCGATCTTCTCGACCTCTTCGAGGGCATCGCCACAGGTACCCTCAGCGAGCGCCACGTGGATGTGGACGACCGCACGGCCGTGACCATCGTGATGGCCTCGGAAGGCTATCCGGGCAAGGTGGTGACGGGCCGGGATATCGGTGGGCTGGAACTGGTGCGGGAGGCCTATGTGTTCCATGCCGGAACGGCCGAGAAGGATGGTCAACTGGTCACGGCCGGAGGCCGTGTGCTGGCGGTCACCGCGTTCGGCAAGGACCTGGAGCAGGCCATTGCCTCCGCTTACCGCAGCGCGTCACTGATCGACTTCGAAGGAAAGGTGATGCGCACGGACATCGGCCATGACCTGGTGCGCATGCGCACGCCCAAGGGGGCGCAGCAGCAGGCCTGATCCTCAGGCGATGGTGCCGTCCTGCTTGGCCTTGCGGTTGTACTTGCCCTGCAGGTTCAACCAGTAGACCATGCCCACGAACAGCAGCACGGAAATGGCGATGCTCGGCAGCCAACCCATGGCGGGGAGGATCTTCATGGTCCACTCCAGGAAATGTCCGATGGCGAAGGAGATCTGTTGCATCGTGCGTAAGCTTGGGGCCGCGCAAATATAGCGCCCGGTCCATTCCACGGCCATCCATGCTCACAGGCCTTTTCCGAAGCAACCAGCCCGCCGTGCTGCTCACCGCCTTGGTGCTGGTGCCGTTGCTCTTCGCCGGTGCGTTCACCGGTGCTCCGGTCCCGGAAGGGGTGCACATGGTCCTGTTCCAGGTGTTGCTGGACAAGGCGGGTGCTTCGGCAGCCGTGCAGGGGGGCATCGCCATCGGCCTGGTGCTCATCCTCACCCTGCAGCTCGCATCACTGGTGAACAACACCGAGCAGACCGACCGGCGCAACCACTTGGTGGTCTTCCTGTTCCCGGTGCTGTTCGCCCTGTTCCACCGCTCCGTGCTGCTGGACCCCGCGCTGGCCGGCATGCCACTGGTCATCTGGGCCATGCGGAGGGCCTGGTCCATCACCAACGTGGGTCCGGCGCTGGGTCCCCTCTTTGACGCTGGGCTGCTGCTCGGGCTGGCGGCGCTCGTCTACTTGCCGTACACGTTCCTGGTGGTGGTGGTCTGGGCCTCCGTCTCGGTGATCAGGCCCTTCCAATGGCGGGAGTACCTGATGCCCGCGTTGGGTGCCGCCGTGGTGTTCTACCTGGCCTGGGGGGTGCTTCATTTGAACGGCCTCACCCCCTGGCGCCCGCTGCTCACGGTGGCCGATACCCGTCTCCCGGCGCTGGAGGCCGCACCGTGGGCCTGGCGTTGGCTGCGTGCCGGTGTGCTTGTTCCCGTGCTGCTGGCCGCCTTGTACGAGTTCACGGTGAGCTACCAGCGGGGGGTGATGCAGGTGAAGAACCTCCGTTCCTCCTTCCTGGCCCTGGGGGCCGCCCTTTCGGTGGTGGTGGGCGGGGTGTACGCGTTGAACAACGCCTTTCCGCCCGTGCTGCTGGCCG
>ENA-UOUJ01001901-UOUJ01001901.1-activated-sludge-metagenome-genome-assembly--contig:-NODE-1901-length-10176-cov-3.708132_pt1 | contig 10176 bp, 10 predicted proteins | sample MGYA00249839_ERZ747224 | MGnify/ENA primary metagenome ERZ747224 (study PRJEB28782, sample SAMN03220277) | activated sludge metagenome | biome: wastewater; feature: sewage sludge; material... | reverse complement strand
GGCACCGGCGGCATGAGCCGGGGGGCCGATGGCGACGCCGAGGACGAGCGCGCCGGCCAGGGCGCCGGCCCGGGCGCCCGCGCCGGCGCGGAACCGGGCAAGCAGTCTTCTGCGCGGAGTCGTTCCGGTGCGCGAGATCGTGGGCATGCTGCGTATCCCGTCGAGGGTCCTTGCTTCGATGATGCCGAGCGTAGCGCCGGCCACCGCGACTGCTTGTCCGGATATGGCGGGGAAACGCAGCGCTTTTCGACGCATGGATCGGAATGCCTGGCGGAATAATCGGCGGCATCCGGCAAAGGCACTGCGATCGAATGCTCGACAGACTGACTTCCAACCTGCGGTTTCACGGCGAGGCGCTCACGCTGCGTTCCGAGCGTCAGCAGGTGCTGGCTTCGAACCTCGCGAACGCCGACACGCCGAACTACCAGGCACGCGACTTCGACTTCGGGCAGGCGCTGCGCAGCGCGGTGGCGGGCCTCGGTGCCGGGACGCTGGCGATGGCTCCGTCGGCCGGTCAGCGCTCGTCGGCGACCCTGCTGCCTGCGGGCACGCTGAGCTTGAGCAGTTCGAGTGCCGGCACGTCGCTGCGTACGCCACAGCAGGCGGGCGGCGACACCCGGCTGCTGTGGCGTACGCCCGAGCAACCGTCGATCGACGGCAACACGGTGGACCTGGACCGCGAGCGCGCGAGCTTCGCCGACAACTCGCTGCGCTACGAAGCCACTCTGCGCTTCATCAACGGCAGCGTGCGCAACACGCTCAGTGCGATCCGCGGCGACTGAGGCCGCTTTCGCACTTCGACCCGATCGCAACAGGAGGGCAAGGCACGGTGTCCCTGATCGATATCTTCGGAATCTCCGGCAGCGCCGTGTCGGCGCAGAGCCAGCGGCTGAACGTCGTCGCGTCGAACCTGGCGAACGCCGACAGCGTCGCCGGCCCCGACGGCGAGGCCTACAAGGCGCGCCAGGTCGTTTTCCAGGCGCAGCTCGCTGCGGCCGGCGAACGACACGGCGTGCGCGTGACCGACGTGATCGAGGATCAGACGCCGGGCAAGCGGCTGCACGATCCCGCGCACCCGATGGCCGACGCCGACGGCTACGTCACGCACAGCAACGTGAACGTGATCGAGGAGATGGTCAACATGATCTCGGCCTCGCGTTCGTACCAGAACAACGTCGAAGTGATGAACACGACGCAGCAGCTGCTGGCCAAGACGCTGCAGCTCGGCCAGTGAGCGGAGTGACGACTTGACTGCGATCACCAACTGGGCCTCGGCCAACGGCGGCAGCCAGGCAGCGGCGGAAGCCGCTGCGCGCGCGTCGGCTTCCTCGACGAACGGTCCTTCCGACGGCACTGATACCGCCGCAGGCACCGAGGACCGCTTCCTGAAGCTGCTGGTCGCACAGATGCGAAACCAGGATCCGCTGAACCCTCTCGACAACGCCCAGGTGACGAGCCAGCTCGCGCAGATCAACACCGTGCGCGGCATCGAGCAGTTGAACGCGTCGATGACGACGATGGCTGCGGCTTCGTCGAACGTCTCGCCGGTTGCGGCGCTCGGGCTGCTCGGGCGCCAGGTGCTGGTTGCGGGCAGCGAGTTCGAGTGGTCGGCCGGCACTGCGGGCGTCGCCAATCCGGATCCCTCGATGCCCGAGCAGGCCTCCTCGAAGGCCGCACGGCTCGGCTTCGAACTACCGGCGGCCGCGCGCGCAGTGCGCATCGAGCTCGTCGACGCGAGCGGCCAGATCGTGCACGTCCATGAAGCAGCCGACATGGAAGCGGGCGTGCACACCTTCGACTGGGACGGTACCGATGCCGAAGGTGCGGCCGTGCGCGACGGCAATTACCGCGTGCGCGCCTATGCCGTCGGCTACGACAGTGCGGAGCTGACGATCGACCCGCTGGTTCCGGCGCGCGTCAGCGGCGTGACGCAGGCGCCGACCGGTGCGCGCGTGCAGCTGGGCGAGCTGCCGGCCCAGCCGGCGTCGGCAATCCGCGCGATCCTCTGAACCACAGTCTCATCGACGCAAGACCGGACAAACGAAAGGAGCGCAGCATGTCTTTCCAGCAGGGCCTGAGCGGATTGAACGCCGCCTCCCGAAACCTCGACGTGATCGGCAACAACGTCGCCAATGCCAATACCGTGGGCGCAAAAGCCTCGCGTGCCGAGTTTGCCGACATCTACGCGACCTCGCTGTCCGGCGCCGGCAGTTTCGCGAACGGCATCGGCGTGACGGTGGCCAACATCGCACAGCAGTTCACGCAGGGCGACATCAGCAACACGAACAGCGCGCTCGACCTGGCGGTCAACGGCCGCGGATTCTTCCGGATGTCGAACGGCGGCGAGCTGAGCTACACGCGCAACGGACAGTTCCAGCTCGACAAGGACGGCTTCATCGTCAACGCACAGGGCGGCCGGCTGACCGGCTATCCGGCCGATGCCAGCGGCCGGATCAATGCCGGCGTGCCGTCGGAGCTGCGCCTGCAGACCGGCGACGTCGCGCCGAAGCCGACCGGCAACGGCCGGATCACCGTGAACCTCGATGCGCGTGCGGCGGCATTGCCGGGCAGCTTCAGTCCGACCGACGGGACCAGCTACCAGGGCGCGACGCAGGGCGCAGAGCATTTGGTCGTCCTGTATTTCCGCAAGGTCGCGGACAACCAGTGGGATGTGCACGCGACGTCGAACGGCGTCGATCTCGGAGCAGGCAGCGCAGTCGGCAGCTATACCTTCGGGGCCGATGGGCGACTCTCCGGTTCGCCGGGACCGCTTTCGGTCAACGTGCCGGTGAGCAGTTCGGCCGGCGGCACGATGACGGTTCCGCTGGACCTGTCGGGCATGACGCAGTTCGGCTCGTCGTTTTCGGTGTCCGAACTGACGCAGGACGGCTATGCGGCCGGTCGGCTGTCTGCGTTCTCGGTCGCGTCCGACGGCACGATCCTCGCCCGCTATACGAACGGGCAGACGCTCGCGCAGGGCCGCGTTGCACTGGTCAACTTCACGAATCCGCAGGGGTTGCAGCCGCTGGGCGGCAACCAGTGGGCCGAGACGACCGAATCGGGCGAGCCGATGGCCGGCGCGCCCGGCGCCGGCGTGCTCGGTGCGATCCAGTCCGGCGCGCTCGAGCAATCGAACGTCGACCTGACCGCCGAGCTGGTCAACATGATCACCGCGCAGCGCGTCTACCAGGCCAACGCGCAGACAATCCGTACGCAGGACCAGGTCATGCAGACGATCGTCAACCTGCGTTGACGCAAGCGAGCGACCGACGATGGACCGGATGATCTACCTCGCGATGAGCGGCGCCAAGGCGCTCACGCAGCGCCAGGACGCGCTCAGCCACAACCTGGCGAACGCGGAAACCAACGGCTTTCGTGCCGACCTGATGGCGTATCGCGCGGTGCCGGCGCGGCAGGAGGGCACGGCCACGACGCGCGTCTGGGCGCTCGAATCGAGCGCCGGTTTCGACGCGCAGAGCGGTCCGCTGCGCCAGACCGGCCATGCGCTCGACGTCGCGGTGCGCGGCGACGGCTGGATCGCCGTGCAGGCGACCGACGGCGCGGAGGCGTACACCAGAGACGGCGCCTTCGAGATCGGAGCCGACGGCACGCTGCAGACGCGTCGTGGCCAGCCGGTGCTCGGCGACGGCGGCGGTCCGCTGACGGTGCCGCCGAATGCGCGCGTCTCGATCGGTTCGGACGGCACGGTCAGCGCCACGCTGGAGAAGCAGCCGCCGTTCGAGATCGGCCGCATCAAGCTCGTCAATCCGCCGCCGGCGGAGTTGCGCAAGGGCACCGACGGCCTGATGCGTGCCGCCGCCGGCGAGCCCGTGCCGGCCGATGAGGCGGTCCGGCTCGCCGACGGGACCCTCGAAGGCAGCAACGTCAACGTCGTCGAGGCGATGGTCGGGATGATCGCGCTGGCGCGCCAGTTCGACCTGCAGATGCGGATGCTGCAGACCGCCGAAGGCAACGAGCAGAAAGCCGCACAACTGCTGTCGATCAACGGATGAGCGCCACGGTTCCGCCCGGGTGCGGAGCGCGTCGGCGCAACAAGGGGAAGACGCAATGATTCGTTCGCTGTGGATCGCCAAGACCGGGCTCGACGCCCAGCAGATGCAGCTCGACACGATCTCGCACAACCTGGCCAACGTCGCCACCAACGGCTACAAGCGCTCGCACGCGGTGTTCGAGGACCTGCTGTACCAGAACATGCGCCAGGCCGGCGGACAGGAAACGCAACAGAACCAGTTGCCGACCGGTTTGCAGCTCGGCACCGGCGTGCGGCCGGTCGCCACTGCGCGCCTGTTCACGCAGGGCAACCTGCAGCAGACCGGCAACACCTTCGACATGGCGGTCAACGGCAACGGTTTCTTCAGCATCCAGCTGCCCGACGGCAACGTTGCCTACACGCGTGACGGCTCGTTCCGGGTCGACTCGACCGGCCAGCTCGTGACCTCGAACGGGATGCCGATGTCGCCGCCGATCGTGATCCCGCCGAATGCGACCAGCGTGACCGTCGGTGCCGACGGCATCGTTTCGATGCAGCAGGCCGGCCAGCCGAACCCGGTACAGGTCGGGCAGGTGCAGCTCGCGACCTTCATCAATCCGGCCGGCCTCGATCCGCTCGGCCAGAACCTGTTCGCCGAGACGGCCGCCTCGGGCGCGCCGACGATCGGGATGCCGGGAAGCAACGGGGCAGGGCTTCTGAACCAGGGCTACGTCGAGACCTCGAACGTCAATGTGGTCGAGGAACTGGTCGCGATGATCCAGACGCAGCGCGCCTACGAGATCAACTCGAAGGCAATCCAGACCTCCGACCAGATGCTGGCCCGGCTGTCGCAGCTATGAGGCTCGCTCGTATGGCCGTCCTTTTCCGGGCTCGCCTGTACGGGCCGGTTCGCTCGTCGCTCGCCCGCTGCGCGCCGCTGGCCGCGCTCGCTGCTGCCGCCTTGCTTGCCGGGTGCATGAGCACGCCGAAGGTGACCGTGCTCGAGCCGACCACGGTGCGACCCCAACCCACGATCGCCAGCACCGCCGCGCAGGCTGCGGCCCGAACGCCGGTCGCCAACGGCGCGATCTTCGATCCGTCGAGCTTTCGCGGCCTGTTCGAGGATCGTCGCGCCCGACTGGTCGGCGACCTGATCACGATCCAGATTCAGGAGAAGACCTCGGCGCGCAGCAGCGCGAACAGCACGATGGACCGCAGCGGCAGCGTCGAAGCCTCGATCGCGCAACTACCGTTCATCAAGCCGGAGTCACGGCTGTTCCCGCGCCTGGGCGCAGCGGGCAGTTCGTCGACCAGCTTCGAAGGCAAGGGCGCGACCGGTGCCGACAATGCGTTCTCCGGATCGATCACGGTGACGGTCGTCGAGGTGCTGCCGAACGGCAACCTCGTTGTCTCCGGCGAGAAGCAGGTCGGCATCAACCAGCAGGTCGAAGTGCTGCGCTTTTCCGGCGTCGTGAACCCGGCGACCGTGCTGCCGGGCAATCTGGTCAGTTCGACGCAGGTCGGCGATGCGCGGCTCGAGGTGCGCGGGCGGGGCGACGTCGACCGGGCGCAGACGCTCGGGTGGCTGTCGCGTTTCTTCCTGAGCTTTCTGCCGATCTGAGCCGTGGAACGTACCGACTCCCATATGCCCGAAACCGAATCCATCATTGCAGGCCCCCGGCGCCGACTGTGTGCGCTGATTCGCACCGCCGGCAAAGCGCTGCTGGCCTGCGCGCTCGCGGTCATGCTCGCAGCTCCGGCCATGGCTGACCGGATCAAGGAGCTGGCGTCGATCCAGGGCGTTCGCTCAAACCAGCTGATCGGCTACGGCCTGGTCGTCGGCCTCGACGGCAGCGGCGACCAGACGACGCAGGCGCCGTTCACCGTGCAGAGCCTGCAGTCGATGCTGTCGCAGCTCGGCATCCAGCTGCCGCCGGGGGTTACGCCGCAGTTGCGTAATGCGGCGGCGGTGATGGTCACCGCGCAGCTGCCGCCATATGCGCAGCCGGGGCAGCAGATCGACGTGACCGTCTCGTCGCTGGGCAACGCGAAGAGCCTGCGCGGCGGCACCTTGTTGCTGACGCCGCTGCGTGGCGCCGACGGGCAGGTGTACGCGATGGCGCAGGGCAACCTGGTGGTCGGCGGCGCGGGTGCGTCGGCAGCCGGCAGCAAGGTGCAGATCAACCACCTGAGCGCAGGCCGCGTACCGGGCGGTGCAAGCGTCGAGCGCGCAGTGCCGAACCAGACGCTCGCCGGGGACTTCATCCACATCGAGCTCAGAGACAGCGATTTCGGGACCGCGCAGCGGGTCGCCGATGCAATCAACGCGCGCGCGCTCCCCGGAAACTTCGGCGGCGGACCGGTTGCGCAGCCGCTGGACGCGCGGGTGATCCGCGTGCGGATGCCGGGCGACAGCATGATGCGCGTGCCCTTCCTGGCCGAACTGGAGAACCTCGAGGTCACGCTCGCCAGGCCCCAGGCTCGGGTGATCGTCAATGCGCGCACCGGGTCGGTCGTGATGAACCAGTCGGTCACGCTGGCGCCGAGCGCCGTCGCGCACGGCAACCTGTCGGTCACCGTCCAGTCGACGCCGATGGTCAGCCAGCCGAACGCCTTCGCTCAAGGTTCGACGGTTGTTGCCGAAAAGGCGGATATCGCCATTCGCCAGGAGAGCGGCGCGTTGATGATGCTCGACGGCGCGGCCAGGCTGGCCGACGTCGTCAAGGCTCTGAACAGCATCGGGGCGAGCGCGCAGGATCTGATCGCGATCCTGCAGGCGCTCCAGGCGGCGGGCAGTCTCAAGGCGGAACTGGAGATCATCTGATGAGCACGACGCAGTCCATTCCGGCGGGTCTGGCGCTCGACGCCCGCTCGCTCGACGGGCTGCGCCGGGATGCCGCACACGATCCGCAGGCAGCGGTGCGCAAGGCCGCCGGGCAGTTCGAGGCGCTGTTCATGCAGCAGTTGCTGAAGAGCATGCGCGACGCGATGCCGAAGAGCGGCATGTTCCAGGGGCCCGGACACGATACCTACGTGGGCATGCTGGACCAGCAACTGTCCCAGTCGATGGCCGGACGCCCGGGCGGGCTGGCCGACATGATCGCGAAGCAGTTGTCGCGACACATGGCGCCCGCTGAAGACGCGGCTTCTCGAACCCCGGCGAACGATGGGCAGATGCAAGCCGGGCCACACCCCGGGCATCCGGCCGCCTTCGCTTGGTCGCGCGAGCAGCGCTCGGCGGCTCATGGGTCGCCGTCGACGGCATCCCGACCAGCGTCGCCGACATCGCAGCCGTCGCCTTCTCTGGATCCGGCAGCTTCCGCCCGTCTGAAAGCCTCGCTCGCGCGCCGGCTCGACGGACCGCAGGCCGCCTTCGTCGATCGGATGTGGCCGCATGCGCTGGCCGCGCAGCGCGCCACCGGCGTGCCGGCGGCTTTCGTCGTCGGGCAGGCGGCACTCGAATCCGGCTGGGGGCGGCACGAGATCCGGCATGCCGACGGGCGCAGCGCGCACAACCTGTTCGGCATCAAGGCCACCGGCGGCTGGAAGGGCGCGACGGTCGACGTCGCGACAACCGAATACGTCGACGGCCAGCCCAGACGGATGGTCGAGCGTTTCCGTGCCTACGATTCGTATGCCGACGCCTTCCGCGATTGGGCAACGCTGATGGCGGACAGTCCGCGCTACGGCGCGGTGCTGCGTGCGGGCCAATCGGTCGAGGGCTTTGCGCAAGGCATGCAGCGTGCCGGCTATGCGACCGACCCGCGCTACGGCAGCAAGCTCGAGAACACGATCAACCAGACGCTGCTGCTTCAGCGTCTCGTCACTTGAGAGGCTGAGATCTTGTACGGCAAGGACTCGTGCGGAGAGGCCCAATGGCAGGCTTGATCGGAATCGGCCAGAGCGCGCTGATGGCCGCCTACGCCCAGTTGCAGACCACTGGCCACAACATCGCCAACGCGAACACGCCGGGCTACAGCCGGCAGGAGGCGATCTTCGCGACGGCCGGCGGACACTACACGGGCGGCGGTTTCCTCGGATCGGGGGTGGACCTGGTCACCGTGCAGCGTCGTTACGACCAGTTCCTGACCACGGAACTGTCGTCGCAGACGGCAGCTGCCGCGGCTGCCGGCAAGCGCGCCGAGATGCTCGGCCGGATCGACCGGCTGCTCGCCGATACCGACAACGGCCTTGGCGTGGCTTTCGACGAACTCGGCTCCGCGATGGCGGACGTGGTCAATCGGCCCTTCGACCCGAGTGCGCGCCAGGCCGTGCTGACACGTGCCGACGCGCTGGCCCAGCGCTTGCGCGCGCTCGACGGCGAGCTCCGGCAACTGGGCCAGGAGACCGAGCAGCGGATTGCCCAGTCGGCGGCTTCGGCGAACCTGCTGCTCGACGGGATCGCGCGGCTGAACGATCGGATCGCGCAGGCCGGCGGCAGCCATGCCCCGAACGACCTGCTCGACGAGCGAGACGCGATGCTGCTCGAGCTCAACGGCTATCTGAAGACGAGCGCCTACACGCAGGCGGACGGCACGGTCACCGTGTTTGCCGCCGGCGGGGAAGGGCTCGTCGTCGGCAACCGCGCCGCGAAGCTCGTCGCCGAGCCGGATCCGGCCGATTCGGCGCGACAGCGCGTCGTGCTCGAGATGGGCACCACGCGGCTGCCGCTGGGCGCTGCTTCGCTGGGTGGCGGCTCGATCGCCGGCTTGCTGCAGTTTCGCGACGGCGACCTGCAGTCGGCACGCACGCGCCTGGGGCAGCTGGCAGCCGGGCTGGCCGGCGCGTACAACGCGCAGCAGTCGGCGGGCCTCGACGCCGCCGGGGAGCGCGGCCAGCCGATGTTTTCGCTAGGTGTCCCCGAAGTGCTCGCGTCGTCGAACAACGGCGGGAACGCGAAGATCGACGTGCGCGTCGTGGACGGCACGAAGGTCGCGGCGAGCGACTACGCGATCCGCTACGACAATGCTGCCGGCGGTGGTCGGTACACGGTGACCCGGCTGTCAGACGGCATGTCCTGGCAGCACGACGATACGAGCGTTCCGCTGCATGTCGACGGCCTCGAGTTCGAGTTTCCGGATGGCAGCGGCAGTGGCACCGCAACCGGCACGCCGCTCGCCGGCGACAGCTTCGTCGTGCGCAGCGCCAGCGTATTGGCGGCAGGCCTGTCGGGCATTCTGAGCTCGGGTGCACGACTGGCGACCGGCGTGGCGATGACGGCCGAGATGGGCGCGGCCAACGCCGGCGATCTGACGGTCCGTGGTTTCGCGCTCGTCGATCCGGGCGACCCTGATCGGGACACCCCGGCCACGCTCCGCTACAACGGCAGCGGCTTCGACGTGATCCGGGGCGTGCCGCCGGTATCGGCCGGCACGATCGCCTGGACGCCGGGCCAGCCGATCGAATACGCCGGCTGGTCGATCGCCGTGCAGGGCACGCCAGCAAGCGGCGACACGGTCGATATCGTGGCGGTCGCGAATCCGTCGGCCGACAACCGGAACGCGCGGGCGATGCTGGCGCTGGCCGAAGGTGGGATCGTGGGCGGCGAGACCTTCAGCGACGCGTTCGCAGCGCTGCTCGTCGACGCAGGCACGCGCGCCGAGTCGGCGTTGGCCACCGAAGCCGTCTCCCAGCGCCTGCTCGGCGACGCACAGGCGGCGCACGCCAGCCACTCGGGCGTCAACCTGGACGAGGAGGCGGCACGCCTGATGCAGTACCAGCAGATGTACCAGGCCGCGGCCCGGGTGATCCAGGCCGCGCAGTCGATGTTCGATGCGCTGCTTGGCGCCACCGCGCGCTGAGCGCGTCGAGCCCGAAGCCGCCGAGCCCGAGACCAAGAGACGCCGCAATGACCCGGATCCCGACTCTTTACGCGCTGGATCGCAGCGTCGACGCGATGAACGAGCGGCGTGCCGCAGTGACCCGCGCCCACGAGCAACTGTCTACCGGCAAGCGGATCAATTCGCCCAGTGACGATCCGCTGGCCAGTGCGCAGGCCGAACGTACGCGCTCGCAACTCGCGAGGATGCAGACCGAGCGGCGGATGATGGACTTCGCGCGCGGGCTGCTCGCGCAGGCCGACAGCACGATGGGGCAGGTCGGCGATACGCTGCAGTACGTGCGCGAGCAGTTGCTGGCCGCGCTCGAAGTGCTGACGCCGCAGCAGCGTGAAGTGGTGCTGCTGC
>ENA-UOUJ01001900-UOUJ01001900.1-activated-sludge-metagenome-genome-assembly--contig:-NODE-1900-length-10182-cov-3.735855_pt1 | contig 10182 bp, 11 predicted proteins | sample MGYA00249839_ERZ747224 | MGnify/ENA primary metagenome ERZ747224 (study PRJEB28782, sample SAMN03220277) | activated sludge metagenome | biome: wastewater; feature: sewage sludge; material... | reverse complement strand
CCAGCCGGCGTTCGTGGTCCTGGCGCGGCTCCTTGCGCACCCGCAACCCGAACAGGATGTTCTCGCGCACGCTCAGGTGCGGGAACAGCGCATAGGACTGGAACACCATCGAGATCCGCCGTTTGGCCGGCGGCAGCGCCGTCACGTCCCGCTCCCCGATCAGGATGCGGCCGGCGCTCGGCTGGTCGAGGCCGGCGATCATCCGCAGCGTCGTCGATTTGCCGCAGCCGGAAGGACCCAGCAGCACGACGAAGCTGCCCGGCGCGGCGACGAAGCCGATGTCGTCGACGGCCTTCGTCGGCCCCCAATGCTTGCTGACGTGCTCGAGTGCGATGGCGGTCATGGCGGAGACGGTGTCGATCGGCCGACGGCAGGGCCGCACGTCGGCTCGTTGATCCCCGATGCTGCATGGGTTCGGGCGACATTCTGCACGCAAGTGGCCGCAGGCGAACATCCGTTCGATACGCTTTCGACGGCCACGCAGCGAGCGGCGCGTACCGGTAGGACGCCGAGGCTCGGACACGACGCGCTACAGTTGCTTCGATGAGAGTGCTGCTGACCGAAGACGACCGGATGATCGGGCACGCGGTGCAGACCGCGCTGCGCCAGGACGGCTGCGTCGTGGATTGGGTGCGTGACGCCGAATCGGCCGATGCCGCGCTGCTGGCCGGAAGCTTCGACCTGCTGCTGCTCGACCTGGGCCTGCCGGGCCGCGACGGCATCAGCCTGCTTCGCGAGCTGCGCGCGCGCCGCGACGCCACGCCGGTGCTGGTGATCACGGCGCGCGACGCCGTCGAGGACCGGATCGCCGGGCTCGACGCCGGCGCCGACGACTACCTTGTCAAGCCTTTCGACCTCGACGAACTGGCAGCGCGCATGCGCGCCTTGTTGCGCCGCAGTGCAGGGCATGGCAGCGCGTTTCTCGAACACCGCGGCGTTCGGCTCGAACCCGGCACCCGCGAAGTGACCCGAAACGGCCAGCCGGTGTCGCTGTCGCCGCGCGAATACGCGGTTCTCGAGGCGCTGCTGCTGCGCCCCGGGGTCGTGCTGTCGCGAGCGCAGCTCGAAGACCGGCTCTACGGCTGGAGCGAGTCGGTCGAGAGCAACGCGGTCGAGGTCTACATCCATGGCCTGCGGCGCAAGCTCGGCCACGACATGATCCAGAACGTTCGCGGCGTCGGCTATTTCGTTCCGCGAGAAGCGGCGGCACCGGACGAAGCCTGATGCCCGGGATATCGATTCGCGGTCGACTGCTGATGTCGCTGCTGCCGCTGTTCATTGCCGCCGAGATCGCGACCGGTGTCGTCAGCTACCGCTACGTGCTGCGCGAAAGTCACCAGCTGTTCGACTATCACCTGCAGCAAATGGCGCTGTCGCTGCGCGACCAGGGCGCCGTGATGACGCCGCCAGTACCGAACGAGGAACGCGAGCAGTTCGACTTCGTCGTGCAGATCTGGAATGCCGACGGCTCGAAGGTCTACCTGTCGCAGACGCGGTCCAGGGCCCGGCTGCCGGATCGCGCGACGCTGGGTTTCGCCGACGTCGTCACCGACGGCGAACGCTGGCGCGTGTTCAGCACGCTGGCGCGCGGGCGCGTCATCCAGGTCGGTCAGCCCTACCAGGTCCGCGAGCGGATCGCGGCCGCTGCTGCGATGCGCAGCCTGACCCCGCTGCTGGTGCTGGCCCCGCTGGTCGCGATCGCGATCTGGTGGCTCGTCGGCCGTTCGCTGGCACCGGTAGACCGTGTGGCCTCCGACCTGCGGCGCCGCGACGAAAGGCGGCTCGACCCGGTCTCCGACGAGCGGCTGCCCAGCGAGATCGAGCCGATGGTGCGCTCGCTGAACGGCCTGCTGGAGCGCCTGCAGCATGCCTTCGCCGCGCAACGCGCGTTCGTCGCCGATGCTGCGCACGAGTTGCGCACGCCGATCACGGCGCTGAAGCTGCAGGCCGGGCTGCTCGGCCGCGCGCGCGACGACGCCCAGCGTGCCGATGCGCTCGCGCAGTTGCACGCCGGCATCGACCGTTCGGCGCACTTGGTCGACCAGCTTCTGACGCTGGCGCGCAACGAGCCGCAGGCGCAGACCGCGCAGGCGGCGCACGGATCGCCATCGGCGCAGGTCGACCTGGCCCAGCTCGTACGCGAGGCCGCCGCCGAACTGCATCCGATCGCCGAAGCCCGTGGCACGACGATCACCGTCGACGGCCCGCAGACGCTGGTGCTGCGCGGCGACGCCAGCGCGCTCCTCAGTCTCGTGCGCAACCTGCTCGACAACGCGATCCGGCATGGCGCCGGCGGGCGCAGGATCGCCGTGTCGGTCGGCTTCGCCGACGCGGGCGCGGTGGCGCGCCTGCTCGTCGACGACGACGGGCCCGGCATCTCGCCGGAGGAGCGCGAGCGCGTGTTCGACCGCTTCTATGGCCGCGCCACCGGCGACGACGCCGGCAGCGGCCTCGGACTGGCGATCGTGCGCGCGGTGGCCGAGCGCCACGGCGGCAAGGTGATGCTGGGCGAATCGCCGCTCGGCGGCCTGCGCGCGACCGTCGAACTGCCTGCCTTAAGCCAGTCCTAAGAATCGCCACGCAGCATCGCCGTCCGGACCCAGACGTCAAGGAGGTCGAACGATGAAGAATGCCCGCGCGGCGCGCACCATCCGCAATGCCCGCCCGATCGTCCGCGCGATGCTGACAACCACGGCCATCGCCTGGTCGCTCGGCATCCAGCTCCCGCAACCCGCAACGCGACCCAGCGTGCTGGCACAGTCGATCGGCATCAGTGCGCCGGATGCGACCGCGGCCACGCAGGCCTCGTCGCGTCTGCTCGCGCTCAATCCGCCTTCGGAGGAGGCAGCGTCGCCCCGGGCCTGACCCGCAGCTCGGACTCCTCGAGCCACTCGCGCCAGACCGCCATCACCACGGCGAGAATCACCGGACCGACGAACAGACCCACCAGCCCGAAAGCGGCAAGACCGCCCAGCACGCCGAACATCACCAGCAGGAACGGGATCTGCGTGGCGTTGCTGATCACCAGCGGTCGCACCAGGTTGTCGACCCAGCTCACGACGAGGGTGCCCCACAGCAGCAGGCCGACACCGTTCCAGGCGTCGCCGCTGGCAATCAGCCAGACGCCGATCGTGCCCCAGGCGAACGGCGTGCCGAACGGGATCAGCGCGATTGCGGCGGTGATCGCGCCCAGCAGCACCGGCGCGTCCAGCCCGAACCACCAGTAGCCGAGACCGGCCACCAGGCCTTGCGCCAGCGCGGTGGCGATCAGCCCCCAGACCACCGCATTGGTCATGCTCCCCACCGCCGACAGGTAAGGATCGACGCGCTCGCCGAGGAAGCGGTGCAGCACCAGCTGCGCCTGGATCAGCACCCGTTCACCGTCGCGGTAGAGGAAGAAAACGGTGATCAGCGCGAAGCCCAGCTTGGCCGCGTTGCGGCCCACGCCACCGATCACCGCGAGCGACTCGGTCGCCAGCGTTTCGACCCAGGTCGAGACCTGGCCGCGGATCGCCGTCGGACTGCTCGTCATCGTGTCGAGCATTTCCTGCAACCAGCTGCCGAGCAGCGGAATGTCGGCGATGAATCGCGGCAGCTGGAACGGTCCCTGGGTCAGCAGCGAACCGACGGCCGCATAGGCGTTGGCCATCTCGCTTCTCAGCAGCAGCGCGAGCCAGACCGTCGGCAGCACGAAGGCGGCCGTCAGCAGGGCGGTCATCGCCAGCGCGGCGAGCGTTCTGCGCCCCCGCAACAGCCGACGGATCCGGACCAGCAGCGGCCAGGTGACGAAGGCGAGGATCAATGCCCAGATCACCGGCACGAGGAAAGGCCGCAGCACCGCGTAGGTGAGCAGCAGCAGGCCACCCAGCAGGATGGCGAGAACCAGCCGATTGGAAAGTCGTTCGGTGACGCTGGGCTTCATCGCCCGAAGATTGCCATGAAATCTTCGGGAGAAAACGGCGCGCCAGCCGGGATCATTCCGGCGGCGCGCCGCGTCTGCCGACTGGCCGATCGAGGAGTTCAGGGCCGGGCCGCCACGCCGATCGCAGCGCCGCGGCCCGATGGATCAGAGATCAGAGCCTCGTCTTGCGGCGGTTCGGTCCGACTTCGGAACCGTCCCAGAAGCCGCGCACATCGTAGTAGTCGTAAAGGCGTTGATCGACGTCGCTGTCGACCGTAGCGTCGGGGCTGTAGTCAGGCGCGTTCTTCACCTGCTCCTCGGTCAGATCGGTCGAGTATCCGCCTTCGTCGATGTCGTAGCTCAGCTTCTCCCATGGAATCGGATAGAGGCGCTTGCCCAGACCGAGAAAGCCTCCGAAGCTCATCATCGCGTAGACGACGCGCCCGGAAACCTTGTCGATCACGAGGTTCTCGATCGTTCCGATATGCTCGCCTGCCGTTCCGTAGACCTCGGTGCCTTGCACCCGATCGCTCGAAATCAGTGCCCGGGGCGAACCCATCGGTGTATCGCTTGCTGCCATCAGACCCTCCTGTTGCATTCGAGTGTCCAGGCGGGCGATCCTGCCCACCTTCTCGACCATACCCCTCGCAAACGACATGCCAAGCAATCCCGAGCAAGCGACTGCGGGTTTCCCATCGATCCTCCTGAAAGTACGCCCGCTGACCCGCGAAGGCTTTGCGCCCTTCGGCGAAACGATCCAGGCCGGAGATCCGGAGCAGCGACTGGTGATCAACGAGGGGACAGCCGAGCGCTACCACGCCCTCGCGAACATCGACCCCGGCCCGCAGGGGCGCACGATCGTCTCGATCTTCCGCAGCCAGCCGCGCGAACTGCCTTTGCTGATCGTGACGATGGAGCGTCACCCGCTCGCCAGCCAGGCATTCATGCCGCTGTCGGGCCGACGCTGGCTCGTCGTGGTCGCGCCGGCGGGGGCGCCGCCCGCCGCCGAAGACCTCGTGGCCTTCGTGGCCAGCGGCGAGCAGGGCGTCAACTACGCGCCCGGCGTCTGGCACCACCCGTTGATCGCCCTCGATGCGGCCAGCGACTTTCTCGTCATCGACCGCAGCGGACCGGGCGATAACTGCGACGAAACGGTCCTGCCCCGCCCGGCACGCATCGAAGCCCTCGAGGACCAGAGGCCCGCACCGGCCCCGTCCGGAGCGTGACCGTGCGCTGGCTCGAGCTGAAGCTTCCACCGCCGATCGCAGGCCTCGCGGTCGCCGCGATGATGTGGGGCGCCACGCGGCTGGTGCCCGGCGCCGGCTTCGAACTGCCCGCTCATCGAACGATCGCGCTGCTGTTCGCACTGGCCGGGGCCTTCATCGACTTCGCCGGTCTCGTGTCGTTCCGCCGCGCCCGCACCACCATCAACCCGCTGCGACCACAAGCCAGTTCGACGCTCGTCACCTCGGGGATCTACCGTTACACGCGCAACCCGATGTATCTGGGAATGCTGGCGATGCTGATCGCCTGGGGATTCTGGCTTTCGAACGCGCTGGCGATCGCGACGAGCGTGCTCTTCGTCGCCTGGATGAACCGGTTCCAGATCGCTCCCGAAGAACGCGTGCTGTCCGGGCTGTTCGGTCAGGCCTTCGCCGACTACACGAGACGCGTGCGGCGCTGGCTTTGAAGCCCTCGAAAGCCGGATCAGTCGATCCGCAAGTTCCTTTCGCGGATCAGTTCGTGCCAGCGCACCGTTTCGCGCTCGACGAAGGACGCCAATGTCTGCGGCGAAGAGGGCGCAAGCTGCAGCCCGAACTCTTCGAGCGCCGATTTCACCTCGGGCTCGCCCAGCACCGCCGTCATCTCGCGATTGAGCCGATCGACGATCCCGGCCGGCGTGCCGCGCGGCACGTACATGCCGAGCCAGGCGCTGACCTCGACGTCGGCGACGCCGGCCTCGTCGATCGTCGGCACGTCGGGAAGCGCAGGGATCCGGTCCCTCGACAACACGGCCAGCGCGCGAACCTTGCCGGCGCGGATCTGCCCGAGCCCGCCGGCGGTATCGACGATCATCATCGGGATCACGTCGGCCATCACGTCCTGGATCGCCATTGCCGTCCCCCGATACGGGACGTGCACGATGTAGAGCCCTGCCCGGTCCTTCAGCAACTCCATCGCCAGGTGGTGCGGGCTTCCGGCGCCGGGCGAGCCGTAGCTGAATCGGCCGGGATTCCGGCGCGTCTCGTCGATCAACTGACGCGCCGATGTGAAGCCGCTGTCGGGCGACACGACGAGGATCAGCGGAAAGTTCGCCATGAAACCGACCGGCTCGAAATCGTTGGGCGAGTACGGCAGCCGGCTGTACAGCGCGGTATTGAACACCATCGCGCCGTTGTCGCCGAACACGACCGTATAGCCGTCGGGCGGCGCACGCGAAGCGATCTCGGTCCCGATGATGCCGGCCGCGCCAGGGCGGTTGTCGACGACGACCTTGGTTCCCAGGCGTTCGCCGAGACCCGGCGCGACGTGCCGAGCCAGGAAGTCATTGCCCCCGCCGGCCGGGTAGGGCACGACCCAGCGGATCGGTTTCGAGGGCCAGGGCTCGTCGGCCGCCCATGCCGGCAGCACGCCGGCAAACGGCAGGGTGGACAGCGCGCCGAGCAGGCGGCGGCGGGCGAGAAGCGTTTTTGCAGTCATGGTGGCCGGATTCTATCGGTCGGACGCCGGCTCGCTTCTTCGCATCATCCTTCCGGCCGATTGTGCGCGACGCTACACTGGTCGATCCTTCGTCCAGCCATGACGCCCTCGAGGATCAACCGATGAGCGCCATCGTCGAACCCACCCGCCACAAGCTGTCGATCGACGAATACGAGCGGCTGTTCACCGCCGGCGTACTTCCGGAAGACAGCCGGGTCGAACTGATCGAAGGAGACCTGATCGACATGCCTCCGGTCGGCACCGGTCACGCATCGGTCTCCATCCGGCTCAACCGACTGCTCGTTCGCCGTGCCGGCGACGACGCGATCGTCTCGGTCGCCAACCCGCTTCGGCTGCCGCCATGGTCGATGCCGCAAGCCGACTTCCTGCTGCTCGAACCGCGACCCGACGATTACGCGAGCGCGCTCCCGGATGCAGGCAGCGTTCTGCTCGCAGTCGAGGTGGCCGATTCCTCGCTGCGCTACGACCGCGTCACGAAAGCGCGCGTCTACGCAAGCCCCGGCGTGCACGAGTACTGGGTCATCGAAGTCGGCGCGCGCCGCTTGCATCGGCATCGCGATCCGCTCGCGTCCGAGGGTCGTTACGCCTCGGTCGAGTCGTTCGATGCGCCGTTCACGATCTCGGTCGCCGAGTTGCCTCAGGTCTCGCTCGCGTCGGACGAGATCTGGCTATGAGTCCTGTGCACGGATCGCAGATGCGCCGGCCTATCGCCACCGCGCTCGTCGTGATCTTCATCACCGGGATGCTGGGTGCCTGCGCGCGCCTGCCGTTCCGAGCGGCCGCTCCAGCGCCCGCGCAACAGGCAGGCGTCCCCGCGCCGCCGACCGCTGCGCCGGCCGCCCAGCCACAGTCGACGCCGTCGTCGTCGCCGTCGCCGTCGCCGTCGCCGTCGCCGGCATCATCGACCGACGAGATCGTGGGTCCCATCTGGCAATGGACCGGGCTGTTGAGCCCGGCCGAGGAGATGGACGTCTATGCGTCGGACAGGTACACGATCCGCTTGCTGCCGACCGGCCGCGTCGAACTGACCGCCGACTGCAGGCGCGGTACCGGCAGATGGTCGGCCACCGGCGAGCAAGGCATCGCGATCGGCCCGATCGAACTCGGCGGAGCGCCTTGCCCGCCGGGGTCGCTGTCCGAGCGCTTCGCGACGGAGTTGCCCCGCAGCTCGGCCTGGCTGATCGGCGACGGCGGCGAGTTGTATCTGGAACTGCCGGACGGCGCGGGCGTCCTGAGGTTCAGGCGGCTGCGCTGAGCGCCGCGCTGCGCCCACGATGCTGTACCGCCGCACCGCGGCGCCGCGTCAGCGATCGCCGTCGCGCCAGTTGCTGACGATCCACCAGATGACCCCGGCCAGCATCGAGATCGAAAGTCCGATGCCGATGGCCCAGAAAGCCGTCACGAAGCCACCTCCGCTCGTCTCCGGCCGTGTCGAAGTTTCGCTCGTGCCGCGGACGATCGACGCCGCTGGCTACATGCTGCGCCGATACTGTCCGCCCACTTCGAACAGCGCATTCGTGATCTGACCGAGGCTGCATACGCGAACCGCATCGATCAGCACCTCGAACACGTTGCCGTTGTCGATCACCGCCTGCCTCAGGCGCTGCAGCATCGCCGGCGCCTCGGCCGCGTTGCGCGCATGGAAGTCGGCAAGCCGCTTCAGCTGGCTCTGCTTCTCTTCCTCCGTCGAGCGCGCAAGCTCCAGCGTTTCGGGCGTGCTGTCACCGTGCGGATTCCTGAACGTGTTGACGCCGATGATCGGATATTCGCCAGTGTGCTTCAGCATCTCGTAGTGCAGGCTTTCGTCCTGGATGCGGCCGCGCTGATAGCCGGTCTCCATTGCACCGAGCACGCCGCCGCGCTCGGCGATACGCTCGAACTCGGCGAGCACCGCTTCCTCGACCAGCTCGGTCAGTTCGTCGATGATGAACGAGCCCTGGTTCGGGTTCTCGTTCTTCGCCAGCCCCCATTCGCGGTTGATGATCAGCTGGATCGCCATCGCGCGACGCACGCTGTCCTCGGTCGGCGTCGTGATCGCCTCATCGTAGGCGTTCGTGTGCAGGCTGTTCGCGTTGTCGTAAGTGGCGATCAGCGCCTGCAGCGTCGTGCGGATGTCGTTGAAGTCGATTTCCTGCGCGTGCAGGCTGCGCCCGCTGGTCTGGCAGTGATACTTGAGCTTCTGGCTGCGCTCGTTGGCACCGTAACGCTCCTTCATCGCCACGGCCCAGATCCGGCGCGCGACGCGGCCCATCACCGTGTACTCCGGATCCATGCCGTTGGAGAAGAAGAAGCTCAGGTTCGGCGCGAAATCGTCGATGTGCATGCCGCGCGCCAGGTAAGCCTCGACGAAGGTGAAACCGTTCGACAGCGTGAATGCGAGCTGGCTGATCGGGTTCGCGCCGGCCTCGGCGATGTGATAGCCGCTGATGCTCACCGAATAGAAATTGCGCACGTCGTGGTGCACGAAATACTCGGCGATGTCGCCCATCACCTTCAGGCTGAACTCGGTCGAGAAGATGCAGGTGTTCTGGCCCTGGTCTTCCTTCAGGATGTCGGCCTGCACGGTGCCGCGCACCGTCGACAGCGTCCACTCGCGGATCTTCCGGTATTCGTCGTCGGTCGGCTGGCGGCCGTTCTCGTTCTCGAACTTCTCGACCTGCTGGTCGATCGCGGTGTTCATGAACATCGCGAGGATCGTCGGCGCCGGGCCGTTGATCGTCATCGACACGCTGGTCGCCGGGTCGCACAGGTCGAAGCCCGAGTACAGCACCTTCATGTCGTCGAGCGTGGCGATGCTCACGCCCGAATTGCCGACCTTGCCGTAGATGTCGGGGCGAAGATCGGGATCGTTGCCGTACAGCGTGACCGAATCGAATGCGGTGGACAGCCGCTTGGCCGGCATGCCCTCGGAAAGCAGCTTGAAGCGCCGATTCGTGCGAAACGGATCGCCTTCTCCGGCAAACATCCGCGTCGGATCTTCGCCTTCGCGCTTGAACGCGAAGACACCGGCCGTGTACGGGAACGAACCGGGTACGTTCTCAAGCAGCAGCCACTTCAGGATCTCGCCTTCGTCTTCCCAGGTCGGCAGTGCCACCTTGCGGATCTTGTTGCCCGACAGGCTGGTGTGGACGAGGCTGGTGCGGATCTCCTTGCCGCGGATCTTCACGACGTATTCGTCGCCTTCGTAGGCCTTCTGCATGTCCGGCCACATCGCGAGCAGCTTCTTCGACGTTGCCTCGAGCTCGACGGCGCGCTTCTCGGCGAGCGCCTCGACCGTCTTGCGAGCGCCGCTGCGTTCGCTGTCGTCCTCGAGCAGCATCCGCGCCGATTCGCGCAGGTGCTGCACCTGGCGGGCGACGCGCGCCTGGGCCCGGGCGAACCGCTTGTACTCGCGAACCGAATCGGCGATGTCGGCGAGATAGCGCACGCGTTGCGGCGGCACGATGACCACCTGGTTCGACGAATGACGCGCGTCGACCTTCGGCAAAAGACCGCCGTCGACCGGCAGCTTCAAGCCGAGCTCGACGAGCCGGGGCAGCATGCCCTGGTACAAGGCGGTC
>ENA-UOUJ01001899-UOUJ01001899.1-activated-sludge-metagenome-genome-assembly--contig:-NODE-1899-length-10183-cov-2.933254_pt1 | contig 10183 bp, 8 predicted proteins | sample MGYA00249839_ERZ747224 | MGnify/ENA primary metagenome ERZ747224 (study PRJEB28782, sample SAMN03220277) | activated sludge metagenome | biome: wastewater; feature: sewage sludge; material... | reverse complement strand
TACTCGGCGTCGCTGCGGCAGTCGACGAACAGCGCGTCCGGATTCGCCTGCACGAATTCGAATGCCTGCCGGGGCAACAGGTGCTTCATCGTTTCAATCCATGAATCGGAGCAGGAACAGGGACAGCGAGGGCACGAACAGCAGGATGATCGTGCGGATGAAGTCGCTGATCAGGAATGGTACGACGCCGCGGTAAGTCTCGGCGATCGGCACCCCCTTGGCCAAGCCGTTGACGATGTAGACGTTCAGGCCCACCGGCGGCGCGATCAGCCCGATGCCGACGACCATCAGGATCAGCACGCCGAACCAGATCGCCTTGCCGGTCGGATCGAGGCCCCACAGGTCGAGCCCCATGATCATCGGGAAGAAGATCGGGATCGTCAGCAGGATCATCGACAGCTCGTCCATCACGCAGCCGAGGATCACGTAGAACACGAGGATCGAGGCGACGATCACCAGCGGCGGCCAGCCCGACGCGCCGACCGCCTGCGCGAGCTGGTTCGGCACCTGGGTCAGCGCCAGCGCCGAGTTCATCACGTCGGCGCCGATGAAGATCAGGAAGATCATCGCCGAGCTTTCGGCGGCCTGGTAGAAGCTGGTGGCCAGCTTGGCCCTGGTCAGCTCGCCGCGCGCCAGCGCCAGCACCAGCGTCGACACGGCGCCGACCGCCGCGCCCTCGGTCGGCGTGAAAATGCCGCCGTAGATGCCGCCGAAGACCAGCAGGAAGATCACCAGGATCGGCCCCAGGCCGAGGATCGCGTCGCGCGCGTCGATGCGCTCGACGACGACCTTCTCGGGCGCGTGGCCCGGCACCAGGCGGACGTAGACGGCGATCGCGACCAGGTAGCCGAGCATCGCGATCAGCCCCGGGATCGTCGCCGCGGCGAACAGCTTGGCGATGTTCTGCTCGGTCAGGATCGCGTAGATGATCAGGATCACCGACGGCGGGATCATGATGCCCATCGTGCCGCCGGCGGCCAGCGTGGCCGTCGTCAGCCGGCCCGAATAGCCGTGCCGCGCCATCTCCGGCAGCGCGACCGACGAGACAGTGGCCGCGGTCGCGACCGACGAGCCGCAGACGGCGCCGAAGGCCGCACAGGCGATCACCGCGGCCATCGCCATGCCGCCGCGCACGCGCGACATCATCGCGTTGGCGAATGCGAACAGCGCTCGCGACAGCCCGCCGTGCGTGGCGAACTGTCCCATCAGCAGGAACAGCGGGATCACCGACAGGTCGTAGTTCGAGAAGCGCGAATAGGTCTGCGTCTTCAGGAAGTTCGCGTAGGGCAGCCAGCCGGCCTGCAGCAGGTAGCCGGCCGTGCCGGCGACGAACATCGCCACGGCGATCGGCACGCGCACGACCATCAGCGCGAGCATGATGCCGAAGATCAGCAGGCACAGCGTGATCGGGTCCATTCAGGGTTTCCGGGTCTCGTTCGCCGGCGCGATGCCGGGCTGGTCGTCGTCGGCTGAGGGCGTCGGCCCGAAGGCCTGGGCCAGCGCGATGACCGCGGTCAGGATCAGCGGCGGCACCATCGCCGTGAAAGCGATCCACTCGGGCAACTGCAGCAGCATCGTCACCGAGTGGTACTCGCGCGCGCTGAGGCCGCCGAGCAGCGAGCGCCAGGCCAGCAGCGAGCACATCCCGGCGAGCAGCAGGCAGCCGGCGCGGTCGAGCAGGCTGCGGGTGCGCGGACTGGCGCGCAGCGTGAAGAAGTCGACGATGATGTTGCCGCGTCGCAGCTGGCACAGCGGCAGGAACGAAGCGACCGAGAAGGCCATGCCGAACTGCACCAGCTCGAAGTCGCCGAGCAGCGCCGCACCGAAGAACTGGCGCGAGAAGATGCTGCCGCAGACGACTGCGGCAACGAGCATCAGCGCGGTGCCGGCGAACAGCGCGGCGAACTTCGCGAGGATTTCGAGGATTCGCATCGGGTCCGCGTTCCTGTCGAGACGCTTTCGGCTCAGGAAATCCGGCCAGTCGTTTGCGGGGCTGCTCCGGACAGGCAGAAATCGGTCAGCAGCTCGACGAAACGCTCCGGCGCCTCGAAATGCGGAATGTGCGCGAACGGCAGCTCGACGACGCGCGCACCGCGAATGCCGGCGGCGACCGCCTCCCCCATCGCAGGCGGCAGCGACTGGTCGTCGCGGCCGGTCACGACCAGCACCGGGGCGTCGATGCGCAGCAGTTCGGGCCGCAGGTCCATGTCGCGGATCGCCGCGCAGCAGCCGATGTAGCCGACCGGATCGACCTGCAGCAGCGTGCGTCGCACCGTGTGGAAGTTCTCGTCGGCGCGTTCGACGAAGGCGGGCGTGAAGAAACGGCCGAGGACCGTGTCGGCGATGCCGGCCATGCCGGTTTCGCGGACTTTCGCGATCCTGTCGGCGAAGCCTTCGGGCGCGGTCTTCGCCGTGGTGTTGGACAGAACGAAGCGTTCGAAGCGCCCGCCGGCGTTGGCGGCCAGCCAGAGGCCGATCATTCCGCCGATCGACACGCCGCAGAAGTGCGCCTTGCGGACACCGGCCGCATCCATCGCGGCGAGCACGTCGCGCGCCAGCAGTTCGATCGAGTAGTCGCCGGGGCTCGCCTGCGAGACGCCATGGCCGCGCTTGTCGAGCCGCAGCACGAGGAAATGCCGCAGAAGTTCGGGCAGCACCGGTTGCCACAGCGCCATGTCGGTGCCCAGGGAATTGACGAGCACCAATGCGGCGCGCTCGGGATGGCCATCGAGGCGCCAGTGCAGGCGGGCGCCGTCGCGTTCGATGAATGGCATGGGCTGTCTCCTAACTCCGCAGCCGGGCAGTATGCCTGCGACCTCGCAGCAGTGCAGCGACCGATTGCACGATGCGCGGTGGCAGGCCCGCGGTGGCAGGCCGCACGACCGGAAATAAGGGCCGGATTCCGGAGCTTCTCGTTGGATCGGCACCGGCCAGGCTCGCCTACGCTGACCAGGCACACTCCTCTACGAATTCCATGGAAACCACGATCCGACTCCGGCCCCTGTTGTTCGCCATTTCCCTCGTTGTCGCCGGCTGCGGCAGCGGCGACGGCGACCCCCCGGCCGTTTCGGCCTACACCCTGGGCGGCACCGTCAGCGGCTTGGCCGCCGACGGCCTGGTGCTGACCGACGGCGCCCAGACGGTCAGCCTGCCCGCCGGCAGCACGAGCTTCACGATGCCGGCCCAGCTGGCGTCGGGCACCGAGTACGCGCTGACCGTCGACGCGCAGCCCGCAGGCCAGACCTGCAGCATTGCCAACGGCAGCGGCACCGTTGCGCAGGCCGACATCGCCAACGTCGTCGTCACCTGTGCCGCAGAGGCGTACCAGGTGGGTGGCTCGATCGCGGGACTGAGCGCTTCGGGGCTCGTGCTGGCCAGCGGCAGCGACACGCTGTCGGTCGCGGCTGGCGCCACTGCCTTCGCACTGCCCACGCCGGTGGCCGCTGGCAGCAGCTACGAGGTCATCGTGCAGCAGCAGCCCGAGGGCCAGAGCTGCGCCGTGGCCAACGGCCTGGGCACGATGGGCAATGCCGAGGTGACCGGCGTCACGGTCACCTGCGCGGCACCCGCCCGCCAAGTGGGCGGCACCATCGGCGGCCTGATGGCAGAAGGTCTGGTGCTCGCCAACGGCAGCGACACGCTCGCCGTGCCCGCCGGCGCGACAGTGTTCACGATGCCCGGCAGCGTGCACTTCGATGCGCCCTACGCCGTGGTCGTGCAGTCGCAGCCTGCGGGGCTGACCTGCAGCGTCGGCAATGGCAGCGGCACGATGGGCGCGTCGGACGTAAGCGACATCACCGTCAGCTGCGCGCCCGATGCCCATTCGATCGGCGGCACGGTCAGCGGGCTGACCGCCTCCGGCCTGGTGCTGGGCGACGGCGCCAATCAGCTTGCCGTCCCGCCGGGCGCGACGAGCTTCACGCTGCCCTCGCCGGTCGCCGAAGGCGCCGCCTACGCCGTGCTCGTGCAGACTCAGCCTGCCGGGCTGACCTGCACCGTGGCAAACGGCACCGGCACGATGGGCAGCGCGGCCGTCGGTCACCTCGTCGTCACCTGCGCGCCCACCGGGTTCACGCTGGGCGGCTCGCTCACCGGTGTCGACTTCAGCGGCCTGGTGCTCGCCAACAACGGCGGCGATCTGCTCAGCGTGGCGGCCAACGCGGCGAGCTTCACGATGCCCACGGCCATGCCCGCCGGTGCCGCCTATGCGATCACCGTGCACAGCCAGCCTGCCGACAGGCAGTGCACCGTCACCCAGGGCAGCGGCACGATGCCGGCGAACGTGTTCAACTCGGTGACGGTAGCGTGCCAGTCCGTCGCCCAGGTCACGACCTTCGCCGGCACGCCGGGCGTGGCGGGAGGAACCGACGGCACCGGTGCGGCCGCCACATTCAATATGCCCCTCGGCGTCGCCCGGAACTCGAGCGGCGACCTCTTCGTGTCCGATCTCAACGGTAGTCGCATCCGGCGCATCACGCCCGCCGGCGTCGTCACGACGTTCGCCGGCGAGGGCATTCACGGCTGGGCCGACGATGTCGGGATCGCGGCCCGGTTCGCATTCCCCGCAGGCATCGCGATCGACAGCAACGACAACCTGTACGTGGTCGACCGGAACAACTACCGGATCCGCAAGATCACGCCCGCTGGCGCGGTCAGCACTTTCGCGGGCTCGGGGATCATCGGAAACACCGATGGCGTTGGCACGTTGGCCACGTTCGGGTGGATGTTCGGCATCGCGATCGATAGCGGCGACAACCTCTACGTTGCCGACCAGACCCATCATCGCATTCGCAGGATCGACCCGAAGGGCGTGGTGTCGACTCTCGCCGGCGGCACGATGGGCTGGCTCGACGGCGTGGGCGCGGCAGCGCAGTTCTGGTCGCCGGGTGGGCTGGCGGTGGACGCGCACGACAACGTGTACGTCGCGGACACGAACAACAACAAGATCCGCAAGATCACGCCGGCCGGCGAGGTTACGACGGTCGCGGGAACGGGCGCGGCGGGTGCCGTCAACGGGCCAGCGGCGACGGCGACCTTCCACCACCCCTTCGGACTCGTCGTCGACCAGCACGGCAAGATCTATGTCGCCGACACGTTCGGCAACAAGGTTCGCAAGATCACGTCGACCGGGATCGTCAGCACCGTTGCGGGCGCGGACCCCTCAGGCATGGCCGACGGCGCCGGGACCACTGCCCGGTTCAGCGCGCCGTACGGCCTGGCGCTGGATACAAACGGCCACCTGATCGTGGCCGATTCCGGTAATCAAACGATCCGCCGGGTTGTGCCTTGAGGACCGGCGGGCCGAGCCGTGCGGGCTCGGCCTGCTGCCAGTGTGCGCCGGCAACGGCGCGGCCCTGCGAATCCGCAGCCGGTAAGGGCGGCGTTAACGCTAACCCGTGGTTTCGCTGCGCTGCGCGTCCCAATCATCGAGCACGGCATCGAGCATCGCAGTGGCACCGACCAGCCCTTGGGCGCTCGCTGCCGACCGGTCGGCCCCCGTTTCGAGCACAGACGCGCCTTTCACCGGCAGCTCGCTGATCATCGCGCGGATCGCCTCGACAGAACTGCCGGCCGCCTCGAACAGTTCGCGCAGCACGCGTGCCGGATCAGCCTGCGGAGCGGGGGCCGCCATGGGTTCGCGTTCCGGGGCCAGCTCGGCCAGCAGCGTGCCGGCCAGGACCGGAGCCCGCTGTGCGGCGGCCAGGGCCGGCGCCGCGTCGGCCCCCGGCAGGGCCGACTGCGGCAACTCGCGCTCGACGCGAACCATCGCACCGCAGACCATCGCGAGCTCGGCACCGATTCGTGCGATGCGGTCGCGCGCGCCGTGCCAGCTGATCGACGCCGCAGGCAGCGACAGCCCTTCGGCAAGCGCCCGCGTCAGTTGCGGCGCGGCCTCGCCCATTTCGGCAAGCGCGCCGTCGACGCCGCCGAACTGCAGCGCTGCCTGCTCCTCGAGCGTGCGTTCGAGCAGGCGGCGCGTGCGCGCAAGCTGGTCGAGCCAGCCAGCCGCTCGCCAGCCCAGGCTGATCGATGACGCTGCCTGAGCAGTCGACGGCGATGACGCGGATGGAGGAACCGGGACCAGCGTGTCGCGGTGCCGGTCTGCGAGCGCGGCCAGCGCATCGCCGAGCTCGGCGAGCATCGTGTCGAGCTCGCGTGCTCCGGCGCGCGCCACCAGCATCGTTGCGGTGTCGATCAGGTCGACGTTCGAGGCGCCGAAGTGAACGAAGCGCGCCGCGTTGGTGTCCGCGGCGGCCACGAGCTCCGTCAGGCGCCGCACGAAAGCTGTGCCCGGCGCTTCGCTGTCCGGCGGGGGCGGGTGAGCGGGCTGATGCGCGGACGGCACCGTGGCATCGAAGCTTTCCCTCGTGGCCTGCGAGTCTTGGGCCAGGCTTTCGCAGACCCGGCCGATCGCGTCGGCGGCGGCGCGCGGTGCCAATCCGCAATCGGCCAGCGCCCGGGCGAGCGCGGCCTCGTATCGCAGCATGGCTGCCAGCAGCGCGCCGTCGTCGACGAGCGACGACAGTCGCGAGCCGGCCGTGGAGGTCCCGGAACCGATAGCCGTCATGGAAAAGTCCTTCGTGCGGGGGCGCCGCGCCCTTGCGGCGGATGCGCGTTTCGAGTCTACCCCGAGCGGCAGCTGCAGTATGCGGGCCCGGCTGGACTGCGGGGACCGATCAGGCAGAATCCGGGGGCGGCGGCCGCTGACGGAGGCGCCAGCGTCCAGGCTCGGGCAACGAGAGCTGCCGCAAGGACAGTGGGGAGACGACAGCCATGATGTCACGCGAACAGAACGACCGGCTCACCAGGGTCGGACCAGGGCAGCCGGCCGGACACCTGCTGCGCCGCTACTGGCAGCCGGTGGCGCTGGCCGAGGAGTTCGACGACGAGCGCGTCGGCTCGCGGCCGATGCGTGCGGTGCGCCTGCTCGGCGAGGACTTCGTGCTGTTTCGCGACGAGCGCGGCCGCTGGGGTCTGCTCGATCGCGACTGCCCGCACCGCGGCGCGGACCTCGCCTACGGCCGGCTCGAAGACGGCGGCCTGCGCTGCTCGTTCCACGGCTGGCTGTTCGACGTGCAGGGCCGTTGCCTCGACACGCCCGGCGAACCGGAAGGCAGCCGGCTCTGCGATCGCGTGCGCCAGCGCGCCTGTCCGGTCACCGAACGTGCCGGCGTGCTCTGGGCCTGGCTCGGCGATGGCGACCCGCCGGCCTTTCCGCAGCTCGACTGCTTCGTCGCGCCCGACAGCCACGTGTTCGCGTTCAAGGGACTGTGGGCCTGCAACTGGCTGCAGTCGCTCGAGGTCGGGATCGACCCGGCGCATGCCTCGTTCCTGCACCGCTTCTTCGAGGACGAGACGCCCGGCGAGGCGAGCTACGGGCGGCAGTTCCGAGGCGCATCGAGCGAATCGGGCAACATGCCGATGACGAAGCTGCTGCGCGAATACCATCGCCCCGAGATCTTCGTCGAGCCGGTGCCGCACGGCCTTCAACTGACCGCCTTGCGGCGCATCAGCGACAGCGCCACGCACGTGCGGATGACGAACCAGGTGTTCCCGCAGGCTTTTGCGATTCCGCTGTCCGACGAGATGACGATCACGCAGTTCCACGTGCCGGTCGATGACTGCAACAACTACTGGTATGCGTTGTTCACGAGCTTCGGCGCACCGATCGACAAGGCGCTGATGCGCGCGCAGCGGCTGAAGCTGCACGAGTTGCCCGACTACCGGCCGCGCGTCGGCCGCGACAACCAGTACGGATTCGATCCGCGCGAACAGTCGACGCAGACCTACACCGGCATGGGCAGCGACATCAACGTGCACGATCAGTGGGCCTGCGAGTCGCAGGGACCGATCCAGGACCGAACGCGCGAGCACCTGGGAACGACCGACAAGGCGATCATGGCCTACCGGCGCATGCTGCTGAAGGCGATTGACCAGGTCGAGCAGGGCGGCACGCCGCCGATGTGCCTGCAGGCCTCCGAAGCGGGCATGGTTCGCGGCCCGCTCATCGTCGATGCGGTCGGTCCGGGCGGTGGCGTCGACGAACTGCGGGCCTTCGGTGCCGAGCTCGATGCGCGGCGTCGCGGCCGCGCATCCTGGAGCGCAGCGACGGAACCTGGAGACCCTCGATGAGCGCTGCGCAGGGCAGACGACGGCCCTTCGTCGACCGTCACGGGCTGCGCGATGAGACGCAGGCGGCCGCCGCCGCGCAGGTGATCGAGCGGATCCGTGCCGAAGGTCTGGAGCTCGTACGTTTCGTGTTCGCCGACCAGCACGGGCTGCTGCGCGGCAAGACGCTGGTCGCCGCCGAAGCAGCGATCGCAATGCAGGCCGGTCTGGGCCTGGTCGGCACCACACTGCTGAAGGACAGCTCCGACCGTACCGCATGGCCGGTCTTCACGCCGGGCGCAGGCTTCGGCAGCCGCGAGTTCGAGGGCGCGGCCGATGTGCTGCTCGTCGGCGATCCGCAGACCTTCCGGCTTCTGCCCTGGAGTCCGCGCAGCGGCTGGATCCTCTGCGACGCCTACTTCGTCGACGGCCGGCCGGTGCCCTTCGATACGCGCGGTATCTATCGCCAGGCGCTGGCGCGGCTCGCGGCGGCCGGCTACGACTACAAGGTCGGCCTTGAAGTCGAGTTCCACGTCTACCGGATCGACGAGCCGCGCATCGCGCCTGAGGCGGCCGGCTGGCCCGGCGAGCCGCCAAGCGTGAGCCTGCTGAACACCGGCTACCGGCTGTTGTCCGAACAGCGCTACGACCAGCTCGAACCGGTCATCGAACTGCTGCGCGCGCCGCTGCAGGCGCTCGGACTGCCGTTGCGCTCGATCGAGATCGAGCTCGGTCCCAGCCAGGTCGAGTTCGTCTTTGGTGCAGGGATCGGCCTCGAACCCGCCGACGCGATGATCCTGTTCCGGAGCGCGACCAAGCAGATCCTGCGCCGGCACGGCTACCACGCGAGCTTCATGTGCCGGCCGAAGCTGCCGGGCGTGATGTCCTCGGGATGGCACCTGCACCAGTCACTGGTCGCGCGCGAGGACGGGCGAAACGCCTTCGCGGGCGCCGCGCTCGCGGGCGCCGCGCTCGCGGGCGACGGGCTCGCGGGCGAAGGCCACTGGGACGCCAACGGTCTGAGCGATACCGCGCGGCACTTCCTCGCCGGCCTGCTCACGCACGCGCGCGCAGCGGCAGCCTTTGCCACGCCGACGATCAATGGCTATCGGCGCTTCCGGCCCAATTCGCTGGCGCCCGATCGTGCGACCTGGGGCTTCGACAACCGCGGCGCAATGGTGCGTGTGATCGGCGGGGCCGGCGACCCCGGCACGCGGCTCGAGAACCGGGTCGGCGAACCGGCGGCCAACCCGTACCTGTATTTCGCCTCGCAGATTCACGCCGGCCTCGACGGCATGACACGCCGGCTCGAGCCCGGGCCGTCTGCCGACAAGCCCTACGAGGCGCCGGCCGCCTTGCTGCCGCGCAGCCTCGAGGAGGCGCTGGGCGCGCTGCACGACGATACCGAGCTGGTCGAGGCCTTCGGCCCGCAGGTGATCGACTGGTACATGCGCATCAAGCGCGCCGAGATCGCGCGCTTCGAGTCGGAGGTCACCGACTGGGAGCAGCGCGAATACTTCGACATGTTCTGAACGCCATGGCAGAAGTCAGATTCATCGCCGACGACGGCAGCGAGACGGTACTCGACGTACAACCGGGCAACACGCTGATGATGGCCGCCGTATTCGACGGCATCACGGCCATCGAAGGCGTCTGCGGCGGCTGCCTGTCGTGTGCGACCTGCCATGTCTACGTCGACGAGCCATGGCGCGAGAAAACCGGTAAACCGTCCGATATGGAAGAGGACATGCTCGACTTCGCCTTCGACGTGCGCGAGGAGAGCCGCTTGAGCTGCCAGATCCGCGTTACCGCAGATATCGACGGCTTGGTCGTGCGTGTGCCTGCCAAGCAATTCTGAGCGCACCCAGCTTTAGCGCCAATTGACGGAGACGAGAGGCGATGAGCCCGCAAGATCAAGCCGCACCTGCGATCCTTCAAACCATCGAGACGGATTGCGTCGTCATCGGCGCGGGGCCATGCGGTTTGTTTGCCGTTTTCGAGTTGGGTCTGCTCGACATCAAAGCGCACGTCGTCGACATTCTCGACCGCCCCGGGGGTCAGTGTGCGGAACTCT
>ENA-UOUJ01001898-UOUJ01001898.1-activated-sludge-metagenome-genome-assembly--contig:-NODE-1898-length-10187-cov-2.876234_pt1 | contig 10187 bp, 10 predicted proteins | sample MGYA00249839_ERZ747224 | MGnify/ENA primary metagenome ERZ747224 (study PRJEB28782, sample SAMN03220277) | activated sludge metagenome | biome: wastewater; feature: sewage sludge; material... | reverse complement strand
ATTATTACTATCGGCCAGAATAAGGAGCGGTCCTCTTCGTACACATTTTTAAAGAATTGAAACACGCCGGCAGCACAAAACAAAATGCCGACACCGCATAAGACCCAGGGATTATTTAAGTATTGAATGGGCATGCCTGGAGAAGCTATATACGTTTGGAAAGTTTATAACCGCTTTTCAAAAGCCATTGCATTACTTTATCCCGCTGGTCGCCCTGCACAATGATCTCGCCGTCCTTTGCCGAACCACCGGTGCCACAGAATGATTTTAATTTTTTGCCCAACTCCACAAAATCATCTTCCGAACCCACAAAACCCTCTACCAGCGTAACAACCTTTCCAGCCCTTTGTTTGGAATCGAGCCTCACCCGCAGCTTCTGCTCTGCCGCTGGCAAAGTATTGATATCATTTTGCTCTTCTTCGAATTTGAAATCCGGATCGGTACTATATACAAATCCCCGGGTATCTGGTTTATTTTTCTTTGACATACTATTCAGCTTATTTATCAACTTTCACTGCCTTTAAACTCAGGTCGAGGCTTCTCGCCTGGTGTATCAAAGCACCGACACTTACATAATCAACGCCGGTTTGGGCATATTCGTCGAGGTTATCGAGATTGATGCCGCCACTGGCTTCGGTTTCAAACTCGCCATTAATCAGCGCCAGCGCCTGCTCAATTTCTTCAGGCGTGAAATTATCGAGCATGATACGAAATACTTTTCCCCTTCCCACGGCCACTACTTCTTTTACATCATCCAGGCTTCGTGTCTCCACCTCTATTTTCAAACCTGGCTTTTTGTTCATGACATAATCATGCGCCTTATTGATCGCCTTTTCAATGCCGCCACAATAATCAATATGATTGTCCTTAAGCATGATCATATCAAAAAGGCCAAACCGATGGTTGACGCCTCCGCCGATCTCTACGGCTTTTTTCTCCAGCAAACGAAAATTCGGCGTTGTCTTTCGGGTATCAAGCAAACGCGTTTTTAGCTCTGTAAGCCTGTCGGTGTACTTGCGGGTAAGGGTGGTAATGCCACACATCCTTTGCATGCAATTCAGCACCAGCCTTTCGCATTGCAGGATAGTATGTACGGAAGCTTCTACTTCAAAAGCCATTTCACCAGCGATCATTTTGTCTCCGTCTTTCTTAAAGGCGGTAAAAACAGCCTGGCTATCGTGGTATTCAAAAATCTTCCGGGCTACTTCCATTCCTGAAAGAATACCGTTCTCTTTTATTTTTAAAACTGCTTTACCCCTGGCTGATGCGGGGATACAGGAAAGCGTGGAATGATCCCCGTCGCCAATATCTTCACTGAGGGCTTCATCAACCAGGTGTTGCAACTGTTCATCAAAACTCATGTCACAAAAATACGGAAGCCTTCCTGTTTGCACGGGAAGGCTTCCTGCTTATTATTTTCCATCACAACTTACTCTATGGACTGAAACCTGATCTCCTTCAGGACTTCTTTATTGCCTTTTGTTTTCATAAACACATGTGCCCTGAAATTACCTGACTTGGTCTGCAGGGTACCAATGCAATAATTACCACCGGGTGATTCGCCTTTGTGCTTGAGGTCAAAATCCCTCACGCCGTTGTTGGCAAAAAAGTCTTTCAGGATCACCTGTGCCTGCGCCTTGCTGTAGCTATCGCTTTTTACAGGCAATGATAATTCCACATTATCATCGAAGTATTTCGCCAGCCCCGATGCGTTACCGGTGCGTAAGGCACCTATCACACCATCTATATTACCCGATTGGGCAGCTGAAGACAGCGTTAACAAAAGACCCAGCAAAAATGAAGTAGTTAATACTTTCATGATTAATTGTTTTTCATAGGGATTAAAAAACTAAAAATATGCCATAGCGTACGGATTACTCCGGAATACTAAAATAGTAAAAACCGGTTGTTAAATATATTTAAGGCATAAATAGCTTTAGGATATGTAATTTTACAACGCATTGTTACCTGATAATGAACGAATTTGTACCAAAATAAACGATCCTTTCACTAATGCCGAAAAAACGCGTAATTCTGATCATAATGGACGGGTGGGGACTCGGAAAAGTTGCATCCTCCGACGCTATACAACACGCTAACGTACCGTTTACCAAATCACTGTATTCTACATATCCCAATACCACCCTGGTGACCTGTGGGGAACTGGTGGGGCTTCCCGAAGGACAAATGGGGAATTCGGAGGTTGGACATCTCAACCTCGGCGCGGGACGTATCGTGTACCAGGAGCTGCAAAGGATCAATGTTGCGATTCAAGATGGTTCTTTTGCACAAAATGATCAACTCCTCAAATCCATCCGGTTTGCTAAACAAAATAACAAACCTCTTCACCTGCTGGGACTTGTAAGTGATGGCGGTGTGCACTCTCATATCCGCCACCTCGAAGCCATACTCGATATCTGCCAGGCAGAAGGTCTGACGGAGGTATTTGTACACGCTTTTACCGACGGCCGTGATTGTGATCCCAAAAGCGGTTTGGGTTTTATCAAAGAATTGCAGTCTCACCTCGACAAAACGGTTGGAAAGATCGCAACGATAAGTGGCCGTTATTATGCGATGGACCGCGACAAACGCTGGGAACGGATAAAACTGGCTTATGACGCGATGGTGAATGGTATGGGTGATTTTTCCTATGATGCCCTGGCAACGATCGAGGCTTCCTATGCCAACAATGTAACAGACGAGTTTATCAAACCGATCGTGATCACTCATAAGGACAACCGTCCCGTGGCCACAATCAGGGATGGTGATGTGGCGATCTGCTTCAACTTCCGCACTGATCGCTGCCGCGAGATCACTGAAGTGCTGACTCAAAAAGATATGGTTGAATTCGGGATGAAAAAACTGGCACTTCATTATACCACCATGACCCAATACGATGCCGCATTCAACCAGGTTAATATCGTTTTTGAAAATGACGACCTGCGAAATACAATCGGGGAAGTGATCGAGCAACATGGCTTAAAACAGATCCGGATAGCAGAGACTGAAAAATACCCGCATGTCACCTTCTTTTTTAGTGGAGGCCGGGAAACACCTTTTGAAGGAGAGATAAGAATACTGATACCCTCACCCAAAGTAGCCACTTACGATCTCAAACCGGAAATGAGCGCTTATGAAATGACCGAAGCGCTGATTCCCGAGCTGGTAAAACAAACCGCAGACTTCATCTGTCTCAATTACGCCAATGCTGATATGGTGGGGCATACAGGTGTCTGGAATGCAGCGATAAAAGCGGCTGAGACGGTTGATCAATGCGTGGGCAAAGTGGTGACAACGGCGCTGGCTCATGGCTACACCATTTTTCTGACCGCAGATCATGGTAACTCAGATTACCTGATCAACGAAGACGGCTCACGCAATACGGCTCATACCCTTAATCCGGTACCTCCGTTCATTATCGATAATGAATGGCGTGGCACGGTGAAACCCGGCAAACTGGCTGATATCGCACCCACCATTCTCACGATGATGGGTCTGCCTGTGCCACCGGTGATGAATGGTGAGATTTTGATCGATAAAGCTTAAATTCAAGGAAAAATCATGCTCAAAAAGATCCTGATCTTCCTCCTCGTGGTACTGGTGGTGATCCAGTTTATCCATCCTGCCAGAAATAAAGCTGAGGGTCCGCAACCAAATTACATCGGTAACGCTTTTGCGGTGCCCGGCGACGTAAAGCTTATACTTGAGAAAGCCTGCAACGACTGCCACTCCAATAATACCAGGTATCCATGGTATAGCTATATCCAGCCGGTTGACTGGTGGCTTGCCGGCCATGTCAACGATGGAAAAGCGGAATTGAATTTTGATGAATATACTAACCGCTCACTCCGCTACCAGTATCATAAAATGGAAGAGGTGGAGGAACTGGTGGTGGATGGCTCAATGCCCCTCGACTCTTACACCTGGACACACGGGGATGCGAAACTCACTGCCGAAGAAAAAGATAAACTGATAAACTGGTCGAAATCCGTTCGTAAAGACATGGAAACCAAATACCCCATCGATAGCCTGGTTCGGAAAAATTAGGCGTAGTTCCACCTTCAAACCCCTGAAAATTTACCATCCTGTGCAGCTTTTGTATGGGAAAATTGTCTAAATTACAGACAACCAAACGGCAATTATGACCGAGGAAGCCATTTTAAAAGGTTGTTTAAACAATAATCCAACTGCCCAGCGGGAACTATATAACAGGTATAGCTCTAAAATGCTGGCAGTTTGTTACCGGTACGGTCACAACCGTGAAGACGCGGAGGATATGTTGCAGGAAGGCTTTATTAAGGTTTTTCTGCAGATACATACTTTCGAAAACCGGGGTGCTTTTGAGGGTTGGATAAGGCGCATTATTGTACATACCTGTATCAATATCCTGAAGAAAAATAAAAAGTTCAATGAAAGCGTGGACATTATTTATGCTACAGGGATACAGGTGAGGGAGGAGACTGTGCCGGCCATTATCCAGGCCAAACAGGTGGTGGAATGTATCAGGATGTTGCCGATTGGCTATCGCACCGTATTAAACCTGTATGCAGTTGAAGGATACAGCCACCGTGAGATAGCAGATATGCTGGACATCGAAGAGAGCACGAGCAGAAGTCAGTACACGAGGGCAAAAGCGATGCTGGAAGATATTTTAATTAGGAAAAGGATCATTCAAAAACCAAAACAAGATATTGATTGGCTCGTTGCTGTAAGTCAGCGGTAGACCGTATCCCTAAATAACAACTGGTTATGGAGAGCAACTATAGAAACAAGGAATTTGAGCATTTCCTAAAACAGAATGCTGATCAATACAGGATGTTTCCATCCGATAAGGTGTGGAAGGGAATTAACAATACCCTGCATACCCGAAGAAAATGGTATGGATTCTGGCTGGCTTCGCTATTGCTGATCACCGGTGCAGCCGTTACCTGGGTAATGACCACTCAACCCGGTACAAAGCAAAAATCAACCATCATACCGGTCAACCATGCTTCTGTATTGCATGAAGATGAAATCACTGCGGAAGAATCAACTGCCGTGATGGAATCATTGAATCCTTTTGCTAATAAACCAGTGCTTCCGAAGAAAACAATAGCAGAATGGACCCTGACCCCACTCACCAGCGAAACAGCTGAAGTGAAGGCCCTGGATGAAGAAGCATATAATGATGTGGTCAAGTTGCTTAATCGTCGCGCTGAAAACGTGATCCGTGGTAATGAATTAACTCTGCCAGTTTTGAATCATATTGCTTTTGACAACGATTTCCGCACGCCTGCAGAACCCGCTCTCACAAAAACCGATGCGATTCATGAAACTGCAATTGATAATAAAGCGCCTTTCACCATCGAAAGTGTTACCAATAGCTATGAGTTCAAACGCCCGGCAAAGAAAATAAGCTGGCAACTATTTATAACTCCCACTATCAGCTATCGCAAGCTTAGCGTAAATAAAACATCTGACAACCCTTCCGGCTTCAACTATCCATTTGCTACACTCGATGATGTAAACAGCGCAGTGACACATAAGCCGGATATGGGATTACAACTGGGACTATCAGGACGCTACCCGATCACCAGGAATATTAATCTGCGTGGTGGCATACAATTCAACATTAACCGTTACGACATCAAAGCTTATGCATTCAATGGTGAAGTAGCCACAATTGACCTCAATGGTGGAAATGGCAATAGTTCGATCTCTACCTGGACCTACTACCGTAACTATACCGGCTATAAATCCGACTGGCTGAAGAATTATTATTTCTCCGTATCGGCACCATTTGGCGCGGAAGTAAAATTGTTTGGTAACAGTAAGACCAATGTTGGGGTAGCCGGTACTTTGCAGCCCACCTATATCATAAAAGACAGGGCTTACCTGATCTCAACGGATTATAAGAACTACGCGGAAGTGCCACGTCTGATTCGTCACGTGAACCTCAACACAAGTTTTGAAACCTTTGTGAATTATACCCGCGGAAAAACAAAATGGCAGGTTGGTCCACAGATTCGGTACCAGATGCTTTCCAGCTTCCACAACAAGTACCCGGTCAAAGAAAACCTGTTTGATTTTGGTGTGAAAGTCGGCGTTACTTTAAACGAATAAAGATATTTCCTCTACACCTTCTATATCCCGTCGGTTCGACAGAGCGGCGGGATATTTTTTTGTTCAATTTTAAATCTGCCTGGTTTTCTCTGAACTGCCACAAACCCGTGATTTCGATTAATTTTGTTACCCGGGGAGATTAAAAAATTCTCTTAAATTAATGAATATCAGACCATTATCAATTATCGCCTGCCTGCTGATCCTGGTGGTTTCGTGCAAACAAAAGCAAACCGAACAAAAGGAAGATTTTTTCCCGGTGTTATCCTTTCTGAAAAGCCAGGTGGCTGATATCGACACTTCGCTATATTCGATCAGGAAATATGTGATTATCGATAGTCTTGATACCGATACGATTTATGTTCCCCGCGAAAAGTTCAGGGAGATCGCGACAGATTTTTTAACTATTCCCGACCTGAGCGAACCAAAATACAAGGACCGTTACCAGGAGGAAAAGATGTTTGACGAAACGCTCAACTCGGTATTACTAACGTATACGCCGCTCGATCCCGACAAGGAGCAGGTGCAAAGACAGGAGGTCCTGATAAAGCCAGACCCATCGGGCGACAAAATAACAAACATTATTATCAATCTATCTGTTGATACCAAAGACAGTTCGATCCATAAAAGAATGCTTTGGAAAGTGGACCAGGGCTTCCAGGTGATCACAACACGGCAGCTGGCGGGCCAGCCTGAAACAATAACGACAGAAAAAGTAATTTGGGGAGAGAATGAATAAGAATGACAGCCAGTGAATTTTCAAATATTGCCTCCGGCCTTCCGCAACAACCGGGCATTTACAAATATTTTGATTCCGGCAACCAGCTGATATATGTTGGCAAAGCGAAAAATATCCGCAAAAGAGTCAACTCTTATTTCACAAAAAATCTCGGCAGCTATAAAACTCACGAATTAGTCCGTCGTATCGACCGCATCGAATTCACGATCGTCAGTTCCGAACAGGATGCTTTCCTGTTGGAGAATTCGCTGATCAAGGAATTTCAGCCATTGTTCAACATCAACCTGAAGGACGATAAGACTTATCCTTTCATCATCATCAAAAACGAACCTTTCCCCCGCGTATTCCTGACGCGAAAAAAAATCAATGATGGGTCGGAATACCTGGGCCCCTATACCTCGGTAAAAAAAGTAAGGGAGTTGATCGAATTCACCCGGCAAACAATACCGCTTCGCAACTGTTCCCTTAATCTTACTGAAAAGAATATTCGGCAAAAGAAATTCAGGGTATGTCTCGAATATCACCTTGGCAATTGTAAAGGACCATGTGAAGGATACCAGTCACCAGAGGATTACCAGGAAAACATTGGACAACTCAAGAATCTCTTAAAAGGAAATCTCTCGCCGGTGATCCGGCATTTCAGGGAAGAGATGAAAGGATTTGCTTCCAACCTTCAATTTGAAAAAGCGGAGATAACAAAAAAGAAGATTGAATATTTAGAAAACTACCAGGCCCGTTCGGTAGTAGCCAATGCCAAAGCCGGTGATATTGATGTATTCTCGATGGTAAAGGAAAAAGATTATGCATTTGTGAACTACCTGATGGTCCGCAACGGCACTATCGTACAAACGCATACCACACGTGTTGAAACACATCTTGACGAAACACCCGCGGAGATCCTGGGTTTTACCATCGCACAACTGCGTGCAACATTTGAAAGCAAGAGCCCGGAGATCGTGGTGCCTTTTCCACCCGACTATCCCGAGACCGATATTGTGCTGACTGTCCCCAAAGGAGGAGATAAGAAAAAACTGCTCGACCTGTCTGAGAAGAATGCGGACTATTTTATCGAAGAGCTCCGGAATAAAGAGCGGCTCAAGCTTTCAAAAAATACGGACCAGATCAAGGTGCTGGAACAATTACAGGCCGACCTGCAACTTCCCGACCTGCCGGTACATATTGAATGCTTCGATAATTCCAATTTCCAGGGAAGTTATCCTGTATCGGCCATGGTTTGCTTTAGAAACGGGGTCCCTAGTAAAAAAGACTACCGCCATTTTAATATTAAGACTGTAGAGGGCATCAATGATTTTGCCTCCATGAAGGAAACTGTTTACAGGCGCTACAGGCGGCTTGTAGAGGAAGATCAGTCCTTTCCTCAATTGGTGATCATCGATGGAGGTAAGGGCCAGCTAAGCGCTGCAATCGAAGCTATGGAAGAACTGGGTATAATGGGTAAAACAACCCTGGTGGGGCTGGCTAAAAATGAAGAAGAACTTTTCTTTGCGGGGGACAAAGAATCGTTGAAGTTGCCGTACAATAGTCCCTCACTCCGATTGATACGAAGTATAAGAGATGAAGTACACAGGTTCGGCATTAGTTTTCACCGTCAAAAACGAAGCAAGGGCACGTTCAAAAACGAGCTTGAAGATATTCCGGGTATTGGTAAAGCGACAGCTGATATGCTGCTAAAGGAATATAAATCAGTAAAAAACGTCCGTGAAAAAAGCGTCGAAGAACTTGAAACAAAAATTGGGAAAGCAAAAGCGCGGCTGGTAGCAGCTTATTTTAGACCAGAAACAACAGATGAAGAAAAAAGAGAATAAAAAAAAATGGGGCCAGGATAGAAATCCAGCCCCGTTTTTAAAATCCAATATCCTATGAAAAACCGAAACGAAAATACAACTATTTTTCTATTATCCTATATCTGTTATAGGATTTTTTTAATTTTTTTTAAGTGATTAATTGTTAAGATGTTGCTAATAAAAAAGCCCCTATTTCAAGGGGCTTTTTCAATATCTCGCTGAATGTTAGGCTAATAAATGTTAGTACGACCAAAGATCCTGCTCGTAATTGAAGAGTTTTTCCTTGATGTTCTCTCCTTCGAGCAGCGCCAGGATCGGGTCTTTAATATAGGACCTGATAGAGCGATTGGCAGCATTCTCGAGCGTAGACTTAACGATGTAGCTGCTGAACATGCGGCTTTCGAAAAGTTCTTCCCAGGTCATCCGACTATTACCCATATTCTTGGGGTTATACACTTCATATTTGGTAAGGATGGGACGCAGATCCGGGTAATAAACCCAGAATAGAACGGTGCTACCCATTTCCTGTCCATTGGGGAAATACTTGGTTTGAAGTGGTGCCACACCCAGGATACGGCAGAAATAACGGCTGGCTTCGCGGTCAAACACCCATTCCTCCTTTAAAGCGATCTTTGTTACGCTACCCGGATCGAAGCTGGCCCTGGTCACCCGGTACTGAACGATCTTATTGATATCATTAGGATCGGTAACAGGAACCGTATCGGCCGAGCCGACTGTTTGCTGTTGGATTTCACCCACCGTCTTAGGTGTGGAGAACCTGTCATCTGCAAATGCGGTGACCTCACCGGTATTCACAGCCCTAAGCAGGATATTTACAAAGATCTCGGATCCGTTATCTCCCTCAGCGGCATACCGGAAAGGCTGGTTCAGCTTTTCCCTGAGATCGAGTTCGCGCCATACTTTTTCAGCAAAAAGGGCGTCATCAGCACGCAGGTGCTCATATGGCAGGGGTGTCCGGGCATTCAGACTGCTTTTATCATATGCGTTATCATTACGCAGTGATTTTTTTACAGTTGTGTCGCTCATCCCTGAAGAGTCCACCACGATCGGAATATTACCGTAAGGATTATAATTCGTTGGTTGTGTGTTGTTATTGTTCTGCTGTTGTTGCTGCGTCGGCGGCTGATTGGCCGGAGGATTCCTCCTTCTGCCCGAACGCTGAGCCTGAACACTATCCGCAATTATCGCCGCAAAAAATAACGACAGCCCCGCTTTTAGAACAATACTTTTCATCGTTGTCATTTTTATTTAATATAATAAACTAATGAGGGCAGCTTTTGGCTTCTTCCATCCGGGCCAGTAGCATAGATCTCGTCAATCATAACGGTTTTACCCGGCTTTAAATTGTTCAGGATCCTTCTGGCCTGGTCGCTCCAGGTATTACCGGTGCAGCTTGCATCGTCGATATAGCCATCGTCGGTGTCGGCACTGATCGTAAACCTGGTCACTTTGTACTGCAGTTCAAAAGGAAAATCTTTAACACCTGCACCGATACCTGCCTGTGCTTTAAATGCACCTGCCGG
>ENA-UOUJ01001897-UOUJ01001897.1-activated-sludge-metagenome-genome-assembly--contig:-NODE-1897-length-10191-cov-5.501085_pt1 | contig 10191 bp, 9 predicted proteins | sample MGYA00249839_ERZ747224 | MGnify/ENA primary metagenome ERZ747224 (study PRJEB28782, sample SAMN03220277) | activated sludge metagenome | biome: wastewater; feature: sewage sludge; material... | reverse complement strand
GTGCGTTCGGCCAACTGCCTCAAGGCCGAGAGCATCTACTACATCGGCGACCTGATCCAGAAGACGGAAGTCGAGCTGCTCAAGACCCCGAACCTCGGCAAGAAGTCGCTCACCGAGATCAAGGAAGTCCTGGCGCAGCGCGGCCTGTCGCTGGGCATGAAGCTGGAGAACTGGCCGCCGGCCGGTGTTTCCGCCCACGGCATGCTGGGCTGATGCCTGTCTCCTTCCCCTTCAAGGGGAAGGCCGGGATGGGGAAGGTGTTGTTCGAGGCATTGCCGTTGAACACCATCCCCACCCAACCCGTCCGGCCCGGCGCAGCGCGCCAGGCGTTCGGACGGTCTGCGCGGCAGTCTCGCGCAGGCAGACCGTCCTCACCCCCTTGAAGGGGAGGGCTTTGAGAACCACGCCGACGAACGAAAAGTTCGCGGCATGACCGGCAAGGGACGCCGGCACGGACCATCCGCAGTCCACCCGCCCGCAATGCAGGGCACACGCCAGGATGGCGACAACGACATCCACGGTTTCAATCTTCAACGATAAGGATCCACCGCCATGCGCCACCAGAAAGCCGGCCGCAAGTTCAACCGCACCAGCGCCCACCGCCAGGCGATGTTCAGCAACATGGCCGCGTCGCTGTTCAAGCACGAGCTGATCAAGACCACCCTGCCCAAGGCCAAGGAGTTGCGCCGGGTCGCCGAGCCGCTGATCACGCTCGGCAAGGTCGACAGCGTCGCCAACCGCCGCCTCGCCTTCTCGCGCCTGCGTGACAAGGAAGCCGTGGGCAACCTGTTCACCACGCTTGGCCCGCGCTACGCCACCCGTCCCGGCGGATACCTGCGCATCCTCAAGTGCGGCTTCCGCAACGGCGACAACGCGCCGATGGCCTATGTCCAGCTGGTCGACCGTCCGCAGGCCGACGCTGCCGGGTAAGCCCGGCGCGAGCGCAACACGCATCACCCGAAACCCCGGCTCAGGCCGGGGTTTTCGTTTTCCGGAACCGGTAATCGCGCCCTTGGGCGCGACGCCGGTCGCCGCGACCAGCGCCGTGCGCGCGTGGCGTGCAACGGCGATAATGGAAGTCCGGTCCCTCACCGCAGGTGTGCATGAATCCCTTCCGCTGGTCCTTCCGCACCCAGATGTTCGCCGCAGCAGCGGTCTGCTTTGCGCTGGTCGGCTTCGCGATCTACAGCCAGCTTGCCTGGGGCCTGGATCCATGCCCGCTGTGCATCTTCCAGCGCATCGCGTTCGTGGCGCTGGGCGTGGTGCTGTTCGCGGCAGGCCTGCATGCACCGACGAGTGTCGGCGGGCGCCGTGCCTGGGGCGTGCTCGCGCTGGCCGCGGCGGGCACCGGGATCGGCATCGCCGGGCGCCACGTGTGGCTGCAGCTGTTTCCGCCGGAGATCCCGTCCTGCGGTGCGCCGTTCGCCTTCATGCGCGAGACCATGGATACCCCGGGCCTGGTCAAACAGGTCCTGACCGGCACCGGCGACTGCGGCGCGATCGACTGGACCTTCCTCGGCCTGTCGATGCCGTGGTGGAGCCTGATCTGGTTCGTGCTGCTGGCGGCGTGGGCGCTGTTCGCCGCGTTCCGCCGGCGCTGAGAACGCAGGCTCCGGGGCCGTTTCAGCTGAAATTGACGCGCCGCAACAAGCGGCGCACCATGGCCGTTCCCCCCGAGTACGCACCATGAACAGGCCCGACCGCAGTCTCCAGGCAGTAGCCCTCCCGTCCGAATGGCATCCCGGCAGCTGGCGCTCGCGTCCGGCCCTGCAGATGCCGACCTATCCGGATGCGGACGCGCTTGCCGAGGTGCAGGACGAGCTGCGTTCGCTGCCGCCGCTGGTGACCTCGCGCGAGATCCTCGCGCTCAAGCAGCAGCTGGCCGAGGCGCAGGAAGGCAAGCGCTTCCTGCTGCAGGGTGGCGACTGCGCCGAGACGTTCGCCGAGTGCAGTTCGGACATCATCTCCAACCGCATGAAGGTGCTGCTGCAGATGAGCCTGGTGCTGGTGCACGGCATGAAGCTGCCGGTCGTGCGCGTGGGCCGCTTCGCCGGGCAGTACGCCAAGCCGCGTTCGGCCGACATGGAGACGCGCGGCGATGTCTCGCTGCCCAGCTACCGCGGCGACATCGTCAACCGCCCCGAGTTCAGCGCAGAAGCGCGGCTGCCCGACCCGCGGCGCATGGTCAAGGCGCACGCGCGTTCGGCGATGACCATGAACTTCGTGCGTTCGCTGATCGACGGCGGTTTCGCCGACCTGCACCATCCCGAGTACTGGGGCCTGGGCTGGGTGGAGCAGTCGCCGCTCGCCGCCGAGTACCAGAAGATGGTCGCCGGCATCGGTGATGCGGTGCGCTTCATGGAAACCCTGGCCGGGCGGCAGATCCACAGCCTCAACCGGGTCGATTTCTACACCTCCCATGAAGCGCTGCTGCTGCCCTACGAGGAGTCGCAGACGCGGCAGGTGCCGCGGCAGTGGGGCTGGTTCAACCTCAGCACCCACTTCCCGTGGGTGGGCATGCGCACGGCCGCGCTCGACGGCGCGCACGCCGAGTATTTCCGCGGCATCCGCAACCCGATCGCGGTGAAGGTCGGCCCCTCGGTGACGCCGGACCAGCTGCTCAGGATGATCGACGTGCTGAATCCTGAGGACGAGCCGGGACGCCTCGGCCTGATCCATCGCATGGGTGCGACCCAGGTGGCGGACAAGCTGCCGCCGCTGCTCGAGGCGGTGAAGCGCGAAGGCCGCCGCGTGCTGTGGATCTGCGATGCGATGCACGGCAACACCGAGTCGACCAGCAACGGCTACAAGACCCGGCGCTTCGACAACATCCGCAGCGAGATCGAACAGTCGTTCGACATCCACGCCGCGGCCGGCACGCGCCTGGGCGGTGTGCACCTGGAGCTCACCGGCGAGGACGTCACCGAATGCACCGGCGGCGCGCGTGACCTGACCGAGCGCGACCTCGAGCGCGCCTACCGCTCGACCGTCGATCCGCGCCTGAACTACGAACAGGCGCTGGAAACCGCGATGCTGATCGTGCGCAAGCACGCGCAGCTCAATCCGGTTGTGAGCGCCTGATTCCAGGGCTTTGCGTTGCCGCTCCTTGAGCGTTCAACAGCCTGTCATCCCGAGCGCAGCGAGGGATCTGCTTCGTCATTCCCGCGAAAGCGGGAATCCAGTGACTGCCAGCCTGCAAGTCAACGGCAAAGACACTGGATCCCCGCTTTCGCGGGGATGACGGGAATGCAAGCCTCTGGCTCGAATCTGTCCTATTCGGACACGGCGTGCGCGGGTAGCGGCACGGTCGGCAGGAACCGCGGCGACCTGCGCGCGCGCGTGGCCTGTTCGAAGGCGTAGGCGTAACCGACCAGTTTCGCTTCGCTCCACGCCGGGCCGAGGAAGGCGATGCCGAGCGGCAGGCCGTGTGCCTCGCCCATCGGCACGGTGATCGATGGCGTGCCCGCGACCGCGGCGACGCCATAGCCGGCGCCGGTGAAATGGTCGCCGTTGACCGGGTCGATCGGCCAGGCCGGGCCCGCGGTCGGCACCACCAGTGCGTCCAGGCGCTGCCGTGCCAGGGTGGCATCGATGCCTTCGGTCTTCGCCAGTCGGCGGGCCTCGTCGCGCGCGTCGCGATAGGCCTTGTCGGTCAACGGACCCTTGGCCTGCGCCTGTTCGAACAGTTCCTGCCCGAACAGCGGCATTTCGCGGTCGGTATGCGCCCTGTTGTAGGCGATCAGCTCGTCCAGCGAACGCACCGGCGCCCCGCTGGCGGCGAGATAGGCGTCCAGCCCGTGCCGGAACTCGTACAGCAGGACCTCGAACCCGGCTTTCCGCCACTGGCCGTCGGTCTCGATCCGGGCATCGACCAGTTCGGCACCGAGCGCCTTGAGCGCTTCGAGTGCGTGATCGAATGCGGCTTCGACGTCGGGCTGCGGCGCGACGCCATGCTCGCGCAACACGCCGATGCGCGCGCCGCGCAGCGCATCCGGATCCAGTCCGGCGAGGTAGTCGACGGGCGCGCGCACGGGATTCGCCGTGCTCGCATCGTCGGCGTCGTCGACCGCCGCCATCGCCTGCAGCAGCGCCGCGGCGTCGGCGACGCTGCGCGCCATCGGTCCGGCGGTGTCCTGGCTGTGTGCGATCGGGATGATGCCGTCGCGGCTGACCAGCCCGACCGTGGGCTTGATGCCGACCACGCCGTTGACCGAAGCGGGACAGAGGATGCTGCCATTGGTCTCGGTGCCGACGCCGGCGCTGGCCAGGCTCGCCGCGATCGCCGCGCCGGTCCCCGAGCTCGAGCCGCAGGGGCTGCGGTCGAGCACATGCGGATTGCGCGTCTGCCCGCCGCGCGCGCTCCAGCCGGAGATTGAACGCGAGGAGCGGAAGTTGGCCCACTCGCTGAGGTTGGTCTTGCCGAGGATCACCGCGCCGGCGTCGCGCAGGCGGGCGACGAGGAAGGCATCGTCGGCGGGTCGATGCCCGGCCAGCGCCAGCGAGCCGGCGGAGTTCGCCATCGGCAAGGCGTCGATGTTGTCCTTCAGCAGCACCGGGATGCCATGCAGCGGGCCGCGCAGTTTGCCGTCGCGACGTTCGGCGTCGAGCCCCTCCGCATCGCGCAGCGCGTCCGGATTGAGTTCGATCACGGCGTTGAGCATCGGCCCCGCGTCGTCGATCGCGGCGATGCGGTCGAGGTAAGCGCGGACCAGGGTGAGGCTGTCGAGCTCGCCGCGGGCCATGCGTGCCTGCAGTTCGACGATGCTGGTCTCGGCCAGTCCGGGATCAGGCAGCTTCGGCGTTGCTCGTGCGGCGGCGTCGGTCGATGCGGACGTGCTTTCGCGCCGGTCGTTGCAGCCGGAGGCGACCAGGACGAGGACGGTCACGAGCAGCGCGGTTGCGCCATGGCATCGCTGGTGGGGCTTGCGCATACGGACTCCGGGACGCCAGGTACGTGGATCGTAACCGGCTGCGCGCCGCCCGGAACGCGTCAGCGGCGGCGAAGCAGGTCGCGCGCCAGCACCCAGACCACGACCAGGTTGATCGCCAGCACGGCGAAGCCGATCCAGCCGGGCTCGCGCACCAGGGCGATGACTTCAAACGGGATGTAGAGCGAGGCGGTGATGCAGCCCAGCCACGAGGCCCAGGCGCGCGCGCGCCACAGGCCCCAGGCCTCGACCAGGTGCAGCACGCCGTAGGCGGCGATGGCGGCGGCGGCGAAATGCACCGAGTCGGGATTGATCGCCTGCTGCAGCCGGGCGAGGACGCCGTGGTCCGGGTTGAACTGGAAGCGTGTGATCAGCAGTTCCAGCCAGCGCTGCAGCGAGGCCGGGCCGACGAGCTCGAGTCCGCTGGCGCCGATCAGCGCAAGCACCCCCTTCGCCGCTTCCACCAGTGCGATCGCGTGCAGGCCCGGGTGCGCGTGCGGGTCGGGATTGTAGGGCGTCTGGTCCATGCCAATGCTGTTCAGAGCAGCGAGGCCTGTCGCGGCGCCGCCGGCAGCGATGTGCCGGTCAGCGGCCACGCAGCGAGTGCCTCGTAGCTTCCGCCGGGGTTGAACAGCAGTTCGAAGCCATCCACGCGCAGCGATGCGCCGGCGCAGTCGACGGCCTCCAGCCACGCCTGCCCGTCGAGCCCGCGATCGAGGTAGGCGAGGGTGACGTGCGGCTGGGTAGTGACCTGCTTCGGGCGGATGCCGCAGCGTTTGGCGGCGTCACGGGTGGCGTCGCACAGCGCCTGCAGCGCGTCGCAGGAACGGGGCAGGGCGACGACCGCACCGGACTGGCGCCAGTAGGCCACGCGCTCGAGCGTGAAGGCGTGCGGCGGGATGCGCGCGGCGGCGTCGGCAAAGGCGTCGAGCAGGGTCGGCGTCACCACGTGGCGCAGGTCGTAGCCGAGGAAGCACAGCGTCGCGTGCCACTGGTCCGGCCGCCGACGCTGCGGCTTCGGTGCATCACCGGGCCGCGCCGCGGCGATCGCGTCGGCCACCGTCGCCAGTCGCTCCCGGCCATCGGCATCCGGCCGCCAGCCAGGGAACAGCGCCTGGCTCACGCCGCGCGGCTGGCCCGCTTGCGGTCGCTTTCGGTCAGCTGCTTCTTGCGCAGGCGGATTTCCTTCGGCGTGATCTCGACCAGCTCGTCGTCGTCGATGAAGTCCAGCGCCTGCTCCAGCGAGAACTTGATCGCCGGCGACAGCTGGATCGCGTCATCCTTGCCCGAGGCGCGCATGTTGGTCAGCGGCTTGGGCTTGATCGCGTTGACGGTGAGGTCGTTGTCCTTGGAGTGGATGCCGACCAGCTGGCCCTCGTAGACGTTGTCGCCCTCGGCCGCGAACAGCTTGCCGCGATCCTGCAGCGGCCCCAGCGAATAGGCGGGCGTGGTGCCGGGGGCATTGGCGATCATCACGCCGTTGAGGCGCTTGGCGATCGCGCCCTGCTCCTTCGGGCCGTGATGGTCGAACACGTGGAACAGCAGGCCGCTGCCCGAGGTCAGGGTCTTGAACTCGTTCTGGAAGCCGATCAGGCCGCGCGCCGGGATCATGTAGTCCAGGCGCACGCGCCCCTTGCCGTCGGGCTCCATGTTCCTGAGCTGCGCCTTGCGCGTGCCGAGCTTCTCCATCACGCCGCCCTGGTGGATCTCCTCCACGTCGACGACGAGCTGCTCGATCGGCTCCATCAGCTGGCCGTCGATCTCCTTGATGATCACTTCCGGGCGCGACACCGCCAGCTCGAAGCCCTCGCGGCGCATGTTCTCGATCAGCACCGACAGGTGCAGTTCGCCACGGCCGGAGACCAGGAACTTGTCGGCGTCCTCAAGCTGCTCGACGCGCAGCGCGACGTTGTGCACCGCCTCGCGCTCCAGCCGGTCCTTGATCTGGCGGCTGGTGAGGAACTTGCCGCCGGACAGGTCCTTGTGGCCGGCGAAGGGCGAGTTGTTGACCTGGAAGGTCATCGAGATCATGGGCTCGTCGACGGTCAGCGCCGGCAGTGCCTCGGGCGTATCGAGCGCGCAGAGGGTATCGGAGATGGTCAGGTCGGCGATGCCGGAGATGGCGACGATGTCGCCGGCCTGCGCGTTGTCCTGCTCGATGCGCTCCAGGCCCATGAAGCCCAGCACCTGCAGCACCTTGCCCTGGCGCCTCTTGCCTTCGCGGTCGATCACCACCACCGGCATGTTCTTCTTCACCGTGCCGCGCTGCACGCGGCCGATCCCGATCACGCCGACGAAGTTGTTGTAGTCGAGCTGGCTGATGCGCATCTGGAACGGACCGTCGAGGTCCACCGGCGGCGCCGGCACGTGCTGCATGATCGCCTCGTACAGCGGGGTCATGTCGCCTTCGCGCACGTCCTCGGTCAGCCCGGCGTAGCCGTTGAGGCCGGAGGCATAGATGATCGGGAAATCCATCTGTTCAGCGGTGGCGCCGAGGCGGTCGAACAGGTCCCAGACCTGCTCGACGACCCACTCGGGGCGCGCGCCGGGACGGTCGACCTTGTTGATCACCACGATCGGCTTGAAGCCCATTGCGAACGCCTTCTGGGTGACGAAGCGCGTCTGCGGCATCGGCCCGTCCATCGCGTCGACCAGCAGCAGCACCGAGTCGACCATCGACAGCACGCGCTCGACCTCGCCGCCGAAGTCGGCGTGGCCGGGCGTGTCGACGATGTTGATGCGGTTGTCGCGCCAGGTGATGGCGGTGTTCTTGGCCAGGATGGTGATGCCGCGTTCTTTTTCCTGGTCGTTGCTGTCCATCACCCGCTCGGCGAGGACGGTGCGTTCGTTCAGGGTGCCGGACTGCTTGAGCAGCTGGTCGACGAGGGTGGTCTTGCCGTGGTCGACGTGGGCGACGATGGCGATGTTGCGCAGGCGTTGGATGGACATGGATTCGGGCACCGGGGCAGCCGCACCCCCGTGCCGGAAGGGCAGGGCGCAGGCCGGGACGGGAGGGAAGCCGGCTATTATAGCGGGTCTGCCGCCCCGTCCGGGGCATCCGGAGCTGAATCAAATGAGTCTGTTCGCCGTTTTCGATACCGACCGCGGGACCATCAAGGTCGAGCTGCTGGCCGACAAGGCCCCGCTGACCGTCGCCAACTTCGTCAACCTGGCCCGCCGCGGCTTCTACGACGGGCTGAACTTCCACCGCGTGATCGCCGACTTCATGATCCAGGGCGGCTGCCCCAAGGGCACCGGCACCGGCGGCCCGGGCTACCGCTTCGAGGACGAGACCGACAACGGCGTGAGCCACGAGCGCGGGGTGCTGTCGATGGCCAACGCCGGCCCGGGCACCAACGGCAGCCAGTTCTTCATCACCCACATCAAGACCGACTGGCTGGACGGCAAGCACACCGTGTTCGGCCGGGTGGTCGAGGGCCTGGACGTGGTCGACGCGGTGAAGCAGGGCGACGGCATCAAGTCGCTGAAGATCGAGGGCGACGCCGACGCGGCGCTGGCGGCGAAGGCCGACCGCGTGGCGGAGTGGAACAAGGTCCTCGCGGCCTGATCGTCCCGGCGGCTTAGGGAACCTCTGAATATGGCAGTCATCCCCGCGAAAGCGGGGATCCATGTACGTCAAACCGTTGAAAACAAAGCCCATGGATGACCAGACATTCGTCTGTTGAAGAGCGATTCCCGCTTTCGCGGGAATGACGACTTATTCAGACCTTTCTTCGGGGGACCGGGGGCTGTGGCCCAGCCCCCGTTGCCGGGCAGTCCAGATGCCGGGCCATGCTAGAATTCCGCGCTGCAGCATGGCCGGGCGAAGCGCTCCCGCGCCTCTTTCCCGCCCCCCGTCAGCAGGTCCGCAAATGCCGCAACTCGCCCGTCGCATGGGCCGCGCCAAGCAGAGCGCAATCATGCTCGTCGCCGAGAAGGCACGACAGCTCAAGGCGCAGGGACGCGACATCATCAGCTTCTCGATCGGCGTGCCGAACTTCCTCCCCGGCGCGCACGTATACGACGCCGCGCGCGCCGCGCTCGACGCCGATTCCGGCCAGTACGGCAGCAACCGCGGCGCCGATGCGCTGCTCGACGCCTTCCTCGCGCACATCGCGGACGCCGGCCTGACCGGCTACACCCGCGCCAACTGCGCTACCGGCATCGGCGCCAAGCACATCCTCTACAACCTGTGCGAGGCGCTGCTGGAAGAGGGCGACGGCTTCGCCTTCGCCACCCCGTACTGGACCACCTACCTCGACATCGGCGAGCTGCTCGGCGCCGACGTCCAGCTGCTGCCGTGCCCGCCGGAGCAGGACTACAAGCTGGTGCCGGCACAGCTCGACGCGGCGCTGGCGAAGAAGCCCAAGCTGTTCCTGTTCAACAACCCGTCGAATCCGACCGGCATGGTCTATACGCGGGCGGAGATCGCCGCGCTGGCCGACGTCATCGCCAGGCATCCGGACACCTGGGTGATCACCGACGACATCTACCACCGCATGGTGTTCGACGGCGTCGGCTACCACAACTTCCTGCACGCGCGCCCGGAACTGCGCGACCGCGTCATCTTCGTCGACTCGCTGTCCAAGACCTACGGCATGCCCGGTTGGCGCGTGGGCTTCATGGCCGGGCCGGAGGAGGTGGCGAAGGCGCTGACCGCGCTCAACTCCACCCACATCACCAACGTGCCGGAAGTGGTGACCGCAGCAGCGATCGCCGCGCTGTCCGGACCGCAGGACGTGCCGACGGAGAAGTGCGCCGAGTTCCAGCGCCGCCGCGACCAGGTGCTTGCGGTGCTTGCAGACATTCCCGGCGTCGCCTGCCCGCGGCCGCAGGGTGCGTTCTACGCCTTCCCGGACGTGAGCATCGCCTTCGGCAGGACGCACGCACCGACCGGGCTGCGGATCGACAACGACGTCGACCTGTGCAACGCCCTGCTCGAGGCCAAGGGCGTGGCCTGCGTGCCTGGCTCGGCCTTCGGCGAGCCGCGCAGCCTGCGCATCTCCTACACCTGTCCCGAGGCGCAGCTGGCGCCGGGCCTGCAGCGTTTCCGGGAATTTTTTGCCGAGTTGAAGTCACCGTAGGGTGGGCCTTGGCCCACCATTTCCCCACGCGGTGGGCCACGGCCCACCCTACGAAACCCCGAGGATCCCCACCATGAAGACCCCCGTCCGTGTTGCCGTCACCGGCGCCGCCGGCCAGATCGGCTACGCCCTGCTGTTCCGCATCGCCTCCGGCGAAATGCTGGGCAAGGACCAGCCCG
>ENA-UOUJ01001896-UOUJ01001896.1-activated-sludge-metagenome-genome-assembly--contig:-NODE-1896-length-10195-cov-4.863116_pt1 | contig 10195 bp, 11 predicted proteins | sample MGYA00249839_ERZ747224 | MGnify/ENA primary metagenome ERZ747224 (study PRJEB28782, sample SAMN03220277) | activated sludge metagenome | biome: wastewater; feature: sewage sludge; material... | reverse complement strand
CTGATCGCCCCGCAGGTCGGGCGGTGGCCATTTGTCGCCGCCTGCCTGATCGGTGTCGCCCCGGTGGCGCAGCGCGCCTTCGCGGCTCTGCGGAGCGGCCAGCCCTTTACCATCGAAAGCCTGATGACGATTGCCGCCATCGGCGCGCTGTTCATCGACGCGGCAGAAGAGGCCGCGCTGGTCGTCTTCCTCTTTGCGGTCGGCGAGGTGCTTGAGGGCGTGGCCGCGAACAAGGCGCGCGACGGCATCCGGGCGCTGGCCAATCTGGTCCCCAAGACAGCGCTGCTTGAGGTGGATGGCGCGACACGCGAAGTTCCCGCAGAGAGCCTGACCGTCGGCCAGACCGTCCTCGTCCGGCCGGGCGACCGCATCCCTGCGGATGGCGAGATCCTCGACGGGACTTCGGGCGTGGACGAAAGCCCGGTGACCGGGGAAAGCGTGCCGAAGACGCGCGGCCCCGGCGACCCGGTCTTCGCCGGGTCGATCAACACCGAGGCCGCTCTGCGCGTAACGGTGACGAAGGCGGCCGAGGACAACACCATCGCCCGCATCGTCCGGCTGGTGGAGGAAGCTGAAGAAGCGCGCGCGCCGACTGAACGCTTCATCGACCGCTTCAGTCGCTGGTACATGCCTGCCATCGTGGCAGCCGCGGCCCTGGTGGCTATCGTGCCTCCGCTCGCCTTCGGCCAGCCTTGGGAGACCTGGATCTATCGCAGCCTCGCGCTGCTCCTGATCGGCTGCCCCTGCGCGCTCGTGATCTCGGTCCCGGCCTCGATCGCCTCCGCGCTCTCGACCGGCGCGCGGTACGGGCTGCTGATGAAGGGTGGAGCGGTGATCGAGGTCACGGCCAAGGTCGCCCGCGTGGCCTTCGACAAGACCGGGACTTTGACCCATGGGCGGCCCATGGTCACCGACGTGGTACCCTTCGGCAAGACAAGCGAGGCCGAGCTTCTATCCGTGGCTGCGGGGGTCGAAACCGGATCGAGCCACCCCCTGGCGCTCGCCATTCTGCGGCGCGCGGAAGAGGCAGGCGTCGCTGCGCTGCCATCGCGTGATGCCAAGGCGCTCATGGGCCAGGGCGCGGTGGCCACGGTCGGCGGTGCCCCGGCCTGGGTCGCCTCGCCACGTTACGCCAGCGAGCAGGGCGGGATCGAGGGTCTCGGCCTGCGCCAGGCAATGATCTTCGAGGAAGAGGGCAAGACGGCCGTGGCGGTGTTCCGCGAGAAAACACCTCTGGGCCTGATCGCGATGCGCGACGAGCCTCGCGCCGATGCGGCCGACGCGGTGCGACGGCTGCTAGCCATGGGCGTGCGCCCGGTCATGCTGACAGGCGACAACCCGCGGACCGCCGATGCCATCGCGGGCGGGCTCGGGATGGAGTTCCAGGCCGACATGATGCCCGAGGACAAGCTGAGCGCCATCCGCGACATGAGCGAGCACGGCGGCGTGATGATGATCGGCGACGGAATCAACGACGCCCCGGCGCTGAAGCAGGCCTCCGTCGGCGTTGCGATGGGGTCGGGTACGGACGTGGCGCTCGAAACCGCCGACGCGGCGATCCTGCGCGACCGGGTGACCGACGTTCCCGCCATGATCCGACTGTCCCGGGCGGCCATGGGCAACATCCGCCAGAACGTCACCGTGGCCCTGGGGCTGAAGGCGGTGTTCCTCGTCACCTCGGTGCTGGGGATCACCGGCCTCTGGATTGCAATCCTTGCCGATACGGGAGCGACAGTCCTGGTCACGCTGAATGCGCTCCGGCTCCTGGGGTTCAATCCGGAGCGGGAGGCGTGAAGCGATGATTTCTGGATTTGACTGGGGCGCCTTCGCCATTCTCTCGGGCTACATCGTCCTGTTCCTGTGGCGCAGCGCGGTTGCAGAAACTGCAGCGGGACGCCCGGTGTGGCTTTTCAGGCAGGCGACCGGACGGGGCCGATGGGCCGCGTTCGGCTTCCGGGCAGCGTTTGTCCTGGCCTTCTTCGGGCCGCTTCTGTGGTTGGCTTGGCCGGAACTGCACAAGGCTGACCCGTTCTGGTCTGAGGGAGAAGCGCCGATTTTCGACCTGATCGGCATGTTGGTTGCCGGAAGCGGAGCGATGGTGGCGTTTGCCGCACAGGTCGCAATGGGCCGTTCCTGGCGCGTGGGGGTGGCCCGGGGTGCCACGGGCAAGCTCGTTTCGAACGGACTTTTCCGGTTCAGCCGAAACCCGACCTTTGTGGGACAGTTCGCCCTGCTTGTCGGGATCAGCCTGGCCATCCCGGCCATCCCGACGATTGTGGCCGCAGTGCTGTACATCTGGTCGGCCAAGACTCAGGTCCGCTCCGAAGAGGCGGCCCTGCGCCACAGTCTGGGGGCGGAATACGACCGCTACGCCGCCTCTGTGCCGCGATGGATCGGCTTGCCTGAAGGAAAGCAAGCCATGAAGGCACCCCGTATCACAGGCTTGATCGGCATCACGATCCTTGCGGATCAGGTGTCGAAGTCGGCTGCGCTCCTGCTGCTTCCCGCGGGGGAGCCGGTGCCTGTTCTTCCCGGCTTCTTCAACCTGATGCTGGGGTTCAACGAAGGGGCAAGCTTCGGCATGATGTCGGGCATCATGACGGGGAAGCCGCTGCTCATGGCGGCTTTCACCGGAGTGCTGACTCTGGCTTTCACCGTCATGGCCTTCCGTGCCCGCCACCCGCGCGAGCGGATCGGCCTTGCCCTCATCGTGGGCGGGGCATTTGGCAACATCATCGACCGGCTGCGGCAGGGCGCGGTGACCGATTTCCTGGATTTCTACTGGCGCGACTGGCACTGGCCGACGTTCAACGGGGCGGACATCGCCATCACCCTTGGCGCAATGTGCATCCTATCTGCCTCCCTCCCTTTCTTCCGCGAGGAACGTGCCCTTGACCGGAACTGACCCGCAGCGGCTGTCCCTTGGCGACCTTCGCGATATGGCAGCCTTCCTGATCGCGCTGGTCGCCACGCTTTCTGCGCTGTTCATCGGCGAAGTGCTCGGCCAGATGCCTTGTACGCTCTGCTGGTATCAACGCATCGCCATGTTCCCGCTGGTGCCGGTCCTTGCCGTGGCGATCATGTTCGGCGATCCCCTTGGACGGCTGTACGCGCTGCCGCTGTCCCTGGTCGGGCTGGCCATCGCCGTGTGGCATTCGGGCCTTTATGCAGGGGTGATCCCTGCGCCGCTGCTCCCCTGCAGGGAGAACGGCCCCTCCTGCACCGATCAGGCCGCGCAGAGCATCCTCGGCCTTCCCATTCCCTATCTGTCGCTCGCGGCCTTTGCCGCGATCAGCCTGCTTCTCGTGCCAAAAGGACATACGCATGAACCGTCGTAAACTGATACTGGGCGCTGCTGCTGCCGGGGTGGCCGCGTTCGCAGGGGGAAGCTGGGCGGTGCGCGACCGTCGGGACCGGGAGATCGCGGCCGAGGCGGCGGCACGCGCTGCCGCAATCCCTGACCTGAACACGCTGCTTCTGCGCCCCGCTGCTCCAGTGTTGGGACCGCAGGATGCACCGGTCACACTGGTCGAATTCTTCGACCCTTCCTGCGAGGCTTGCCGCGCCTATCATCCAGTTCTGAAGCAGCTGCGCGAGCAGTTCCCGACTCAGCTGCGCATCGTGATGCGCTATGCCGCCTTCCACGAGGGGTCTGACCAGGCCGTTGCCATGCTCGAAGCCGCTCGCCGGCAGGGCGTGTTCGAAGAGGTGCTGGATGCGCTCCTTGAACGGCAGCCGGAATGGGCGCTTCACAATGGGCCACGGCTGGACCTCGCGTGGCAGATTGCCGAAGCTGCCGGGCTCGACACCACGAACCGCGAGTTCGAGATGAAGTTTCCATCGACCGTCGCCATCCTTTCGCAGGATCGCGCGGATATCGAAGCCTTGGGCGTCCGTGCGACGCCGACATTCTTCCTGAACGGCCGCCAGGTGAACGACATGAACCTTCAACGCCTGGCCACCGCCGTGCAGACGGAGGTTGCTGCTCTGGACGCGGCGGGCGGCAACGGATGATCAGGGGGCGCGCGCTCACGGTTTTGCTACCTCCGATCCCATATCCATCAACCTTGGGGTGGAGTAGGCTGACAATATGTGGCGCCTGCTCGTGACAGTTCTCACCGTGCTTTCGTTGAATGTCGCGCTGATCCTGGCGACGACACACGGGAGCGTGGCCTCTCAAGCTTCGACACAATCTTTCGCCGAACTCGCTTCCGAAAAACAGACGGATCCGCAGATTGCAGCGCCGTCTGCCGGCGAAAATGCTTCTGGCGCGATGGAGACGGACTGCCTCCCGGTGTGTTTTGTTCACGGAGTAATTGAACCGTCGATCTGGCAGGAAGATCCCGTTTACTCCGCGAGAGAGTTACGGCTTTTGCCGTCGTCTTTAGTTCTTTTCGGCATCACTCCTTCCACGCAGAAACGACCCCCGAAAAGCGTCCTCGCCTGATCGCCGGGGTCATGGATTGACCATGCCATCCTGACTCGCTTTACGAAGCGATGTCCTCAATGGTCAAATCTCTGGCATTTCAAATCTGTCCGCCTGGACGTGCCGCAAGAACCCGCGCCGCTGCATCATGCCGCAAGCAGGCTCCGACGGGTCGGGCAAAAATAGGGATAAGCAGTGATCATGAAACAGAACCATTTTCCGGCGCTCAGGCTGAGCCGCCGCGGATTTGTCGGCGGCCTTGTCGGCGCAGGATTGGGCGCCGCCACGGCTAACGCGCAACAGATCGACCCCAGTACCGGCCAACTCGTCTACGGAACCGCCGAACAGGGGCGGGCACCCGATGTCGGCGTCTATCAGGTCGACCCGGACGCAGACCAGCGTCGAAATCAATCCTCCTTCCGGGCCTGGCACTGGAGCGACTTCTTCGACCAGTTGGGCGTCGGCGTGGTCCTTGCCGACGTTACGTCGCGAGCGCTGCATTACTGGTCGGGCAGCTCGGACATCTATCGTGTCTATCCCTCCTCCACCCCAGTCTCCGAGGATCTCACCAAACGAGGCCTGACCGAAATCGTCCGCAAGGCCAAGAACCCACCGTGGACGCCGACGCCTGATATGCGCAAACGGGATCCGGACCTTCCGCTGCGGGTGGAGGGTGGTGATCCAGAGAACCCGTTGGGCCCCTATGGCCTGTATCTCTCGTGGCCGGCCTACCTGATTCACGGAACGCACGACACACGGAAGATCGGGCGGAAGTCGTCGAACGGGTGTTATGGCCTCTACAATGAGCATATCACCGAGCTCTATGGCATGGCCGAGGTCGGCACCCAGGTCGCCGTATTCTGACCGTCCGAGCGGCGCGCCGACCCACCGCGAGGCGCGTCGCCAAATCTCGGCGCCCGGACTTACCCGGGCGCTCGCCTTTCCTTTCATCCGTGACGGAGCAATCCTGGATGCTCAGACCCAATCGGCGGACGTTCTCCCTTCTCGCGCTCGGCATGCTGGCTGCATGCGGTGCGCCTGGTCCAAGGCAGCCGCGCTTCAAGGCCTATTATGGCCCACCGGTGACGCAGGTCGCCGTCTACAAAGGCCAGCGCAGCATGCATCTGCTGAGCGGAGCCACCGCCGTGAAATCCTATCGGTTCGGACTGGGTTTCCAGCCGACGGGCCACAAGCAATTCGAGGGTGACGGAAAGACGCCCGAGGGGCTGTATTACGTGGACCGGTTCAATCCCCGGAGCCGCTATCACCTGTCCGTCGGCATTTCCTATCCCAATGAGACAGATCGCGTCTCTGCCGAGGCGGTGGGCCGTGATCCGGGGCGGGACATCATGATCCACGGGCGCGGACCCGAGGGCAACAAGCTGGTGCGCAAGAACTGGGATTGGACAGCCGGTTGCATGACCGTCAGCGACGACGAGATCGAAGACATCTATTCGATGCTCACACCGGGACTTCCCGTCATGATCTACGCATAGTCGCAGTTCCGCGACACACAGGCTGCTGGTCGCCGTGTTGGATGACAATGCCGTGAGATCCTCGCCGACATGCTTGAAGCTCTAGTAGGTTGAGGGTGTAGCCCATCGATGTCCCTCCCAGCCAACCGGCCTGATGCTTGGCCAAAGCGAGAAGGATCACGACGTGGTGCCAAGTCAGACGATCGATGATTCGCGAAATTCACGTGCCACTGGAGGCCAGAGGCGCGGCGACGAACTGATCGAGATGTCGCGTCACGGGGCTGCGGAATTGCCCTTGTCCTTCGCTGGCGGCCATGCCGATGGCCGTCTTCCCTTCCCCCTTACTTGTGAGGCACCATGCGTCTTGATCGCCTCAGGTTCGCCTTGTGGATGGCTGTCATCCTGGCAACCATCGCTTTTACGGTCCTCCAGCTCCGCGCGGACAAACCGCCGCCCGAGATGAACGCGGCAAGCAGTTTCGCGCCGACATTCCGCCTGGCTGATGGCGACGGGCGGATCCGCGAGAGCGCCGAATTCCGCGGGCATTGGCTCCTGGTCTTCTTCGGCTTCACCAACTGCCCCGACGTCTGCCCGACCACCCTTTCCGAAGTGGCGCAGGTGATGGATGACTTGGGGCAGGAAGGACAGCAGGTGCAGCCGGTTTTCATCTCGATTGATCCCGAGCGCGACCGCGCCGCGTCGATGGATGACTACACCCGAGCCTTTCACTCGACCATTCTGGGCCTTGCTGGCGATGCCGCGCAGACCCGCGCTGCCGCGGAAAGCTTTCGCATCTTCTATGAGCGAGAGCCGGATGCGAGCGCCCCGGATGCTTACACAATGTCCCACAGTGCCGGGCTTTTCCTCGTCGGGCCTGACGGCCAATGGGTGAAGCAATACGGCTATGGCACGCCCGCCGCCGAAATCCTTTCAGACCTGCAGTCGAGAATCTGAACCATGAAACGCTACATTCTTGCTTCAACCCTGATCCTGCTCGCACCGGCCGCCTTTGCATGCGAAACGGTGTCAGTCGCCGACATAACCATCCGGAATGCTTGGTCGAAGGCCACGATCGGCGCGAGCCGCCCTGCCAGCTTCTATGTCGAAATCACCAATAATGGCGGCACGGACGACGCCCTCATCGGCATCGCGACACCAGCGGCAGACAAGCCTATGCTGCACCAGACCGTGGTGAAGGACGGGATCGCATCCATGCCGCACGCAATGTCGATCGCGGTTCCGGCGGGTCAGACCATGGAACTCGCCCCCGGCGGCTATCACGGAATGCTGATGGACCTTACCGCCGCCTTGGCGGAGGGCGACCGCTTTCCGGTCACGCTGACTTTCGAGAAGACGGGCGAGGCGACGATCAATGTCGACGTGTTGTCCATGCGTGCGGAGGGACCGGAGTGCTCAAACGCCGATCAGTAATCCTCGGCCTTGGTGGGGGGATCGGGGCGGTGGCCTTCATGCTGGGGCTCGGCGCCTGGCGGACACACAGCAGCCAGCCGGTGGCGAACGCAATTCGGCCCGTTCCCATCGGCGAGATGGACTGGTCGCTCATCGATCATCGCGGGCACGCGGTACGACCTGAAGACTGGATCGGTCAGCCAGTCATGGTGTTCTTCGGGTTCACCTGGTGCCCCAACGTCTGCCCCACCACTCTCAGTGACGTTTCTGGATGGCTCGAGGAGTTGGGTCCGGAGGCCGACCGTTTGATCGTCGCGCTTGTCTCGGTCGACCCGGAGCGCGATACGCCCGAGGTCCTGGCCGATTACCTGTCCTATTTCGATCCGCGCATTATCGGCCTGACAGGATCAGCAGAGCAGATCGAAAAGACCGCGGCGGATTTCCGGGTGACCTATCGCAAGGTCCCTCTCGATGACGGCGACTACACCATGGATCACAGCGCCGGAGTGTTCCTGTTCCGCCCGAACGGTCGCCATGCCAGCATCATCGACTTTCACGAAGACCGGCGCTTTGCCGTACCCAAGATCCGCCGCACCCTGATTCCAACCGAGGAGCGCTCGACATGACCATGACCCGCCGTATCCTGCTGATTTCTGCTGCCGTAATGGCTTTACAGCCTGCCTTCGCAGCCGAAAGCCCCGCGATTCATGTCGTTCAGGACGCCAATTGCGAATGCTGCACTCAGTGGATCAAGGTGCTTGAACGCGACGGCTTCACTGTCACCAGCGAGAACAGCCTGGGCATGCTGCTGATCCGCCATAAGCTCGACAACGGCATCCCACCGACAATGATTTCCTGCCACACAGGCAAAGTCGACGGGTACATGATTGAGGGCCATGTCCCGCCGATGGATATTCGCCGCCTTCTCGCGGAACGTCCCGACGCAATTGGGCTTGCCGTTCCCGGAATGCCCTACGGCTCTCCCGGCATGGGTCCCGAGGATAAGCGTGAAGCCTACGAGGTATTACTCATCCGGCGCGACGGTTCGACCGACGTCTATGCCAGCTATTCCGCTGCCTGATGTCTAAGGCCGCAAAAGCGGCATTTTATCAGGAGCGAGAAGACGCCCGCGCCTGATTTAGCATGACGCTTTGTTCGCTCAACATCTCGGTGATCGCCGATCTCTCCGGCAGCGGTTAGAAGTCGTCGGCCGCCTGAGCCTGAACCCAAGACTGTATTCGACCACGGGCGGGTAGACGGTGACGATGCACGGTTCAAAATGTCCGTCGCGCAGCCGGTCAGCAAGCTCGTCGCGGTCGCGAGCCGGCGAGCTGCTGCCTTCAGCATGTCGTGTTGGACGTAGTTGGCCTTCTGAACCGCTGCAGGAGGTTTCAACTCCTGAGCAGGGTCAGCGAGTGACGCGAGACCGGCAGCGGCGCCCTGAAGCGGCCACAATCCGAACATGGCCAGAAGCGAGGACGGCCAGACCGGTCAGAATCATCTAGCTGTCAGCATGCAGGAATTCTCCACGTCATCTTTTCGTTCAGGCAACGAACAACCTTTGGCCGCTCTGGCCGAAGGTTGCCATCGAGGATCAGTTTCCCTTCCGCGCCGTGCCCTCGAGCAACGGTGCTTCCTGCGCCAGTGCCTCGGCCATGAAGTCGAGGAAGGCGCGGATGCGGGCGGTGCGGCGCAGGTCCTCGTGGGTCAGCAGCCACAGGTCGAGCGTGGAGCTCTCCGGCAAGGCCGCGATCCGCGTGAGGCCGGGCTCGAGGTCGGCGACCCCGCACGGCAGGGTGGCAAGGCCGAGGCCCGCCTTGGTCGCGGCGATGGCGGCGGCGACCGAGTTGACGCGGAATTCGGGACGGACTCCGGGCAGGAATCCGGCCAACTGGCGCACGAGCGGCGCGTGCTCGGCGTCGAAGCCGATCCACGGCTGCCCGGCCAGCGGCGCCGCGACATCGGCCGCGCCGACGGCGCCATAGACCGCGAAGGCCAGCCGTCCCACGCGGCGGCCGACGAGCGTCTCGGTGGGCTGGTTGCCGACGCGCAGCGCGACATCCGCTTCGCGCCGGGTGAGGTTCAGCGTGGCGTTGCCGACCGTCAGCTCGACCTCGATGCCGGGATAGGCGCGGCGGAAGGCCAGCAGGTGCCGCGGCAACAGGCCCTGCGCCAGCATGTCCACGGTGGTGATCCGCACGATCCCGCTCAGCCGCAGGTCCTGACCGGTGATCCGGCGGTCCAAGGCGGCGATCTCCTCCTCCACCCGCAGGGCGCTCTCCTGCATCTCCTCGCCCGCCGCCGTCAGCGCATAGCCACTGGGCAGCCGGTCGAAGAGGCGCACGCCTAGGGTTTCCTCGAAGGCGCCGATGCGGCGGAAGACGGTCGAATGGTTCACGCCGATCTCCCGCGCGGCCCCCGACAGCGTGCCCGCGCGCGCCACCGCGAGGAACAGCCGCAGGTCGTCCCAGTTGTCGATCCGTGCATCCACGCAATGCCGCCTTTCGGATTTCGCGGATCGCTCCGCCGTGAAGCGCAACATAGCTGGCACTTGAAGCCATGGCCAAGGCCGCGGCTGTGCGTTCGTGCAAGGGCCGCTTTCGGGTTTCGCCAATCGCAACGCGGGAAGGAGGCCATAGATCATTGGCAGACGGCAGGGGCCACGCCCCGCCAGATATCGAAAGGAAACGATCATGGCCCAGAAAACCATCCTCCGCAGCGACGAGCTTTCCTGCCCCTCCTGCGTGCCGAAGATCGAAAAGGCCCTGCGCGGCCTGCCCGGCGTCGAGAAGGCCGAGGTGCGCTTCAACACCGGCAAGATCGAGGTCGAGCACGACCCGGCGCAGGCAAGCGTCGAGGCGCTGGTCGAGGCCGTCCGCGGCAC
>ENA-UOUJ01001895-UOUJ01001895.1-activated-sludge-metagenome-genome-assembly--contig:-NODE-1895-length-10196-cov-4.479341_pt1 | contig 10196 bp, 10 predicted proteins | sample MGYA00249839_ERZ747224 | MGnify/ENA primary metagenome ERZ747224 (study PRJEB28782, sample SAMN03220277) | activated sludge metagenome | biome: wastewater; feature: sewage sludge; material... | reverse complement strand
GATCGTGGTGGTCGGGGTGATCGCCCTCAGAATCGCCGGAGTCAAGGCCGCCGCCCTTGCGGTTGGTGGTGCGTTCACCGCGGTGATCGTCGGCCTGCTGCTGTGCGCGAGCATGATCGGCGTGATGAAGGCGGCAATCGGCCAGAAAACCATGACCTTTGCCAAGATCGAACCCATGAAAAACCCCAATGCAGATGCGTTGAGCGGCGCCTGAAGGCGCCGCGCGTGTGTGAGGTTCACATTGTCAGGGTGGTCGCGCCGGAGGGGGCGTCCGTCAGGGGACGCCTATTCGGAGGCTATGCCGGCGAGGTTCAGGAGATCGGCTTCGGAGAGGTTGCGGCTGGAGCCGTCCGGCCACATGGCGAGATAGACGATAGGCTGGGCCGGGATCAAGCGGCGGCACGGTTCGACGTAGATCGAGCGCGCGAACAGGATCGCGGCGGCTCGATAGGTCGGGTCGAGGATCTCCATCGCGTCATGGTTTAGGAACGCGCTCAATATGTCGCCCTCGCGCGCCTTCAGCGCCGACCACAGCCTGCGGGCAAGGTGCTTGCCGACGATCGCGTCGGCCTGGTCGCGCTCGGTCTGCAGGGCGTCCAGCAGGAACGACCATTCGAACGGCATGCCGCGCCGGGCGCTGACCGCTTTCAGCATCTCCAGCTTGCCGTCGGGCAGGCTGCCGGTCTCGTGCAGCAGCCGTCCGACCAGCGTCGACTTGCCGTGATCGACGTGGCCGACGATGACGATGCTGACCTGGGGGCGGGTCGTGCCGTTGGGCGTCGCGAGGGCAGCGTTCGACGCGAGGTTGGATGCGATCACGTTCATGGGAAAAGCGCTCGTTCGATTCAGACGATTCGGATCAGAGATAGCCGGCGACGCGGAGCCGTTCGAAAGCGTCCTCGGTCTCGTGGTCGAGGGCGCGTCCGGCGCGTTCGGGAATCTTGGTGCCTTCGAGTTCGATCAGAATCTCGTCGATGGTCGATGCGGTCGAAGGAACGGGAAAGGTGATGTCGGCGTCGCCGAGCGAACGATAGCGTTTGCCATCCTTCGCCAGATAGAGCGGAATGATCGGGATATTTTCGCGCTTGGTGTAGGCCCAGATATCCGCCTCGGTCCAGTGCAGGATCGGATGGATGCGCAAATGAGCGCCGGGAGGCGGCGAGGCGTTGAACTGGTCCCAGAATTCGGGAGGCTGGTCGCGCACATCCCATCCGCCCTCAAGGCCGCGCGGCGAAAACACCCGTTCCTTGGCGCGGGTCGCTTCCTCGTCGCGGCGGATGCCGGCAATCAGCCCGTCGAAGCCATATTTGTTCAAAGCAAGTTTCAACCCCTCGGTCTTGCGCGCCGCGGAGCGCGCGGCGGGCGGCAGGGTCGGATCGATCGCTTCCACCGGCGGGCAATAATCAACCTTGAGGTCGAGATCCCACTCCTTGGAGTAGTGATCGCGAAACGCGTACATCTCGGGGAATTTCTTCTGAGTGTCCACATGCAGCGCCGGGAACGGCACCCGGCCGAAGAAGGCCTTGCGCGCCAGCCAGATCATCACGTTGGAATCCTTGCCCAGCGACCACAGCAGCGCGAGCTTCTTCAAGCGGGCAAACGCTTCCCGGAAAATATAGATGCTCTGCGCTTCAAGCGCATCGAGGTGGTCCATTCCAGGCGGCATGGCCTGCTCCTTAACTTCGTTCGCGTCGTTCACAGTCGACAGCCATGCCGCTGGGCGGTTGGGAGTCCAGCGGCAGCCAGAATTACGGATGTCGGGGTTGAGAAGATGTATCTCCCCGGGCAGTCTTTCGCAGCAAGAAATTCTATACTTTGGTCTCTAGATAGAAGAAATAATTTTCTATTCTGTGACCTTGTCAGATACATAAATAGAAAATAATTTCAGTCAACCCTGCTCATGGGTATAGAAAACGCTAGATGAATGCCACATGAAATTCCTCCCGATCTTTCTCGATACCCGTTGCGGCCCGATCCTTCTCGTCGGGGCGGGCGACCCGGTTCGGGCCAGGTTGCGCCTGCTGCTTGCGGCGGAAGCGCGGGTGCGCTGGCACGCGACCGATGGCGACTTCGCGGTTCCCGGTCTTGACGCGGCCGCGGCTTCGCGGATCGAGCGAGAGCAATCCGATCCGCGAAACGCGGATCTCGGCGGCATCGTCGCGGTGTTCTGCGCGGGCGCCGGAGAGATCGGTGAAGGCGTCGCGGCGCGCGCGCTGGCGGCCGGCGTGCCCGTCAATGTGATGGATGATCCCGCGCGTTCGAGCTTCATCGTTCCTGCGATCGTGGATCGCGGCGACGTGGTGGCGGCGATCGGCACCGGCGGCGCGTCGCCGGTGGTGGCGCGGCGTGTTCGCGAACGCATCGAAGCGGTCCTGCCGGCGCGAATTGGCGACCTCGCGGCCATGATCGGGCGCTGGCGCAGAACGATTCATGACCACATTCCCGACCTTCCGCTGCGTCGTCGTTTCTGGGAGCGCGTGATCGACGGCCCGATCGGCGAGGCGGTTCTTGCCGGCCGCGCCGATGAGGCCGAAGGCTTATTAAAAGCGATCGTCGATCCGTCCGCTTATGCGGGCGCGTCCGTTCCGGGCGATATCGAAGGGCGCGTTACGCTGGTCGGCGGGGGCCCCGGCGATCCGGACCTGCTCACCGTCAAGGCGCTGCGGGCGCTGCAGGACGCCGACGTCATATTCTATGACGAACTGATCACGCCGGAGATCCTCGATCGCGCCCGCCGCGACGCGGTGCGTGTGCCGGTGGGCCGCCGCGTCGGCAAGCCCGGCATCGGGCAGGACGCCATCAACCGGCTGCTGATCGATGCCGCCAGATCCGGCCGGTGCGCCGTCCGGCTCAAGGGCGGCGATCCCTTCATTTTCGGCCGCGGCGGCGAAGAGGCGGAGGCGCTGCGAGAGGCCGGTGTCGCCTGTTCGGTTATTCCGGGAATTACGGCCGCGCTTGGCGCGGCTGCGGAATCCGGCGTGCCGCTCACCTACCGCCATGAAGCGCTGCGCGTCACCTTCCTGACCGCGCACAAGGCCCACGATGCCTCGAACGTCGACTGGTCGGCGTTGACCGATCGCAAGATGACCGTCGTGGTCTATATGGGAATCACGGCGGCGCCGGCGATCCGCGACGGACTGCTGGCGGCCGGGCGCTCGCCGCAGACCCCGGTCGGCGTGTTCGCCCGCGCCACCCGTCCCGACGCCAAAACCGTTGTCGGCATGCTGGATCATCTTCCTGCGCTGGTTCGCGACGTCGAGGGCGGCCCCGCCATCCTTGTGATCGGTGACGTGGTGTCGCACTCCGCGCAATGGCGCAACCCGAACTCCTTCCTCCAGACACTTCAGATGGCCGCAGAATGACATCCCCGTTCGAAGAAAACAGTGTCGTCCCTGATGACGGGGCGGCGCAATCCGCCGCAGCGGCGGAGCCCTCTGCATGGCCTGCCGCGGCCGCGCTGAACGAGTCCTTGCGCGACGCTTCGCCTGCGGAGGTGATCAGTGCGGCGTTGCGCGCGGTCGGTCGCGACAGGCTGGCGCTGGTCTCGTCATTCGGCACCGAGTCGGCGGCGCTGCTCAAGGTGATGGCGGATGTCGATCCCGCCATTCCGGTCATCTTCCTCGATACCGGATGGCTGTTCGAGGAGACGCTGACCTATCGCGACACGTTGATCGCCGCGCTCGGCCTGAAGGATGTTCGCTCCATTCCGCCGTCCGAGGACGCGTTGAAACGGGAGGATCCCGATCGGGAGTTGTGGTTTTCCGATCCGGATGCCTGCTGCCGGATCCGGAAAGTGGAGCCGCTTGCGCGCGCGCTTCAGCCGTTCGATGCATGGATCAACGGCCGCAAGCGGTTTCAGGGTGGGCTGCGCGCCGACCTCCCGATGGTCGAGGATGACGGGGCTCGGCTCAAGTTCAATCCCTTCGCGAACGCCTCGCGCGAGGATATCGAGGCGATCTATGCGTCGGCGAAGCTGCCGCCGCATCCGTTGGTGGCATCCGGTTTCCGCTCCGTCGGATGCATGCCGTGCACCAGCCGCGGACAGGCCGGCGAGGATGCGCGGGCCGGCCGCTGGCGCGGCAGAGCCAAGACGGAATGCGGCATTCACACGATGAAGATTCCGTAGGGGAATGACTCTGCGCCGCCGCAAACATTGAAACGCCGTTCCGTTGACTTAAGCATGTCCTTTGACGAGGTTCATTCACGGGCTTTGGCGCTGACGGTCGTCGCTTGAGCGGGCCTTATGGAGATTGGAATGCTTCGTCGAATCTTAATGGTTTTGGCCGGATTGATCTGGGCCGGTTCTGCCTGCGCGGCCGATGTGTCGTTGCTGAATGTCTCCTACGATCCCACTCGAGAGCTGTATGTTGATTTCAACAGGGCGTTTGCCGCGCATTATCAAAAAGAAACCGGCAAGAGCATCGAGATCAGGCAGTCTCACGGCGGCTCCGGAAAACAGGCGCGCTCGGTGATCGACGGTTTGCAGGCCGATGTGGTGACCCTCGCGCTCGCCTATGACATCGATGCGGCGGCGGATCACGGTCTGCTGGCGAAGGACTGGCAGGCCCGGTTGCCGGAGAACTCATCTCCCTATACGTCAACGATCGTCTTCCTGGTGCGTACGGGCAATCCCAAAGGCATCAAGGATTGGGACGATCTGGTCAGGCCCGGCGTCAACGTCATTACGCCGAATCCAAAGACCTCCGGCGGTGCGCGCTGGAACTATCTCGCGGCATGGGGTTATGCGCTGAAGAAGTGGGGCGGCGAGGATAAAGCGAGGCAGTTCGTGGCCGATATCTACAGCCACGTTCCCGTGCTCGATACCGGTGCGCGCGGCTCCACCGTCACCTTCGTCGAGCGCGGTGTCGGCGATGTGCTGCTTGCGTGGGAGAACGAAGCCTTTCTGGCGCTCAAGGAATTCGGAAAAGACAAGTTCGAGATCGTGGCTCCCTCGATCTCCATTCTGGCGGAGCCGCCGGTTGCCGTCGTCGACAAAGTGGTGGACAAGAAGGGAACGCGCGCCGCCGCCGAGGCGTATCTGAAATATTGGTATACGGAGGAAGCGCAGGATATCGCTGCGCGAAACTATTACCGGCCGACCAACCCGGGACTCATCAAGAAGTATGTCGATGCGTTCCCCAAGGTCGAACTGTTCAGGATCGACGAGGTATTTGGCGGCTGGACCAAGGCGCAGAAGGTGCATTTCAGCGAGGGCGGCATCTTCGATCAGATCTACAAGGATTGATTTAACTTCAACGGGGCGGAGCGGGACGACGTGAAAGGAGGAGCGGGACGACGACGGACTTTGCCGGGATTCGGCCTCACCATGGGGCTGACGCTGACCTGGCTTTCGATCATTGTTCTGATCCCTCTTGCTGGATTGTTTCTCAAGTCATTTGAACTGGACCTTGCCCAGTTCGTTGACATCATCACCAGCCGGCGAACGCTGAACGCGCTGAAGATTTCATTCGGACTGGCGTTTCTTGCCGCGCTGGTCAATCTGGTGATGGGCAGCATCATCGTCTGGGCGCTGGTGCGCTACCGGTTCCCCGGCCGTCGCATCTTCGATGCAATCGTCGACGTGCCTTTCGCATTGCCGACAGCGGTGGCCGGCATTGCCCTGACGACGCTGTTCGCGCAGAACGGCTGGCTGGGCGCGCCGCTGGCCGAACTCGGCATCAAGGTCTCGTATACGCCGCTCGGCATTTTTCTCGCGATGGTGTTTATCGGGATTCCCTTCGTGGTGCGCACGGTGCAGCCGGTGCTGATCGATCTCGATCCCGAGATCGAGGAAGCCGCCGCCAGCCTCGGCGCCAGCCGGTGGCAGACGGTGTGGCGGGTGGTTCTGCCAAGCCTTTTTCCGGCGCTGCTCACGGGCTTCGCGCTCGCATTCGCGCGCGCTGTCGGAGAGTACGGCTCGGTGATCTTCATCGCCGGCAACCTGCCGAACGTGTCGGAGATCGCGCCGTTGCTGATCGTGATCCGCCTGTCGGAATTTCGTTACGCCGACGCGACCGCGATCGCCGTGGTCATGCTTTTGGTGTCCTTCCTGGTGATCTTTGTCATCAATCGCTTGCAGCGCTGGGCGCGGGCGCAAGAGCAGGCGTATTAGGGGTGACGCTGATGTCCGAAGCCGCTTTCGCGATTTCGCGCGACCGCAACGATGCCCGCACCGAGCCGCGCTGGGTGCGCGCGTTGCTGATCGGCCTTTGCATCCTTTTTCTCACGGTGTTCATCGTGTTGCCGCTGACGATCGTGTTCGCGGAGGCGTTCGCCAGGGGCGGACAGGTGTATCTCGCGGCGCTCGTCGAACCGGAAGCGCTGTCGGCGATCAAGCTGACGCTGACGGTCGCAGCGATTTCAGTCGGTCTCAATCTGGTGTTCGGTTTGATTGCCGCATGGGCCGTCGCCAAGTTCGAATTTCCCGGAAAGACGTTGCTGATCACGCTGATTGACCTGCCGTTCTCGGTCAGCCCGGTCGTTTCCGGCCTGGTGTTCGTGTTGTTGTTCGGGGGGCAGGGTTTTCTCGGGCCCTGGCTGCAGGATCACGACATCCAGATTCTGTTCGCGCTACCCGGTATTGCGCTGGCGACGACGTTCGTCACCTTTCCCTTCGTGTCGCGGGCGCTGATTCCGTTGATGCAGGAGCAGGGGACGGCGGAAGAAGAAGCCGCGCTGTCGCTCGGCGCTTCCGGATTGCAGACCTTCTTTCGTGTCACGCTTCCGAATATCAAATGGGGCCTGCTCTATGGCGTGCTGCTTTGCAACGCGCGCGCGATGGGTGAGTTCGGTGCGGTCTCCGTGGTTTCCGGTCACATCCGGGGTGAAACCAATACGATGCCGCTGCTGGTTGAAATCCTGTATAACGAGTATCAGTTTGTGGCGGCGTTCGCGGTGGCATCGTTATTGGCGTTGCTCGCATTGATCACGCTGATTGCGAAAACGATTCTCGAAGGGCAACTCGACGAGGGGCGGCAGACGCGTGAGCATTGAGCTGAAAAATATCGTCAAGAGGTTTGGCGCATTCTCCGCGCTTAACAACGTCGACCTGACGATCGGGGATGGCGAGTTGCTGGCGCTGCTTGGTCCGTCGGGCTCGGGCAAGACGACGCTATTGCGGATTATCGCCGGGCTCGACTGGCCGGACAGCGGCTCGGTGTCATTCGACGGCGAGAACGCGCTGGCGCGCGGAGCGGGTGAGCGGCAGGTCGGCTTCGTATTTCAGCACTACGCCCTGTTCCGCCACATGACGGTCTTCGAAAACGTCGCGTTCGGACTGCGGGTGCAGCCGCGTGCTGTTCGCAAGGACGAAGCCAGCATCCGCGCGCGGGTCAGGGAACTGCTCGATCTGGTGCAGCTCGACTGGCTTGCCGATCGCTATCCGAGTCAGCTCTCCGGCGGCCAGCGTCAACGCATCGCGCTGGCCCGGGCGCTGGCGACCGAGCCCCGCATCCTGCTGCTGGACGAGCCGTTCGGTGCGCTCGATGCCAAGGTGCGGAAGGAGTTGCGTCGCTGGCTGCGCTCGCTGCACGAGGAAATTCATGTCACTTCCGTGTTCGTGACGCACGATCAGGAGGAGGCGCTCGAAGTCGCAAACCGCGTGGTGGTGATGGACAAGGGCAGGATCGAGCAGATCGGCAAGCCGGGTGATGTGTATGACAGTCCGGCGACGGCGTTCGTCCATGGCTTCATCGGCGAGTCCATTGTCCTGCCCGTCGATATCCAGGATGGCGTGATCCGGCTCGGCGGCACGCCGCTGAATATCGCCGCGGAATGCGGCGCGTCGGGGCCGTCGAAGCTGTTCGTCCGCCGCCACGATATGCAGATCAGCCCGCCGGGCTGGGGCGGCCTCGAAGGCACCGTGCGGCGGGTGCGGAGTTTCGGTCCGATCCAGCGCGCCGACATCGCGTTGTCCGACGGTCAGGGTGAAACCATCATCGAGATCGATGCGCCGCGTGACCGCGAGCTTCGCGACGGCGAGGTCGTCGGATTGCAGCCCCGGCGCTATCGCATTTTCGCGGACCGCGCCTAGAGCCCTTTCGTTTCTGATGGAATCAGAAGCGAGGCTCTATGATTTTGAGAGGCTCTATAATTTTGATTTGACGCGTTTCCTTCACGCGAACCGGTGTCCATCCTTAGGGTCAAGCCCGAGGACATGCTTCGCTTGAAAACGCGCTGGAGTCCGTTTCAACCGTCAAGACATGCGAGCGCCGGGAACGGGACGCTTGGGATCATTCATCTTTCAGCCACTGTTGATGTGCAACAACTGCCTCATTGGGGCTGGTGGCCCGATTCCGACATTCGCATCCCGTTTCAGCCCGTCGCTTGCGATGGTTGGAATCGAGGACCGCCAGCAAATGCAGGCTGCTCGTGTCCTTTCGACTCCGAAGTTCGCTACGGAAGGCGCAGTATGACGGGGCGAACTTCGGGTTCGGGACACCAGGATGATCCGCACTTTTGCCGCGCTTCTCGGCCTGCTGCCTCTGGCCGGGTGCGTTACGGAAAAGTCGGCGGCCAAGGAGCAGCCGGCTTTCTATCTCGACATGGCGCATGGGGGAGCCAAGCTGGATTCCGTGATGGCGGCCTCGATGATTTCCGGCTATCGCGCCAATAACGGCCTCGGCCCGGTGACGGTTGATCCCGAACTGATGAAGATCGCCGAGGCGCAATCGATGGCGATGGCCAAGCGCAACAAGATGGATCACGACGTTGCCGGGACGCTGCCCAAGCGGCTGGCGGCGGCCGGCTATCCGGCAACGCTGGCGGTCGAGAATATCGGCGCCGGTTATCATACCCTCGCCGAGGCGTTTTCCGGCTGGCGCGATTCGCCTCCCCATCGGGCGAACATGCTCAAGAACGGCGTCACGAAACTGGGCATCGCCGCTAGCTATGCTCCGGACACCAAGTACAAGGTGTTCTGGACTCTGGTGCTGGCATCCACGGGCGAGCGATAACGACTGCGTGGAGAGGCTCGCCGTGCGCTGGTGGAGTTGAGCGCGAAGCGGCTTGATCGGCGACATATATAGCGTTTTCGAGCGAAGCATGTCCTCGGGCTTGACCCGAGGATGGAGCCCGGTTCGCATCAAGAAAACGCGTCAAATCAAAAGCTAGAGCATCGGACCCGAAAGTGGGAACCGGTTTCGGGATAAATCCGATGCTCAATCAATTAACTGGAGCGGCGGTGCTGATTCCATTTGACCGGCGGCCGCTCTAGAGTCTTTCACCGCTTCCGTGAAGCGGTGAAAGACTCTAGCGTGCCGGTGCTCACGCCCGCGCCGCGACGTTGAGATGATCTGCTGTTCCGACAGGGGAGTGCGATGACGAACTTGAAAGGCAGGACCGCGGTCGTGACCGGATCAACCAGCGGCATAGGCCTGGCCTATGCCCGGGCCTTCGCCTGCGCCGGCGCCAACGTCGTGATCAACGGACTGGGTGCCGCGGCTGACATCGAAAGGGCGCGCGCCGGCATCGAGGCCGAGTTCAAGGTCAAGGCGGCCTACTCGCCCGCCGACATGACGAAGCCCGCCGAGATCGCCGGCATGATCGAACTCGGCGAAACAACCTTCGGCTCGGTCGATATTCTCGTCAACAATGCCGGCATCCAGTTCGTCTCGCCGGTCGAGTCGTTCCCTGTCGAGAAGTGGGACGCGATCATCGCCATCAATCTTTCGTCGGCCTTTCATGCCATCCGCGCTGCGGTGCCCGGTATGAAGAAGCGCGGCTGGGGCCGCATCATCAATACCGCCTCGGCGCATTCGACGGTGGCTTCGCCGTTCAAATCGGCCTATGTCGCCGCCAAGCACGGCATCGCGGGTCTCACCAAGACGGTGGCTCTTGAACTTGCGCAGCACAGGATCACCTGCAACTGCATCAGTCCGGGCTATGTCTGGACGTCGCTGGTGGAAAAACAGATTCCCGACACCATGACGTCGCGCGGCATGACCAGGGAGCAGGTCGTCAACGACGTGCTGCTCGCCGCGCAGCCGACCAAGCAGTTCGTCACCGTGGAGCAGGTCGCGGCGCTGGCGCTCTATCTTTGCGGCGATGATGCCGCCCAGATCACCGGAAGCAATTTATCGATGGATGGCGGCTGGACGGCGGCGTAGCCGAATCGGCTGGAACGGCCAGAGCCCTTTCGCTTCTGATGGAATCAGAAGCGGGCTCCATAGCGTTTTCGAGCGAAGCATGTCCTGGGG
>ENA-UOUJ01001894-UOUJ01001894.1-activated-sludge-metagenome-genome-assembly--contig:-NODE-1894-length-10197-cov-3.771248_pt1 | contig 10197 bp, 9 predicted proteins | sample MGYA00249839_ERZ747224 | MGnify/ENA primary metagenome ERZ747224 (study PRJEB28782, sample SAMN03220277) | activated sludge metagenome | biome: wastewater; feature: sewage sludge; material... | reverse complement strand
TCGAAATGCACGCGCCCTTCCTGATCATGGTACTCCACGCCGGTGGCGCCATAGACCCCATCCGCATCGGGATGGGCAGCGAAGATCCTACGCTCGGCATCGAAGCGGTTGGGCAGGAAGCGGTCGTCCGCATCGAGGAAGACCACGAACGGACTGGTGCTGTGGCGGTAGCCCAGGTTGCGGCTGGCGCCGGCACCGTGATTGCCGCCATCGGGGTGCCGCACCAACTTGATGCGTGGATCGGTGCCCACCAGGCGCTGACACACCGCCAGGCTGTCGTCGGGCGAAGCGTCCTCGGCCAGCACCACCTCTTTCACCTCGGGAAAGGCCAGGGCAGAGGCCACGGCCTTCTCCACGAACCGACCCGCGTTGTAGACCGGGATGATGACGGCGACCTGGAGGTCCATGCGGGCGAAAGTAGGCCAGCCCGTCTACAGGAAGGTGGGGCCTTGGGCGCGCGACAGCTCGCGGTTGCGGACCACTGCGGGCAGGTCGGCCTCGGCGTGCATCTTCAGGTGATCGCGGGCCACGAGCACCTCCCCCTTCCGCAGGGCAAGGATGCCGCGCAGCAGGTTGAACCACAATTGGCGGCGCTCCGCAGCCGGGTCATGGTCCTGGGAAGGATCGGCAAAGCGCAGCTTGAGCTTGCGGATGCGCCACACCCGCAGGTCGTCGAAATACGGATTGCTGGTGCGATGCTCACGGTCGTGGTGCATGAACACCTCGGGCACGATGCCGGACCTGAACCCGTGGTAGTGAAGGCGATGCAGGTAGTTGTCGTCCTCGGAATAGTGGAAGAAGGTGGGGTTGAAGCCCCCCACGGTGAGCAGGCAGCGCCGGGTGATGAGCCAGGCCGCTGCGTTCACGAACTCGGCCTCATACACCTTGCCATCCGCACGGCGCAAGGCCAGGTCGGAGTAGATGTTGGGACAGCGGGGCGGCACGATGAAATGCGAGAACTCCCAATCCAAGGCATCACCCCGGCCATTCAGGTGCAGCGGGCTCAGGATGCCGTAGGACGGTTCGGCCTCGGCGAACTCCACCAGGCGGCCGATGGTGTTGCGCTGCACATACGAGTCCTGGTTGAGCAGGAACACATGGTCATCGCCGCGGTCCAGTGCGATGCGCATGCCCCGGTTGTTGGCCTGCCCGAAGCCCAGGTTGCGTTCGGTGCGGATCAGCTCCACCTCCGGAAAGTGCTGCGCGATGTGCTCCGGTGTGCCGTCCGTGGACCGGTTGTCCACCACGATGGTCCGTACAGCAAGCTCGCTTTCACGCAGGCTCCCCAGGCAGCGGTCCACCCACTGCATGCCGTTATAGGTGACAACGACGGCGGTGACCTTCATCGCTTCGAGGCCTGCTCGTTCCATGCTGCCATGATGCGCTGCCACATCAGGGGACATTGTTCTTCTGTACCCAACTTGGCGAATTGCGCCCGGTTCAGATCACCGTGCGCTGAACGCTTCTCCGGGTCCTGGATATAGTCCACCACGGCACGCGCCATGGCCTCCACGTCGAGGTAGGGAACGATCACACCACCCGCGTTCTGCAAAACCTCAGCCGCACCAGTGACTCCCTCGAAACAGATTATCGGCTTGCCTTTGGTCCCCGCCTCAATGCACACAAGCCCAAAAGGCTCCTCCCTGGATGGCAGCAGGAACACATCCATTTGTTCGTATACCGACGTCGGATCAGCCATCTCACCAACGAACTCAACAACATCCTTGAGGCCAGCGTGTTCGAGGTCGTGCTGAATTAGCGGCTCATCATAAGCACTCATCTTACCCACCCACGTGAAGCGCACCTTCAGCTCAGGATGGTTCACCTTCACCCATCGTGCCACCTGAATGAACAGGTCGTAGCCTTTGCGCATAACGACCGATCCAACAGCCCCTACACGGAACTCCCCTTCGCGCTGCGGCACTCGGAGAGCACCTTCACTCCTTCCCACCAAAGCGGTGACATACTGCACCTCAATGCGATCGAGCGGCATACCCCAGTTGCGTACGAGATTGTCGCGACCCAGTTCAGAGACCGCCCAGAAGCGATCCACCTTGGGAATGTAGCGATGGAGGTCGGGCAAAACCTGACGTATCACCATCTCCAACTCTTGGATGAAAGAGATCAACAGCGGCCGACCCAAAGCAAGTTCCTTCATACGGACACCCACGGGAATACTGGCCAGGCTGTTGGCCAGGATCACATCGTAGTTGCGTGCTGCGAGTTCGACCAGCATGGCCTCCTTCACCTCGACGGTAGTTGGTTCACGGAGCAGGCCAGCAGTGCGCATCACCTTCCGCACAGCGCGAACAGCAATACTCCGCGAAGGGGGTGGCAGCACAGTCCATTCGCAATACACATCGGAGGCAGAGCGGAACTCATCAGCCAATGTACCTCCCTTCACTGCGAGCACATCCACAGAAAGCCTGGGCTGATGCTTGCGCAACCATCTCAATAGGTAAAGCATGACAAGCGGCGCGCCGGTGCGCGTTGCGTCATGCGTGATTATCAGAATGCGTTTCATCGATCCCGCTCAAGCAGCTCCGCCAAGCGGACCACAGGATCTCCAGGCTGAAGCCGGGCGAAAGTAGCGAATGCCGCTCCACCCATGGTCTCCCAGTCAGACCTTAACGTCCACGCACGTTCAAGTGCCGCGTCTAAGGAGACCGTATCTCCTGCGATGGCCAGGAACCCACTATCACCGTCATGGATGAAGCGTCTGGCATCCCCCACATCCGTCGCGATCACCATGCGACCGCACGCCATGGCCTCCAGCAAGGCCAGGGACAGGCCTTCCATGCGCGAGGCGAAGAGCGCGGCGTGGTGGTGGCCCCAGATCGCCCGCTTGTCCGGCTCGAAGCCGCACAGCCGCACCCGCTCAATGCCCAGCCTTTGGATACTGCGCTCGATGATACCGCGAGAACGGCCCTCGCCGTAAAGGTCCACGAATAGTGGGCGTTGTTTCCATTTCTCCTGCGCCAGCACCTCCAGCACGATGTCCTGACCCTTATGAAAAGGGGTCAACGCGGAGACCATGGCCAGCCGGAAACCATCGGCCGTGGAGGGATAGGGCAAGGGCGCAGCGAGGCGTTCCACATCAATGGGGTTGGGCACGTCCACCGCATTGGTGAAGGTGTGCCCCAACTGGCGTGACAGGATGGCCTGGTTCTGGGCCGACACGAAGACCACCTGCCGCGCACCGGCATAGGCCTGGATGAAGCGTTCGGCGCGCTCGTCGGTGACATCGGCATAGGGGTGAACGAGCTGCACCACCACTACATAGGGCACCTGCATGCGCTGAAGCCGCTCGGCATATTGCAGGAAGGGCTCGTCCAGGTGGTTGCCCAGGGAAATCACGGCCACATCGGGACGCGCTCCGCTCAGCACCGACCACCGGTTGTCGTTGAACTCGCGCACAAAGCCGTTCCGCCACATGGACCAGGTCTTCTGCTTGCGCGACAGGGCCACTGGTACCCGCTCCCGTTCGTGCAATGCGACACCGGCCTGCTGCAGCGCCTCGATGCCGCGGTGACGGGGCGACCAACGCTTCACACTGGCTGTGACCTGATGCCCCCGCTTCACCATTGCCTGCGCCGTGCGTGTCCACAGCACCTCGCTTCCGCCCCAGGGCAGATGGTCGTTGGTGCTGATGAAGAGGATGTGCATGGCCAGTCTCGTCCAGTGCAAAACAATCCGTTCCCGCCGAAAGGCGATCACTTCCTTTTGCGCGATCTGACCAAGTCCAATATAGATCGAAGAGCTGGAAATCGGACCCAGGCAAAATAATAGGCCCGGTCCAGAAGTGTCAAGGGTGGCACTTGGGAGGCCTTAAGGGCCTTAAGTTCCTTGACCTCGGGAAGGTGCATTCGTATTTCCTTGATGAACGCCTCGCGGATCCGGTCGTTGTACTGGAACCCGGTGTGCGCGTTAAACAGCTCATACAGATGTGCCATCCCGCGCACCTTGTCGTAGCCTTGGTGGGTGGTGGTTCGCGATAAGCCAGCGCCATGTATGCGGTAGACACCCATGACATCGGCCAAATAACCAATTGGTCCTCTTAAGGACAGAAGCAACAATAAGGGAATATCAGCGCTCAGGGTCGTTTTGATCCATTCAGGCAACACTACAGGGGGCTCGTTCCGGTACAGTAGGGAACAAGTTGGCACGAACCAACTATCGAGAAAATCCTCTGTGACATGTTCCAGCTTGGTAACCCCTAGTGGAAAATCAACATCGACACCGTTCTGACCCTGTTCATACTTCACGCGCACGCGATGGAAACAAGCGGACCAATGCGCATTCCTTTCCATCAGGTCCACCTGTTTCTGCAACTTCAATTGGTCCGTCCAGTAGTCATCCCCTTCGCATAGTGCGATGTACCGCCCTCTCGCCTCCCCCATCAGCCTGAGCAGGTTCCTACGCCCCGTTGGACGGCCCATGATGGAGATCACATGCTTCCGCTGGCCAAGGAAAAGCCGAATGCGCTCGGGATATTGTTCGGCATAACGTTGACAGATCTCCCGGGTGCCATCCGAACTCTCATCCTCCCCGATCAGTATTTCCACCGCAAAACCGGTGATCTGGAGGAGAATCGACTCAATGCATTGTTCGATATAGGGCGCATGCTGGTAGGTCGGCACTATCACCGAAACCAATGGAGTATCCGGACAATTGCTCACGTTTGATTCTCCCATGGGAAGGTGTCATAGGGAGAGTCCACACCTAGGAAGTCCACGAAGCGCCTGTAGCTGCTCTTGTCGGATAGATTCACGACGAGCAGATCCCCTGGCCGATCCTTGAAATAGTCCAGAACAGCTTCGTTATGACGACAGTAATGCGCCATCAAGGTCTCTTTGGCGTAGGGTTCAGCGTCTGTGGTGCCATACAGCTTCACCAGGTTGTAGGCGAAGCCCCTCCGAACATACGTTGCGTTGCGCAATTGTTCGGCATTAGGGGGCAACCCATTCGTGCCCCAGATCTTGGCATGAAATCGGGTCAATGAGGAATACCACTGTTCCGGGCTGTCCCTAACCGACAGGATAAACTTGCTTCCGGGAAATCGTTGGTCCAGTTCAACGAACAAATGCGGGCAACTGAAAGGCACGTCCTGGAAGACCTGCGCGGACTTGCAATACTGAACGATCGGATCGAAGCGCCGTGCGAAATAATGCTGGTCATACAACACCTCCGCCTGAGGTTGGTCGCCAACGACATAGCCAAGGTCCTCGAAGGCTTTCTTCAGGCTTGTTGTACCTGTCTTGTTCCTGCCGATGCAGAATATCTTGGGTCTTGCCGGATGCTCTTGTTCCCCATGCAAACCAGTTGCTACTGAACTCGACAGGTCGGACAAAAGGCGGGCAATTCGGTCACGAACTTTGTTCATAGCTGTATCGAAAGAATGATGCCCATGCAGTTTCCGTGCATGGGGCACAGTTGTCAAAGATGCAGACATTCTCCAGTCATGTGTATCAGGTCATCAAGGCCATCAAGAGCTTGAGCCCAACACTGAACAATACCACCACCAAAAGCAAGCGCAATAGGTTGTGCGATATCCTAGCTGAAAGCAAAGCACCGACAATGACCGCAGGTATGGAACCAAGCAACAAGTTGCCCAACAGACCGGTCTCCACATTGCCCAGAACCAAATGGCCGATGCCTGCGAAGAGCGCCAATGGAACGGCATGGACGATATCGGTGGCGATCAAGCGAGGAGGCGTCAACCGGAGCGGGTAGAGGTAGACCAGAAAGACCGCACCCAAGGCACCGGCACCCACTGAGGTAAGGGTAACGAGAATGCCAAGGATGGCACCCGCAACCACCGTTAATGGTGCCTGGAACGACTTGAAGGACTCCGCCTCCGTGGTGCGGAACATACGCCCCAGTTCATGCAATCTGCGCTGGAAGAGCATGGCGACGGCCGTGATGAGCACGGCCACCGCAACGGCTCCCTTCAAAAAGGTCACCGCACCTTCATCCGCCGGGATGAAATGCATCCAAGCCAAGGTGCCTGCGGAAGCGGTCAAGCTGCCGGCCCATAAGCGCCGGACGACCTGCCAATCGATCAGGCCATGACGGTGGTGCACTGGTGTTGCAACGACCTTGGTGATCGCAGCGAACCACAGGTCCGTTCCCACGGCGGCCATGGGTGCCACTCCGAAGATCAGCAATAGCAAAGGGGTCATCAATGCACCGCCCCCCACACCCGTGAGACCTACCAACAACCCCACTGAGGCGCCTGCGACAATGAGCTTCCAGTCCATCGATCAATCCAGCTTCTCTAGGATCCGTTCCACACTGGCCTCTGCGCTGAGCATGGTCGTGTACAGATGGACCTCCGGTGCCTCAGGTGCCTCATACGCACTATCGATCCCTGTGAAATTCCTCAGTTCCCCTTTTCGTGCTTTCGCGTACAGGCCTTTGACATCGCGGCGCTCGCATTCCTCGATGGGTGTGTCCACGTATACTTCGATGAACTCACCCTCGCCGAACAGCTCACGGGCCATCCGGCGCTCACTCCGGAACGGGGAAATGAAACTCACCAGAACCACCAATCCTGCGTCGACCATCAACCGGGCCACCTCGGCCACCCTGCGGATGTTCTCAACGCGATCAGCCTCGGTGAACCCCAGGTCGCGGTTGAGGCCATGTCGGATGTTGTCACCGTCCAGCAAATAGGTGTGCCTGCCCTCTGCATGGAGGCGCTTCTCCAACAGGTTGGCAATGGTGGATTTGCCTGAACCGGAAAGCCCGGTGAACCAGACACATCGAGGATGTTGGTGCTTGATGGCAGCGCGGGCGGTTCGATCAAGTTCCAAGGCCTGCCAATGGATGTTGCTGGCGCGGCGCAGGGCGAATTCGATCATCCCAGCTCCAACGGTCTCAAACGTGAGCTTGTCAATGAGAATGAAGCTGCCCAGGACCTTGTTGGTCGTATAGGGTTCAAACACCAAGGGGGCGCTCGTGGAGAGATCCACGGTGGCCACCTCGTTCAATTCCAATTTCTTGGCGGCCATGCAACCGCCGGTGTTCACATCCTCGCGGTACTTGATGCTCGTGATGGTCGCGGTCACCTCCTTGCACGCGTGTTTCAGGAGGTACTGCCTACCCGGGGACATGGCATGCTCGCCCATCCATAACAACCTCGCCTCGAACTGGTCCGCCACCTCCGCCGGGCTGTCCGAAGCTACGAGCACATCGCCACGGCTGGCGTCCACCTCGTCCTGAAGAGTGATCGTAATGGAGGTCCCTGCATCCGCCTTCTCCACTTCCTCGAAACCCGACAGCACGGTCTTCACATGGGTCCTTACCCCGGATGGCAGCACGCGAACGGCATCGCCCACACGCACGCTACCTTCGGCAATACGGCCGCAGAACCCGCGAAAATCCAAGTTCGGACGGTTCACCAGTTGCACTGGCATCCGGAATGCATCCCTTTCGGATGTTCGATGCACATCCACCATCTCCAGATAGTCCATCAAGCTCGGGCCATCATACCAAGGCGTTCGTTCGCTGCGGTCAACAACGTTGTCGCCGTCGCGACCGGAGACCGGAATGGGCTCGATATGTTGGAACCCGAGCCCGGCTGCGAATTGGCGGTAATCAGCCACGATGGTGTCGAACACCGCACTGTCGAACCCCACGAGGTCCATCTTGTTGACCGCCAGCACCACCTGGCGGATGCCCATCATGGCCGCAATGCGGCTGTGACGGCGGGTCTGTACAAGAACACCCTTACGCGCATCCACGAGGATGACGGCCAGGTCCGCTGTGGAGGCACCCGTGGCCATGTTCCGGGTGTACTGTTCGTGCCCCGGTGTATCGGCCACGATGAACCGACGCTTTTCCGTGGAGAAGAAGCGATAGGCCACATCGATGGTAATGCCCTGCTCACGCTCTGCCTGTAGTCCATCAACGAGCAACGCCAGGTCCATCTGCTCCCCTTGGGTACCATAACGCCGCGAGTCGCTCTCAAGGGCACGCAGCTGGTCATCGAAAATGTTCTTGCTCTCAAAGAGCATGCGGCCGATCAGTGTGCTCTTCCCATCGTCCACACTGCCGCAGGTGATGAACCGCAGCGTTTGCTTGGTCGCTTGCTCATCAACGAACGTCCGGACGTCTTTCACGTGGTGTTGCTCCATCAGAAATAGCCTTCCTGTTTCTTCTTCTCCATTGAACCCGGTTCGTCGGAATCGATCATCCGACCCTCCCGCTCCGACCCCCTGGCATTGAGGGTCTCGGCGATCACCGTTTCTAATGTATCCGCATCGGATTCAACGGCTGCCGTCAACGGCCAGCAACCCAAGGTCCGGAAGCGGACCTTCTTCATTACGGCCTTCTCGCCTTCCTTGAACGGGTAACGATCATCGTCCACCATGATCCAATGGCCGTTGAATTTCACCACAGGTCTTTCGGCAGCGAGATAAAGTGGAACGATGGGTATCTCTTCCTGAAGAATATAGTTCCAGATGTCCTGTTCGGTCCAGTTGCTGATGGGGAACACCCGAATGGACTCCCCCGGTTGGATGCGGGTATTGTAGAGGTTCCAAAGCTCAGGCCGCTGCGATTTCGGATCCCAACGATGTCCTGCACCCCGGAACGAGAACACGCGCTCCTTGGCACGGCTCTTCTCTTCATCCCTACGCGCGCCGCCGAATACCACGTCGAACCCATGCATGTCCAGCGCCTGCTTCAACGCCTGGGTCTTCATTACATCCGTGTGGTAATTGCTCCCGTGCGTGAAAGGCCCGACACCGGCCGCCGCTCCCTCGGGGTTCGTGTAGGAGATCAGCCGCATCCCGCTTTCCCTGACCATGCGTTCGCGGTGCGCATACATGGCCTTGAACTTCCAGCCCGTATCCACGTGCAGCAATGGAAAGGGGGGCGGTGCAGGATGAAAGGCCTTCCGAGCCAGGTGCAGCATCACCGAAGAATCCTTGCCCACTGAATACATCATCACCGGGTTACGAGCCGTGGCTGCCGCCTCACGGATGATCTCGATCGATTCGGACTCCAACTGCTTCATGCTTCGGATCAGCGTTCGATTAAGCCCCGTTCCGGAACATCATTCAGGTGTTACTAGGGGGTGCCCAAAGGTAATCCAGCTTCTGCTGCGGTGGGGGGACCACTACAACTTGCGCTCATGACCAAGGGGCACTTATAGTGGGATTGCAATGCATGATGAATTCCAGGATCCACAATACTTAAAGCCACCTTTCGCTCAACACCTAAGCAAAGGTTCAATATCACACAAGGAACCGACTCAAGGGGTGCTCTTTCAACTCGTCCATGATCTCCCTCACGACCCCCACCGGCAGCCGGCCTTGCCAGGCAAGATCCGGCCGCACCAAACGATATACGCTATTGGCATCGGTGCCTTGCTTGCTCCGGCTCTGCCGAATGAATGCTTCGGTCTCCTGCGCATACTCAAGACCGCAAAATGCAAAGAGGTCTCTTACCGTTGTGAAGGGGTCGCTATTCAGGTCGGCATAACGCACCACTTTCACTTGAGAAGGGCGTTCGCGTTCCAAGTCCATAAAGAGTTGTGCCACCTCCTTCCACTTATCAAATCCGAAGAACTCTTCGGGCCGCCCCTGGTTCTTCAGCGCGCCGCTGCGCCACTGCCCCTCCACCGCCCACTCCGGCTTGAACTCGCGGGGCGCATGAATCCAACTATCGAGCACCGCACAGGGATGGCGCACCAGCCCCACCAGCTTCAATTCCGGCAGTTGTTGCAGCATGTGGCGCACCACATGGTTATAGCGCACCTCTTTCATCACTAGGTGCGTTACTGCCGCCCTATCCGCAAGATCTGGATACTCCACATGGTAGTCATCCCGTTGAAGGATGAAATCATCCGTTGTACGAAGGATCCCCTCGAAGAAATCGAGGATCTCTGCACGCGTGGAATCGGTCCTCACCGCTCCCTTGAAGGCGTATGAGAACAGCGGTTGGAAGCGGAACTCCACATGTGGGGAGCTCTTGAAGATCTGCCCCAGCCAGGAGGAGCCAGAACGGGGCACGCTTTGAATGGTCACCAACTGGAGCTTGGACAGGTCAGTCATCGGTCGTGCTTTGGGTCATCAGGTCGTGCAGCCGCTCCGGTGTATTGTACATCATCACGTCGATGATGGACAATCCCGGCAGGAAGCGGCCGTCGCCTTACGGATAGGGTTCGAGCCGGGGTTGTATGAAGCGGAG
>ENA-UOUJ01001892-UOUJ01001892.1-activated-sludge-metagenome-genome-assembly--contig:-NODE-1892-length-10202-cov-5.293289_pt1 | contig 10202 bp, 10 predicted proteins | sample MGYA00249839_ERZ747224 | MGnify/ENA primary metagenome ERZ747224 (study PRJEB28782, sample SAMN03220277) | activated sludge metagenome | biome: wastewater; feature: sewage sludge; material... | reverse complement strand
CCAGGCCCACGCGCGCGAGCAGGGTCTGCGCGCGGCGCGGGGCCTGCTCATCGGGGTGCTCGGAAAAGCGCATCGGCAGCAGCACGTTTTCCAGCACCGTCAGGCGCGGCAGCAGGTGAAAGCTCTGGAACACGAAGCCGATGCGGCGGTTGCGGATGTCGCTGCCGGCCTCGTCGTCGAGCGTGGCGACGTCGCGGCCCTCGATCAGGTAGCGGCCGCTGGTGGGATGGTCGAGGCAGCCGAGGATGTTCAGCAGGCTCGACTTGCCCGAGCCGGACTGCCCGGTGATCGCGACGAAGTCACCGGTGCCGACCTTGAGGTCCACGCCGGCCAGCGCGCGCACCGTCTGTCCGCTCATCGCGTAGTGCCGATGCACTTCCTGCAGTTCGATCATGCCTTGCGCTTTCCCTTGTCCATCCTGGAGCCCGGCCCTGGTGCCTGCGCGATCGCAACGCCCGCAGGCATGGACAGTGTCGCCAGCGAAAGGTTCCGCTGGCATGTGCCGATGGTACGGTGCATGTAGCTGTGGATGCGGCACGAGGCCGGAAGGTCGCGCGGGCGGCGCGCCCGCAAGCCAGGGCGACTCAGTCCGCCGGCACCGTGCGCCCCAGCGCCCAGGCGCGCAGGGCCTCGACCTGTTCGCGCATCAGCACCGACAGCGGACGGGTCTGCCGGAGTTCGGCGCGCAGCAGGAAATCATTCAGGGGCGCGCCGTTCGCATGCGCGGCATAGAGCGCGGCGACGATCGCCTGTTCGATCTCGGCGCCGGAGAAGCCGTCCGCGGCCTGCGCCAGTGCCGGCAGGTCGAACTGCGCCGGATCCAACCCGCGGCGGCGCAGGTGCAGCGCGAACACCTGGGCGCGGGTGTCGGCATCGGGCAGGTCGACGAAGAAGATCTCGTCGAAGCGGCCCTTGCGCAGCAGTTCGGCCGGCAGTTCGTGCACCTGGTTGGCGGTGGCGACCAGGAACACCTTCGACTTGCGCTCGGCCATCCAGGTCAGCAGGTAGCCGAGCACGCGCCGCGAGACGCCGCCGTCGCCGTCGGCGCTGCTGGCGGCCAGGCCCTTCTCGATCTCGTCGATCCACAGCACGCATGGCGCCAGCTGCTCGGTCGAGGCCAGGGCGGTGCGCAGGTTGGTCTCGGTTTCGCCGTGGTACTTGGCGTAGAGCGTGCCGAAGTCCAGCCGCACCAGCGGCACGCCGAAGCCGCCGGCCACGGCCTTGGCCAGCAGCGACTTGCCGCAGCCCTGCACGCCGAGCAGCAGGATGCCCTTGGGCGGATCAAGTTGATAGGAGCCGGGCCCGGACGGGGCGTCGCCCTCGGCGAACACACCCCGGCGCTGTTCGATCCAGCGCTTGAGTCTGCGCGCGCCGGCGACGTCGGCGAATTGCGCGGTGTCGTACTCGTAGTGCAGCTGGCCGCTCTTGTTGAGCAGCTCGAACTTCAGCTTCGCCAGCCTCGGCAGGTCGTCCACCCCCAGCGCGCCGTCGTCGAAGATCAGGTGTCGCGCGATGCGGCGCGCGTCGCTGGCGTCGAGGCCCTGCAGGTTGCGCACGATCCGGCGTACCGCGTCGGCGTCGGCCTCGACCCGCTTGCCGCCGTGCTCGCGCTGGTAGGCGGTCGCTTCCTCGCGCACGATCTTCAGCAGCGCGTTGGCATCGGGCAGGCGCGGGCGGAAGCGAGTGGCCTTGGCCTCCAGCTCCGGCGGCAGCTCGACCTTGTGCCCGACCAGCACCAGGGTGTGCGGCAGGCAGTCGCGCCGCTGCAGGATCTCGCGCAGCTGGCGCTGGGTGCTGGCGTAGCCGAGGTAGGGATGGAAGTCGAGCAGCAGGTAGATGCCGCGCTGGTCGGCACCGCGGATCGCGGCGAGGGTGGTGCTGGCGTCGGGCGGGGCGTCGGCCGGGTCCTCGCGGTCGAGGTCGATGCGGCGCAGGCCCTCGGTGATCGACCAGCGGTACAGGGCGCGCCAGACCCGGGTCAGCGACTGCCGGAACAGCTCCACCACGCGCGCCTCGTCCGGCGTCTCGACCACGATCAGCGGGGTGTCGGCGCGGATCAGCGCCACGAGGTCCTGCAGGTCGCTCATGCACGGGCGGTCGGTGGAGGCGGGCTGACGATAGCAGACGCGCCAGCGCGGGAGCGTCCGTGCGGGCCGCATGTGGGCGGCGGATGCGCAGGGGCATTTGTAAAGATCTCGTCAAGCCCGCGCAGACATCGGCCTTGTGTTCGCGACCTTGACGCGGCCAGTGTACGCTCGCGGCTCGTTCCCAAGGCGGAGGCAGTGGATGAAGACCGTGCTGGTGGCCAGTTCCAAGGGCGGTGTCGGCAAGACCACGATCGCAACCCACCTGGCCGCGGAATCCGCGCTGGCGGGCCGCAAGACCGTCCTGATCGATGCCGATCCGCAGGGCTCGTCCACCCGCTGGGCCGAGCGCCGCGCCGCGCTGGACAGCGCGGTGCTGCCGATCGACGGCAGCAGCCGCCACAAGAGCGCGTGGAGATCGATCCCCGAAGGCAGCGACCGGGTGGTGATCGACGCGCCGGCTGGCGCCCACGCCGACGCGCTGGAGGTCTACCTCGACCACGCCGACGCGCTGGTGGTGCCGGTGCTGCCCTCGGCGCTGGACATCGACGCCACCGTGCCCTTCCTCAACGCGCTCGCCAAGCACCCCCGGGTGCGCAAGGGCGAGCTGCGGGTGGGCCTGGTCGGCAACCGCCTGCGGCCGTGGACCAATGCCTCGCAGCAGGCGATGGAGCTGCTGCAGCAGTGGCCGTATCCGCTGGTGGCGCAGCTGCGCGACAGCCAGGCCTATGTGATGCTGGTCGGTTTCGGCAAGAGCCTGTTCGACTACCACTCGGCCCAGGTCCGCGAGCACCAGGCCGACTGGCAGCCGCTGTTGAAATGGCTCAAGCGCGCCTGAGCCCGGGAGACGGCATCGATGCGTGAACTGATCCTGCTGCGGCACGCCCACGCCGAACCGCCCCAGCCCGGGCAGTCGGACTTCGACCGGCCGCTGTCGGCCGAGGGCCTGGCCGAGGCCGAGGCCGTGGCCACCTGGCTGCGCGACAAGGGCTTGGCCCCGGACCGGGTGCTGTGTTCCCCGGCGCGGCGCACGCGCGAGACGCTCGACGCGGTGGTCGAAGCCGTGGGCAACCTCGACAAGCGCCTGGAGCCGTCGATCTACGAGGCCATGCCGGGCACCCTGGCCGGTCTGGTCGACGCCCACCGCGACGCCGACCGACTGCTGGTGGTCGGCCACAACCCGGGCCTGGAGCGGCTGCTGGCGCTGCTGCACAGCGGCCAGTCGGGCGACTACCGCGGCATGCCGCCGGCGGCGATCGAGGTGCTGGCGCTGCCGGCCGGGGCGGTGATCGAACCGGGCGTCGCCACCGTCTCCGCGTTCTGGTGGCCGTGAAGCCGGACCCCGCGTCGATGTCCCGGGCGAGATGGTGGTGGCTGGCGCTGGCGGCGTGCCTGGCGGCGCCGCTGGCCGCGGCCGAGATCGACACCGCGCAATCGCGCATCGGCTTCACCCTCAAGACCCGCTGGGGCCAGGAGCTGGAGGGGCGTTTCCCGCAGTGGCGGGGCGCGATCGTGTCGGTACCCGGGCAGCGCCGGCAGGTGCAGCTGCAGCTGCCGACTGGCGACGTCGAGATCCTCGGCTATCCGCAGTACTCGAAGATCACCCGCGGCAAGGGCTTTTTCGACGCCGACCGGCATCCGCTGGTGGAGTTCACGTCCGACCCCTACAGCGAAGAGCTGCTGCGCAAGGGCGGCCTGCTCGGCGGCGCGCTGACCATCCGCGGCGTTCGCCGGCGCGAGGTATTCGAGGTCGTGCCGGCGACCTGCGATCGTCCGAGCATCGATTGCGACGTGGTCGCCACCGGCGTGGTCTACCGCAGCGACTACGCGATGGACCGCTGGGGCTTCGCGCTCTCAGACCGGGTGGTGTTCTCGCTGCACATCCGCACGCGGCCGACGCCGAAGGCGCCGTGACCGCGGCACTGCGTGCCCTGCTGGTGCTGCTGGTGCTGGCCTGCGGCGGCTGCGCCAGCCTGTCGGCCGTGCAGCGCGACCAGGCCGCGCGGATCGCCGCCGACGCGCGCTCGACCGCGGTCGACTGCGACCTGCCCACCGGCTGCGCGCGGCCCTCGCCGCTGCGCGAACTGGGCGTGCGCGCCTGGGCCCGGAGCACGCCGGAGCAGCCGCGGCACTACGCGCTGTTGCTCGAGTACGGCCAGGATGCGCTGGTCGCGCGCCTGGACCTGATCCGCGGCGCGACCGCGACCATCGACCTGCAGACCTACATCTTCGACGAGGACGACGCCGGTCACCTGGTGCTCGACGAGCTGATGGCCGCGGTGCGCCGCGGCGTGCGCGTGCGGGTGCTGGTCGACCAGCTCTCGGCGCTGCGCCAGGCCGACACCCTGGCGGCACTGGCCTCGGCCCACGTCAACTTCGAGATCCGCATCTACAACCCGGTGCTCGAACGCGCCCACATCACCTATCCGATGTACGCCTGGGCGGCGGCCTGCTGCTGGCGCCGGCTCAACCAGCGCATGCACAGCAAGCTGCTGCTGGTCGACGGCATCGTCGGCATCACCGGCGGCCGCAACTACCAGGACGACTATTACGACTGGAACCCGGAGTTCAACTTCCGCGACCGCGACGTGCTGGTCAGCGGCCCGGCGACCGTCGACATGGCGGCGAACTTCGACGCGTTCTGGAACGCCCGGCTGAGCGTGCCGGTGGCACGGCTCGACGACGTCGGCCGCCACCTGCTGCGCGCCGGCGCGCCGGCGCTGCCGCAGTGGCCGTACCAGCGGCCTGAGCAGGTCGCCGCGGTCTCGCGCACGGCCGACGACGCGGCCCTGGTGCGCGAGCGCCTGGCCGACGCCGCGATCGCGGTGGGCGAGGTGACCTTCATCGCCGACCTGCCGCAGAAGCACCGCAGCGACCGCGAGGCCGCCGCCGATGCCGTCCACGCCTCGCCGCTGCTCAACCAGCTGATCGAGTCGGCGCGCGAGCAAGTGCTGATGCAGACGCCCTACCTGGTGCTGTCGAAGCAGGCGCAGGCGATGTTCGCGCGCATGCAAGAGCGCGAACCGCCGCCGCGGGTGGTCATCTCCACCAACAGCCTCGCCGCCACCGATTCCTTCATCACCTACGCGCTGTCGTACAAGTACAAGCGCCGCTACCTGCGCGACTTCGGCTTCGAGATCCACGAGTTCAAGCCGTTTCCCGAGGATGCGCCGATCGACCTCGATGCCACTGGTGCGGTCGACATCTCGTGGAATTCCGACGGCAGCGCCAACATCGGCGAAGCGACCGGGGCCGAGGAAGCCAAGGCCGACACCGGCGACGGTCGCCGCGCGTCGCCGCTGCAGCGCGAGTACGCGGCGCTGCGCTACGCCGGCGTCGGCGTGCACCAGCGCGTGCCGCTCAAGCGCAGCGGCGTGCGCTTCGGCATGCACGCCAAGTCGCTGGTGATCGACCACCGCATCGGCGTGGTCGGCACCCACAACTTCGACCCGCGCGGCGACGACTACAACACCGAGAGCGCGGTGATCATCGACGACCCCGTGTTCGCGCGCGCGCTGGCCGCGAGCATCCAACGCGACATCGCGCCGGAGAACTCCTGGGCGATCGCGCGCCGCGACAAACCGCCGGTGTTCTCCGGGCTCGAGTACTCGCTGACCAAGGTGTCCGAGCACCTGCCGGTGTTCGACCTGTGGCCGGTGCGTTACGCGACCAGCTACGAGTTCCAGGCCGGCCCGGAGTGCCCGGCACCGCTGTCGCCGTTCGACCCGGGGTTCCGCGCCTGCTACGAACCGGTCGGCGACTTCCCCGAGGTCAACCTCGGCTGGCGCAGCCTGCTCACGCGCATCTTCACTGCATTCGGCGCCGGCCTCGCTCCGATCCTGTAGGGCGGCCCATGGCCGCGACCGGAGAGCGACGGTGCTTCGGGCACCGCGGGTCGCGGGCATGGCCCGGTCCTACCCCTGCATAGGCCGCCGCGGCCGGCCGGGCATAGGTCGTCAGTCATGCCTCCCGGGCGCAACCATCGGGCCCCTGATCCCATCCAAATCAACAAGTTCCGGCGACTCCGGGGCCCGCCCCGCAGGGCATGACTTCCGGCCCATGCGGGGCCATGATTAGTGTATTACTTTACCAACACACCAGAACACAAGGCCAGAGAGCCCCCACCATGAACGCCATCCCCCAGACCTTCTCCCCCCAGGCTTCCTTCCACCCGAACCCGTCGTCGTGTGCCCCGCGTCCGCTGCCCGTCTCCGAGCGCCGCGAACGCGACTTCGGCATTGGCTACGGCAACTCCAGCGGCTACGCCAGCGACCGGCGCTATGCCCCGGCCACCAGCGCCGCCCGTTTCCGCTTTGCCTGATGCGCGGCGCGGCAGGCCGCCGCCCACGCCCGGCGCGCGCGCCGAAGCGCGATTGACGCGCGCGCGCCACGCGGCATAGGCTGCGTCTCTTCATTCGCCGCCCCCGGACCGCGCCATGCCGCTCACGCTGACCATCGACCTCAACGACCAGGATCTCGAACACTTCACCCAGGCCCTGGAAGCGGCACGCAAGGCGGCCGAGAGCAAGTCGGCAGCGGAGATCATCGACGCGGCCGCGGGCCTGCTCGATGATGCGCAGAACGTGCGCCTGCCGGATTTTATCCGCCAGCGCCTGGAAAGCCTCGACGACATGATCGCGATGGTCCGAGACGATGGCTGGCACCTCGACGGCGAGGACAAGCAGCGCGTGCTGTCGGCGCTGGCCTATTTCGCCGATCCCAAGGACGTGATCCCGGACCACATCGAGGTGCTGGGCTACTTCGACGACGCGATCGTGATCGAGCTGGCGGTGCGCCAGTTGCGCCACGAGCTCGACGCCTACGACGACTTCTGCGAGTTCCGCGAGCGCGAGGCCAGGCAGCGCGGCATCGAACCGTCCGCGGTCGGCCGCGCCGACTGGCTCGACGGTCGCCGCGACGAACTGGTCGACCGCATGCACGCACGGCGCGAGCGCGAGTTCGGCATCGGCTACGGCAGCAGCAGCGGCTACGGCAAGCGCTCCTACACCAAGGCCTGGCGCCCCAGCATGTTCCGCTTCCGCTGAGCGGCGCGCGGATGTTCCGCGCCGGCGTCAGCGTCGATGACCTCAACGCCCTGTCGCGGAATACCGCGATGGAGCCGCTGGGCATCGTCTTCACCGAAATCGGCCCGGACTACCTGCGCGCGACGATGCCGGTGGACGCGCGCACCCACCAGCCCTACGGCCTGCTGCACGGCGGCGCCTCGGTGCTGCTGGCCGAAACCCTCGGCAGCAGCGCCGGCGGCCTGTGCGTGCCGGAAGGGCATGGCGTGGTCGGCATCGAGATCAACGCCAACCACCTGCGCGGCGTGCGCAGCGGCAGCGTCACCGGCACCGCGCGGCCGCTGCACGTGGGCCGCAGCACCCAGGTCTGGGAGATCCGCATCGAGGACCAAGCCGGCAAGCTGGTCTGCATCTCGCGGCTGACGCTGGCGGTGGTGGCGAGGGCCTGATGCCGGCGCGGCAGCCACACCAACTAGCAACCACCAACTACCAACCCGGGAACCCGCCTGGTCGCGCAGGTTGGTAGTTCGTGGTTGCTAGTTCGTAGTTCGTGATTCGCGGTTGCTTCTCGCCCCCACTCCCCACCGCCGGCCCGCATTCGGTATCGTGGGCGGCTTCGGACTCCCCCGGTCCTGCTGCCTGGTCCCTGTCGTGCGTGCCCTCCGCTTCGCCGTTCGCGTCCCCTTCCTGCTCTGGCACCTGCTGGTGCACCTGCCGATCACGGTGCTGCTGATGTCGCCGCCGTTCGGTGGCCTGCGCCTGGCCGACGGCGGGCGCCTGCAGTACCGCATGGTGCGGCTGTGGTCGAGCGGGCTGATGCGGGTGTTCGGGATGCGCGTGCGCCGGGTCGGCCATCCGATGCCGGGCGCGGTGATGTTCGTCTCCAACCACGTCAGCTGGATCGACATCGTCGCCCTGCACAGCCAGCGGATGATGGGCTTCGTCGCCAAGCGCGAGATCGCCGGCTGGCCGGTGGTCGGCTGGCTGGCCTCGCGCGCGGAGACCATCTACCACCAGCGCGGCAGCCAGGAATCGCTGGGCGGGGTGCTGCATGAGATGCGGGCGCGGCTGCACGACGGGCGCGCGGTCGGCGTGTTCCCCGAGGGCCGCACCCGCGACGGGCGCGAGATCGGGCCGTTCCACGCGCGCATCTTCCTTGCCGCGGTCGAGGCCGGAGTGCCGGTGCAGCCGGTGGCGCTGCGCTACGGCGAAGGCGGCAGTGCGCAGAGCACGGTTGCGTTCGCGCCGGGCGAGCACTTCTTCGGCAACTTCCTGCGCCTGCTAGGCGAGCCGTCGCGGACGGTGGAAGTGGTGTTCCTCGAGCCGATCGCGCCCGGCGACGCCGAGGGCCGCCGGCGCATCGCCGAGATCGCGCGCGAGCGCATCGTCGCCGCCATGCAGCGATGAGCGCGGACGGCGAATCCCGCGACTACGCGCCGCCGCGCTGGCTGCGCAGTCCGCATCTGCAGACCATCCTCGGCTCCAGTCCGTGGCGGCGCAAGCGTGGCGCGCAGGCGCTGGCCGCGACCGGCGCGGTGACCACCGGGCACCTGGTCGACGGCGGCGACGGCGTGCGCCTGCACGGCCTGCACAGCGCGGTGCCGGGTGTCGAGCCGCGCGGCCTGGCGCTGCTGCTGCACGGCTGGGAGGGCAGCGCCGAATCGAGCTACATGTGCCTGACCGCGGCGCAGCTGCTGGCGCAGGGCTTCGAGGTGTTCCGCCTCAACTTCCGCGACCACGGCGACACCCACCACCTCAATCCCGACATCTTCCACTCCTGCCGGATCGACGAGGTGGTGCATGCGGCCGGCGACGTCGCCACGCGCTTCGGTGCGCGGCCGATGGTGGTGGCCGGCTATTCGCTCGGCGGCAACTTCGCCCTGCGCCTGGCGCTGCGTGCGCCGCAGGCGGGCCTGCCGCTGGCACGGGTGGCCGCGGTGTGCCCGGTGCTCGATCCGGCGCACACGATGCGCAGGATGGAGGAGGGGCGGTGGTTCTACATGCGCTACTTCGAGCGCAAGTGGCGCAGCTCGCTGGCGCGCAAGCGGGCGCTGTTCCCCGAACGCGTCGGCTTCGACGACGACACGCTGCGCCTGGGCATGCGCGATCTGACCGAGTGGCTGGTGCTGCGGCACACCGACCTGGGCAGCATCGATGCCTACTTCGACGGCTACTCGGTCGCCGGCGACCGGCTGCGCGCGCTGCGGCTGCCGGCGCACATCCTGATGGCGGCCGATGACCCGGTGGTCCCGGTCGACGAGTTCCACGCCCTGGTCCTGTCGGAACCGGCCCGGGTCGAGATCGTGCCCTGGGGCGGGCACTGCGGCTTCCTCGAGGACGCGCACTTCGGCGGCTATGCCGAGCGCTGGACGGCACGGCGGCTGGCGGGAGCGGCGGATGCTTGATGGCTGGAAAGGAGCAGATTTCTCGCTGCGCTCGAGATGACATTGGAACGAGATTGTCATTTCGAGCGCAGCGAGAAATCTGCTCTCCGCCCCGCAACCTCCACCGAAGCGCCGTATCCTGACCCACAACGCCATTCGAGGAGACTCCGATGCAGATCCGCAGCGACAGCTTCGAACACCGCGGCACCATCCCCGCCGCGTTCGCGCTCGGCGCCCCCGACGGCTTCGGCGGCAACCGCAGTCCGCACCTGGCCTGGGACGACGCGCCCGAGGGCACGCGCTCGTTCGTGCTGCTGTGCATCGACACCGACGCGCCGACCGATCCCTCGCTGGCCGGCAAGGAAGGCGTGGAGATCCCGGTCGCGCATCCGCGCGGCGACTTCGTGCACTGGGCGATGGTCGAGATCCCCGCCGACGTGCGCGCGATCGCCGAAGGCGCCGCCAGCGATGGCGTGACCAAGGGCGGCAAGTCCTCGCCACCCGGTCCGGCCGGCGCCCGCCAGGGCCTGAACGACTACACCGGCTGGTTCGCCGGCGACGCCGACCTCGGCGGCGACTGGTTCGGATACGACGGCCCGTACCCGCCGCCGAACGACCTGCGCGTGCACCGCTACTTCTTCCGCGTGTTCGCCCTCGACGTGGCGAAGCTCGATGTGCCCGACCGCTTCAGCGCCGGCGACGCACTGCGC
>ENA-UOUJ01001891-UOUJ01001891.1-activated-sludge-metagenome-genome-assembly--contig:-NODE-1891-length-10207-cov-10.623030_pt1 | contig 10207 bp, 9 predicted proteins | sample MGYA00249839_ERZ747224 | MGnify/ENA primary metagenome ERZ747224 (study PRJEB28782, sample SAMN03220277) | activated sludge metagenome | biome: wastewater; feature: sewage sludge; material... | reverse complement strand
TGACCTCCACCACCGTGCCGTAGTCGCCCGGCGGCAGCCGGAGCGAGGTGTCGCGGACGTCGGAGGCCTTCTCGCCGAAGATGGCGCGCAGCAGCTTCTCCTCCGGCGTCATCGGGCTCTCGCCCTTGGGCGTGATCTTGCCGACCAGGATGTCGCCCGGGCCGACCTCGGCGCCGATGTAGACGATGCCGGCTTCGTCGAGGTTCCTGAGCGCCTCCTCGCCGACGTTGGGGATGTCGCGGGTGATCTCCTCCGGCCCGAGCTTGGTGTCGCGGGCGGCGACCTCGAACTCCTCGATGTGGATCGAGGTGAAGACGTCGTCCTTGGCGATCCGCTCGGAGATGAGGATCGAGTCCTCGTAGTTGTAGCCGTTCCAGGGCATGAAGGCGACGAGCACGTTCTTGCCGAGTGCCAACTCGCCGAGGTCGGTCGACGGCCCGTCGGCGATGAACTCGCCCTTGCGGACGGCGTCGCCCACCTTCACCAGCGGGCGCTGGTTGATGCAGGTGTTCTGGTTCGAGCGCTGGAACTTGCGCAGCCGGTAGATGTCGACGCCCGGATCGCCCGGCGCCACGTCCTCGGTGGCGCGCACGACGATGCGCATGGCGTCAACCTGGTCGATGACGCCGGCGCGGCGCGCGGTGATCGCCGCGCCCGAGTCGCGCGCCACGATCTCCTCGATGCCGGTGCCGACGAAGGGCGCCTCGGCGCGCAGCAGCGGCACCGCCTGGCGCTGCATGTTCGAGCCCATCAGCGCGCGGTTCGCGTCGTTGTTCTCGAGGAACGGGATCAGCGAGGCCGCGACCGAGACGAGCTGCTTCGGCGAGACGTCGATCAGGTCGACGTTCTGCGGCGGGTTCAGCATGAAGTCGCCGCCCTTGCGGGTGGAGACGAGCTCGTTCACGAAGCGGCCGTCCGCGTCGAGGTTGGCGTTCGCCTGGGCGATCGTGTGGCGCATCTCCTCGGTCGCCGACATGTAGGTGACCTCGTCGGTCACCTGGCCGTCGCGGACGTGGCGGTAGGGGGTCTCGATGAAGCCGTACTTGTTGACGCGCGCGAAGCTGGCGAGCGAGTTGATCAGGCCGATGTTCGGGCCTTCCGGCGTCTCGATCGGGCACATCCGGCCGTAGTGGGTCGGGTGCACGTCGCGCACCTCGAAGCCCGCCCGCTCGCGGGTCAGGCCGCCCGGGCCGAGCGCCGAGAGACGGCGCTTGTGGGTGACCTCGGAGAGCGGGTTGGTCTGGTCCATGAACTGGCTGAGCTGCGAGGAGCCGAAGAACTCCCGCACCGCCGCCGCCGCCGGCTTGGCGTTGATCAGATCCTGCGGCATGACCGTGTCGATCTCGACCGAGGACATCCGCTCGCGGATCGCCCGCTCCATGCGGAGGAGGCCGACGCGGTACTGGTTCTCCATCAGCTCGCCGACCGAGCGCACCCGGCGGTTGCCGAGATGGTCGATGTCGTCGATCTCGCCCTTGCCGTCGCGCAGGTCCACGAGCGCCTTGACGCAGGCGGTGATGTCCTCGTTGCGAAGCGTGCGGACGGTGTCCTCGGCGTCGAGGTCGAGGCGCATGTTCATCTTCACCCGGCCGACCGCCGAGAGGTCGTAGCGCTCGGGATCGAAGAAGAGCGACCGGAACATGACATCGGCGGCCTCGACCGTCGGCGGCTCGCCCGGGCGCATGACGCGGTAGATGTCCATGAGCGCCTGGTCGCGGTTCATGTTCTTGTCGACCGCCATCGTGTTGCGGATGTAGGCGCCGACGGTGATGTTGTCGACGTCGAGGGTCGGGATCTCGGTGACGCCGTTGTCGAGCAGCACCTTCAGCGAGCCGCCGGTGACGTCGCCGGTCTTGGCGTCGATCTCCCAGGTCAGCTCGTCGCCGGCCTCGACCCAGATGAGGCCGGTCTCCTCGTTGATGATGTCGCGCGCGGCGTAGCGGCCGACGATGGCGTCGAAGGGTACCAGCACCTCGCTGATGTCGCCCTTGTCCTGCCACTCCTTGACCATGCGCGGGGTGATCTTCTTGCCGGCCTCGGCGATCACCTCGCCGGAGGCGGCGTCGATCAGGTCGTGCGTCGGCTTGGTGCCGCGCAGCCGCTCGGGGAAGAAGCGGGTGGCCCAGCCCTTGTTCTCGCGCCGGTAGGTCACGGTGTCGTAATAGGCCGCCATGATGGCGTCCTGGTCCATGCCGAGGGCATAGAGCAGCGTCGTCACCGGCAGCTTCCGGCGGCGGTCGATGCGCGCGAAGACGATGTCCTTGGCGTCGAACTCGAAATCGAGCCAGGAGCCGCGGTAGGGGATGACGCGGCTGGTGAAGAGCAGCTTGCCCGAGGAGTGGGTCTTGCCCTTGTCGTGGTCGAAGAAGACGCCGGGGGAGCGGTGCATCTGGGAGACGATAACGCGCTCGGTACCGTTCACGATGAAGGTGCCGTTCGGGGTCATGAGCGGCATGTCGCCCATGTAGACGTCCTGCTCCTTGATGTCCTTCACCGAGCGGGCGCCGGTCTCCTCATCGACCTCGAAGACGATGAGGCGCAGGGTGACCTTCAGCGGCGCGGCATAGGTCATGTCGCGCTGCATGCACTCGTCGACGTCGTACTTGGGCGGCTCGAGCTCGTACTTCACGAACTCGAGAACGGCGGTCTCGTTGAAGTCCTTGATCGGGAAGACCGACTGGAAGGTCCCCTGCAGCCCCTCGCCGTCGAGGGGGCGCTCCTGGTCGCCCGAGTTCAGGAACAGGTCATAGCTCGACTTCTGCACCTCGATGAGGTTCGGCATCTCCGCGACCTCACGGATCTTGCCGTAGAACCTGCGAATGCGCTTGTGACCTGAATGCCGCTGAGCCATGCTCTGAATACCTCTACCTCGCATGCGAGCCACCCGGCGGGGAAACGGGTGCCTCGGCCGTGCCGACGCTTCGGGCCCAATGCTGGCGCGACTTCCCACATCGCGCACTCCGGACCGAACCTGCGTCTTTCGCGACATCCGCCGATCCGGATGCCGAGAGAGACGCACGCCTTCAAACGCATTTGGCCGGACCCGCGATTCGCTCCGCGGATCCAGCCGTGTCGGTTAACGCAACCTCAAGTTGCGTGCAAGCTCACTTCAGCTCGACTTCCGCGCCGGCGTCGGTGAGCTTCTTCTTGATGTCCTCGGCCTCGGTCTTGGAGACGCCCTCCTTGACGGCCTTGCCGCCGGCCTCGACCAGGTCCTTGGCCTCCTTCAGGCCGAGGCCGGTGATCGCGCGGACCTCCTTGATGACGTTGATCTTCTGCGCGCCGGCCGACTTCAGGATGACGTCGAACTCGGTCTGCTCCTCGGCGGCCTCGGCCGGGGCGGCGGCGGCAGCCGGGCCCGCAGCAACGGCCACCGCGCCCGCGGCGGGCTCGATGCCGTACTCGTCCTTGAGGATCTTCTTCAGCTCGGCGGCCTCGAGGAGCGTCAGGCCCACGATCTCTTCCGCCAGTTTCTTCAGGTCAGCCATGTCAGGTTCCAATCAGATAGGGTGTCTGGTCCGGTGCGGCAAGGTCTTGCCCCACGCGGGCTTGTCAGGGTTGCCGTTCAAGCCGCCTCGCGCTCCTCGAGAGTGGTGAGGATCGACGCGATATTCGCGGCGGGCGCGCCAATCGCCCCTGCCAGCTGCGCCGCCGGGGCGCCAATGGTCGCGACGATGGAAGCGATGAGCTCCTCGCGCGACGGCATGGCGGCCACGGCGGTGACGCCGGCCTGGTCGAGAGCGGTGCCCCCCATGGCCCCGCCGAGGACAACAAGCTTCTTGTTGACCTTGGTGAAGTCCTCCACCGCTTTCGCGGCGGCGACCGGGTCCTCGGAATAGGCGAGCACCGTCATGCCCGTCAGCAGATCCCCCATCTTCTCACCGGGGGTCCCCTTCAGGGCGATCTTGGCGAGCCGGTTCTTGGCGACGCGGACCCCGCCCCCGGCCTGCTTCAGGCGCAGGCGGAAGTCCGTCATCTCGGCAACCGAGAGGCCCTCGTAGTGCGCGACCACGACGACGCCAGAGTCCGCGAAGATCCGGCCGAGTTCCTCGACCACGCCTTCCTTCTGGGCTCTATCCACAGTTGTTGCTCCAAGTTTGGCCTCGGGGGTCGCCCCCTCCGGCCGGCTCTCTTTCGCCGGTCGCCCCGTCTCGGGCTCGCCGGCGTCTCGGGTCCGAAGGTCCCGCCAAAACCGCCCGGGGCGCCGCCCCGATTGATCCTGATCGTTCCCCATCTCGGGCAGGACTTAGCGCCTCGCGGCAGCCCACCGTCTCGGACAGTCACCCCGGCGTCGCCGCCGGGGAGCTCGTCAGTCGGCCACCGCGCTGGCGATGTCGACGGTCACGCCCGGCCCCATGGTGGAGCTGAGCGAAATCTTCTTCAGGTAGGTGCCCTTGGCACCCGACGGTTTGGCCCGGTTCACCGCCTGCACGAAGGCCTTCACGTTCTCGACCAGCGCGGAGGGTTCGAAGGAGGCCTTGCCGACGCCGCCGTGGATGACGCCCGCCTTCTCGACCTTGAACTGCACCTCGCCGCCCTTGGCGTTCTTCACCGCCTGGGCCACGTCCATCGTCACCGTGCCGACCTTGGGGTTCGGCATCAGGTTCCTCGGCCCGAGGATCTTTCCCAGCCGCCCGACGATCGGCATCATGTCCGGCGTGGCGATGCAGCGGTCAAACTCGATCTTGCCGCCCTGGATCGTCTCCATCAGGTCCTCGGCGCCGACGATGTCCGCCCCCGCCGCCTGCGCCTCGTCGGCCTTGGCGCCGCGGGCGAAGACCGCGACCCGCACCGTCTTGCCGGTGCCGTTCGGCAGGTTGACGACGCCGCGCACCATCTGGTCGGCGTGACGCGGGTCGACGCCCAGGTTCATCGCGATCTCGAGCGTCTCATCGAACTTCGCCGTGGCGTTCGCCTTGACCAGCGCGACGGCGTCGGCGACCGTGAGATCCGCCTTGCCCTCGAAGGCCTTCCGCGCCGCGGCGGTGCGCTTTGCTACCTTGGCCATCGGCTTACCCCTTCACCTCGATGCCCATCGAGCGGGCGGAGCCGGCGATGATCTGCATCGCGGCCTCGACGTCGCCCGCGTTCAGGTCCTTCATCTTCGCCTCGGCGATCTCGCGCACCTGGGCGAGCGTCACCGAGCCCGCCACCGTCTTGCCGGGGGTCTTCGAGGCCGAGGTGAGCTTCGCCGCCTTCTTCAGGAGGTAGGACGCCGGCGGCGTCTTGATCTCCATGGTGAAGGACTTGTCGGTGAAGTAGGTGATGATGACGGGCGTCGGCTGGCCGACCTCCATCTCCTGGGTCCGGGCGTTGAACGCCTTGCAGAACTCCATGATGTTGATGCCGCGCTGACCCAGCGCCGGCCCGACGGGCGGCGAGGGGTTCGCCTTTCCGGCGGGGACCTGCAGCTTCAGCTGCCCCGCTACCTTCTTGGCCATGATGGCCTCCTTCTCTCCATGCCCTCGGGTCGCGACCCTCGGGCGCTACATGGGGTGGTGCGGTCCGGACGGCGCGCCGCCCTCGCCTCCCACCACGGTCCGATATCCTTGGATATCGGCCCACTCACACTGGTCCGATATCCTTGGGATATCGGCCCACTCACACTGGTCCGATGTCCTTGGACATCGGACCATTCAGACCCGCGTCAGGACGCCTTGGCGACCTGGGCGAATTCCAGCTCGACCGGGGTCGCCCGGCCGAAGATCGACACCGACACCTTGAGCCGGTTGTTCGACTGATCGACCTCCTCGACCATCCCCGAGAAACCCTCGAACGGCCCGTCGGTGACGTTGACCTGCTCGCCGGTCTGGAAGGTGATGATCGAGCGCGGCCGCTCCTGCCCCTCGACCACGCGGTTGAGGATGTGCGCGACCTCGTCGTCCTTCATCGGCGAGGGCTTGCCCTGCGGCCCGAGGAAGCCGGTCACCCGGTTGATCGAGTTGATCAGGTGATAGGTGCGGTCGGAGAGCTCCATCTTCACCAGCACGTAGCCGGGCATGAAGCGCTTCTCGGTCTGCACCTTCTTGCCGCGGCGGATCTCGATGACCTCCTCGGTCGGCACCATGACCTCGGCGATCTCCTCGGTGAGCCCCTGCTGCGCGGCGGCGTCCCTGATCGCCTCGGCGACCTTCTTCTCGAAGTTCGAGAGCACGCTCACCGAATACCAGCGCATCGCCATGTCAGTCCGTAACCTCAACTCGGGGGCGGTGCGCTCGCCGCCCGCCCTCTGCTGTTCCGCCCCGGCAAGGCAAAGCGGCGCGCGACGAATCGCAGCGCGCCAGCCGGCCGGTCGGGAAGCGCCCCCTTAACGCCGCGGGCGCGCGGCTTCAAGAGCTCATTCGGAGGATCGTCTCGAGCCCGAAGCGAATGAGCAGGTCGACGGTGAAGAAGAAGAAGGCGAAGAGCGCCGCCATGATCATCACCATGACCGTGGTGAGCCCCGTCTCCCGCCGCGTCGGCCAGATCACCTTGGCGACCTCGGCGCGGACCTGCTGGATGAACTGCAGGGGGTTGGTGCGGGCCATCGTCACTCTCTCCGTCGGACGGCTGCACCTAAGCCAGCCGCCCGGCCTTTGCAAGCCCCGCGGCCCCGGGTTCGCCCTCGGGTTCAGCCCGCGGCCGGCTTCCAGTCGGGCGAGGGGATGACGTTGATCATCCAGGGCACGCCGAACCGGTCGACGAGCGCGCCGAAGCCGGGCGACCAGAAGGTCTCGCCGAACGGCATCGCCACCTTTCCGCCCTCGGCCAGCCGGTCGAACCAGCGCTGCGCCTCGGCCTGATCCCCGGTGTGGAGCGTGACGTCGAAGCCGTTCTTGGGCTTGTCGACGTTCGGTGCCCATCCGACGTCCATGTCGGCGCCCATCAGCGCCTGGTCGCCCACCTCCAGCCAGCAGTGCATCAGCCAGTCCTTGTACTTCTCGCGGTCGACGGGCATGTCGGGCGGCGCGTCGCCATAGGGCATGGCCGCGGTAATCCGGCCGCCGAGGACCTCGGCATAGAACTCGAAGGCCTCGCGGCACTGCCCCTGGAAGCTCAGGCTCGTCACGATCTTCATCGGCGTCTCCTCTCCTCCGATGCCCGGTACAATTGAGTTGATATCAACGTAACTCCGCTGCGGGAGTCAACCACCGCGCCGGCAAGGCGCGAAAATGCGCCCAGAGCCCTTGACGTCGTGCCGGCGCGCCGCATCGTCGCCGGCGCGAGAAGGATGCCATGACCGACGAGATCCACCCCGACGGCCTGCCCGTCCCGCGCCGCTACTTCGCCATTCTCGCGATCTCTATCGGCATCACCATGGCGGTGCTCGACGGCACGGTGGTGAACGTCGCGCTGCCCTCCATCGCGCGCGAGCTCGGCGTCTCGCCCTCGGCGGCGGTCTGGATCGTCAACGCCTACCAGCTCGTGATCCTCGCGACGCTGCTGCCGATCGCGGCGCTCGGCGAGCGGGTCGGCTACCGCCGCGTCTACCAGGTCGGCATCGTCGTCTTCACCCTCGGCTCGCTCGCCTGCGCGCTCGCCGGCAGCCTGCCGCTCCTCGTCGCCGCGCGGGTGCTGCAGGGGCTCGGCGGCTCGGCGGTGATGAGCATGAACGGCGCGCTGGTGCGTCACACCTACCCGGACGCGATGCTCGGGCGCGGCGTCGGCCTCAACGGTCTCGTCGTCTCGATCGCCGCCGCCGTCGCCCCCTCGCTCGCCTCGGCCGTCCTCGCCATCGGCCCCTGGCCGTGGCTCTTCGCGATCAACGTGCCCTTCGGCCTGCTCAACACCTGGCTGGCGCTGCGCTACCTGCCGCGCTCGGAGACCTCGAGCCGGCCGCTCGACCGGCTGAGCGTCCTGCTCGGCCCGGTCATGTTCGGCCTCTTCTTCATCGGCGCGGACGCGCTCGCCCGCGACGGCGCGGGCCGGCTCGCGCCACCAGCGCTGCTCGCGGCGGTCGCGGCCGGGGCGGTGCTCGTCCGGCGCAACAGCGGGGTGCCGGCGCCGCTCGTTCCGATCGACCTGCTCAGGAACCCGGTCTTCGCCCTGTCGGTCGGAGCCTCGGTCTGCGCCTTCGTCGCCTTCATCATCGCCTTCGTCGCCCTGCCCTTCTATTTCCAGAGCGTGCTCGGCCGCGACCAGGTGGAGACGGGCCTGCTGATGACCCCCTGGCCGGTCGCCCTCGGTCTCGTCGCGCCGCTCGCCGGGCGGCTCTCCGACCGGATGTCGGCGGGCCTGCTCGGCGGCTTCGGGATGCTGCTGCTGGCCATCGGGCTCGCCCTGCTCGGCGTCCTCCCGCCCGACGCAGGCGCGCTCGACATCGCCTGGCGGATGGCGCTCTGCGGCCTCGGCTTCGGCTTCTTCCAGGCGCCCAACAACCGCACCATGCTCGCCGCCGCGCCGCGCACCCGCTCGGGCGCGGCCGGCGGCATGCTGGCGACCGCCCGCCTCCTCGGCATGACCTCGGGGGCCACCATCGTCGCGCTCGTCTTCCATTTCCTGCCGGGATCGGCCGAGCCCGTCAGCCTCGGCCTCGCCACCGCCTTCGCGCTCTTCGCCGGAATCGCGAGCACGCTCCGCATCTCGCGCCGGGCCACCGCCCGCTGGCCTCCTGGGGGTTAACCTTCGTTGAGAAGTGGTTAGCGCCCACCTCTTTATCGTGTCTTTTCAGCTCATTAAGGAAAGCCCGCACTGTGCGGGCCCGTACGGATGCGGCAGACCCTCGGCAGGGAATTGGATTGCGTGCTGGCAGGGGCGATAGGACTCGAACCTACGACCCTCGGTTTTGGAGACCGATGCTCTACCGACTGAGCTACACCCCTAAGGCGACGCAGCGTCTCTATATCGGTGCGCTCGGAAGGGAGTCAATCCGCCCTCACCTGCCAACGCGACGAGGCCGGCCTCCACCACATCCGGACAGGCGAGCAGGCGCTTTACAGGTCGCGGCCTTTCTGCGACGGCAGGATCTCGGGATCATCGGCATGCGCGGGCTCCGCGAAGAGCCACGCGCCTTCACGCAGGGGACGGAGCGGGGATGGAGCGCATCGGCGTCGGGCTGATCGGCACGGGCTTCATGGGCAAGTGCCACGCGATGGCCTATGGCGCCGTGCGCGCCGTCTTCGGCGACGTCCCGGAGATCGCGCGGGTAGTGCTCTGCGACGTCGACGCCGGCCATGCCGCCGCCTGCGCCCGCGACTTCGGCTTCGCGCGCGCGACGACGGACTGGCGCGAGATCGTCGCCGACCCGACGGTCGAACTCGTCTCGATCACCTCGCCGAACGGGCTCCACCGCGAGATGGCGGTGGCGGCGCTCGAGGCCGGCAAGCACGTCTGGTGCGAGAAGCCGATGGCGCTCGACCTCGAGGACGCCCGCGCCATGGCCGAAGCCGCCGCCCGCAGCGGCCGGGTGGCAGCGCTCGGCTACGCCTACCTGCAGAACCCGGCGCTCGTCGAGGCGCGGCGGCTGATCGAGGCGGGGGCGATCGGCACGCCCTTCGACTTCCGCGGCAGCGTGGACGAGGACTATATGGCCGACCCGGCGCTGCCCTGGTCCTGGCGGCTGCGCGCGCAGGACGCCGGCCTCGGCACGCTCGGCGATCTGACCGTGCATCTCGTCTCGCTCGCCCGCATGCTCATGGGCGAGATCGAGGCGCTGACCGCGGTCGTCGACACGGTGCATGTCGAGCGGCCGCTGCCGGGCGGCGGCACGGCGGCGGTCGAGAACGACGACGTCGCCCACGCCCTCGTCCGCTTCGCGAGCGGCGCGCGCGGGACGCTCGCTTCGAGCCGGGTCGCGCACGGGCGGAAGAACGGGCTCCGCGTCGAGGTCTACGGCTCGCACGGGGCGCTCTGGCTCGACAACGAGCGGATGAACGAGCTCAACCTCTATCTCGCCGAGGGGCCGGTCGGGACGCGCGGCTTCCGCCGCATCCTCTCCGGTCCGGCGCATGCCGACTATGCCCGCTTCTGCCCGGCGCCCGGCCACGGCCTCGGCTTCAACGAGGTCAAGGTCATCGAGCTCGCCGAGCTCCTGAAGGCGACGACCGGCCGCCCGACCCGCGCCATCGACTTCGCCGAGGGCCTGAAGATCGAGCAGGTGGTACACGGCTTCGTCCGCTCCGCCGGCGAAGGCCGATGGGTGCGCCCGGCCGACCTCTAGCAGGCTGCTGAAGCAGTGTGGCGGACCGCTTTGAGGATGGCATCATCGCCGCGATGGTAGTCGAGCTCG
>ENA-UOUJ01001889-UOUJ01001889.1-activated-sludge-metagenome-genome-assembly--contig:-NODE-1889-length-10226-cov-5.492774_pt1 | contig 10226 bp, 8 predicted proteins | sample MGYA00249839_ERZ747224 | MGnify/ENA primary metagenome ERZ747224 (study PRJEB28782, sample SAMN03220277) | activated sludge metagenome | biome: wastewater; feature: sewage sludge; material... | reverse complement strand
AAATTAGGTTGACCCATTCACCCGGAGAATGCCAAAAGGTACTATTAATAATTTTGGCATCATGAAAATAATTAAAAGTATCTCCACCGCCATAATAGTATTCATAAATTAACCCGATGAAAATGGCGCCTATAATTTTGACAGTTAATCCGGGTATGAAATATTTTCGGTAAGAATGATCTATTGGATAGTATTTGCTTCTAAACGAATACGCAAAAGCATAAATTATTGCTAAAAGAATGGGTAGGATGATAAAATCTATAAAAGTTATATTTGCCTGCATATCATATTTATAATTGGTAAAATTATAATATTAACTTCATATTCGGGTTGAAGATTTTTTTATAAAGTAAAAGCTAATGCCTCGTATTTTACGTATTCATAACAGACTGATTGTTGGTGGCCCCACTCCAATTATACTTAATCTAACTAAATTTTTGGAACCGGACTTTGAAACACTGTTAGTCGCAGGAGAAAAGGAAGATCATGAACAAGATGCTACCTCTATAGCAGAGAGTTTAGGAATCAAAACAATTTTGATTCCTGAAATGGGAAGGTCTGTGAATCTTATTAAAGATTTTAATGCCTATAGAAAACTCAAAAAGATTATTAGAGAATATAACCCTGATATCGTACACACCCATGCAGCAAAACCTGGGGCAATAGGACGTATGGCAGCTATTACCTCTAAAGTGCCCGTGATTGTGCATACCTATCATGGGCATATATTCCATTCTTATTTTAATAAATTTAAAACAAACTTATTTTTGAATATTGAGCGTTTAATGGCAAAACGAACAGATAAAATAATTGCAATCACGCAGAAGCAAAAAAATGAACTTGTCAGTGTATTTCGGGTAGCGGACGGATCAAAATTTGAAATGATAGAAGAAGGTTTTGATTTGTCAAAGTTTAATACAGATGAAAATAATAAGCGGCAACGGTTTAGAAATGAGTTTTCCCTTGATGAGGATACAATTGCTATTGGAATTATTGGCCGCCTGGTACCTGTTAAGAATCATAAATTGTTTTTGGAAGGATTGGCTTACGTCTTGAATAAAACTAAAAAAAAGGTAAAAGCTTTTATCATAGGAGATGGTGAGACTCGTTCAGAAGTAGAACAATTAGCCCATATACTGAATATTTCCTTTAATGCCGTGGGTGAGAAGCCGGATGAAAACAGAATTCTTACTTTTACTTCGTGGCGGACTGATATTGATGTTATAAATGCAGGTCTGGATATTATTTGCCTGTCTTCCTTAAATGAAGGGGCGCCGGTAAGCCTGATTGAAGCGCAAGCTGCGGGAAAACCGATAGTAGCAACTAAGGTAGGTGGTGTAGAAGATATAGTGATAGAAGGAGAAACTGCATTATTATCAGAGATAGATGATAAGGAGCGTTTCTTTTCAAATCTTTTATTATTGGTTGAAGACGAATCACTTAGAAAAAAAATGTCAGAGAAGGGAAATGAGTTTGTAATGGAGAGATTTAGCGTACAACGTTTGGCAAATGATTTTCGCAAACTATATTATGAGCTTCTGGAACAGAAATGCAATGGGAAAAGTAGATTATAAACTTCATCGATCGAAGGGTATAAAGTGAAATTTGAAGTCGATCCGGAATTATAAACCGACTATAAAGCACGACCAAAGATGCTAAAATATGATTACTATATTCTTAATTATATTTATAGAAATCTTTACAATCAAATTATCTGACCTGACCACAGTCTATTTAAAAAATCTTGCCATGGCAGGATGAGGATGCCTTCCACTAATCTTGGACTTGATTCGGTGCAGATGATAATAGACTTTTTGACGGTATATTCCTCCATGAAAGCTTTGATACCTCGCAAATGACGACTGCTGACAGTGTCAGTGCTTTTAACTTCCAGGACAACTTCGTTTTCACCCAATATGAAATCTACCTCGATCTGTGAAGCAGTTCTCCAATAGCTTATCGAGTAGTCTTCGCCGGAATAATGACTGTGTGCGTATATTTCCTGATATATAAAATGCTCAAATGCATGTCCAAAACTTTCACTTTTTTCAGCTATCAGACCTCTTTTTAGAAGATGGTTGACAATACCTACATCAAAAAAATAAAACTTAGGTGCTTGGATAACTCTCCTTTGGGGCTTCTTTTGATAGACCGGCACAAACCTACCTATCAAAGTCTCCTCCATAATCTGAAAGTAGGATTTGACTGTGTGGGCGCTAATACCAATATCTGTTGCAATGTTAGAGTAATTGACCATTTCGCCATTTGAGAAAGCCGCTGCATGTAAGAACTTCGAAAAAACATTCATATTTCTAATTTGTGCTTCTCGAATCAATTCGTCCTGAAGGTAGTTGCCGATATAGGCAGCCAAAAGTCGATTTGCATTATCTGCCAAATAATGTCTGGGTAAAAGCCCATTATTTAAAGCTCTTAGAAGATTGAAATCCGGTATTTCAGGGCTTACAAGTGGATAGAGTTCATATCTAAGCGCTCGCCCTCCTAGTAGATTCACATCCGATCTGAGTATTTTCATAGAGCTGGAACCACTTAATATAAAACGAATCCCTTTATTGACTATCAACCAATGTACCTCATTCAACAAAGTCGGCATTCGTTGAATTTCATCTATTATGATCAGATCAATCTTATCAGAAGCAGCAACTATTTCCCTTATTATTGCAGGGCGTTTGCTGAGTTTTTCATATTCCTCTGGAAGCAATAAGTCGAATAAAATCGCTTTTGGGAAAAGAGTTTTGAGCAATGTGCTTTTACCCGTTTGTCTGGCACCCCATAAAAAAAGGCTTTCCTGCCCTGATCCGGTGAAATTTTGTAACCGTTGAAATAAATTGTCCATTATTCAATCCTAATGTTTGAAATATAATTTCGAAATATCATGATAAAATGAATGTCAACTTCAATATATCATGATAAAATACAAATATGGGTATAATAAGGGGAAAATACGGTATTGGAAAGGGGAATAGTTGAGAGTTGATAGTTAAAATTGGAAGTGGAAAAAAGTAGCGTTGAGTGTTGAATCAGTGAAAAATTTATTCCCGGTACCTCCCCCGGACAGCCAAAATCCTGAATCGGTTAGTGGTTCAACATAAAAGGCTTTATCCGGTAGAACCGTTAGGATATTTGGAATTTAATTATCTGGTAAAACATAGTAAGGCTGTTATTACCGATAGCGGTGGAATTACTGAAGAGACTACAGTTATGGGAATTTCCTGCATGACACTTCGCAACAATACAGAGCTACCTGAAACAATCACAATAGGCACTAATGAACTATTGGGTACCGATCCGAAAGCGATTGCACCTGCAATGAAGAAGCTTATTGCAGGTCAATGGAAACAAGGAAACATTCCTGCATTATGGGACGGGAAGGCAGCAGAGAGGATAGTGGAGGCATTGGTTAATTTGTAATTTATCTTGTTTAAGGAAAGGGAAAAACATTAAGGCATTAAGGTTAGATTAAGCGTTTAAGGCTTCATGCTCCTTCATTTCTTAATGTTGAAAAAAGGGTTGAAACATTAAGGCATTAAGGGTGGGTTGAAAAAATTGATAATGCAAAAGTCTAAGAATATCCTTAATTATTTTATTTATACAATATCTTCCATTATAAATGAAAAATATCTTTCAGTATAATTGAAAAAGATTTATTTTTGATAAAAATTTAATATGATACGTCAGGAAGAATTAGCTCATGTAATTGATTCCCAGCAAATTTCTTTCTCAAAAAAGGACTTGGGATTTTCGCGTGAAATTCTTTCTAAAGTGCCGATTGTTAAATCTTTTGCCACTATAATTACCGGATTAAGGAGATGCGGAAAAAGTACACTCTTACTTCAAATATTGAAGGGAAAACAGAGTGACCTGGGCGGAGATATTTTAATCTTGAACTTTGAAGATGTCCGGCTTTCCAAGTTTGGTAAAGAAGATTTTGCCCGTCTTTATGATGAAATAATTCGACGAAATTCAAAAATTCTATACTTTGATGAAATTCAATTGACAGATGGCTGGGAAATATTTGTAAACCATTTACTCAGGGAAAATTTTCAGGTATTTATCACAGGTTCGAATGCCTCAATGTTAAGTATTGAATTAGGTACCCATTTAACCGGGAGACATTTATCTGTAGAGTTATTTCCGTTTTCTTATTCGGAATTTGTTCGTTTTAAAGGTTTTGATTTTGGGGAAGAGAGCCTGAAACTTTATCTCGAAAATGGCGGAATCCCTGAATTTGTTTCACTTAATATCCCTTCAATTGTTTCTTTGTTGGTGGATGATATACTTGTTCGTGACATTGCGGTACGATATGCTGTACGAGATGTGGCAGCGCTGAAGCAATTAACATTATTCCTGATTTCAAATATTGGAAATCCGATTTCGGCAAACAAACTGATCGGTATGTATGGAATCAACTCTGCTACCACCTTTTTGGAGTATTTTTCCTATTTGAAAGATTCATATATACTTGATTTTGTGCCTTTGTACCATGATTCGCTAAAAGTTCAGGCGAGAAATCCAAAAAAGGTATATGTTGCCGATACCGGAATTTATACAGAATTGGCTGTATCGGCAAGCCGGAATGATGGAAGGATGCTGGAGAATCTTGTATTCAACCATCTGCGGCGCAATAGCAAATCTATATTCTACTTTAAAGGAAAGGGAGAATGTGACTTTGTCGTAATGGAAAAGAGCCGGATTTCTAAAGTGGTTCAGGTTTGTTTTCAGATAAATAACGAAAACTTTGACAGGGAGTTAAATGGTATCAGGGAAGCAATGATGCAACTTAAAGTGGATAAAGGATTTATAGTAACGATGAATCAATCGGATATTTTTCGGACGGACTTTGGTGTTATCCAAATGATGCCGGCCTACAAATTTCTAATGATGGAATTGAGCTTAGTTTAATGAATCAAAGATTTATGCCTCTTCATTTCTTATTGTTGAAAAATAGGGTTGAAACATTAAGGCATTAAGGTTAGATGAAGCGTTTACGACTTAATGCTTCTTAATTTCTTAATGTTGAGAAAAGGTTGAAACATTAAGGCATTAAGGTTAGATTAAGCAAATAAAGCTTCATGTTCCTTCATTTCTTAATGTTTAAAAAAAGGATTGAAGCATTAAGGTTTGATTAAGCGTTTGAAATTTAATACTTCTATAAAATAAATGGGAAAATAAAGAATAGAGGTTTCGGATATTTGACTTATCTCTAACTTTATTCATTAATAAACAGAAAAATGTCAAAAACAGCATTTATAACCGGCATTACCGGTCAGGATGGTGCTTATCTGGCCGAGTACCTTTTAAAGAAGGGTTATACAGTACACGGACTCAAAAGGCGTTCCTCTCTCTTTAATACAGAAAGAATTGACCATTTATACGAAGACCCTCATAAAGAGGGAAAAAAGCTGATTCTTCATTATGGCGATCTTACAGATTCTTTGAACTTAACCCGAGTGATTCAGGATGTGCAGCCCGATGAAATTTATAACCTGGCAGCCATGAGCCATGTAAAGGTGAGTTTCGACACGCCGGAATACACAGCCAATGCAGATGGTATAGGAACGCTTAGGGTATTGGAGGCGGTTCGTCTTTTGGGCCTTGCCCAAAAAACCAGAATATATCAGGCATCCACCTCCGAACTTTATGGATTGGTGCAGGAAGTGCCTCAAAGGGAAACCACTCCTTTTTATCCCCGATCGCCTTATGCTGTAGCCAAATTATACGCCTATTGGATTACCGTTAATTACCGTGAAGCTTACGGAATGCATGCCAGCAACGGCATCTTGTTCAACCATGAATCTCCAATAAGAGGTGAAACTTTTGTTACACGAAAGATAACCCGGGCGGCAAGCAGAATCGTATTAGGTCTGCAGCAGAAACTATTCCTCGGAAACCTGTCTGCACAAAGAGATTGGGGCCATGCCAAGGATTATGCCAAAGCCATGTATCTGATTTTGCAACAGGAGAAGCCGTCAGATTATGTAATTGCCACCGGTGTAACCACCTCTGTACGCGATTTTGTAAAGCTCGCCTTTGGTGAGGCTGGAGTGATTGTAAAATTTGAAGGAGAAGGAGCCGACGAAAAAATAATTGTGGATGATATTGATAAAGCTGTTTTTGTATCTAAAGTAGGTGAGGCCTATCTGACGGGCGCCGAATCGTTGAAAGGTAAAATTGTTGGCGAAGTGGATCCGGCCTATTTCCGGCCTACAGAAGTTGAGTTGCTTATTGGCGACCCAAGCAAGGCCAGAACAGTGCTGGGATGGGAACCTCAATATGATTTGAATGGATTAGTGAAGGATATGATGCAGGGTGATATTGCCCTGATGAAAAAGGAAGATTTCCTTAGCAGTAATAACTTCAGAACCATGAATTACTATGAATAAGGATTCAAAAATATTTGTAGCCGGACATAGAGGGTTGGTAGGCGCTGCTCTATGGGCACAACTTGTTGGCAACGGGTACAATAATCTTGTGGGGCGAACCAGTAAAGAGTTGAATTTATTGGATGATAAGGCAGTAAAACATTTCTTTCAGCAAGAAGCGCCTGAATATGTTTTTCTGGCGGCTGCCAAAGTGGGAGGTATCGTGGCCAACAATACCTACAGGGCAGATTTTATTTCTGAAAACCTTCGCATACAGCAAAATGTAATTGAGCAGAGTTTCAAAACAGGTGTTAAAAAATTACTTTTTCTGGGAAGCACCTGCATTTACCCAAAAGATGCGCCACAACCAATTAAAGAAGAATACTTATTGACAGGTCCGTTGGAATATACTAATGAACCTTATGCCATTGCCAAGATTGCCGGGCTTAAAATGTGTGAAAGTTACAATTTGCAATATGGAACCAACTTTCTGGCGGTGATGCCGACTAATTTGTATGGTCCGAATGATAATTTTGATCTTCAAAAAAGTCACGTGCTCCCAGCCCTCATCAGAAAATTCTATTTGGCAAAATGTCTTGAAGAGAATGATTATGAAAAAATTCGGTCAGACCTGAAAATAAGACCCATTGCGGGCGCAATTGCATCAGAAACAGGGTTGCAGCTAAATGAATTACTGAGTAGTTATGGTATCCATAAAGAATATGTAGAGGTATGGGGGTCGGGAATGCCATTACGCGAATTTTTGTGGAGTGAAGATATGGCCAAAGCCTGCCTGTTTTTAATGGAAAATATTGATTTCAGCCACCTTAAGGAACAAAAAAAGGATGAGGAGCAAAGAAACTATCATATTAATATTGGAACAGGGAAGGATATTTCGATAAAAGAATTAGCCCAAAAAATTAAGGAACAATTTAATTATGGCGGTGATATTGTTTTCAATACCAATAAGCCGGATGGCACCATGAGGAAATTGACAGATGTTTCTAAATTACAGTCACTGGGCTGGCGGCATGAGGTGGAAATAGAGGAAGGAATTAGCAAACTGATCCGTTGGTATGTGGAAAGCATTGATTTGAACAGGTAAGATTGATTTATCAGCTTAGTTACCAATTCAGTTTTAAATGAAAAAGAAGCAAAAGTGATTCTGATAGATGCAATATATGTTGATAATGGCGGCGGTACCAAAATACTTTTGGATTATCTGATAGCTGAATTGGAAAAAACGGATAAGCATATTTATTATTTATTGGATGAGCGAATTAAGAATAATGTGCAGGCAATAAAACCGACAAATGTGCTGAAATTTGCAAAATCGGGTATAAGAGAGAGAAGCAGATTTTACCAAATTCACCAATCAGGTTTCAGTACCGTTTTATGTTTGGGAGTAGTGCCTCCAACCATACGTTTGAATATAAAAGTGTTTATATATTTTCAGCAATCGCTATATCTGGAGAGACCAACTGGAGTTCCTTTTCTGTTTTCTGTAAAACTATTTTTAAAAATTGCAATAATTAAATTTTTAAAGAAAAACGCTGATTTTTGGTTGGTGCAAACCGATTTAATGAAGGGAAAATTGGGTGAAAAATTTGGTATTGCTGCTGAAAAAATATTGAAATTACCATTTTACCCAAAACTTACTGAAGAAATAACACAGGAAGGCAAGAAAGGCCAATATATTTATGTGAGCAATGGCGTGCCACATAAAAATCATGTAAGACTCATTGAAGCTTTCAGTAATTTCTACAAGAAACACAAGCGGGGAAAGCTAGTACTTACTATTTCAGAAAAATTTTTAGCACTTCGGCAATTAATTGCTCAAAAACAAAAGGCGGGTATTCCCATCGAAAATGTTGGATTTCTGTCTCATTCAACGCTTAAAAAATACTATTTGCAATCGGAGTATTTGATATTCCCGTCACTGGCAGAAAGTTTTGGATTGGGTTTGGTGGAGGCAATAGAAAATGGATGCAAAGTAATTGGCGCCGACCTGCCTTATACTTATGCTGTTTGCAAACCTTCACTTACCTTTAATCCAATAGACGTATATTCAATTGAAGAATCTTTTAGAGTATCTTTTTTTGAAAATTTAGAGCCATCCGAAGTAAAAATTTCGGATAAGATTGATGAAGTAATTTCGTTATTGAACTAATAATAATCACGGGTTATAGAAGAAAATGAAAATAGTTGTAGCTTCTACCACGATAAAAAATGATTCATATTTTAAGAAGGTTAAAATCATTAAGATTAAATTAAGAGGTTAAGACTTAATGCTGCTTTATTTATTAATATGAAAAAACGAATTTTGAACTTAAAGTTTTCAAAGTTGAATTAATAGGTTTAAACTTAATAGGCTTTACTTATATTACTCGTATTATTTGAAAGGTTGAAACTGATATATAGGATAAAAAATATGTTTATAGAAAAATATTTAGGTAAATCATCATGAAAATCTCAATAATCACTGCCACTTATAACAGCGCTTCCACCATCAGGGATTGTATAGAAAGTGTGCTATCGCAGAATTATCATGATGTTGAATATATTATAGTTGACGGCGCCGGTCAGGATAATACATTGGCCATCTTAAAAGAATATGGAGAACGTATTTCAAAGATTATATCTGAACCCGACGAAGGCATGTATCATGCCATTAACAAGGGTATATGTATAGCCACAGGAGATATTATTGGGATATTGAATTCGGATGATTTTTATATTGATGGGAATGTGATTGGAGAAGTTGCCGCTTTGTTTGAAAAAGACGCATCGGTAGAATGTACCTATGCCGACCTGAATTATGTGGATGCTCAAAACACTTCAAAAATTATCAGAAAATGGAAGGCCGGCCAGTATAGTCATCGCTCATTTATGTACGGTTGGATGCCGCCGCATCCGACTTTTTTTGTAAGGAAAGAAGTTTATGAAAAATACGGACTTTACAATCCCGAATTGGGTACTTCTGCCGATTATGAACTAATACTGCGCTTGTTGGAAAGACATAAACGCAAGGCTGCTTATTTACCCAGAACAATTATTCACATGCGTATGGGAGGCGCTTCTAATCAGGATATATTGGCCAGATGGAAAGCGTTTAAAAACGACCGTAGAGCTTGGAAGGTCAATCAGTTGAAACCGGCATTTTATACCATCCTATTGAAGCCGCTGAGAAAGTTGGGACAATTTTTCTAATTATTATTGTACCTCATAGCATGAAAAGAAATGAAATATTATTAATAGTAACCAAAAATGATAAGTGATGAAGCCCAAAGTTTTTGTGAGTGGCAGTTTTGATATGTTGCATAGCGGACATGTTGCTTTCTTTGAAGAAGCGGCATCTCATGGCGATCTGTATGTAGGAATCGGTTCTGATAAAACCATTGAAGGGCTCAAGGCCCGAAAAACAATCAATTCGGATAATGAGCGGCTTTATATGGTAAAAGCCTTGAAAGTGGTTAAAGAAGCCTGGATTAATTCGGGAAGTGGAACATTGGATTTTGTGGAAGAGATAAAAGCCTTAAAGCCAGATATTTTGTTTGTAAATGAAGATGGTCATAGCCCCGCCAAGGAAGCGCTTTGCAAAGAACTGGGAATTAAATACTTTGTAGGTAAGCGGGTGCCGCATAAAAACTTACCGGTAAGATCCACTACTGCATTACGCCAAATCTGCACCATCCCTTATCGGATAGATCTGGCAGGAGGTTGGCTGGATCAGCCTTATGTGAATGAATTATTTCCCGGTTCGGTCATTACTATTTCAATCGAGCCCGACTACGACTTTAACGACAGAAGCGGGATGGAGAACAGCACCCGAAAAATAGCGATTGA
>ENA-UOUJ01001888-UOUJ01001888.1-activated-sludge-metagenome-genome-assembly--contig:-NODE-1888-length-10232-cov-3.810848_pt1 | contig 10232 bp, 10 predicted proteins | sample MGYA00249839_ERZ747224 | MGnify/ENA primary metagenome ERZ747224 (study PRJEB28782, sample SAMN03220277) | activated sludge metagenome | biome: wastewater; feature: sewage sludge; material... | reverse complement strand
GCCGAGCGCGGGCGTGTAATCGATCCGGCCGGACTCCAGAGCGGCGCGGGCCGCGTTCAGCGCGGTTCGAGGCGCGGGCGCCGAAGGCTGCCCGACCTCCATGTGAATGACGTGTCCGCCTTCCGCCTCGATCCGCGCCGCCGCCGCCATGACATCCATCACCATGAAGGGTGGAACCTGGCTGCGGCCAGATGCCGCCAGCACGCGGGTATCCCGTTCTCTCACTGTCGTATCTACCCTGGAAATCTGTTAATGCGCTTCCGTCCGGTGTATTCCGCGTTCGACAGTTCGCTTGACGGATTCGCCGGAACGACGAGGCGAACTTATGAACCGCACCCTCAAGGCAGTCGCCTGAGCCGCGTTACCGCCGTATTCGGCAGGTTGTTAGGACATACAGCGTATTCGAACCAGCGCCAATGATTCCGAAGGCATTGACTAACGAAGATATGACCCGGCGTCCCGTCACTCCCCTGCGTCGTCCCGTCTCGAAGCTGATTGCGCTGGTCACCGCCTGCGCGATCGCGAACGCCTCCTTTCCGGCCCAGGCGCAACAGGACAAGGGTCTGCCGATGTTGCGCGATAGCGAGACCGAGCAACTGCTGCGCGACTATACGCGGCCGATCCTGCGCGCGGCGGGACTGCAGAAGCACAACATTCAGATGGTCATCATCAACGACAGGTCCTTCAACGCCTTCGTTGCCGATGGCCGCCGCATCTTCGTGAATTACGGCGCGATCTCGAAATCGACAACGCCGAACCAGTTGATCGGCGTGCTTGCGCACGAGACCGGGCATCTCGCCGGCGGCCATCTGTCCAAGTTTCGCGAGCAACTCGCCCGAACCCAGACCCAGCTCATCATCGCCATGCTTCTCGGCGCCGGCGCTCTCGCGGCCGGAGCCGGCCGCGGCGGAAGCAACAGCGCCGGCAGCAATATCGGCGCGGCCGCACTCAGCGCGCCTCAGGAAATCGCGCGCCGAAGCCTGTTGGGCTATCAGCGCCAGCAGGAGGAAAACGCCGACCGCGCCGCCGTCAAGTTCCTCAACGCCACCGGACAATCCCCCCGGGGAATGTACGAGACTTTCAAACGTTTTACCGATGAAAGCCTGTTCGCCGCGCGCGGCGCCGATCCCTATGCGCAGTCGCACCCGATGCCGGCCGACCGTGTCGCCTCGCTCGCGGAACTCGTCAAGACCAGTCCCAACTGGCAAAAAAAAGACGATCCGGCCCTGCAATTGCGTCACGACATGGTGCGCGCCAAGATTTCGGCGTTCATGGAGCGCGAGGATACGGTGTACCGGCGCTATCCGCGGTCCGACACCAGCCTGCCCGCCCGCTACGCGCATGCCATCACCACCTACCTGCATGGCGATCTTCGCTCGGCCATCGAGCAAATCGATGCGCTGATCAAGCTGCAACCCCAGAACCCCTATTTCCACGAGGTGCGTGGACAGGCTCTGCTTGAGGGAGGCCGCCCCGCGGAGGCGATCGCGCCGCTGCGGCGCGCCGTCCAGCTCTCGCATAACGCTCCGCTCATCGAGATGTTGCTGGGTCAGGCGCTCGTGGCTTCGAACAACAAGGCCAATGCCGACGAAGCCATCGCAATCCTGCGAACGGCGCTGGTGCGGGAGCCGGAGGCTCCGATCGGCTATTCGCAGCTTGCGATAGCCTACGGCCGCAAGGGCGATTATGCACAAGCCGATCTGGCGTCGGCTCAGGCCGCGTTCCTGCGAGGCGACAACAAGACGGCCCGCGAACTCGCATCACGCGCAAAAACCCGCTTCGCGATCGGCACGCCCGGATGGGTCAAGGCAGACGATATCGTCTCATCCAAGATTCCGGACAAGAAATAAGACCAGACGGCTCCGCCACGCGGCTCCTTTCAAAGGATTTGACAATGTCCCCTCTCCGTTTTCTCGCTCCCGCCCTTTTTGCGCTCGCGTTCGGCGCTGCGCCCGCCGCGTCCGCTCAGACCTTCTCCGACAGCCAGCGCGGCGAGATCGAACAGATCGTCAAACACTATCTGCTCGCACATCCCGAAATCCTTGAAGAGGTTTCGGCTGAACTCAGCAAGCGCCAGGCGGCTGCCGAAGCGCTCAAGCACGAGGCCGCCGTCACGGAGAACGCGAACGCCATCTTCAATTCACCGCGTGGCGTGACGCTCGGCAACAAGAACGGCGACGTCACCTTCGTCGAGTTTTTCGATTACAACTGCGGCTACTGCAAGCGCGCGATGCTCGACATGCTTGAGCTTATGAAGTCGGATCCCAAGCTCAAGGTCGTGCTCAAGGAGTTTCCCGTGCTCGGCCAGAGTTCGGTCGAGGCCGCACAGGTCGCTGTCGCGGCGCGAATGCAGGATCCCACCGGCAAGAAATACCTCGACTTCCATCAAAAGCTTCTGGGAAGCCGCGGTCAGGCCGACAAGGCGCGAGCACTGGCCGCCGCCAAGGAGGCCGGATTCGACATGGCCAGGATCGAAAAGGATATGACGAGCACCGAGGTGCGCGCCACGCTCGAGGAGAACTTCAAGCTTGCCGAATCCATGGGGATGAATGGAACGCCAAGCTACGTCATCGGCAAGCAGGTCGTCGTGGGAGCCGTGGGTCTCGAGAACCTCAAGGAGAAAATCAACACGGCGCGCTGCGGCAAAGCCTCCTGCTGATTGGCATGTCCTGATTTGAAGCAGCGCTCACCGGCGGGCCGGCGGTCGTACGGCCGGGTGCCCGCTTCGCCTGAAAGAGCCCCGAATCTGCTCCCTGCGATTCTCCGCTTCCTCCGGTCGTTTGCGGGTTCGCTCAGCGGCGCGGGAACCGGCTATCTGATACGCTCGTATGTCCGGTCGCGGCGTCCGATGTCGGTTAACGAGATATTTCCGTATGTTCTCCATGAATCCTCGCAAACAACGCGAGCTATCTCAAGCCGAATCAGGGAGTGTTCAGGCTTCCCCTTGACGCCCTTGTTACATATAACGGCCCGAACTGCGGCGTTCGGCGGCGGAAATGGCTGATTTTCGGGATTTCAGATGGCCAAGACGATCTACGTGCTCAACGGCCCGAACCTTAACATGCTCGGGACCCGTGAGCCGGATACCTATGGCCACGCCACACTTGCCGACGTCGAACAGCTTTGCGCCGAGACGGCCCAAAGTTTTGGACTGGTTGCGGATTGCCGCCAGTCCAACCGCGAGGGCGAACTGATCGATTTCATTCACGAGGCTCATGTGAGGAACGCGGCCGGTATCGTCATCAACGCCGGCGGCTACTCGCACACCTCCATCGCGCTTCACGACGCGCTGGTCGCGGTCAAAATTCCGACCGTCGAAGTTCATATCAGCAACATTCATGCGCGAGAGGACTTCCGTCATCATTCCTTCACGGCCAAAGCCGCGTTCGCAAGCCTGGCTGGTTTCGGAATTGATGGCTACCGGCTCGCGATCAATGGCCTTGCCGCCAAAATCGGCGCGGTAGACCCGTCGAACAAAGTCAAATCCTGACACATCAGCGTCATTCTCACAGAAAGTTTCGGATCGAGAACATGTCCCGCCAGCCCGGAGAACCTGCAAAAATCAAAACCGGCAACGATCTGCGCGAGGAGAGCGACGTGATCCGCGAACTCGCCGCACTGCTCGACGAAACCAGGCTCACGGAAATCGAAATCGAGCGCAATGGACTTCGTGTCCGTGTCGCACGCAACGTCACCGTCGGGGCGGCGATGCCGGCCAGCTATCAGGCCGCGCCGGCAGCTGCCCCCTCGCCGGCCGCGGGCGCCCCCGACGTCAGCAAGCATCCCGGCATGGTTCCCTCGCCGATGGTCGGCACGGCCTATTGGGCGTCGGAACCAGGCGCAAAACCCTTCATCGATGTCGGCTCGAAGGTCACCGCAGGCCAGACGCTGCTGATTATCGAGGCCATGAAGACCATGAACCAGATTCCGTCGCCTCGGTCCGGCACCGTCACGCAGATTCTCGTCGAGGATGGCCAGCCCGTCGAGTTCGGCGAGCCGCTGGTCATCATTGAATGACGCCGTTCGAACCGCGGACGCAGTGATGTTCGATAAAATCCTGATAGCCAATCGCGGCGAGATCGCCCTGCGCATCCTGCGCGCCTGCAAGGAGCTGGGTATAGCGACCGTGGCGGTCCATTCCACCGCCGACGCCGACGCCATGCATGTCCGGCTCGCGGACGAAAGCGTCTGTATCGGGCCGCCGCCGACGAAGGACAGCTATCTCAACATCCCGGCGCTGCTGGCAGCCTGCGAGATCACCGGCGCCGAAGCCGTGCATCCCGGATACGGCTTTTTGTCCGAGAATGCCCGTTTCGCCGAAATTCTCGCCGACCACCGCCTGCATTTCATCGGCCCCAAGGCCGAACACATTCGCCTGATGGGCGACAAGATCGAAGCCAAGAAGACCGCGAAGCGGCTCGGTATTCCGGTTGTCCCAGGCTCCGATGGCGGCATCGGTCCCAATGACGACGCCATGGCGATTGCCAAGGCGATCGGCTTTCCTGTCCTGGTGAAAGCGGCCGCCGGCGGCGGCGGGCGCGGCATGTAGATCGTCAAGACACCCGACGACCTGATGATGGCGATCTCGGCCGCGGGGAACGAGGCCCGGGCGGCGTTCGGCGACGCCTCCGTTTATCTGGAAAAATACTTGCAGAAGCCCCGCCACATCGAAATCCAGGTGCTTGGCGACGGGCGCGGCGGCGCCATTCATCTCGGAGAGCGCGACTGCTCGCTGCAACGGCGCCACCAGAAGGTCTGGGAAGAAGGCCCCTCGCCCGCGTTGACGGCGGCAGCCCGAAACAAAATCGGCGAAATCGTTGCCAGCGCCATGAGCGAGATAAAGTATCTCGGCGTCGGAACGGTCGAATTCCTCTACGAGGACGGCAGATTCTATTTCATCGAAATGAACACCCGCATTCAGGTCGAGCATCCGGTCACCGAGATGATCACCGACATCGACCTGGTGCTGGAGCAGATCCGCATCGCCGCCGGCGGCGACCTTCCCGCCCTCCAGAAGGAAATCGCTGTAAACGGCCACGCCATCGAGTGCCGCATCAACGCGGAAAACCCCGTTACCTTCCGCCCCTCTCCGGGCAAGATCATGCAATTCCATGCGCCGGGCGGGCTCGGCGTCCGGATCGATTCCGCTGTTTATCAGGGGTATGTGATCCCGCCCTACTACGACTCGCTGGTGGGCAAGCTGATCGTGCACGGCAAGACGCGCGCCGAATGCCTGATGCGGCTGCGCAGGGCCCTCGATGAGATGGTCGTGGAAGGCGTCGAGACCACCCTGCCGCTGTTCCGGGCGCTGGTCCGCGAGGCAAGCATTATCGACGGCGACTACCATATCCATTGGTTGGAGCAGTATCTCTCCAGCGGCGGTCTGACCGGAACCTGAGCCGCTTCGAACCCGGACCAGATTTTTTTTAGGAACAAAAGGCCCGGAACCGGTTGCGCGCTGAGGGGTTTATCAAATGGCTGACGACCGTGCGGGGGCGATTTAGACTGTCTCGATCCGAACACGATGAAATCGCGGCGCCGCGAGCCAGATCGTCGCGCCCCGCGCTCAGCCAGCTGATCCTGCTGACGGCAGGTCTGGTGGTCCTGACGTTGATCAGCGCCATTTCCATCTATCTGGTCAACAAGGCGCGCGACGACACCCGCTGGGTCCTGCACAGCATGGAAATCGAGAATGAAATCTCACTGGCCCAGTTGCAGATACAGCGGGCGGAAAGTTCGCAACGCAGCTTTCTGCTGACGCAGCACCCGGAATTCCGCGCCGCGTTCGAGGAAGCATCCGGCCGTATTCCGCAGAGCTTCGAACGGCTGAGGACGCTGACGAGAGAAAACCCTTACCAGCAACAGCGGCTCCAGCAAATGATCCCGCTGACCGATCAGCGGATCGGGCAACTGCGGCAGGGCATTGATCTCGCGCTGACGAACAGGCTGGATCAGGCGGTTGAGAGCGCGCGACAAGAGGCCGGTCAGGACGCGACGCGACAGATCCGTGATCTGGGGACCGAGATGCGAATCGAGGCAAATCGCCTGCTCGCGGCGCGGACGGCTTCAGCCGATGTCAGCCAATCGCGTTCGGCGCTGATTACGAGCGTCGGTTCGGGGCTGGTCGTGCTGTTCGCGGGGCTTTCGATCTATCTGGTGCGGCGGTCGAGCCGGGAACGCGACCTGGCTCACGCCCGGCTGCGCGATATCAATCTCAACCTGGAATCGGCCATCGAGAAGCGGACCAGCGATCTGCGGGAAGCCAACGATGAAATCCAGCGTTTTGCCTACATCGTCAGCCACGACCTGCGCTCGCCGCTGGTCAACATCATGGGTTTCACCAGCGAGCTGGAGGAACTGCGGGGTGACATTTTTCGCCGGATCGCGGAACTGAGCCGGGCGAACGGCCTCCCGCCTCCGGGCGTGAGCGATCCAGCCAGCGCGGCCGAACCGGTTCTCGATGGACCGGACGAGCAACTGTCGCAGGATTTCAACGAGGCTCTGGGATTTATCAAGTCGTCGATCGCCAAGATGGACCGTCTCATCGGCGCGATCCTCAGCCTTACCCGCGAGGGCCGGCGCGAATTTCATCCCGTTTCGATCGCCATGCGCGACCTGATCGAGAGCATCGTATCCACGGTGGCGCATCAGGCCGCCGAGGCGGACGCCGAGATCCGGGTCGAGCCATTGCCGGATATTGTCACCGACCGCATCGCGATCGAACAGATCTTCTCAAATTTGATAGACAACGCCTTGAAATATCTCAAACCTGGCGTTCCCGGCGACATCGCTATCCGTGGCCGGCGCAAACTGGGTTTTGCTATTTTCGAGATCACTGACAACGGTCGCGGCATCGATCCGAAGGATCACCAAAGGATTTTCGATCTGTTCCGCCGGGCGGGTCCGCAGGATCGGCCGGGCCAGGGTATCGGACTTGCGCACGTCCGTGCATTGGTCCGAAGGCTCGGAGGAACCATATCAGTCTCGTCGGAGCTTGGCGCCGGCACCACGTTTACAGTTACGCTGCCCAGTTCTTGGGTGGGCACAAACCGGGACCAACAATCATGAGTACGCCAGTCACCATCATCATGATCGAAGACGATGAGGGTCACGCCAGGCTGATCGAACGGAATATCCGGCGTTCCGGTGTCAACAATGAGATCAAGTCGTTCACCAACGGTACAGAAGCCGTCAACTACCTGTTCGGCGCGGATGGCAACGGCCTTCCCCATAAGGGAGAGTCGCTGCTTATCCTGCTCGATCTCAATCTTCCTGACATGACCGGCATCGAGATCCTGCGGCGGGTAAAGGAAAACAGATACCTGAAGTACGCGCCGGTGGTCGTGCTGACGACAACCGACGATTCGCAGGAGATCAAGCGCTGCTACGAGCTCGGATGCAGCGTCTACATCACAAAGCCGGTGAACTACGACAATTTCGCCAACGCGATCCGGCAACTCGGTCTGTTTTTCTCCATCATTCAGGTACCTCAGGCCACTCCATGAAAGTCAAGCCTACCCTCTTGTATGTGGATGACGACAAGGCGCTGGCTCGTCTGGTGGAGCGCGGCCTGACGCGCCACGGATTTTGCGTGGAGTACGCGTCCGACGGCGAGGCTGGACTCGCACGGATCGCGCAGGGCGGCATCGATGTGATAGCGCTCGACCAATACATGCCCGGCCTGGACGGGCTGGAGACGCTGGGCCGGATTCAGGCAATTCCCGATGCGCCCCCCGTGGTGTTCGTCACCGCCTCGCAAAACTCGAAAATCGCCGTGACCGCGCTCAAGGCGGGAGCCGCCGACTATCTCGTCAAGGATACGTTCGGCGAGTTCGTTCCGCTGTTGCATGTCGCGGCCGAAGTGGCGATCCGGCAGGCGCTCGTTCAGAAGGCGCGCGACGAGGCCGAAGCCGAAGTCCGCGCCTCACGCGACCGCTATGCGGCGCTGGCCGCCGAGCGCGAGATGCTCTTGCGCGAGGTCAATCATCGCGTCGGCAACAGTTTGCAGATCATCGCCTCGCTGCTGCATCTGCAAGCCAATTCAAGCCCCGAGGAAGACATCAAGGCCGCCCTCACCAACGCCATGGGACGGGTGGCGGCCGTCGCGCAGGTGCATCGCCGGCTCTACACGTCGCACGACCTGAACAGCGTCCTGCTGAACCAGTACCTCGAAGCGCTGCTTGAGGATCTCCGGCGCTCCACCGAGGGCAACCGGATGTCGCGCCTCGACCTGAAGGCCCAGCCCGTCGAGATCGATCCCGATCGCGCCGTGGCCATCGGGATCATCGTCAACGAACTGGTGATGAATGCGGTCAAATACGCCTATCCGGATGGCCCCGGCCCCATCCACGTCGAACTCGCGACCGATGGCGATGATGTCATGCTATCAATCACCGATGACGGCGTCGGCCTCAATGCAAGGAGCGATCCGCGCTCGACCGGAATGGGCCAGCGGATTGTTTCAGCGATGGCGCAGAAGCTCGACGCTCAGGCCGAACGCGACCCCGCCCACGCGGGCACGCGCATCGTGCTGCGGTTCCGCGGTGGAACTGCCCAGGTCACGAAACCGCTGCCCGCGACGGCGGCATGAACACGGCGCAAGCAGTTTGAAACCGCGCTCCGCGCGCGCCAGATTATCGACGCGGAAACCTTCCAGTTCTGCTATAAGATAACCGGATGTCCCGCGAGACCGCCTCATCCGAGATCACGCCCGAACTGCTGCTGCGCGCCTATGCCTGCGGCATTTTTCCGATGGCGGAAAGTGTCGACGACCCGACGCTGTTCTGGGTCGAGCCGAAGATGCGCGGCGTGGTTCCCCTCGAGAGCTTTCGAATTCCGTCGCGCCTCGCGCGCACCGTTCGATCGGACAGTTTCACCGTAACCGTCGATACAGCTTTTGACGCGGTGATCAATGGCTGCGCCGCGCCACAACCCGGCCGCGACAACACCTGGATCAACCATCGGATCCGTGAACTTTATATCGGCCTGCACAAGCTCGGCCACTGCCACAGTGTCGAGGTCTGGCAGGACAATGAACTGGCCGGCGGTCTCTATGGAGTCAGGCTCGGCCGCGCGTTTTTCGGCGAGAGCATGTTCCATGTCGTGCGGGACGCGTCGAAGGTCGCGCTCGTGCATCTGGTCGCCCGATTGATCGCCGGAGGTTTCGTCCTGCTCGACACGCAGTTCGTAACCGACCATCTGCGGGGGTTCGGCGCTATCGAAATCCCGCGCCGGCGCTACCGGGCGTTACTGGACGTCGCACTGGAAGGCCGGGCCGATTTCGGGACGCTGCCGCTCGACCGGCCGGTGCCGGGCGTGGAAGCACTCAAGGCCATCGCCGCCCGCCGCTCTTGAGAGCCTTACCGCCTCTGATGGAATCAGAAGCGATAATGCTCTAGAGCGTTTTCAAGCGAAGTGGACACCGGTTCGCGTGAAGAAAACGCTCCAAATCAAAATTATAGAGCCCGCTTCTGATTCTATCAGAAGCGGAAAGTCTCTAGGCGCGAGCGGAAAAGCGGAACACCCCACTCTACCTCTGGAACGGCGGGAAGAAGGAATTGCCCTGCGGTTGCCGCTGCGGCGGAGGCGTTGGCGCAGGTTGCGGCGGCGGCGCGGGTTGACGCGACTGACGGGTCGATTGCCGCGATCGCCTGGCTGGCGGCGGCGGTGGCGGTTTCGGCTGATCCGGCTGCTCGGCGATAACGGTCGTCTCCGGATCCTTGCAGTCGGTCAGCCAGACATCATAGATCGGATGCTCGACGCCATGCAGGCCGGGGCTCGACGCGAACATCCATCCGGAGAAAATTCGCTTCACCTCGCCCTGAAGCGTGATCTCATCGACCTCGACGAAGGCGTCGGTATTCGCGGCCTCGGTCGCGGGACGAGTGTAGCAGGCGTTGGTTTTTACCCGCAGCGCGCCGAACTGCACGGTCTCTCCGACATCCTCGTCGAAATGGATGATGCGGCCGGTGATCTTATCCAGGCCGGAGAATACGGCCTTCTTGTTGACAATCCTCTCGGCCGGCGCCTCGGTGACGACCTCATCGTCGGGCTGCAGCGTGGCCGGCGCCGGCGGAGCAGGTCTCGCGGCGTTCTGTTCGGGAGCCTGACGGGATGATGGCGGCGCAACGGCACCGCTCCCCGGAGCATTCTGCGGAGCCACGGCGGTTCCGGACGGCGGCGGCAGCGGCTGAGACTGAACCGGACCGGGCGGCGGAGCACCCTGCCCCGGC
>ENA-UOUJ01001887-UOUJ01001887.1-activated-sludge-metagenome-genome-assembly--contig:-NODE-1887-length-10237-cov-8.595757_pt1 | contig 10237 bp, 11 predicted proteins | sample MGYA00249839_ERZ747224 | MGnify/ENA primary metagenome ERZ747224 (study PRJEB28782, sample SAMN03220277) | activated sludge metagenome | biome: wastewater; feature: sewage sludge; material... | reverse complement strand
CGATGCCTTCGAGGCGATGGCGGCGCTCGCCGGCGAGGGGCGGCGGTTCGGGGTCGTGGTCTGCGACCCGCCGGCCTTCGCGCCGAACAAGGCGGCGCTGGAGGCGGGGCTCCGGGCCTACGAGAAGGTGGCGCGGCTCGGGGCGGCGCTGGTCGAGCCGGACGGTTTCCTGGTGCTCTGCTCGTGCAGCCACGCGGCCGATCTGGCGCGGTTCCGGGAGGCGAGCCTCCGGGGGGTGGCGCGGGCCGGGCGCGAGGCGCAGATCCTGCACGTGGGGGGCGCGGGGCCGGACCATCCGGTGCATCCGGCGCTGGCCGAGACGGCCTATCTCAAGGCGCTCTTCCTCAGGCTCGGCCCGTGAGGGTGCTGATCGACGCCTGCGTGCTCTTTCCGACGGTGCTGCGGGAGATGGTGGTGGGCGCGGCGGCGGCGGGCGGGTTCGCGCCGCTCTGGTCGGCGCGCATCCTCGAGGAGTGGGCGCGGGCGACGCGGCGGCTGCCGGAGGGGGCGGAGGCGGTGGCGCGCGGGGAGATCGCGCTCCTGCGCGCGGCCTGGCCGGAGGCGGAGGTGGCGGTGGCAGAGGAGCTGGTGGCGGGGCTGTCGCTGCCCGATCCGGCCGACCGGCACGTGCTGGCGGCCGCGATCGCCGGGGGCGCGGAGGTGCTGCTGACGCTGAACCGGCGGGACTTTCCGACCCGCACGCTGGCACGGCACGGGATCCTGCTGCGCGAGCCGGACGGGTTTCTCGTCGAGCTGCTGGAGGAGGGGGTGGACCTCGGCCGGGTGGCGGCCGGGGCGCAGGCGCGGGCCGAGGCGGCATCGGGGCGGGACCAGCCGCTGCGGACGCTGCTGAAGCGGGCGGGGCTGCCGCGGCTCGGCAAGGCGCTCGCCGGCCGGGCGGGCGTCAGGGGCGAGGCGGCAGGCAGACCCGGGAACGGGTGAGGAAGCGGCGTTCGCGGCCATTGTCGAGGGAGAACATGCCGCCGCGGCCGGGGACCGCGTCGATGACGAGGTCGGTGTGCTTCCAGGCCTCGTACTGCGGGCCGCCGATGTAGAAGGGCGCCCCGCCGATGTGGCCGAGGAGGACGTCGCTGTCGGCGAGGGCGAACTCGCCGAGCGGGTAGCACATCGGCGAGGAGCCGTCGCAGCAGCCGCCGGACTGGTGGAAGAGGACGGGGCCGTGCTCGGCGGTGATCTCGGCGAGGAGGGCGAGCGCCGCCGGCGTGGCGCTCACCTTGTCGAGTGCGGCCATCACGAGGCGAGGTCGAGGACCATGCGGCCCTCGATCTGGCCCTTGTGCATCCGGGCGAAGATGTCGTTGATGTCCTCGAGCCTCGCGCGGGCGACGGTGGCCTTGACCTTGCCGTCGCGGGCGAAGTCGAGGCTCTCCTGCAGGTCGAGGCGGGTGCCGACGATCGAGCCGCGGACGGTGATCCCGTTCAGGACCATGCCGAAGATGTCGAGCGGGAAGTCGCCGGGGGGCAGGCCGTTGAGCGAGACGGTGCCGCCGCGGGCGACCATGCCGATCGCCTGCTCGAAGGCCTTGCGGCTGACGGCGGTGACGAGCACGCCCTGGGCGCCGCCGCCGGTCTCGCGCTTGATGACGGTGGCCGGGTCCTCGTTCATGGCGTTGACGGTGAGGGTGGCGCCGAGCTTGCGGGCGAGCTCGAGCTTGTCGTCGGCGATGTCGACGGCGGCGACGTTGAGGCCCATCGCCTTGGCGTACTGCACCGCCATGTGGCCGAGGCCGCCGACGCCGGAGATGACCACCCAGTCGCCGGGCCTGGTGTCGGTGACCTTGAGGCCCTTGTAGACGGTGACCCCGGCGCAGAGGACCGGCGCGATCTCGACGAAGTCGATGTTGGCCGGCAGGTGGCCGATGTAGTTCGGGTCGGCGACGACGTATTCGGCGAAGCCGCCGTTGACCGAGTAGCCGGTATTCTTCTGCTCGAGGCAGAGCGTCTCCCAGCCGCCGAGGCAGTGGCGGCAGTGGCCGCAGGCGGTGTAGAGCCAGGGGACGCCGACGCGGTCGCCCTCCTTGACGTGGCGGACGTCGCGGCCGACGGCGGAGACGAAGCCGACGCCCTCGTGGCCGGGGATGAAGGGCGGGCTGGGCTTGACCGGCCAGTCGCCCTCGGCGGCGTGCAGGTCGGTGTGGCAGACGCCGGAGGCGCGGATCGCCACCTGGATCTCGCCGGGGCCGGGCTCGGGGACGGGCACCTCGTCGATGGTGAGGGGCTTGCCGAACTCGCGGACGACGGCGGCTTTCATGGTCCTGGCCATTTCTTCCTCCTTCGGTTGCACGGGCCGGAGTCGCACGCGTGCGACTCTGGACAAGGCGCTGATTTCACTTGCATTCAAGGCGCGCGTTAACCGGATCTTCGCACAGGTTAACGCGCGCCGGAAGCACTCAGAAGAAGCCGAGCTTCTTCGGGCTGTAGCTGACCAGCATGTTCTTGGTCTGCTGGTAGTGGTCGAGCATCATCTTGTGGTTCTCGCGGCCGATGCCCGACTGCTTGTAGCCGCCGAAGGCCGCATGCGCCGGGTAGGCATGGTAGCAGTTGGTCCAGACGCGCCCGGCCTTGATGCCGCGGCCGAAGCGGTAGGCGCGGTTGCCGTCACGGGTCCAGACGCCGGCGCCGAGGCCGTAGAGGGTGTCGTTGGCGATGGCGAGCGCGTCGGCGTCGTCCTTGAAGGTGGTGACGGAGACGACGGGGCCGAAGATCTCCTCCTGGAAGATGCGCATCTTGTTGTGGCCCTGGAAGATCGTCGGCTTCACGTAGAAGCCGGCCCCGAGCTCGCCCGGCAGCTCGTTGCGGCCGCCGCCGGTCAGGACCTGCGCGCCCTCCTGCCTGCCGATGTCGATGTAGGAGAGGATCTTCTCCATCTGCTCGGAGGAGGCCTGGGCGCCGATCATCGTCGCCGGGTCGAGCGGGTCGCCCTGGACGATGGCCTCGGTGCGGGCGATGGCCTTCTCCATGAAGCGGTCGTAGATCGATTCGTGGATGAGCGCGCGCGAGGGGCAGGTGCAGACCTCGCCCTGGTTGAGGGCGAACATCACGAAGCCCTCGATGGCCTTGTCGAGGAAGTCGTCGTCCTCGGCGGCGACGTCGGCGAAGAAGATGTTCGGGGACTTGCCGCCGAGCTCCAGCGTCACCGGGATGAGGTTCTGGCTGGCGTACTGCATGATGAGCCGGCCGGTCGTGGTCTCGCCGGTGAAGGCGATCTTGGCGATGCGGTTCGAGGAGGCGAGCGGCTTGCCGGCCTCGAGGCCGAAGCCGTTGACGACGTTGAGGACGCCGGGCGGCAGGAGGTCGGCGATGAGGCCGACGAGGAGGAGGATCGAGGCGGGTGTCTGCTCGGCCGGCTTCAGCACGACGCAGTTGCCGGCGGCAAGTGCGGGGGCGAGCTTCCAGACCGCCATGAGGAGGGGGAAGTTCCACGGGATGATCTGGCCGACGACGCCGAGCGGCTCGTGGAAGTGGTAGGCGACGGTGTCGTGGTCGATCTCGGAGATCCCGCCCTCCTGGGCGCGCACGACGCCGGCGAAGTAGCGGAAGTGGTCGATGGCGAGCGGCAGGTCGGCGTGGGTGGTCTCGCGGATCGGCTTGCCGTTGTCCCAGGTCTCGGCGCGGGCGAGGAGCTCGAGGTTGTCCTGCATCCGGTCGGCGATGCGGTTGAGGATCAGCGCGCGCTCGGCGGCGCTGGTGCGGCCCCAGGCGTCCCTGGCGGCGTGGGCGGCGTCGAGGGCGGCCTCGACGTCCTGGGCGTCGGAGCGGGCGATCTCGCAGAGCTTCTGGCCGTTGACGGGCGAGAAGTTGTCGAAGTAGCGCCCCGAGGCCGGCGCGGTCCACCTGCCGCCGATGAAGTTGCCGTAGCGGGTCTCGAAGGGGGCGGTGGCGGTGCGGAAGAATTCGATCTTGTTCATGGGTAGCCTCCCGAAGCTTTGCTTTGGAACCGCTGGGCGCGGTCCGTGAAAGAATGTTGCGCGATGGAGTCGCAGCTGTCAGGAGGGGGGCGGCGGCCGACGAGCGGCGGGTGTCTCACATCTGAGACAGGTGGAGGGCGCTTCGCGCGGCCGTGAGCGGTCGAGAGCGGCGTCAGGCTCAGGCGACGGCCTGAAGCCCCTTCTTCGCCACCAGGGTGAGGAGCTTCAGCGAGGCGCCGCGGGGACGCTTCTCGCCGCGCTCCCACTGGCTGACGAGGCCGCTGGTGACGTTCAGGTGCCGCGCGAAGACGGCCTGGCTGACGTTTTCCCGCAGGCGGACGGCCCGGATCTCCTCCGGGGTCAGCGGTTCGATCGGTGTCAGGCAGAGGGCGTCGAAGTCCTTCATCGACTGCTTCGACAGGATCCCCGCCGCGCTGAGGCCGGCGGCGGTCTCGTGCACCGCCGCGAGGGCGTCGCTCCTATACCGCTTGGTCATGGTCCGTCACCTCCGAGATCGTTCCGTTCGCGAGCGCCGCCGCGATCGCCGCGTCGCCGAGGTCGAGCAGCTCGCGGGCGAGCCGGCGGAAGGCCTCGAGCTCGTCGTCGCGGATGTTGCTCCGGCTGCTCTTGGCGAAGCCGTAGACGAAATAGGCGCTCCGTTCGCGGCGAAAGAGGATGATGCTGCGAAAGCCGCCGGACCGGCCCTGGCCGGGCCGGGCGATGCGCTGCCTGATGACTCCGCCACCGAGATCGGCGTCGAAGATGCCGCGTTCCGCGCGGCGAACCGCCTCGACCAGCGCTGCATCGTCGATCCTTTCCCTCGCGGCGAAGCGGGCGAAGGGCTTCGTCTTGAAGACACGCATGCGATCTCCGCCGTAGCGCGGTTATATATAGCACTCAGTGCTATAGGGTTCAACCGGGCCGGCGTATCGGGAGCTCAGGTTCGCGCCGAGAGGCCGAGGCGGTCGAGCTTGCGGTAGAGGGTGGCGCGGCTGATGCCGAGTGCCCTGGCGGCGGCGGAGGCGTTGCCGCCGGCGCGGGCGAGGGCGCGTTGCAGCGCGCCGCGCTCGGCGGCGTCGAGGTCGCCGTCGGGCGCGCCGATGAGGTCGGCGGCGGGGCGGGGGCGGGCGAGCGCCTCGGGGGTGAGGGCGAGCGCGAGGCGGGCGGCGCGGGTGGCGCCGATGACGAGGTCGTCGCGGTCGACGGCGATGAGGCCGCCGCCCGACTTCTCGCTGCCGGGGGCGACGAGGACGCGGGCGTCGGGGAAGGCGAGGCGGAAGGCCTCGGCCTCGATGCGGCGGGCGGCGTCCTGCACGGCGACGGCGATGAGGCCGACGAAGGCCTCGGTGAGATCGGCCCGGCAGGAGGAGACGTCGAGGGCGGCGGCGAGGCGGCCCTCGTGGTCGAAGATCGGCGCGGTGGTGCAGGAGAGGTCGGTGTTGCGGGCGAAGAAATGCTGGTCGCGGTGGATGGTCAGTGCCCGCTGCTCGACGATGCTGGTGCCGATGCCGTTGGTGCCTTCGGCGGCCTCGCTCCAGACCGTGCCGGTCCAGAGGCCCCAGTCGCGGAAGGTCGCATCGTCGGAGACGGTGCCGCGGCGGTCGAGAGGGACGCCGTCGCCGTCGGCGAGGAGCACGCAGCAGCCGACGCCGCCGACCGCCTGGAAGAGCCGGTCGAGGGCGGGCCCGGCGACGTGGAGGAGCGGCTCTACCCGCTGGCGCGCGCGGCCGAGCTCGGCGTCGGACAGGCGGCGGGGCGGGGCGCTGACGGCGGGGTCGAGGCGGTGCAGCGCGGCGGAGCGGCGCCAGGAGGCGGCCAGCGCGGAGCGCGCCGGCGCGTCGCCCTCGACGGCCGCCTGCACCCGGTCGGCATGCCGCTCCCGTCCGCGCATGCGCCCTCCGCGAGGCCTCGAGCGGCCCCGTTGCCATCTCGATGCCCGACAGGCGGCCGTTTGTCCACTAGGAGGCGATGACGGCGGGGAGATCGACGGTCGAGCAGCGGCCGACGGAGGGGCGGTTCTCGGCGAGGAAGCGCTCCATCGCGGCGCGGCCGGCGTCCTTGAGCTGGAGGAGAAGGGCGCGGTTGAGGGTGAGCTTCGTCACCATGCCGAGCTGGTTCATCAGCGCGTCGTCGCTGATCGAGTGGACGTTGTTGCGCTTCATCGTGCCCTCGGCGATCACGCCCTGGTCGAGCAGGCGGTTGACGAAGGCGATGGCGCGCAGTTCGTGCAGGAGCGAAGCGTTGAAGCTTACCTCGTTGATCCGGCTGATGATCTCGGACGAGGTGCGCGGCAGCTCCTCGCGGTGGAGCGGGTTGATGTGGATGATGAGGATGTCGGCGGCGCGCGTGTGGTAGAAGAGGGGATAGAGGGCGGGGTTGCCGGTATAGCCGCCGTCCCAGTAAGCCTCGAGCCGGCCGGTGCGCGGGTCGTGGATCTCGACCGCCTGGTAGAGGGTGGGCAGGCAGGCGGAGGCGAGGATGGCGTCGGCGGTGATCTCGTCGCCCATGAAGATGCGCGGCTTGCCGTCGCGGACGTTGGTGGCGTTGATGAAGAGCTTCGGCCCCTTGTCCGAGCAGACGACGGAGGTGTCGAGCATCTCCTCGACGATGCCGCGCAGCGGGTGGAAGTTGGTCGGGTTGAACTGGTAGGGCGAGAGGAGGCGGGTGATGGCCTCGGTGGCGAGGACGGCGGGGCTCGCCTCGAGGAAGCGCGCGGTGATGGCGGGGCTGGGCGAGACGGCGCGGAGCCAGTCCATCATCGCGTCGCCGAAGACGCCGTCGAGGCCGGAGACGCGCAACCAGAAGGTGTCGAGCCATTCGCGGGCGCCGGCGCGGCCGCCGAGGACGAAGCCGTGCTTGAGGGCGGCGGCGTTCATCGCGCCGGCCGAGGTGGCGGTGATGCCCTCGATCTCGATCTCCTCCTCCTCGAGCAGGCGGTCGAGGACGCCCCAGGTGAAGGCGCCGTGCGCGCCGCCGCCCTGCAGCGCGAGGTTGATCGGGATCGTCACAGGGCGGTCCAGCCGCCGTCGACCGAGAGGGTGGTGCCGGTGACCTGGTCGGCGGCGGGCGAGCAGAGGAAGGCGACGCAGCCGCCGATCTGCTCGACGGTGGCGAACTGCTTCGAGGGCTGGCGCTGGAGCATGACCTCGCGGATCACCGTCTCGCGGTCCATCCGGTGCACCTGCATCTGGTCGGGGATCTGCGCCTCGACGAGGGGGGTCAGCACGTAGCCCGGGCAGATGGCGTTGCAGGTGACGGGCTCCTCGGCGGTCTCGAGGGCGGTGACCTTGGTCAGGCCGACGACGCCGTGCTTGGCCGCGACGTAGGCCGACTTGAAGGGCGAGGCGGTCAGGGCGTGCGCCGAGGCGATGTTGACGATGCGGCCCCAGCCCTGGGCGCGCATCAGCGGCAGGGCGGCGGCGGTGGTGTGGAAGGCGGAGGTGAGGTTGATGGCGATGATCCGGTCCCAGGTCGCCGGGGGGAAGTCGGGGATCGGCGCGACATGCTGGATGCCGGCGTTGTTGACCAGGATGTCGACGCGGCCGAGCGCCTCGGCTGCGCGCGTCACGAGTGAGCGGCAGGCCTCGCCGCTCGCCATGTCGGCCTTGAGGTAGATGGCGCGGACGCCGGTCCTGCCGGCGATGCCTTCGGCGAGGGCGTGGTCCTCGGGGGCGTCGGTGAAGGAGTTGAGCACGACGTCGGCGCCGGCCGCGGCGAGCGCCTCGGCCACGCCGAGGCCGATTCCCGAGTTGGATCCGGTGACCACCGCCACCTTGCCCTTCAACGACATCCGCTTCCTCCGCCGGTTGCTGTGCGGCGGCAGCATAGTCGTTGCAGGTGCGAAGGCAACGGGCCGCGGGGCGTCAGATGTCGACGCTGCCCGGGGTGCGCCAGGCGCAGGTCCAGCGCGAGACGGTCCAGCGCGGGTGCGATTCGTGCCAGCGGGCGATCTCGGCCTGGCCGCGGGTGGCGCAGGCGACGAGCGAGAGCTCGGCGGGATCGTAGAGGAGCGAGAAGTTGCGGCACTCGGGGGCGCCGAACGAGAGGCAGGCGGCAATCAGGAGCTCGATCATCCGGAGTCTCCGGGTTCCGGCGCGCTTTCGGCGAGCCTACGCCCGAATCCGGCGCGGATCAATTTCGCTGCCTGTGCGAAGACTTCGCATCGGCCGGGAGAGGGATCGTCGGGCGCGAAAAAAAGACGCCCTCGCGAGGAGGGCGTCAAGTCGTTGAGGCAGGTTTCATACAGGCAAGAAACCTATCGAGCAGTGGAACCCTTATACAAAATCAAAGGTCTATCGCCAAGACAAAAATCCGCGTGCGGCGCCCGGCAGGGGGGGCTAAGGGTGACCTTGGTAAATCATTCGCGAGGATGTGACGGATATGACACGCTTCGTCCCGGCCATCAGCCTGGCGCTCGCGGCAGTGTCGCTCGCGACCGTGGCCGTGTCGGAACCGAGCCATGGCATAGCTATGTATGGCGAACCGGCGCTGCCACCGGATCTTGTGTCGCTGCCTTACGCCAACCCGGACGCGCCGAAGGGCGGCACTATCGTATTCGGGGAAACCGGCGGCTTTGACTCGCTCAATCCCTACATATTGAAGGGACGGGCGCCGGCCGCCGTCGCCAGCCATGTCTTCGAGACGCTGATGGCGCGGAACTGGGACGAGCCCTTCGGGCTCTACGGGCTGCTGGCCGAATCGATCGACACCGGGCCGGATCGCGCGTGGGTCGAATTCACGCTGCGGCCGGAGGCGAAATTCTCCGACGGATCGCCGGTGACGGTCGAGGACGTCATCTGGTCGATGGAGACGCTGGCCGAGCAGGGGCTGCCAAGATACCGGAATGCCTGGGAAAAGGTGGCGAAGGTCGAGCGGACCGGCGAGCGGTCGGTGCGCTTCGACTTCAGCGAGCCGGACAGCGAGCTGCCGCTGATCATCGGGCTGCGCCCGATCCTGAAGCGGGCCGACTGGGAGGGCGTGGACTTCGCCGAGAGCAGCCTGCGCGTGCCGGTGGGGTCGGGGCCCTATACGATCGGCAGCTTCGAGCCGGGGCGGTACATCGCCTTCAAGCGGAACCCGGACTACTGGGGGAAGGACCTGCCGATCAACCGGGGGGTGAACAACTTCGACACGATCCGATACGACTACTTCGTCGACGGGGGGGCGCTCTTCCAGGCCTTCACCGCCGGCGAGCTCTCGGTCTACCGCGAGTTGAACCCGACGCGCTGGGCGCGGGAATACAACTTCCCGGCGGTGACCTCGGGCAAGGTGGTCAAGGAGGAGATCCTGCACGGGCGGCCCTCGGGGATGGAGGGCTTCGTCTTCAACACCCGGCGGCCGGTCTTCGCCGACTGGCGGGTCAGGGACGCGCTGCTGCACGCCTTCAACTTCGAGTTCGTCAACCAGACGCTGAACGGCGGCGCCTTTCCGCGGCGGGCGAGCTACTTCGCCAACTCCGCGCTCGGCATGGGGACGGGGCCGGCGGAGGGGCGGGTCCGGGAGCTGCTCGCGCCCTTCGCGGACGGCCTGGTGCCGGGGGCGCTCGACGGCTATGCGCTGCCGGCCTCGGACGGGTCGGAGCGGAACCGGGCCAACATGCGGGTGGCGGCGCGGCAGCTCGAGGCGGCGGGGTGGAGGGTCGAGGAGGGGGTGCTGAGGAACGCGGCCGGGGAGCCGTTCAGCTTCGAGATCCTGCTGACCTCGGGGCAGAGCGAGGCGGCGGCGAACATCTTCTCGGACGCGCTGCGCCAGCTCGGGATCGAGGCGCGGGTGAAGCTGGTCGACCAGGCGCAGTACAACGCGCGCAAGAACGACTACGACTTCGACATGGTGGTGAACACCTGGAACATGTCGCTCTCGCCCGGGAACGAGCAGACGCTCTACTGGGGGAAGGAAGGCGTGACCGTGCCGGGGACGCGCAACTACATGGGGATCGACAGTCCGGCGGCGGAGGCGATGATCGCAGACATGCTGGCGACGCGGGACCCGGTGGAGTTCCGGGCGGCGGTGCAGGCGCTCGACCGGGTGCTGACGACGGGGCGCTACGTGATTCCCTTCTGGTTCTCGGACCGCAGCCTCGTCGCGCACAAGGCGGAGCTCAAGCATCCCGAGGCGCTGCCGGTCTACGGCGACTGGATCGGCTGGCTGCCGGAGGTCTGGTGGCTGGAGAAGTGAGTGGGCCGGCCGCACGGGCTCCGCACAGTGCGGGCCCGGGGCAAGCGGTTGTAAATCAAGGATAAGGCGCGGGGCGTTTACCGCATCTCAACGGAGGTTAACGCCGCGCGCGGAGGAGGAGCCACAGCAGTCGGA
>ENA-UOUJ01001886-UOUJ01001886.1-activated-sludge-metagenome-genome-assembly--contig:-NODE-1886-length-10240-cov-5.944330_pt1 | contig 10240 bp, 17 predicted proteins | sample MGYA00249839_ERZ747224 | MGnify/ENA primary metagenome ERZ747224 (study PRJEB28782, sample SAMN03220277) | activated sludge metagenome | biome: wastewater; feature: sewage sludge; material... | reverse complement strand
CTCCTATGGCTCAAAAACCTACTTCAGGGAGGACCACCTTTCAGGGGGCAGACCACGTAGACCGAGGTCCAAGCTTTTTCGAGCCGTTGACTGCTTTACGACCTCGGCATGACGTTCGAGCTGGTTCCGGATTGCAGTCCGGATAAAGTCGGTGCGGTTCGAGTAAAACCCTTCTGCAACCATCAGATCGACGTGCCCAAGGTCGACATAGCCAAGATTGATGGTGATCTTTTCTGTGTCAGGAGGTTTGGGTCGAAGTTCTCTGACATTGCCGGCCATATTGTACCTCCCATGTACCATCTATACGGATGGTACATGGATGTCTGATGGATGCTTTCAAGCCAGGGTGTCCCATCCGCCCGGAAAACGTTCACCAGCGCTTTCGATGGGCGAGCAGCTACCCAGGCGTCCCCATTGCGAATCGTTCGCATGAAACGCTACTTTTTAAGCGATTGAAATATATCGCGTTTTAGCGTCCCCAAAAAGCGTCCCCTATAGGACCCGGGGACGCTGCGACGCTTGCTATTTTGGGCATCCTACCCACCCACCCTAAAGGGTGGTGGGTTCGGATTTTGCCATCGTCTCTAGCGTCCCTAAAGTGACAACAGATTTGGGGACGCTAATTATTTAAATATATCCAATTAGATAGATTGGTGCGTCCCTGGCGTCCCTGACAACGTCGCGAACCCATGGGACGCTATACCCGCCAAATCAGCGCATTCTCGGCATTTGGCTGCCAGCCAGCCACGGTGCCCGCCGTCATGGCGTTATCGAACGCCCGCTTCCATGCGCTGCGCTCGCCTGAGCCGGCATTGCCTGAGCCATCTTCAACATAGCGCCGGGAAAATTCCTTACGCACAAGTTCGCGGGATACAGCGCGAACCACAGGGCCATCGCCGTGCACCCGATGATCCTTACCGTGAGACAGGATGGTTTCGTCGAGCGCGGCGAAGAAACACCGGTCGCCGCGCGACAGCTTGCTCTTGCCCGTAGGTTGCGCTTGGCCGCTGACGAACTTGACATAGCCTCCGGTGACGGCGTCGCGATCCTCGTCGTAACCAATGATCGTCGATCCGATATCGAATTGAGATAGTGGTCCCGTGCCGCCGCGCCGCGACTTAGTCAACGCGAGCGAACGATTGCCCATCACAGCGCCGGTTGTGTCGTTGATAGCAGCGCTGCAGGCGAGAATCACGTCTGCACCCGCCGTGAGGGCGGAAGCGCCTCGGACGCCAGTCTCTGCCGCTTTTCCAAAGTGGGTGATGATCAGCATCAAAACCTTAGCTTCATTCCCGATATCGGCCAGTCGCCTCATGACCTTCGCGCATTCCGCGTTGTCGTTCTCGTCTGCTAGCCCGAGCCCGGCGGCAAGCGTGTCGATGATGACGACGCGCAATGGATGGTTTGGCCACACGCCATCGGTGGTGCCGCATTCGCTTCGCGCGGCTGTGATCATACCGGCGATATCGCTGCAAATAGCATCGGTCGTGACAGCCTTGATGCCTTCATGCCAGAAAAACGGAATGCGCGAATTGCTATCATCGCCAAACCGCTCGCGGCGCGCAGCGAAAACACGGGATTCAATCTCCCCAGCGCCTTCCGCTGCGAACCACAGAACGGCACCGGGCTTGACCTTGCGGTCAAGAAAATCGCGGCCGTAGATAATCGACAGCGCGATGTCGATTCCGACGAACGTCTTGCCTACCCTGGATTGCCCGGCTAGCAATCCCACGCCCGACAACGGCAAGATGCCCTTGATCAGGTAAGGTGGCACTTCGATGGGGCTATCGCCAATGCATCGAAAGGGGAGCTTGATATTCTGATCAATATCAAAGCTCGACCGGTTATCGTTGTCGTGAGGCGGCTCTTCAGTGGCAATGAGCGGCTCACGCCCCTCTGCTCGGATTATCTCGATAGTCTTCGGTCCATTGCCCAGCAAGGGCGCGCCCATGTCACATTCCTTCCCGCGCGCGAATACGCTCAAGCGTATTCGGTCCATTGACCATCACGATTTCCGGCTCTTCATCCGGCAGACGTTCAAGCAACCAATCCAACGCGGCGCTCGCATTGCAGCCGCGCGCCCTCATAACCAAATCAATCGGCGTGTACTTTCGGCCGTCGCCGAAATCTTCGATGCCCTCGCGGACGATGGAAAGATTCCGTTTGCGCAGTTCGAGCGCGCGACCGGTGGACGAAGATCGCCAATGTGCGACGGCCTCATAGCCGCCGAACTTTCGCCGCCAGCGGTAAAGATGAAGCTTGGGCACCCAACAATCGAGGTTTGCTAGCGCGTCGTCATTGGCCTGGCGAAAGACACTGCTTGCCCTTGCACCGCACGCACTACGTGCAGGCATGTCGCCCCGTACAAGTGCCAACCGTTCTCGATCCGGATCATACCCGAACCGCTTTAGGACTTCGGCGATCTTCTCGGCAATGTCGTCCGGCAGTTCCGGCAGGTCTTCAAGGTGAACGTCGGAGAGCGTGAGATCGGTCCACCAATAGTACGGCTCGTTGGTGTCGGGATGGATCGAGGGCGGCAACACGGTCTGCTTACCCTCGGCGAGCAAGTCAACAAGACCGACGCGTTCCTTAGTGCGATAGTTGCGAGACCTGATCTTGTCGGTATCGCCCCGATAGAACAGCGAGACGCCCTTCTTTCCTTTCTTCTGCACCGGAGACGGCGGAAGGATCGCGAGGATCGGATCGAGTAAGTATTCCTGATCGATGTCGATGCAGATCAAGCCACGCCCGAGCGCAACGCCAATCCCGGCGTCGTCGGCGGTGCCGATCATGCACCCCCATGCTCGCACCAGGTGCTCGGAGACCTGTTCGTAGCACCACTTGTCCCAACCGTGCGCCAGCTGCCATTCACCACCAACGCGAACACCCGGTGCCTTTCCCTCCGGCACCTTGCGTCCGTCAGGACGGGGCGGACAACGCGGGGCGATGACCAGTGGAGAGTAGCCCTGCGCAACCAGCGCGAGCGCGACTTCTTCAAATTCGGCGGCGTTCATTGAAGAGCGCCCTGGCTCGCAAGCCAACGTTCCGAGTTGATACAGCGATGTGAATTGGCGAGCATCCGCTCGCACTCTGCAATCATGTGCTCGCGTGGCGAGCCCTGACCGGGGCGGTAGTCCCGAATGTCCCCGCAATCGCCAGTGGCATAGACTTCCGGATCGCGCGTAGTGATCCTGAACGAGAAAAAGTCGCGGTAGACTTTACTCGGCCGCACCGTCAGACGAAACCGCGACTCCGGATGCGCGGCGAAATACTCCGCATCGGTTTCGGCGCGAAACACGACGTGCCAGTTGCCGCGAAACATCACTGCAAGCGTGCCGGGCGGTACATTGACCGGACGTGAGCGGCCGTTCTTCAGATAGATGAAATATTGAGGGCGATCGGAGAGACTGGACGGCGAGACCTGATTAGAATACATAGCAGAGACCCTTTCGGTGGGTGTGAATTGACAGGCCCTTTGCGACGCTGGCGGCGTTGCGGGGCCTTTTCTTTAGGCGGCGCTCTTTCCGCCGGGTTGGATGCGCTGTGCTTGCATCCAGGCGGAAATATCCTGCCGTGAATATTTCGGAGTCCGACCGATGAAGGTCACGACAGGACCCCGACCGGCGTAGCGTTCCTTGCGAGCCCAAATCTCTGACTTGCCGACGAACTCGCCGAACTCTCGCTCGGAAAAAAGAAGAAACTCATTATCCATAGTACGGACCTCGATTGGTTGCGACTGACTGCGATTGGAGCAGGAAATATCAGTTGCGAAGAGCCTGATTCGATATCCTCAAATATCGTAAGAATGCTACGGGCCGCAGTGACTTCTCGCGTTTCGCGTTTATGAAACTGCGACAAGTTTTAACGACAAGGGCCCCGAAGGGCCCTTGGTGATCATGCTGCTTTGGCCGGTGCGGGCAACTCGTCAAGCCTGCTCTGAAGATACTCGCCGAAGGCTCCCAGCGCGCGCGCCGCGAGCATTGTTTCCGCCCAGCACAATCCATACTCTTTGCGCTCGCCGCCTTCGTCCGCAATGCGGGCGCAGTGTAGGGCGAGAAGACCTCGAACGACGTCGTCGCAATGCGACTCGGCGCGCCCGTCTCGAATCATCCCACCATAAAACTCCACAGCTTGACATGTGAGTTGAAGATCAAAACCGGACAGGTCCGTTTGGTCAGTCCAGCCGACGACAATCTCCTCAGCAAGATTCCGGGCTCGAAGAGCTCCGAATTTGTGCCAATCCTGGTCTTGGGCTTCCCAATAATTTTTGTAGGTGTTCATGGTCGTTTTCTCCTCTGTTTTTGGGGGTGCGGTGTGGTGCGCGCCGGGTTGCCCGACGCGCTGCCAATGAATCGATTGTTGGGAATCACATGACCGTTGACGGGCCAGGGCCGCGGGTTGAGTCAGCCGTGAGTTGCTGCAAATAAGCATCCAGCGCGCGCTTAAGCACTCGCGTTTCGCAATGGTCGCAGTCGCATTCTTCGACATTGTCTAGGGAGGCAACGAGTTCGCGGGCGACAGCAGCCTCCCGCTTCAAGAACTTGGCTCGGGTCTTCGTTGAAAGATTTACGGTCTTGCTCATAGTCAGTCCTTTCGTTGGCCATAAGCCAGCCGTTCGCGGCGAAAGATTTCGGCGCGTTGTTCTAAAAATGTCGGGAAGGGAAGGTCCGCACGTGAGCGGGCTAAGTCGAGGAGGTTACGGAGGGTGCCGTGTCGCCCATCAGATCAGTCTCCTCTAAGCCTTGAACGTGACACGCTCGCGCGCCTTACGAGCGATGAAGGCTGAGATTTCGCGTTCCAGAAAGTAACGTCGGTTCTGAATCACGATGGGACGCGGGAATCCAACACGCGGATCAGCAAGCCATCGATCAAGTGTTCGAATGTTCGGCTTCGGTTCGAACCGCGAAAGTGTGGACTTTGCGGAGATAAGGCGGTCGGCGTCTGGATCGGTGCTAGTCATTGTCGGCCTTTACTGTGAAGATGACGGACAGATAGCGACATGCCGTCCAACAAAGATACCTAATGATGTCGTGGGCATTGTCAGGGTTCGTGGAACGCAGGGTTTTGGAGTGGGTCGCCGTCGCCATATTCCTTAAAAAACCGAGTCACGATCTCCTCGATTGTTTTCGGTGATTTGTGGTGTTGGTCTACAAGCTTTGCGATTGCGTCGATGCGCGAGAGACCAGGAACATCAATCCACCCGGCAGGAGTTTTGCGGTGCTTGGTGCGGCGCAAGCGCCAATATTCAAAATAAAGATCAAGATCGCGCCGAAAGTTGCGCAACTCGGGCGCTGGCTTACGGCCTTTGGTGATCCCCCACGCTTCTGCGACCGTGCGGGCCGTGATCGCACCGCGATCTCCAGCTAACGGTGCGGTGACGGCCCGAGCGAAGCGGATGATTTCATCCTCAACATTAGCTGGCACGGGAAATCCATTGTCTCGCGCGAGGACGAACGCCTGCCATGCCGCAGCGGGGTTGCCCGTCTCGGCGAAGACGCTAGAGAGTTCTCCAATCTCATCCTCGATAGGGCCGGGGAGTTTAGCCATTGACGACCTCCATGACGTGATCGGCCCATGCAACAAGAGCTGCACGTTTCCGATCGGCGTACTCAAAACGGTTATAGATGCCCGCGACCGAGCGCAGGGCACCGTTGGTATGATTCAATATTTTCTCTGTAACGACGATGTCCGCGAGCTCGAGTCGAGCGAGACCACTTGCTCCAGAACGCCGCAGGTCGTGCCAAGTCCAATGCGCTAAGGGCTTGATTGCATCGGCAGGTTCGCCGCGCCCGTGCGCTTCCTTCAATTGAATTGCCAAAATCTCAGCGTCGAGGCCGCCTTTTGCCTTACTGAAACCGCTCGTTGGCGTGTTGCCAAATCGGGAAAGATAAAGATCACCCCGACCAATGCGGGGGCAGGACGCGAGAATCGCCAAGGCCGCGTCCGACAGCGGAACCTCATGCTCTTCCCCATTTTTTGCGCGCTCGGCGGGGATGGTCCATAGCTTGCGCTTGTCATCTACTTCCCCACGACGGATGCCAGCTACTTCGGAGCGGCGTTGCATCGTGAGAATGAGGAGCTTCGTGAGCTGCGGGAACGGATAGTTGAGGGCATCCGACGCTTTCCAAATCAAGCGCAATTCGTCGTCGCTCAAAACCCGCGACCGCGATTCTTCATCGGCCTTGCGAGACACGCCTGCACATGGAGAGGTTGGCAGGATGTCTTCGCCAACTGCCCAGTTGAACATTTTGCGGATAGCGGCGAGCACACGGTTTGACGCCACGGGCGCGCCACGGACAACGATGTCCCGCAGAAGTTTATTTACGTCGGCGCGCGTGATGCTATGGGCCGGACGTTCGCCCCAGCGGCTCAAAACCTCGCCACCCGTTTTGGTGACTACCAGTTCGCCCTTCTTGAACTTAAGACCGAGCAAGCGGGCCGTCTCGCGCCAAGAGCTTTCGCGCGTCCTCTGCATGGCGTGATCGCGAATGAACCGCTTCGCCAGCACCGTGGTGGTCAGCCCATTCGCCGCCGCCGCATCTTCCGCCGCCAACCGCGCGCCCTCGCGAGCGGAGAATTTTTCTGCCGCCGGATCGACGCCCTTCGCCAGCAAGAGCGTGGCTTCGCCGGCAAGCTTGCGCGCGCCAGCCAATGTGTTGGCGCAATCAAGCGTCGGCTGTTCGATCTCATCCTTGCCGAGATAGACCGGGCCAATGGTCAGCTTACGAGTCTTTCCAGCGTGTCGATATCTGAGAGCCCATGTTCGGCTACCGTTCGGCTGGACGACGAGATAGAGGCCGCGACAGCCGCCGTCTGCAATCTCACGGCGAGCTTTTCCCGGCTTTGCGTTCCTAACGGTCAGATCGGTAAGCGTCTTTGCCAAACCCTTGCCCCATCGCTACCCGTCCTAGAGCCGGGTAACATGGGGGTAACAGAAACATACTAGCTGTAGTGTCGTCAACTGTCGGCGACATCGCCGGAAACAACCATAAAACTGAATATATATAGGATATTACAAGGGTTTAGCCGTCTGGTTGTGTCTGTCTATCTAGTATCTTTGCCACAAACTGTGGAACAGGAGGTCGGTGGTTCGAGCCCACCCAACTGTACCAATGATTTCAAATGGTTGGCTGGTTTCTTTAGTCGCCATGGTTCGCAGGATGGCTGCAAACCCCACTGAACCTGCTGTTACCTTACCCAACAAAAAAACGAGGTCGCACGCTCAACGTGACCGCACCTTTGTAACAGCCGCTGCTCGGATTCGAGCCGAGGGCAACAAGGCTAAATGTTCAGGGGCGCATCACAGAACAGCCAGCGCCGTGTCGGTCGGTCGGGCACGAGTGAACACGCCGCCATGCGCTCAAGCATCAATCGTGCTGCATGAGGAACGACGGGCTGGCTGACGAATTGGTCAGGTCATTACAGTCTGCAAAGGAGCGCATTCGATGAGTTATGATCGTGAAACGCGGCCCAGTGTCGGTAAGGACGTGCATCAGGACCCGCAAGGTCGCCATCCTCCGCCGGCTCCCGACAATATGCGTCCGTCCAGCAACTCGGGCTCCGCCGATACGCCGAATCCAGATCCGGGATATCCTGGTCAAGCTGCCATGAACGAAAGAAATCCCGGCCAGCGGCAGAACAGCGGCAGCAGGCCGCAAGTCCAGCAAACGCAGGATGAAGGGGCGCGAAAGGCCGACATTCGGGATGCCGTGGAGGAGGATGATCCGGGCGGAAAACCTCAGGGGCAGGAAAAAGTCGGTTACAGCGGCGGTACCTGATAGAGCATTGCAGGTTCCGGACGGAAAGGCCGTCCCCGATGGGGCGACTTTCTTTCTGCGATAGGAACCTCTCCCGATCGCGCGGATTGAACGCTGTGGACGGAGTTTCCCCGGCAGCTCTCCAAAGATGCCGGGACACTCTCGTTCCGCGGATCAACCTGCCTAGGGAGATTTGACATGTCAGATCATAAAGAGATTGTGTACTCAACCTCGGAAGGAATGGATTATCCGACGCATGAGCAGACGTATAAGTCCTTCATCAAGATTGGGATGATCGGCTCAGCGGCGGTGGCGACCGTTGTCATCATGATGGCGATCTTCCTTACGTGATCGCCGACGCCTTCGCGGCGACCTCTGTTATTTCGCCCGGCTCCACAGTGCCGACGAAGGATTGCATGCCTTCGCAACGTGGAGTCGAGCATATTGCTCTACGACAACACCCCTCACAGATATGTATGTATAATTGATCTCAACCGGCACTATTTATTCGTCCCTTGGTGCCGGTGATGGCCGTCAGGGTACTCGCCGCTGCCTTGGCGGCCTTTTCATGAGTATAGGCTATCCCGAACTGCATCAATGTGAGCGCGAGCGGCGCGGTGATGGAACGGCGATGTTCGCAGCCCCGCTCGCTGGTGAGCTCTGATCTGTTTCCCGCGTTGATGCCGGCAGCTATTTAGAGCCTTTCCGCTTCCGATAGAATCAGAAGCGGGCTCCATGATTTTGTTTTGTCGCGTTTTCTTCACGCGAACCGGTGTCCATCCTCGGGCCAAGCCCGAGGACATGCTTCGCTTGAAAACGCTCCAGTCAGTATTCTCGCCGCGATGATCTCGTGCCGCGCTGGTGAAGAATTTTCCGTGACATCCATGAACCCGAGCGCGTCTCGCCTGCCGAAGTGGTTTCGGCCCGGGACCAGGCGGTCGCTTGCACATAATAACCATCTCAGATTCACCGAATGAACGCATAAACCTCCGGCGATCGACACCTTTCGACTCTATCTTTCGCATGTATCGCTTACCTGGGAGAGATTTTCATGCGTATGTTTACATTATCGTCGGTCGTGGTTCTTCTTCTGGCTGGATCTCAGTTGGCGGCAGCCCAAATCTCGCCTGCGCCTGCGCAGTCACAAACCTCGCAGTCCGGGGAAGGTGTTGCAATACGCAGCGTCCAGGTGCTCGACGTCGAAGAGTTGAAAGCGGACGCGCGCGCGCAGGTTGATGCTCTCGTCGCAAGTACGAAGCAGGAAGAAATCAAATCTTTGCGACACTCCCTCGAAGAAATCCCACAGGCTCTGTCCGCCCTGAAGGCAAAGGGCCGTAGCTCAGCGCAGGTTGTGGCCGTCAACATCGACAACGAAGGTGTTCTCACCGTGTTTACGAAGAAGAAGACAACCTGATCAAAGCGAGGTCGTTTATAGAGAACGCAACGCACAAGATTTTGAACCAGGATAGGAGTAGTTATGAAACTGAATGCGACGCAGGTGAAACAGACTTTGAACCAGATGGACGCACAGGTTCTTCCCGACGATCACCCGGCAGCTCGTAAACTGAGCGAGTTGTTCGGTGATCACACCTTCTTTGTTGACGAAAGCGGCCTGAAGGTTCTGGAATCGACGGAGCCTGTGGCGGCCGAAGCCCAGAGAGGCTCAGTCGTTAGCCTCGCTGACTGGAACGACGGGAAATTTAGCAGCTTGAGGCCGCACGATCCCGCAGTGACGGGGACAGTGATCGTGTTGGGACAGTCGAAACAGTGATGTGATGGATTGAAGTGATGGATTGATCGTCTCGCGGGGACGACCTCAAGCCATCCGCATGACAAGCAGATGTTGCTCATCTGACAAGCTGTGTTAAACAGAACTCCTGTAGATCAGATACTGTCGATCAAATAGGAGTGCTGTTTTGGCTAAGAAGACAAAGACCATTCGCCGCGAGTGGACGAAGGATGACGTGAAGACCCTCAAATTACTTGCAAAGCAAAAGGCCGGCGTGGCGAAGATTGCAAAGAAGCTGAAACGCACTCCCGGTGCAACCGCGGCGAAAGCCTATACGCTCGGCGTATCGCTACGCATGCAGTAGCGGATTGCTGCAAAGCTATTCACCGCCTGCGCGACCCGGTAGTTACGCAGGAGATCAGGGCCCTGTAGGAGGTGAAAGGCGAGAGCATGATCTTATCCGAAACCGGTTCGACTTTACGCTGGCGCGGCCCTTCGGGTCGGGATCATGCTCCAGAGCGGTTAGATTTTGATGGAAACACGCTATTCCGTCATGGCCGGGCTTTGTCCCGGCCATCCACGTCTTTCTTCTTTCTTCGCTGAAATCCAACGACGTGGATATCAGGCATAAAGCAGGGCATGACGGGTTGCTGATTCCTGCTAGAAGCATTTTTGCTTCTGATTGAATCAGAAGCAAAGCGTAAGCGCGAATTTCTCCGCACCTTTTGGTTTTGGTTGCTCTGATGCATGAGGT
>ENA-UOUJ01001885-UOUJ01001885.1-activated-sludge-metagenome-genome-assembly--contig:-NODE-1885-length-10249-cov-5.613792_pt1 | contig 10249 bp, 11 predicted proteins | sample MGYA00249839_ERZ747224 | MGnify/ENA primary metagenome ERZ747224 (study PRJEB28782, sample SAMN03220277) | activated sludge metagenome | biome: wastewater; feature: sewage sludge; material... | reverse complement strand
GTTGCCATGATTACCTTAGCCTGAACCGCATGTGCAGCCTGTATAAATGTTCTGTAGTCGTTGATTGAACCCTGACTGTCGGGATATTGTACGATGGCTCCAAAATAACTTTCATCCAGTGAAGCGGTTTGAAAGTTTCCGGTTACTATTTCAATACCCAACGGCGTAGCGCGGGTATGTAACACATCCAGGGTTTGTTTAAAGAGATTTTCATCGGCAAAAAACCTGGGTGCGGTAATACGATCGTGGTCTTTGTTTTTATGGTTGAACAACATGGCCATGGCTTCTGCAGCGGCAGTACCTTCATCGAGCAAACTTGCATTCGCAATCGGTAATGCGGTAAGATCACTGACCATTGTTTGAAAGTTGAGTAAACTTTCCAGTCGGCCCTGAGCAATTTCGGCCTGATAGGGTGTGTATTGGGTGTACCAACCCGGATTTTCAAACACGTTTCGCAAAATAACACTCGGTACAAACGTATTGTAATACCCCTGTCCGATAAACGATCTGAATACTTTATTTTTTTCAGATATGTGTTGTATGGTTTGAAGATATTGAGCTTCACTCATAGGTTGAGTTACTTCCAGTTCCTCTTTAAGCCGGATGCCTGAAGGTACCGTTTGGTCAATCAAAGCGTCAAGTGAAGGCGCACCGATGGTTTGAAGCATTTGTTGGGTTTCCTGCTCGTTCGGTCCGATTTGCCTTTGTGCAAAAGCATGCTGTTGTTGTTGGAATAGGTTCATTTGGGTATTATTTACCGTAAGTATGGAGGCATTTAAAATTGCTGCGCAAATTTACAACAACCCACCGGATTTTACACCATGTACTGAAAAATGCACCCGGTACCTGTTTTTATGAAAATGGATGCTGAAATAGCATAAAAAAACCGCCGGTCAGGCGGTTGGAATGGTTTAGTCTTTTATGGCCAGTACCGGGATTGTACTTTGATAAATCAACGTTTTGGTATGCTGTGTTTTGAATAATCTGGTAAAGAAACTATGTTGTTTGGGAGCGATGATGATCAGGTCAATTTGCTTGTCTTTGGAAAACAGGTTAATAGACTCATGAAAATCGAACAACCTCATGAAATAAAATTCAGGCTTGAATTCAGATAACAGTGATTCCATCGTATCGCGTGATGCTTTAAAATCCTGAGTTAGCGAAATGTAATGGCTGCTGTCAACATTTAATATGTGCACGGCCGGTTTGATATCTTTCAAAAATTCTTTAACTGCGAGCAATGCCGGGGTTTCTTCTTTCAATCTCATCTCAGAGGCGATGAGCACATTGTTGATTTTTTTGTAACGTACATCCGGGGGGATAATCAATACAGGACAAACATCTTCTTCCACCATTTTCAGCGTATTGGAACCGGAGAACCTTTGGGCCAGTGGCGTTTTACCGGTTAATCCCATCACAATCAAACGGGCGTTTTTTGAGGAGGCAAATGCAGCCAGTTGCTCTACAAAATCATTTCCCGTTTCAATATACGTTTCTATGTACACATATTTTTCACCGAGTCTTTCCCGCAAACTTTTCATAAACTGTTTAGCGGGTTCCATATCTTCTTCTGATTCGTAATAGTGATACAATGTGATGGTTATATCGTTGCGATTGCTGTACATACCCGTTGCAAAATCTGCAGCATTGAATGAGGTTTCTGAAAAATCTAACGGAACAATGATTTGTTGCATGTTTCTGAATATTTTTTACAAGATATAAAAACAATATTAAATCAACATAAGCAGCATTTCACTTTCATTTACTTTTGTATATATCATACAATGAATGAAAGATAAAAAGCAGGATAACAGTAAGGTGTACGGGCAGATGCTAAAAAAGATACAGGTACAAAAAGCACTGAAGTGGTTACCCGAAATGCACGAAGCCGCTTTTGAGAAAATCGATTGCCTGGACTGTGCAGCCTGTTGCAAGCAATATTCACCCCGGTTTAAAACACCTGATATAAAACGTATTGCCCGTTTTTTGCAGATGAAGGAAGGTGTTTTTATTGAAACTTTTCTAAAGCTGGATGAAGAGGGAGATTATGTAACACAAAAATCGCCTTGCCCTTTTTTATTGGAGAATAATGCCTGTTCAATTTATGATGTACGTCCGTCTGATTGCAGTCGTTTTCCTTATACCAATGAAGATGTACTATTGAAGCGTCAACATATCACACTTAAAAATGCTACTTTTTGTCCGGCAGTAGTGTACGTATTAGATGCTATATTACAGAAAACAGGCTATGGTAAGTGAGCGGTTACTTCACTATAGGCAGCCTGCAATGTTCTTTCAATTCCTTGTCCTTTCCATTCAGGTGAGCCGGGAATTGTTGTGGCACTCAGAATTTCAGATTTGATCTTCCCGTCTTTCACTTCCTGTTCCACAAATTTTAATGCATTGCCCAGGTAATCCCTGAATGCAAGGATATCGGAAGATTGAATAAGCACATCATATCCTTCCGCTGCATGTCCGCATACATATTTCGTTCTTCCCGGGAATTTTTGTACCGTTTTATCCAACACTTTTATCCAGTTTGAAATATCTGCACCTGCTGTTTTATCGATATACGGAAATCTTCGATTAAAAACTAAATCGCCGAGGTGTACAATACCGGCATCCTGAAAATGGACCAATGCATCTCCATTGGTATGCGCCGGGCCCCAGTATTGCAATTGCACAGTTTCTTTTCCCACGCGGTACAGGGCATCCGTTGTAAAGGTTTCAGTGGGTAAAAAATACTCAGAGGGTTTATCCGATTTTTCCGCGGCTTGTTGCATGTGCTTCTTCGCATTTTCGTGTGCAACTAATGTACCCATCAGGGGTTTAAAGGCAATATTTCCTGAGGTATGATCGGCATGATGGTGTGTATTGATCAACAATTTGAAAGGAGAGGACGATTTTGTTTTCAGCAATTGAATCAATTCTCCGGCAGTATCGGGGAACTGTGCGTCTACTACAATAATGCCTTTGTCATTCCACTTAAACAGAATGGTTCCTCCTTTTGAAGTGAATATTCCGGCATCTTTTGTAATCATCCGAAGTGAACCACCCGGTTGGTTGAAAAGCTTTGCCAGCGCGCGATTGCTGAATAAAGCGATGGCGCCTAAAGTAACGCTTGTATGTTTAATGAATTTTCTTCGCTGCATGTTTCAAAAATAGAAGATGAATGTACTACAATCTTCTAACATGCTGTTAATATTGCATTTTTCTTAACGCAGGTGCTTTAAACCAGGTGGCAACTACCACAGCCAATGTCATACATCCTCCAAAAACAACTGCAGGTACCGTGCCCATCAATTTGGCAGCTACGCCACTTTCAAATTGTCCGAGTTCGTTGGAGGAGTTAATAAACATGCTGTTTACGGCGGCCACCCTGCCCCTCAGTTCATCCGGTGTTTTCAATTGCAGAATGGTACCGCGTATGATGACACTGAATCCATCCATACAACCGCTCAATAATAAAGCAGCAAACGACAACCAGAAAATTTCTGATAAGGCAAACAAAATAATACAACCCCCAAATCCTGCAATTGCGTAAAACAGAATACGCCCCTGGTTTCTTTTCAACGGCCTGATGGTAAGATAGGTTACCGTCATGATTGCACCAATATCTGCGGCTGCATTCAACCAACCAAATCCAATCGGTCCGATTTTTAGAATATCCTGTGCAAATACAGGAACCAGCGCTACTGCACCTCCAAACAATACTGCAAATAAATCCAACACCAATGCACCCATCAGTTCCTTGGTTTGATACACATGTTTAATGCCTTCCTTCACACTCTGCCAGGGGTTCTTGGGGTTTTTGAGCATGGCTGGTTTAGGCTTCAGTTTTCTGAACAATATCCATGCTGCAATAACAAGCATTACTACCAATATGAAAGTGCTATGAATTCCAAGGAAAGCAATGGAAAATCCGCCTGCAGCGTGACCAACAATGGATGCGGTTAACCACCCTCCAGAACTGATAGCAGCTGCATTTGGCAGCATTTCACGCGGTACAATTTGTGAAATCATTGCAGAAAAGGTTGGCCCCGAAAATGCCCGAACGAAACCGGTAATTCCGATGACACCAAATACCAGTACGGCGATGGTCCACGGAGTGAGTGCATTTTCAGTTTGTTGCCACGAAAGTACTGCAAGCAATGCGATACAAAAAGCGTAACCGGCCACGCATTTCAGGAGTAGTTTCCGCTTCTCTGTTTTATCTATATAATGTCCGGCATACAAAGCGAATGAAAGAGCAGGAATAACTTCTGACAATCCCACAAATCCCAATGCCAGTTTACTGTTGGTTAATGTATATATCCACCAGCCCAGCACAGTAACGGTCATGCGTATCCCCATGATGTAGATGAACCTCCCTGCAATAAAATACCTAAATTCCGGAATCTTTAGCGGAGCGTATGGGTCTTGGGGATATGTTGCTAGTGTAGATTCCATGCCTCATATTCAGGGTAAGGAAATTAAATGTTGGCCCGGTTCGTAATCCTTATCAAGTGCATCAATGATGGTTTGCAAATGCGCTTTGTTGTTAATAAAATCGGCATTCGTAGTGTCCACAACTAATGTTATTATATTATGTTGGCGAATGAATTGTGTGTAAATATCCTGAATGCTCGACAGGTAATCTCCCGGAATACCCTGCTCATAACTTCGGTTTCTTTTTTTGATGTTCTCCTGTAATTTGGAAATAGGGGCATTTAAATAAATCAGGATATCAGGTTGAATGATATGAGGGTTGATGATTTCAAACAATTTCTGATACAACCGATATTCTTCTTCCGCTAGGTTTACTTTGGCAAACAACAAGCTTTTCGTGAAGAGATAATCCGTGATAGTTACAGTATGAAAAATATCCTGCGTAGTTAAAACTTCACGGAGCTGCTTGTATCTTTCAGCCATGAAAAACAATTCCAGCGGAAATGCATATTGCGAAGGGTTTTCGTAAAATTTAGGCAGGAAAGGATTGTCAGCAAACTCTTCAAGAATCAGCCGTGCATTGTAATGTTCACTGAGTAATTGAGATAATGTGGTTTTTCCTGCTCCAATATTTCCTTCAACTGTTATAAATGGATACTTCATTCCTTCCGCTGAGTGTGGGTTTATTTGCAAATTAACGGGAAAGATGCACAGCGGTTATTAAATTCTTTTCACATTCAATGTATCCTTGCATTTTTTCATTAATTCATGCACAGATTCATTTTTTTCAGGATGTATGAATTGGGGTGAAAGTTCGTTCAGTGGTACCAGTACAAAATTCCTCTCGGCCAGTAGGGGGTGCGGTACTTTCAGATTAGATTGATGGATGATTTCTTTATCAAAGAAAAGAATATCAATATCTATTACCCTGGGTGCGTAACGTTTCGTTCTTATCCTGCCCATAGATTGTTCAATTTGTAAAATGGTCTGCAATACAGATGTTGCCTTAAGCGTTGTTTGAACAACCAGCACCCGGTTCAGAAAATCGGGTTGCGGCACATTGCCCCAAGCTTCGGTCTGATATATTTTACTCTTTCTAATGACCTTGCCAATCAGTTTATCCACCTTTTTTTCAGCACGTTCAAGTTGTTTAGCGGGTTGTTGCTGATTGCTGCCTAATAACAGATATATTTTGTGCAGTTGGGGTCCCATGGCTGCAAATGTGCAATTTTTTAATGATTCGCCGGCCGGTAGTTCCACAGAAAGTGGAGTGAATATGTTATTTTAGCGCCCAATTTAAGATATGCAGTACAGTCAGTTTAGCGCAATGTGGGCTATTACCAAAGCCAGTTTACGATCCACCATGCGAAGCCCGTCTGCTATAGTTTTCAGTTTCATCTTCCCGTTTGTTTTTATTATGGTATTTGGATTCATTGGTAACAGCGGAGGGATGCAACATTTCAAGATTGTGCTGGCACCGGATGCGGATACATCCAATGTATTATATAGAACATTATCCCAAACGGCAGGTGTGAAATGGATACAGTTTTCGAATGAAGCGGATGTCCGGGAAGCGATGCAAAAAGGCCATGTTGCAGCGGTGTTGCATATCAATCATCTGCCCAACCAACCGTTACAGGTACGCATGGAAAGCACAACTTCCAGCAACAATAAATGGCCTCAGGTTAAAACGCTGATTGAAAGCACCATTGCTGCATTAGACCATAAGCAATATCCTGAAAGGCCTACCGTAGCAACATTTGATTTCAATTATTTAACGGATATACATTCCATCCGGCAATACAAAACCATTGATTTTATATTACCCGGACAATTAGGTTTTTCACTGATGAGTGCTGCTGTTTTTGGAGTGGCATTTATGTTTTACAACCTCAGGAGCACACTGGTTCTTAAAAGGTTTTTTGCCACACCCATTCAAAAACCATTTATCATCCTGGGAGAGGGGTTGAGTAAGGTGATCTTTCAGATGATTACTGCCGTAGTGATTATCCTCGTTGGTCACTACTTTTTCGGATTCACACTGATTGATGGTTGGGTTACTGTTTTGGAAATGCTTTTTTTAAGTTTCATTGGATTGATGGTGTTCATGGGGTTTGGATTTTTTGTGAGTGGGATAGCTAAAAGCGATAGTACCATCCCGCCGGTCGCCAATCTGATAACTTTGCCTCAGTTTCTGTTGGGCGAAACTTTTTTCTCTATTGAAATATTTCCTGCATGGTTACAACCGATCGCCAAGGCAATGCCCCTGACGTATTTAAACAATGCCATGCGCAGTGTGGCTTTTGAAGGAAAACATTTGTGGCAGATTATGCCGGAGATAGGGATTTTGCTGGCATGGGGTTTATTTGTGTATCTGCTGGCTGCACGTGTATTTAAATGGGAGTAATATGCTACATCGTATCAAGAGTTTTGCACTGGTTATCATGGGATTTTTTTTAGTGTTAACCCTTTTTTCACTGCTGATGCCCGGCACCGTAGTGGTGGTAAGAAGTGTGACTATCCCCGCCTCAACATCCGACATCCTGAATCAAATCCGTCAACCGGAAGCATGGTTGTCTTGGTATCCTCCGTTAAAAGAATCTGATGCATCTCCCCGGATACACGGTGATTCAATTCTTTGGAATGACGGAGCAAAAAAAAATTCACTGCATTTTGAGTTGAAACATCCGAAAGGGATAAGGGCTTCGTTTACGCGTTCAGGTGAGTTACCAGTGTTGTATGATGTTACCTTATTTGAAATTGACGGATTGCCACAGGTTGAGTGGAAGGCCATTCATAAACTACCATGGTATCCCTGGGAAAAAATGGGTGGTATTTTCCTTGATGATCTTGCAGGACAAGGCTATGCGTTGTCTCTTGAACAATTGAAGGAAAGTGTTCTTTCCGAGGTGAATTAAATAATATGTTGTGGCGATTTCTGTTCAAGATTGTATGTCAAACGTATGGATAAATTGCACGTCCAGCACCGCTTTTAACTATGCAATGTGATCGTCAGCATTTGAATCTCATGCAGCACTTATCGGATTTGTTTATTTTCTATTAAAGATGAATTTCGATTGGTTGATGTGACTGTATCCATTGCTAAGAAAACATACACTAAACCTACCAATGAAATCAAACACCTGATCCATCCCATTTTCCCCCATTCATATGCGGCTTTTTTGAGAGTGGCAGTATCTGGAAGTTGTTCAGACAGAAACATAATCTCATTCCTGGGATAAAAGTAGGTAAAGGTTAATATCATAGAGGAGACATAACAAAGTATAGCAATTCCCAAATACAACCGAACGGATGGGGATACCTTCCAAAATAAAATCAATGCCAATACAACCAATATCAAATTCGCCGGGTCTATCATTTTGAAAAAAGTACCCGGGTTGGCAACAACAAAAAAGCTTTTCGTTGCGGTTATGGATTGAGGAATATGACTTTCCCAGTTGGCAGCATTCACTATGGAATTGAACAGAAGGGAAAAAAATAACCCACTTGAAAACGCAACAGAGGCGTATAAAACTATTTTTCTCATATGTCATCGTTTTATTTCAACAAATCTATATATGAGAAAATTGCTGGGATAGTAAAAAAACGACAAAAATCACATCCTATCCCAATCTAATTGAAACCTTACTTGTTCGTCCGATAATTCTTTGTGTAAAAGGGTAGGAGTAAGCTTGGCGAATTCTTTAAAATCTTTAATAAAATGTGTTTGATCGTAATAGCCTAATTCAAATGTCAAATCAGTCCAGGAAAAAACCGGTTTACTTTCAATAACTCTGTATGCCTCATGAAACCTTGCTATTCGGGCATACATCTTCGCAGGCATTCCTAATCGTTCTTTGCATTTGCGTTCGAAATTGCGGATACTCATACAAGCCATTCCTGCAATCTTATCTAAGCTCTCATTATAGTTTGTTAATAGATGGTGCAGTGCATAATCAATGGGTAACGGCTCTTTTATTACAGCGAGTTTTTTGAGAAAATACGACTGGATAATAGTATCCATTTTATTATATGTAGTAGCATCATGAGATTGATCTAAAAGTACTTCTATCTCATTCCCTATAACGTCCCGGGCACTATAGCCATTGTCAAACAATTCTGTCATGGGAATATTAAGGAATCGATTGAGGCCAACCGGTTGAAAAATGATTGATACAGCTGAATGGCTTTCTTCTACCAGTAGCTTGAAAGGCGTTATTTGTGCTCCTGTTACTGTGCAAGCAGTAACCGTATTGAAGTTTTTTTCTCCTGATTTTTTAGACTTAAACCTCGTAAAAAGATTGATGAACATTCCCTGGTAAGGAGATGGCATGTAATTAGCCTCCATTTTAGTTGGCGCACTGCCAAAATCAACCTTAATAATAATGATATTCCGAATCAGAGAACGCAATGCCGGATGGATATTGCATTGCATTGTCCGGATATCTGGCATTTGAATGTTCATATTTACAGGTAATGAAGCAAAGTAATATTTTTTCTTGTTTTACTTTTCATCAATCCTATTTAGATTACAGCTAACCTCCAAGTAAAGTCAGGAAGGAAGGGATATTTTACCCAAACGGACAGCCGGTAATCCGGTGCTGTTAAATATCTCAGGGTTTCCTGCAATACATTCATTGGCCAGTAAGGCAATGAGTAGAGCCTCCTTTGCATCTCCGGGGATATTTTTTTCTTCAGTTAAATGAAAATGGCATTGCGGTAACAGGTTGCGCAGGTGTTGCATCAGAAGCGGATTATGTGCACCGCCGCCGCTGCAATATATTTTCACAGGCAGGTAACTCGCAAACTGTTTGATGTTTTCAGCAATGCTGTAAGCTGTAAAGAAATTAAGTGTAGCCATCACATCCGCACTGTTGAAAATATTGAGCTGAGTGGTTTCGAATATATCCAGATTAAAAGTTTCCGGACCGGTGGTTTTGGGTACTTGCAATTGTAAGAAAGGGTGTTTCATCAAGTGGTCAAGCATCGGTTGTATCACTTCTCCTTTCGATGCCAGTGCTGCATCTTTGTCATACGGTAGGCCTTCCCGGGTTCGCATCCACGAATCCATCAAGGTATTGCCGGGACCCGTATCGGTACTGAACATTTTTTTGTAAGGCTGGCACGGTAAATAAGTGTAATTGGCAATTCCACCTATGTTCAGCATCACCACATCCTGCACTTCAGATGAAAATAACAGCCAGTCGGTATAAGCAGCCAACGGAGCACCTGCACCCCCGGCAGCAATGTGTTTTTGCCTGAAATCGCTGAGGGTAACGATTCCAGTTCGATAGGCTATCTGATCTGCATCTCCAATCTGTAAAGTGGCGTCACCAAATTCTTCCCGATGATGTGTTTGTAAGGGCGCATGGAAAATAGTTTGCCCGTGACTGGCAATCAAATCTACCGTTGATTTGTCGGTATTCCAGTTACGGAGTTGTTGCAACACTTGTTCAGCAGTATATACTCCAAAGCGTTTATGCCACAACGTGAGTTGTTCCAGATCAGTTTGTTTTTGAGCTATTCTGTGCAACGCTTCTTTAAAATCATTCTCGTAGGGGATCGTGGTAAACGCTTCCACTTCAACCTGTGTGGATGTTCCGGTATGGTGAAAAAGGCACTGTGCAATGTCCAGTCCGTCGATGGATGTACCACTCATCACACCAATGATTCTTCTTGCTGGCTTCTGTGCTATATGATGTAATTGATTCATCATCCTTTTTTTTCAGTTTGTATGAATTGTAGATTGCGTTGTATGTTTTTATACTTGGTTCGCTTAAGTGGAGAATGTTTGAATATCTCTCTGAACGTATCCTCCTCC
>ENA-UOUJ01001884-UOUJ01001884.1-activated-sludge-metagenome-genome-assembly--contig:-NODE-1884-length-10250-cov-4.721923_pt1 | contig 10250 bp, 6 predicted proteins | sample MGYA00249839_ERZ747224 | MGnify/ENA primary metagenome ERZ747224 (study PRJEB28782, sample SAMN03220277) | activated sludge metagenome | biome: wastewater; feature: sewage sludge; material... | reverse complement strand
GTAAAGAACTTTAAAATTCCTTTTTTTGAATTGGAGTGCAAAGGTAAGGGTACTAAATGAATTGACAAAAGAAATAAAAGAAGTTTTCTAAAAATATTTCGAGGGGCAGCACAAGCTCAACATGTATGGCATTACATTTGCCCACTTGAATACTTTTCCTGTATGAAAAAGGTACTGATTTTACTGTTGATGTTTCCATTGGATACTGTTGCTCAATCCTTTACACTGGATGCCTATGCCGGTTTCAGCGGTTACCAGGGTGATTTGCAGGCTAAGCGGTTTTCGATGGAAAAATCACACCCGGCCATTGCACTTGGGGGCTCCTGGTTGATTACCCCACATATTGCATTGCGCGCCTTGGGCACGCTCACCAAGGTGGAAGGCAGCGACCGGGCATCTGATGGCACCCTTCGCAACCCAAGAAACCTGCACTTTACCTCGAGGATTCTCGAAGCCCAGCTTTCAGGCGCCTACTTCCTGTTTCCGGCTAATGAAAAAAAATGGTCGCCGTATGTTTTTGCCGGACTCGCCGCATTTCATTTCAATCCCTATACCCAATCTTTCAATGGTGAGCGAATTTACCTGCAGCCGCTCGGCACTGAAGGGCAGAACCTCACCAGCTATCCTGAAGTGAAAGAATATAAAAATGTTCAACTGGCTGTACCGTTTGGGTTTGGAGTCATGTTCCCGTTGACCGATCGAGTGCAATTGGGTGCCGAATTCGGATTGAGGAAATTATTTACTGATTATCTGGATGATGTTAGCGGGGTGTATGCCGATTCTACTATCCTGGCCAATAACCGCAGCCCGCTCGCCGCGCAAATGGCGTACCGGGGAAATGAGCTCAATGGCAATCCGCCCTATCCTGTAGCAGGTTCTCAAAGAGGAAATCCCGCCAATAAAGACTGGTACTACACTACAACCATACGTTTGAGCTACTCATTTCTATGGAATAATAAAAAAAGTGTCTTAGGGAAAACCGGTTGTCCTGCATGGTCGTTTTAAACTGTACGCCTATCTATACTATAATGACGATAGGATGGCTAAAACCCAAATTAATCTGCGCGTACCACACCCCCAGAACTTTGTTTGATTTCTGTTTGAGCTCCTCCGGAGTGGTGCACAGAACTTCCACTACTGGCCTGGGCTTTCAATTGAACACTGGCGTACACTTTCGCTGTGGAGCCGCTGCTGCTGCGTACTTCTGCTGTTTCAGACTTTAATGCAGCAGCATCAATTGTGCTTCCGCTTGATGCCTTGGCTTTCAAATTACGTGTTCGCCCTTCAACATCCAGCTCAGCACCACTCGATGCTTCTAACGCTACTTCGGGCGCATCCACACCGCCACTTATAGCTGCGGCACTCGAAGCGTCCAACTCTATACGCTCGTTATGTTTCAAAACGTTGATGATGTCAACTGTAGCTCCGGAAGATGCGGCAATTTTTCGTATATCCGGTGCCGTTATATACACTTTCATATGTGCATCGTCTACACTGGTTAGATCTAAATTTACTTTCAACCTGCTGTTACGCACCTCCGTTTGTATATACTGAATAAGATTATCATCGGCTTCTACACGAACCGATAAAGGGCCGTTCGATACTTCTGCCTCTATTCCTTCACTCACTTTGATGCTTTCAAAAGCCGAAACGTTTCTGTTTTCTGAAACAATGTTTCCGCTGCCACGCTTAAAACTGCAGGCACTGAGCAACAGCGCACCGGTAATCATCCAAATGGCGGTATTCAAATAGTATGTTTTTTTCATACCCGCAAAATATTTACTTTTTATGTATCGGCTCACAATAATTTACAGGCGGTATATACGTGCACTATGCGAATTGTTTACCTTCGCATCACCATGCACGAAAAGATAATTATCCTCGATTTCGGCTCTCAATATACCCAACTGATTGCCCGGGTAGTGCGAGATGCCCGGGTGTATTGCGAAATCATCCCCTTTAATAAATCCATTTCTTTTTCCTCAAACCTGAAAGGAGTCATTTTGTCCGGTTCACCTTGTTCAGTGAACGGCGAGCAACCACCAGAGGTGGATGTGTTGAGCCTGGCAAAACAATTACCGGTTTTGGGTATTTGCTATGGCGCTCAACTTACCGCCAAACAATTGGGCGGACGCGTGGAGAAAAGCGACAAACGGGAGTACGGGCGGGCTATGCTGTCTGTCAAAACCAACGGTAAACTATTTGCCCATATGCACCCGGAATCTCAGGTTTGGATGAGCCACAGCGACAGTATTCAGGCCTTGCCGGATCAATGTACTGTAACCGGAACCACGAACAGTATACCCGTAGCAGCATTTCAACACAACGAGTTACCACTGTATGGTTTGCAGTTTCATCCGGAAGTGTATCACTCTACTGATGGCAAACAACTTATACGCAATTTCCTGTATGCCATTTGTGGTTGTAGTGGAGACTGGACCCCGGGTCATTTTATTGAAGAAACCGTTGACGCACTAAAAGCCGAACTGAAAGATGCGCAGGTAGTCATGGGGTTAAGCGGTGGAGTCGACAGTACCGTAGCTGCCACCCTCATTCATAAAGCCATCGGTAATCATTTGCATGGCATTTTTGTTGACAATGGTTTGTTGAGAAAAAATGAATTTGAAGAAGTACTTGAAACATATAAAACATTAGGTTTAAATGTAACCGGTGTAAACGCACGCGATAAATTTTACAGTGCCCTCAAAGGCAAGGTATTGCCGGAAGATAAGCGTAAAGCCATTGGAGCTTGCTTTATTGAGGTGTTTGATGAAGCTGCACACCGGATTGAAAATATCACCTACCTCGGACAAGGAACTATCTATCCGGATGTGATTGAATCTGTTTCTGTTTCCGGTCCGTCGGTCACCATCAAATCACATCACAATGTGGGCGGCCTGCCGGAAACTATGAAACTTAAACTGGTGGAACCTTTACGCAGCCTGTTTAAAGACGAAGTGAGGGCCATTGGTATGGAGCTGGGCATTCCTTCGTCTATGCTTAACCGGCACCCTTTCCCCGGTCCGGGACTCGGCATCCGCATCCTGGGTGAGGTTACACCGGATCAGGTACAATTATTGCAGGAGGCTGATCACCTGTTCATTGAGGGTTTGAAATCATATGCTTTGTACGACAAGGTATGGCAGGCAGGCACCATCCTTTTACCTGTTAAAAGTGTGGGCGTTATGGGAGATGAACGTACCTACGAGCATACGATTGCCCTGAGAGCCGTAACTTCGGTAGATGGAATGACAGCGGATTGGGCACACCTGCCGTATGATTTTATGGCAGATGTTTCTAACCAAATCATTAACCGGGTGAAAGGCATTAACCGGGTAGTGTACGATATCAGCAGTAAACCACCCGCCACCATTGAATGGGAATAACAGATTACCTATGATGAAGTATTTTTTGTGTGTATGTTTTATTTTTTTATTAGCTCCTGCAGTTAATGCCGGCACTATTCAAAAGGACACAACCGGAAAAACTTTCCGCGTTGGTGTATTTGCTCCCATGTACCTGGATTCAGCATTCAATGGTAAAACCTATCGGTACGGTAAAAATTTCCCGAGATATACTTTTGCAGGACTGGAATTCATTCAGGGAGCCCAAATTGCATTAGACAGTTTGCCTTTGAATGGGGCTCAAATTGAAGCTACTTTCTTTGATACGCAGTCTGCAGATTTCAATAATCAATTTAACAATGGAGCATTCCATTCACTCGACCTGATCATTGGTTCTGTTCGTGATATGGACTATAACCTACTCTCGGCACTGGCTAAAAAGAACAACATTCCATTCGTATCTGTTACGTATCCCAATGATGGCGGTGTTACCTCCAATCCGTTTTTAATGATTTTGAATTCAACATTGAAATCGCATTGTGAATCTATTTACAGTTACCTGTTGCAACAGAACAGTACCCATAAAATTGTTTTTTGTACAAAATCTGGAGCGCAGGAAGAACGTGTGATGGAATATTTTCAGCATTTCAACAATCCCGACGGTAGTCCGTTAATGGAAATGCATGTCGTTCAGATAGATCAGGGGACCGATAAATTATTATCTGCATTAGATAGCAATAAAAAAAACATAATTGTAGGTGCCAGTTTAGACGAATCCTTTGCCAAGCAATTAGGAAAGCAATCGATGCTTTGGAATAAAAAATATAACATTAAACTGATTGGCATGCCTAACTGGGATGGCATTTTCAACCTGCGCAATGCTAAAAACAATCCTGATTATCCTGTGTATTATACCAGCGCATATTACAATGCGAAAGACGATGAGTACAGTGCTTTATTAGAAAATGCGTATCAGCAAAAATTTAAAGTATCTCCCTCGGAATATGCACAGAAAGGATTTGAAAGCATTGCGGTATTTGTGAAGATGCTTACTGAACACCCGAATGATTTCATGAGTTATATTAACCATGCCGGCTACAGGGTGTTTACCCATTTTAATTTCAAACCGGTTAAAGTTACCGATCAATCAAAAATTCCGGATTATTTTGAGAACAAACACCTGTATTTCATGAAATCGGAAAACGGAAAAATAACAAGGGCCTGGTAAAACATTTATGCCTTTACGTTAGTAATAAAAATACCCGGCACACATCAAGATGCCGGGTTTAAAACAACGCATGCAAACATCGAAATAGTTATTGAAAGTTTACTCTGCTTCAAAGAAGTCAACTACTCCACTCTCAACATTATATACACCACCTACAATGCTCACTTTACCTTCTGCTACCAGTGTGCGGATGATCTCACTCCGTGCCGGAATGGCCTGCATGGTTAATCGAACATGACGCATCGTTACTTTGTTTACAAATTCGGTATTTGAACCGTTACGGTTTTCCTGTACGGATGTTTCCTCCACAATGGCAGGTTGCACTTTATGCAACAACCCCGTCAGGCTTCCTAATTCCACACCATTACAAGCACCCACAATAGCTCCACATTTAGTATGCCCCAACACGAGGATAATTTTAGTTCCAACCACTTTGGTTCCAAATTCCATACTACCCAAAATATCATCATTCAGAATATTTCCGGCAATTCGGATGCTGAAGATATCTCCCAGCCCCTGGTCAAATATCAGTTCGGCCGATGTACGGGAATCCATACAACTTAATATAGTAGCAAAAGGAAACTGACCTTCCTTGGTTTCGTTAACCTGTTGCAGCAGGTTCCTGTTGGCTTTTAAATTTTTTACGAAACGCTCATTACCCTCCTTTAAAATCTGAAATGCCAGCTCAGGTGTCAAACTGCTTTGTGTTTCTTTCGAGTGTGTATACATAGCTAATTTTTTTATTTTACTGATGATTTAATTTTGAGCACAAGGTTGGTAAAAAACGTCCCACTCCTGATGCTTCCATTTATTCCTGCAATATAATTTAACTACTCAAACTAATAGCAATACTATCTTTTTTAATTGTTAAAATTTCAACTATAAATCATTTACTATTATAACTACCTTTGTATAAAGGCATTAGACATGGAATTTAAATTATCCTTTCCCATTAATGAATCAGTGTATATTAAAAACCCCGATCATTCAGATATCGGCCGAAAAATTATCAAACACGGAATTGACCTGATCAACGAATTAGGGTTTGAACATTTCACTTTCAAAAAACTGGCCATTGAAATAGGAACCACGGAAGCTACTGTGTACCGGTATTTTGAAAATAAGCACCGTTTGCTTTTGTACATCATTTCCTGGTACTGGTTTTATCTGGATTATTTAATGGATTATCGATTGCAGAATATGCACGATCCGAAAAAACAGTTGGAAGAAATTATACAAATCCTCACCCATGAACTCCCGGAGAGCAGCGGGGGGTTAGACTACAACAAGAAATACCTCAACAACATTGTGGTGGCTGAAAGCAGCAAGGTATATCTGGTAAAGGAAATTGAAAGCATCAATCAGGAAGGTGTGTTTAAAGCATATAAAGATTTATGCAGAAAAATGGCCACTGTAATGCTGGCCTATAACCCCACTTACAAATATCCGCATTCACTAAGCAGTACCATTGTAGAAACGGCTCATTATCAACAGTACTTTGTACAATATCTTCCAAGGCTTACAGACGCCAACGATGCAAACAAAAAAGAATATGCCAACGTGTATCTGACTGACTTGCTTTTTAAGGTACTGGGATAATCTTTCATTGCAACAACAAAGTCTGATAAAGAAAAAAGCCGCTGAAATTTCAGCGGCTTTTCTGTATGTGGAAATAACCATTATAAAATAGCTACTTTACCGGTTTTAATTCTTCGTCCATTCCTATCCGTTAGTTCCACCCAGTAAATGCCCTTGCCCATATTGCGCAGGTCTACTTTCATTTCCTGGTATGGTGCCAGTACACTGTATCGCTTGGTGTACACCCTGGATCCTTTTGCATCAAAGATGTTCAACACTGCTTCAGTATTGAAGTTGGTGGTGTTCAAACCATTTACAGAATAGTAGCTCACATTGAATTGTCCGCTATTCGGACTAGGATAAATAAACATCTGGTCAACCGCTGAATCACCAATAGCAATGGAGTTGGTAGATTCTCCTACACAACCATTGGCAGCCGTTGCGGTAACCGTATATGTGCCCAGTCCCTGAGAGGTTACCATATACGTGGCCGAGGTAGCATTCGGTATTGGTGAACCATTGAAGAACCACTGGTAAGCAGGGGCTGGTCCGGGTACCACATTCGCAGTTAAGGTGGTGGTTAAACCGGGATACAGTGCTGTTACACCTGTACCACTTACGGTTACTGCAGGAACAGGGTTTACATTCAATGTAGCCGCAACAGATGTTGCTACACCACATGGAACGCCGGTTACTACCACACGATATTGATTACCATTGATAGACGGGGTAACATTCGGAACCACCAGGCTTGTACCGGTGGCACCTGCAACAGGAGTAAAGGTTGCACCGCCATTGGTACTTACCTCCCACTGGTATGACAATCCTGAACCGGATGCCGTTACACTAAAAGTTGCATCATCATCAATACAAGTATTGGTAGAAGCCGGTTGAGCCGTAATAGTTACCGGTGTAAATACTGTTAACGTGGCCACATCCGACAAGGTACCGGTTGGTGTACAAGTACTCGTTACCAATGCACGATAACGGTTACCATCTAACGATTGTGCTACGTTATTTAAAGAGAGTGTTCCACCGGTTGCGCCGGTAATATCATTCCAGGTGGTACCTCCATCAGTGCTCACCTGCCACTGGTATGCAATACCGGTTCCGGATGCTGCAACGGTAAAGCTGGCATCTAACCCTGAACAAATATTTACATCCGTGGGCTGTGTGTTGATGGTTGCTACTGTATTTACAGTAAGCGTAGCAGCATTTGAATTGGATGTACCGCAAATGTTGGTTGCTACCAATCTGTATTGATTGCCTGACATAGCGGTGGTTAACCCGGTGAGTGATAAAGTTGCAGAAGTAGCACCTGCAACGTTGTTCCAGGTTGTACCACCATCTGTACTCATTTGCCATTGTACCGTGGATGGAGCACTTACCACCGCAGAAATGGTAGCCGTACCACCATTACATCCATCCGCATTGGTGGGTTGCGTGGTGAACGCTGGCCCGGTTAAAGCAGCCAATGTTACTGCGTTTGATGTAACTGAATTACAAGCGTTAGACAATACCACGCGGTAATTGTTTCCATTCTGTGCACCGGTAGTAGATGCAATCACATAGGTTGCTGCATTTGCACCGGCTATATTGGTAAACGTAGTTCCACCATCTGTACTCACCTGCCACTGATAGGTAGTTACATTGGTTCCCGCCACAGTGAAGCTGGCCAATGATCCTACACATCCTGAAACAGATGCAGGTTGTGTAGTAATTACAGGTGCAGAACCTCCACTCACTACAAAAGAAATATCACGGGTTCTAACGATAGAACCACCGGTAGCAGTTACGGTTATGGTATATGTACCATTACTTAATGTATTCACACCGTTCAGGGTTACGTTGGTTGAGTTGCCCGGCGTAACGGGATTTGCACTGAATGTTACATTCGTTCCAGCCGGTGCACCACGTGCAGTAAGTGTAATAGGTGTATTGAAACCGTTGATTGCTGTGGTAGATAATGTGGCAGTTGCGGTTGAAGCTCCACCACACGTTACCGCTACCGGATCAGGCGTACCTAGATCGAATGTAGGCGCTACAGCTGCAGTGATGCTGAAATTGTTGTTAGATATATCATAGAACACATTGTCTACCCCTTCAATTTTAACACGAGCCGTACTAGTAGGTGTTACTACCGGAATGGTCAACACTTCAGAACCATCATTTGGTGTAGAGTTCGTGATTAAATGAGGATAGGTATTACCTCCATCGGTTGACATGGTGATGCGAACATTCGCCGCATTGATGGGAGCATTGTTGGTTCCTGCTACGTTCCACGTAATGGTTTGACTTGAACCACCGGGGTAAGATTCACCTCCGTTGGGTACAGTAACCACAAACGGTCCGGTTCCTGCAACCACACTCACCTGATATACACTCGATATCTGGCATCCGTCTCCGGCAGAAACAACTGAACCCCCTCCGGCGCGGTTATCCCTAACCGTGAGTCTGAATTTCATGTTCCTTGCAACAGTAGATAAAGTTTCACCTTTCAATCCGCCCATAGTTGCCGGTGGATTCACGGGATAGTTGGCTAAAACCACCGCCATATCCGGGAAGTTGCGCACACCGGTGGTTTTTGGAACACGTGCCTTAAACAGCGGACTTTGTCCGTTACCGGCACCTCCACTCCATGTAGTGCTCGGACCTAAATCCCAGTGTTCCCAGCTATAGGTTAATGCATCGCCATCTGCATCCGTAGCACTTCCGGTTAAGGTAAACGGCGTACCAAGCGGAATGCTTACATTATTATTGGTCAACGGATTAATAACGGGAAGGGTATTACCTGTAGCAATAGATTGGCGGCATGAACTACCACCGCCCGCAGTGATAAATGTTGAAATTTGATCGAAACTGATACTGTGGAAATAAGGGTCGCTCGCATTTTGAATATTATCGGTTCCACACAAACCAGCGTATGCCATGATGGTTGTTCCCGCACCTACTTCGTACGCGGTGCTACCGTTTCGGTTTCCACCCCCACAACTTGAGGTAGAACTGTTGAAACTATGGCTGCCTCCGAACTGATGGCCTACTTCATGCGCTACGAAATCAATATCGTATCCGTCGCCGGTAGGTTGGTTACTTCCTGTAATTCCACGGGCCTTATTGGAGTTACTGCACACCACTCCAAAACCCGCAAGGCCACCACCGCCTGTACTGAATGTATGTCCGATATCGTAGTTGGCGCTACCAATTGTGAGGTTGATTACTGACTGACTCTCGCCAATTAAAACACCCGCATTATTATTTCCGTTAAAAGGGTCGGTTGAAGGATTGGTGTACACAATCAAATCATTATTAGCAATAAGGATAAGACGAACAGCAACTTCATTTTCATAAACCCCAGTTACACGGTTCACGGTGGTTACAATACGTGCCAACGTTTGTGCAACGGTGGGTGATCCTAAGCCGGTAGCTGCAATGGCGTACTCGCCGGTACAGGCCACTGCAAAACGATACGTGAACAACTGGGCACCGCGGCATGGTCCTGCATTGGTTGCGTTACTTACCGGTACTTGTTGATCATCTTCCACAAGGCAAAGGTTATTGGTTACTTTATAATGATCTGCCTTAAAGTAACTTTGGTAAAATTGTACATTTCCTCTTGCATAAGGATCTATATACACGGTTCCATTGGGTGAGAGAATTTGTGCATGGAAACCAAAATACGGATCCATACTAAAACGAATGTTTGCGGCAGGATCAGTAATGCCCTGTCCTGCGTATGTTCTGATTTCTGGATACTTAGTTGCCAACCCCTCTTCCATTATAACGCTCTCCCATACACGAAACTGTGCTATGGTACCATCCGGCATCGGAATTTCCATTACTGGCGCCACATTTCTGTTGTCGCGGATACTGAACTCTTCCGGAAGGGTTTGAAGAAAACGCTGCATAGCAGTTATGTTCAATTCTGTAACCCTTGCTTTTTGAGGTTGAATAACCCGCTGAGCCGGATTGAATTGAATTTTGGATTCCGATGCATCGGTGAAAAAGAAATTCTGTGCAAAAACCGGTGTTACGGCTAATGTAAAAACGAACATTGCCCATAACTTTTGGTAGACTTTTCTCATAAAGTTCAATTGTTGTAA